>Ga0209415_10006135_pt1 | contig 21470 bp, 15 predicted proteins | sample PeaSoiSIISIP2007_FD_187696 | JGI IMG/M metagenome (GOLD analysis project Ga0209415, IMG submission 187696) | Peat soil microbial communities from Weissenstadt, Germany - SII-SIP-2007 (SPAdes) (version 2) | ecosystem: Environmental > Terrestrial > Soil > Wetlands > Peat | place: Germany... | reverse complement strand
AATGTAGTGCCAACTTTGCAACCTAAGTAATTGAAAAGCCTCACTCTCCTATACGAAACTGCGGAAGTTGGGCTAGTGTTCACCGAGCCGAGCGGGGTCATCTTCGGCAACCTCATCAGCGGCACCGGCACGGTGACGCAGGACGGCCCGGGCATGGTGACGCTGAACGCCGTCAACACCTATTCCGGCGGCACCACCATCAGCGCCGGCACGCTGGCCCTCGGTAACGTGACTGTCGGCGGCCTCGGCAGCGGGCCGGTCACCGACAACGCCACGCTGGCTTTCACCGAGCCGAGCGCGGTCAACTTCGCCAACGTCATCAGCGGCAGCGGCGGTGTGACGCAGGATGGGCCGGGCACGGTCATGCTCAGCGCCACCAACACCTATTCCGGTGGCACCATCATCTTCCGCACGCTGGTCCTCGGTGACGGAACCACCCATATCGGCACGCTCGGCAGCGGGGCGGTCACCGACGAAAGCGCCGGCCTGCTGATGTTCAACGAACCAACCGCGGTCACGATCGGCAACGTCATCGGCGGCGCGGGAGAGGTGAACCAGGTCGGCCCGGGCACCGTTACGTTGGCCCAACAGGAAACCTACACCGGGAGTACTGTCATCTACAGCGGGACGCTGGCTCTGGGGTCGGGCGCCTCGATCGGCGACTCCGGCGCCGTGGTGATCGCCAGCACCTACGGATCGGGGGGCTTCGGGGTGCTGGACATCTCGCAGGCCGGCAACCAGACGGTGCAGAACCTGTTCAGCCAATATTTCGGTTCCGGCACGCCGGGCGCGTCGGTCATCCTTGGCGGCAATACGCTGACCGAGATCAGCTCGGCGCCAAGCTCGTTCGACGGGGTGATCTCGGGGACCGGAGCATTCGTCAAGCAAGGCTCGCAGACGCTGACATTGGCCGGCATCAACACCTATTCCGGCGGCACCACCATCTCCGCGGGCACCCTTGCCCTTGGTGGGCAGGCAACCGGCGCCCCGGCCGCGACGATTGGCACCGTCGGCAGCGGGCCGGTCACCGACAACGCCAACCTGGCGTTCACCGAGCCAAGCGCGGTCACCTTCGGCAACGTCATCAGCGGCACCGGCACAGTGACGCAGGACGGCCCGGGCACCGTCACGCTCAGCAGCACCAACACCTATTCCGGTGGAACCACCATCACGGCGGGCACGCTGGCGCTCGGTGGGTCGACGGTGGGCACCCTGGGGACCGGGGCGATCACCGACAACGGCACCTTGGCGTTCACCGAACCCAGCGCGATCACTGTCACCAACGTCATCAGCGGCACCGGCGGGGTGACGCAAGTCGGGCCGGGCACGCTCACGCTGAACGGCGCGAACATCTATACCGGAGTGACGGAGGTAAAATCCGGCACGCTGATCGTGGGCGACAGCGCCGGCAACGGCGCGGGCGTCGGCGGCAGCGTGCAGGTCGATACCGGCGCCACGCTCGCGGGCTACGGCAGCCTGGGCGTCGCCACGTCCGGCACGACGTTGCTCAACAACGGCACGGTCATTCCGGGTGGCGCATCCGGCAACGCGGTGGGCACGCTCTCTACGGCCGGCAACTACGTCCAGGGCAGCGGTGGCAATCTGCTGATCGCAGTGACGCCGACCCAGGCCGCGCAACTGCGGGTCGGTGGCACCGCCACGCTCGCCGGCACTATCACCTTCGCCTATGCGCCCGGCACCTACGTGCCGACGACCTATACGGTGCTGGCGGCAACCGGCGCGGTCAGCGGCACTTTCGGCACGGTGGCGGAACAGGGCTCGGTGCCGACCTCGCTGCACCCAAGGGTCACGTATGTGGCCGGCCCGGTCATGGACGACCAGGTTGATCTCGTACTGAGCAACGCCGTCGTGGCGCCGGCCGGTGCCAGCATCTTCTCCGAGCAACTTTCATCGCTGACCGCGCTCGCCGACTCAAGCGCGGCGACGCTGCTCGATGGCGGCACCTCGGCGAATGACTGCACCATGGCCGGCGTCCCGCCGATACGAAGCGAGCCCGGCGCCGCAACCACGGCATCGTCCAGCGTGGCCGCGCTTGGGCCCCTGATCTGCGGCGCCGGTGGTTGGATCCATGCCGACGGCACGTTCCTCGGCGCGAACGGGTCCGGTGGCTACCCGAACTATCATGCCAACACCGCGGGGTTCCTTGCCGGCATCGACCGCCCGGTCGGCGACGGCGGGCTGCGCCTGGGCATCGCCGTGGGACACGGGAACTGGTCGGCCTACGTGGCCTATGGCGCATCGGTCGCTGGCAACTGGAACGAGCAGGAGGTCAGCGGCGGCCTGCGGGTGAATTTCTAGGACGGGGCACCTACTCCGCGGCCTGGCGTTTTTCTTCGGGGCGGAAGCGGGTGCGCAATGAGTCCCAGTCTTCGGCGCCCATGCGGTTGAACGCTTCGCGCACCGTCATGTCGGGTTGCAGCACGGGGTGGCGGTGCTGCGCGCGCAGGGCCGCCAACGCCGCGTCGCAGGCGCCGATCGCCGCCTTGAGCAGCAGGCCGGGGACGATGGCCAGCTTGTAGCCCATGCGCTCGGCGTCGGTCAGGTCGAGCTCGGGCGTCTTGCCCTTGCGCACCACGTTCAGCAGGCAGGGGCCGGCGACGCGGCGCGGGATGTCGGCGACCTCCTCCATGGTTTGGGCGGCCTCGACGAACGCCATGTCGGCGCCGGCGCGCAACGCGGCATTGGCCCGCGTGATCGCCTCGTCGAAGCCGGCGACGGCGCGCGAGTCGGTGCGGGCGATGATCAGGAAGTCGGGATCGCGACGGGCATAGGCGGCGGCGCGGATCTTTGCCAGCCAGTCCTCGCGCGGCACGATCTCCTTGTCGTCGAGGTGGCCGCAGCGCTTGGGCGAGACCTGGTCCTCGATATGGATGCCGGCGACCCCGCACTGCTCGTACTCGCGCACCGTGCGCACCGTGTTCAGCTCGTTGCCGTAACCGGTGTCGGCATCGGCGATCACCGGGACGTTGACGGCGCGGACGATGCGCGCGGCGTTGCCGACCATCTCGGTCATCGTCAGCAGGCCGAAATCGGGGTAGCCGAAGGCGGCCGAGGTGCCGGCGCCGGTCATGTAGACCGCGCCGAAGCCGGCCTGCTCGATCAGGCGCGCGGTGATGCCGTCATAGGCCCCGGGGGCGACGATCATGCCGTCCTGCCGCAGCAGCGCGCGCAGCTTGCCTGCTTCGCTCATGGGGTCTCCTCCTGATCCGTGACGCCGGATGCTACCGGGAGTGCGCGACCTGGTCCATCGCCGGCGGTTCTTGCCGTGACCTGGCGGGCGACGTATCGGTATCGCCCGCCCGAAGGAAACGCTCCGATGCAACTGCCGAGCTTTGACCGACCCGACGGCACCACGCGTGGAACATCGCCAAGGATGCCGATGTGATCGATCCAAGTGATGGTATTGGCGTGCCGCGCACTGCGATCGTGCAGGAAGGCTAGATGCCGGATGTAATCCCCTGGGGCAGCGATCTCGCCGCAATGGCCAACGAATTTGGTCCACTTCCGGCGGTGCACGACGGCGCCGGGGAGATCGACTTCGCCACGCTGGCCGGGCGCGCCGCGCGGCTGGCGCTGCTGCTGCGCGCGCGCGGCGTGCTGCCGGGCGAGGTGATCGCCAGCAGTCTGCGCAACTCGATCGCGGCGGTGTGGGTCGCGATGGCGCTGCGCCTGGCCGGGGCCTGCGAGACGCCGCTGAATGCGGGCTATACGCAGGTCGAACGGCGGCACTGCCTGGCACTGGCGGGCGCGCGGCTGGTGGTGACCACCGCGGCGCAGGTCGCGTCCTTCGCGGCGCTCGATTGCGCAACGATCGTCATCGAGGAACTGGACGACACGCTGGATGACCCCGCCGCGTTGCCGCCAGTCCCGGGCGACGCCTGGGGGCGCATCATCTTCACCTCTGGCACCACGGGCAAGCCGAAGGCGATCGTCAGCACCCACGCGGCGCGCTGGGTCGCCAACATCCTGCAGCGCGCCAGCTTCGAATGGATGCCGGGGCCGGGTGGCGCGGTGCTGCTGATGACGCCGTTCGTGCATGGCGCCGGGCTGCTGACCCAGGCGTTCCACGATCGCGGCGCCAGGGTCGTGCTGCTGGACGGGGTGGACATCCCGGCGGTGCGCCGCGCGCTGGCGGACGGCGTCGATCACATTTTTGCGCCGCCCACCGTGCTGGCCAAGCTGGTCGGCGCCTTCGAGGGCCAACGGATCGCGGGCATTCGTTGCGTGTTCTGCGGCACCGCGCCGCTGCTGGCCTCGCTCTATGCGAAGGCCAAAGCCGTGTTCGGCCCGGTGGTGCGGGTGACCTACGGCAAGTCGGAGATCGTCAATCCGATCACCGTGCTGGCCCCGCGCGAGACCGATGCCTACTACGCGCAGCCGCATGACGGGGAGGGGGTGTGCGTCGGCTTCCCCGGCACCGGCGTCGAGATCGAGATCCGTGACGATGCCGGCACGAAGTTGGGGCGCGACGCGGTGGGCGAGGTGTTTTTGCGTGGCCGGCACATGTATTGCGGCCACATCGACACCGCCGGGTTTCATCCGTTGCCCGCGGATGGGTTCCACGACACCGGCGACCTGGGGCGCATCGACGCGCGCGGCCGGCTGCATCTGGTCGGGCGCCTGGCCGACGTCATCAAGTCGGGCGGCTACAAGATCCATCCCGACGAGATCGAACGCGTGCTGGCCGGCACCGCGGGCACGGCGGGGGTGGCGATCGTCACGCTACCCTCGGAATACTGGGGCGAGATCATCGTCGCGGTGGCGGAAACCGACGACCCCGCCTGGCCGGATCGCGCCCGCGCCGCAGTCGCCGAGCTGGCCCGCTACAAGCATCCGCGCGCCTACCTGACCGTGCCGGAGCTGGCGCGCAATCCGCAGGGCAAGATCGTGCGGCGCACGATCCGCGAGACCTTGCTGACAATGTATCGCGTCAATGACGGCCCTTATCCCACACTCGAGCCACGCTGAAATGTACACCTCCGAAACCATCCTGACCGAAATGATCGGCGAGCACCTGCTGAAGGTGACGCTGAACCGCCCTGAAGTGGGCAATGCGAAGAACACGCGGATGGGGCTCGATCTGCTCGATCTGTGGACGCGTCTGATCGACGATCCGGGCGAGGTGCGCTGCATCGTGCTGACCGGCGCGGGCGACCGCATCTTCTGCGCCGGCGCCGACCTGAAGGCGCGCAAGGGGTTGTCGCCGGCGGCGTGGCAGCACCAGCACGCGATCTTCGAGCGCGGCCGCGACGCGCTGCTGGAGCTGCCGGTGCCGGTGATCGCCGCGGTCAACGGCCATGCCTATGCCGGCGGGTTGGAAACCGTGCTGGCCTGCGACTTCGCCTATGCGGTGCGCGGCGCGCGCTTCGCGTTGACCGAGGTGACGCTGGGCATCATGCCGGGCGGCGGCGGCACGCAGACCCTGCCGCGCGTGGTGGGCGAGCGGCGCGCCAAGGAGATCATCCTGACCGGAAAGCCGTTCTCCGCCGAGCAGGCGCTGGACTGGGGCGTGATCAACAAGATCTGCGAGCCCGGCGGGTTGATGACCGACGTGCTCGCCACCGCGCAGGCGATCTGCGACAATGCGCCGCTGTCGGTGCGCCAGGCGAAGAAGTCGATCCACCACGGCCTGCAGATGGACCTGAAGCGCGGCCTGATGTTCGAGATCGAGGCGTACAACCGGCTGGTGGACACCGAGGACCGGCGCGAGGGTGTGCTGGCGTTCAACGAGCGGCGCAAGCCGGTGTTCAAGGGACGTTGAGGGTTGCGGTCGCCAAGGGTTGCGGCGCCAGGAGTTGGGGCGCCAAAGGTTGCGGATGCGTTGAGGGAAAGGGAATCACCATGCCATTGACCAAGGCTCTCGGCCAGTTCGTTGCCGACCTGTCGCCGAACCGGCTGCCGGAGCAGGCGGTGCGGGTCGCGCAGCTTGGCTTCATCGACTGCATCGGCACGATGATCGCCGGGCGCAACGAGGATTGCGTGAAGATCCTCCGCCAAGTGCTGGATCCGATCGACGGGCCGGCAACGTTGGTGTTCGGCAAGGACAAGAGCCCGGCCCCGGAGGCCGCCTGGATAAACGGCACCGCGGCGCACGCGCTGGACTACGACGACGTGGCGCTGCGCGGGCATCCGTCCACCGTGCTGGTGCCGGCGATCCTGGCCGAGGCCGAGGCGCTGGGTTCGTCCGGGGCCGACATGATCGTCGCCTATGTCGCCGGGTATGAGACGTGGGCAGAACTGTTCCGTTGCGACAACGGGCTGCTGCACAAGAAGGGCTGGCACCCGACCGGGTTGTACGGTGCGGTGGGGGCGGCGGCGGCGTGTGCGTCATTGCGCCGGCTGGATCCCGACAAGGCAGCGCAGGCGATCGCGCTGGGGGCCTCGCAAAGCGCCGGTCTGATGTCGAATTTCGGCACCATGACGAAACCGTTCCATGCCGGGCGCTCCGCGCACGCCGGGATCATGGCGGCGCGGCTGGCGCAGGCCGGGTTCACCGCCAACACCGACGCGCTGGAGCACCCGCAGGGGTTCCTCAATGCGATCTCGCCGGAGGGCAAGCCGGATCGCACCAGCGAGCCGAAGCTGGGCGAGACCTGGGCGATCATGACGCAGGGGCTGGGGATCAAGAAATACCCCACCTGCTACTGCACGCATCGCGCGATCGACTGCATGCTGGACCTGGTGGCGGCGACGCCGGTGCAGCCGGACGAGGTGAAGAAGATCACCGTCAACATCAGCGACTATTTCGCCACCGTGCTGCGCAACCACACGCCGCAGACCGGGTTGGCGGCAAAATTCAGCATGGAGTTCGCGATGGCGAGCGGCGTGGTGGCGAAGCGCGTCGGGCTGCGCGAGCTGACCGATGGGTTCGTGCAGCGTGAGGATATCCAGGGGCTGATGCAGCGGGTCGAAATCGTTACGACATCGGAGTATGATGCGGAGATGCCGGGTGCCGCACCGGCGGATTCCGTCACGGTGGAGCTGACGTCCGGCCGGGTCATCGAGGGGGCGCCGGTCAGGCGCGCCACCGGGCATGCGACGCGCCCGCTGACCGAGACGCAGATCTACGACAAGTTCGCCGACTGCCTGGAGGTCGGTGGGTCGGACATTCCGGCCGAGACGCTGTTCGCGCGGCTGAAGTCGATCCAGTCGATGTCCGCGCGGGAACTGACGGCGGCATAGCACACGTTCACCTCTCCCGCTCTTCGCGGGGTTGGGCCGCGAAGCGGACCGACGCGCGGAGCACTTGCGATGCGGGTGAGGGTGGTGCCGCGGGCAGCACCCTCACCCTCGGCGCTTCGCGCCTCGACCTCTCCCGCGACGAGCGGGAGAGGTGTACTCGCGCGCCGCCCCACTCGCGATCAGCGCGTCGATCTCCGCTTCGCCGTAGCCCGCCTCGCCCAGCACCGTGCGCGTGTCGAACCCGATCGGGCGCGCGGGATGCCCTGGGTCCGCCGGCGCGCCATCCTCCAGGATGGTCGGGCGGATGGTGCGGATCGGGCCTTCCAGGTCGTGCGGCTCATCGCGCAGCAGGCCCACCGCGTGCAGATGCGGGTCCTCGATCAGCGCCTCCAGTGTGTGACATGGCGCCGCGGGAACGTCCGCCTCGCCGAACGCCGTCACCCAATGCGCGGTCGGCCGGTCCTGCAGCGCCGAGCGACGCAGCGCCATCCATTCGGTAACGTTACGAAACCGCGCGGTGATGCTGCAGAAGCGCGGGTCCTCGATCAGTTCCGGCCGGCCGATCGCCGCCAGGAAGCCGCGGACTTGCGAATCGGTGTTGGCGGTGACGGTCATCCAGCCGTCCGCCGTTTCGATCAGTTGATTATTCGGCTCCAGGATGCGGGCATCGCCCGGCGGACCCAGCGGGGGCGAGAAGCTGGCCGGTCCCAGATGCTCCTTCAGCACGAAGGCGGCGATGGTCTCCTGCATCGGCACCTCGATCGCCGCGCCCTGGTTGGTGCGCTCGCGACGGAACAGCGCGGCCATGATGGCGCCGGCGGTGATTTCGCCGGTGACGTGGTCGCACATCACCAGCGGCACGTAGCGCGGCACGCCGTCGCGGCGGATGAACAGGCCGGCGACGCCGCCGACCGACTGGATGACCGTGTCGTAGGCGGGGCGGCCGCGATATGGTCCGCCCGGCCCGAACCCGGTGATCGCGCAATGGATGAGCCGCGGCCGCGTCGCGCGCGTGCTCGCGGCATCCAGCCCGAGCCGCGCCAGCGCCTCGGGGCGGATGTTGGACACCAGCACGTCGCAGCCATCCAGGATGCGCAGCACCGCCGCGCGCGCGGCCGGCTGTTTCAGGTCCAGGCAGATCGCCCGCTTGTTGCGGTTGAACGCCAGGTATTTGCCGGAGTGCTGCCCGCTCGGCGACGGCCCACCCAGGGTGCGCAGCACGTCGCCCTCGGGCGCTTCCAGCTTGATCACCTCCGCGCCGTAGTCCGCCAGCCGCAGCGTGCACGATGGCCCGACGACCACGGTGGTCAGGTCAAGAATACGGATCCCCGCCAATGCCTGCTGTTCCACGTGACATTGCCCTTCTCGCCATACACGGCACCACAGCGGCTTGCTTGGCAGGCGGGCCGGGGTCAACCCCCGCAGCCCCGGAGGGGTCGCGTGCCCTTGCACGCGAGGGGTTGAGGCCGGCCCGCCCGCCAAGCACACTCGGAGCGCCGTGCGGCAACGCCCACCAAGGACGCCAGACATGACCGCGATCGAGCCGATCCCCTACCCCTACCCCGACGCCAAGCTGCGCCGCATCCTGTCGACGGTGCGTACCATCGCCCTGGTCGGTGCCTCGTCGAACTGGAACCGCCCCAGCTACTTCGTGATGAAATACCTCCAAGGCAAAGGCTACCGTGTCATCCCGGTGAACCCGGGCCAGGCCGGCAAGGACCTGCTCGGCGAGCGCGTCTACGCAACCCTGCGCGACATCCCTGAACCGATCGACATGGTCGACGTGTTCCGCGCCTCCGACCAGGTCGGCCCGATCGTCGACGACGCCATCGCCATCGGTGCCAAGGTGGTATGGATGCAGCTCGGCGTGCGCAACGACGCGGCGGGGGAAAAGGCCGAAGCCGCCGGCCTCGAAGTGGTGATGAACCGCTGCCCAAAAATCGAGTTCGGCCGCCTCGGGGGAGAACTGTCCTGGAGCGGCGTCAACTCCGGCATCATCCGCAACCGCGCCGCCGAGGCCCCCACCGACCGGGGCGGAAAAAAGCGCCGCGCGCTGCCCGGCCCCAACCTGACCTACGGCTTCGAGACGCGCGCGATTCACGCCGGCGCCGCGCCGGACCCCACCACCGGGGCGCGCATCACGCCGATCTTCCAGACCGCTGCTTATGTGTTCGACGACGTCGACCACGCCGCCTCGCTCTTCAACCTGCACAATTTCGGCTACATCTACGCGCGCCTGACCAACCCGACCGTTTCGGTGCTGGAGGAGCGGGTGGCCAGCCTGGAGGGCGGCCGGGCCGCGGTCGCCGCCGCCTCCGGCCATGCAGCGCAATTCCTGATCTTCGCCACCATGCTGGAGCCGGGCGACGAGTTCCTCGCCTCGCGCAACCTGTACGGCGGGTCGCTGACCCAGTTCGGCCTGAGCTTCAAGAAGCTCGGCTGGACCTGCCATTTCGTCGATCCGCGCGATCCGGAGAATTTCCGCGCCGCGCTGACCCCGCGCTGCAAGGCGATCTTCGTCGAACTTCTGGCCAACCCCGGCGGCATCGTCGTCGATCTGGAGGCGATAGCAAGAATCGCGCACGAGGCCGGGCTGCCGCTGATCGTCGACAACACGCTGGCCACGCCCTACCTGTGCCGGCCGTTCGAGTGGGGTGCCGACCTGATCTGCCACTCGACCACGAAATTCCTCGACGGCCACGGCAACTCGCTGGGCGGCATCGTGGTGGAAAGCGGGCGGTTCGACTGGGCGCAGGGCGGAAAATTCCCCTCGCTGACCGAGCCGGAGCCGGCCTATCACGGGCTGCGCTTCTATGAGAATTTTGGCGATTTCGCCTTCACCACCAAGGCGCGGGCGGTGGCGCTGCGCGACTACGGCCCGACCCTGGCGCCGATGAACGCCTTCCTGACCATCACCGGCATCGAAACGTTGCATCTGCGCATGGAGCGCCACGTCGCCAACGCGCAGAAAGTGGCAGAATTCCTGGAGACCGATCCGCGCGTCGCCTGGGTATCCTATGCCGGGCTGAAGTCCAGCCCGTACCGCGAGCTCGCGCGCAAATACCTGCCCAAGGGCGCCGGCTCGGTGTTCACTTTCGGCGTGAAGGGTGGTTACGATGCCGGCACCAGGCTGGTGGAGAGCGTGCAGCTTTTCTCGCACCTGGCGAACATCGGCGACACCCGCAGCCTGGTGCTGCACCCGGCCTCGACCACGCATCGTCAGCTCAGCGACGAGCAGCGGCTGGCGGCGGGCGCCGGGCCGGACGTGATCCGCCTGTCGATCGGGCTGGAGACGGCTGAGGACCTGATCCGCGACCTGGACCAGGCGCTGGCGGCGGGCTGATCGGATCAGCCGACCCATCGACCCGCGCCAGCAGCGCAGGCTGCCGCAACGACCCACCGACCCGCGCAATAGAAGCGGCCGACGCACCCCCGCGCCGGACCGGCCGGCCAACCGCCAGACCGGCACACCACCCCGTGGTGCCACGCGGCATGGTCTGCTAAGCCTGCCGGCAAAACCGGGGAGATTTCGCCATGCTGGTCCGCGCCGCCCTGCTCGCCTCCGCCGTCCTCTGCGCCGCGCCCGCCTTCGCCCAGCCGAAGACCACGCTGACCATCGGCATCGCCGCCCAGGACATCGGCTCGCTCGATCCGCATTTTGCCGTCTCCACCATCGACCGCATCCCGGTCGCCTGGATGTTCAACGGCCTGGTGCGCTTCCCGCCGGGCAGCAACGACCCCGCCAAACTGGAGTCCGACCTGGCGCAAAGCTGGGAAAGCACGCCGGACGGGCTGACCTGGACGTTCCACCTGCGGCACGGCGTGCAGTTCCAGGGCGGCTTCGGCGAACTGACCGCCGAGGATGTGGCGTTCAGCCTGGCGAAGGCCGGCGACGCCAAGACCTCGGCCTTCTCCTCGGAGCTGCGGCCGATCAAGTCGATCGACGTGGTCGACCCCTACACCATCCGCCTGGTGCTCAGCCAGAACGTGCCGGCGCTGCTCGGCATCGTCACCGACTATTCGCAGGGCTACATCGTTTCGAAGAAGGCGGTCGAGCAGCGCGGCGATGGTTTCAAACGCAATCCGATCGGCACCGGACCGTTCGGCTTCGCCTCCGACACGCCCAGCCAGTCGCTCGAGCTGGTCGCCAACGACGCCTATTTCCGCGGCGCGCCAAAAATCAAGAAGATCAGCTACCGGTTCATTCCCTCCGACGCCTCGCGCGACCTGGCGTTCCAGAACGGCGAGCTCGACGTGGAATACGGCCGCGCCGACCAGGCCTGGGTCAACCGCACCCGCGCGCAGGCCCACACCATCGTCGACATCTTCGAGCCCGCCGAGGAAGCCGAGCTGCACCTCAACACCACGATCAAGCCGCTCGACGACATCCGTGTCCGCCAGGCGATCGCCTATGCGATCGACCGGCCCGAGCTGGTGGGCTGGCGCGGCAAGGACGTCAGCCGCGAGGGGCTGAGCGTGGTGCCGCGCGGCTATCTCGGCTTCACCGCCGAGAACGGACTGCTGGCGCACAACCTGGCCAAGGCGAAGGAGCTGCTGAAGCAGGCCGGCTATCCCGACGGCGTAACGATCAAGATGGTGCAGTCGCAGCTACCAGAAATGTTCACCGCCGCGCAGGTGTTCCAGGCGCAGCTCAAGAAGGCCGGGATCAACCTCGACATGCAGGTCGTCGAGCACGCCACCTACCATCAGATGATCCGCCAGGATCTCAGCCCGATCGTCTACTACTCGGCCGCGCGCTTCCCGGTGGCGGATGTGTATCTGACGCAGTTCTTCAGCTCGCGCAGCATCGTCAAGACGCCCACCGCGGTCACCAACTTCAGCCACTGCGACGTCGCCGACAAGGAGATCGACGCGGCGCGGGTGGAGACCGACCGGGCCAAGCAGCTCGTGCTGTGGGCCGAGGCGCAGAAGAAGATCGTCGCCAAGGTCTGCGCGGTGCCGATGTTCGAGACGCTGCTGGTGTTCGCCCACCACGACACGCTCGACTACGGCTACAAGCTGGCCGGCTCGATCTCGCTCGGCCCGCTGATCACCGAGGCCACCCACTTCAAGTGATCGAGTGATCTACTACGTCATCCACCGCCTGCTGGCGGCGGTCCCGACGCTGCTGGCGGTGCTCAGCCTGGTGTTCGTCATCGTCCGCATCGTGCCGGGCGATCCGGCGATGGCCATCCTGGGCGACCAGGCAACGCCGGCGGCGGTGGCGGCGCTCGATCACAAGCTCGGCCTCGACAAACCGATGTGGCAACAATACGCCGACTTCATCGGCGCCTCGCTGGCCGGCGATTTCGGCCACTCGATGATCACCGGCCGGCCGATCGTCAGCGAGGTCGGCGCCGTGCTGCCCTACACCGTGGACCTGACGCTGGCGTCGCTGCTGCTCGGCTGCGTGATCGGCGTGCCGCTCGGCGTCTGGGCGGCGCTGCACCGCAACCGCCCGATCGACTACGCCGCGCGCCTGGTGTCGCTGCTCGGCCTGTCGTTCCCGGTGTTCGTCTCCGGCATCTACATGTTGCTGCTGTTCGCGCTGCACTGGCACCTGTTCCCGGTGATCGGCAGCGCGCACATGGACGATCCGCTGGACCGGCTGGACAAGCTGGTGCTGCCGGCGACCACGCTGGGCATCGTGATGTCGGCCTATATCACGCGGGTGACGCGTAGCGCCATGCTGGCGGTGCTGGGCGAGGACTACATCCGCACCGCGCGCGCCAAGGGCGTGCCATGGCGCCGCGTCGTCTGGCACCACGCGCTGCGCAACGCGGCGATGCCTGTCGTGACCGTGATCGGCCTCTATATCGGCATCCTGATCGGCAACTCGGTGCTGACCGAGATCGTGTTCAACCGCCCCGGCCTCGGCAGCATCATCGTCGCCGCGCTGAACAACCGCGACTACACCATGCTGCAGGGCCTGATGGTGATCTACTGCTTCCTGATCGTCGTGGTGAACCTTGTCACCGACCTGACCTACGGGCTGATCGATCCGCGGGTGAAACACGCGTGAGGCGGCTGGCGCAATTCGTCCGGCACCACCCGGCGACCTCGATCGGTGCGCTGCTGTGCGTCATCGTCGTGGCGGGTGCGATGTTCGCGCCGTGGCTGGCGCCGTTCGCTCCGAACGAGCAGAGCATCGTCGATCGGTTCCAGTCGCCGAGCGGGGATTATCTGCTCGGCACCGATTCGTACGGCCGCGACGTGCTGTCGCGCATCATGTGGGGGGCGCGCGTTTCGCTGCTGGTCGCGGTGGCCTCGATCGGCTCGGCGCTGGTGATCGGCGGCGCCATCGGCCTGGTCAGCGGCTACGTCGGCGGCCGGGTCGATCTGTTCATCATGCAGGTGATGGACGTGCTGCTGTCGTTCCCCAGCCTGATCCTGGGCCTGATCGTGATGGCGCTGCTGGGGCCGGAACTGGTCAACCTGGTGTTCGCCATCGCGCTGACCGCGATCGCGCCGTTCGCTCGCATCGCCCGCGCCCCGGTGCTGAGCCTGAAGGAACAGACTTTCGTCGAAGCCGGGCGCGCACTGGGCTTTTCCCACGCGCGCATCCTGTTCGTGCACGTGCTGCCCAACGTCATGAGCGAGGTGCTGGTGATGGGCAGCCTGTGGATGGCGACCGCGGTGCGCACCGAGGCGTCGCTGTCGTTCATCGGCCTGGGGGTGAAGCCGCCGACCGCCACCTGGGGCAGCATGATGCGCGAGGGTTTTGAGAACATTCTCGACGCGCCGTGGCTGGCGTTCTGGCCGGGCATCGCGATCCTGATCCTGGTGCTGGGGCTGAACATGGTCGGCGACGGGCTGCGCGACGCGACCGACCCGCGGCTGCGGGGGGAAACGTGACGAAGAAGGATTCACCACAGAGACACAGAGACACAGAGAACAGTAGCGATCTTGGCGCTGCCTCTGTGTCTCTGTGTCTATGTGGTCAATCTTCTTGCGGTGCCGAGCGCGCGCCATGACCGCAACGTTGCACGTCGCCGGCCTGGTCAAGCACTTCGTCATCCGCAAGGGCTTCCCGCGCCCGGTCACCACGACGGTCCGCGCCGTCGACGGCATCGACTTCCAGGTGCAGCTGGGCGAGGCCTTCGGCCTGGTCGGAGAATCTGGCTGCGGCAAATCCACCGCCGCGCGTGCCGTGCTGCGCCTGATCGAGCCCGACGCCGGCAGCATCCGTTTCGGCGACACCGATGTGCTGGCCGCGCGCGGCGCCGCGCTGACCGCGCTGCGACGACGCATGCAGATCATCTTCCAGGACCCGTATTCCTCGCTCAACCCGCGCCGGCGGATCGGCCAGACGCTGACCGAACCGCTCAGGGTGCACGGCATCGCCCGTGGCCGCGCCGCGCGCGATCGATCCGCGGCACTGCTCGCCGAGGTCGGCATGCCGGCGAGCACGCTGGACCGCTACCCGCACGAATTTTCCGGCGGCCAGCGCCAGCGCATCGGCATCGCTCGCGCGCTGACGCTGCAGCCCGAGCTGATCGTCGCCGACGAGCCGGTCTCCGCCCTGGACGTTTCGGTGCAGGCACAGGTTCTCCTGCTGATGAAGGACCTGCAGGCGCGGCGCGGCCTGGCCTTCGTGTTCGTCAGCCACGACCTTGGCGTGATCCGCTGGTTCTGCGCCCGCGTCGCGGTGATGTACCTCGGGCGCATCGTCGAGCAGGGCCCGGTCGCGCGCGTGTTCGCCACCCCGCGCCATCCCTACACGGCGATGCTGCGTGACGCCTCGCCGATCCCCGATCCGGCGCTACGCGGGGCGTTGCCGCGGGTGATCGGCGAGATCCCCTCCGCCGCCGCGCCGCCGCCCGGCTGCCATTTCCATCCGCGCTGCCCGCGCGCCAGCGAGCTGTGCCGCACCGTCTATCCGGCGTGGCGCGAACCGGACGCTCACGGCTTCGCCTGCCACCATCCGCTGGAGGACGCATGACCGCAACGATCAATGCCGACCGCCTGTGGCAGTCGATCATGCACATCGCGCAAATCGGCCCGACGCCGGAGGGCGGCTCCAACCGCATGGCGCTGACGGCGGAGGATACCGCGGCGCGCGCGCTGTTCCTCGATTGGTGCCAGGCGCTGGGCCTTACCTTCGAGCAGGACGCCCTCGGCAACATGTTCCTGCGCCGCGCCGGCACCGATCCCGCCGCGCACGCCGTGGCCTTCGGCAGCCATCTCGATACCGTGCCGACCGGCGGACGTTTCGATGGCGTGTTCGGCGTCATGGCCGGCCTGGAGGCGATGCGCGCCCTGCACGACGCCGGCATCCGCACCCGTGCGCCGCTGGAACTGGTGAACTGGACCAACGAGGAAGGCAGCCGGTTCCGCCCGGCGATGATGGGCAGCCGCGTGCACGCCGGCGACATGGCACTGGAGGCCGCGCTCGCTATCACCGACGACCATGGGGTCAGCGTCGCGCAGGCGCTGCGCGACGCGGGCCAGGCCGGCGCGCTGACCCCGGCGCCGCGCGGCTGGGCCTGCTGGCTGGAGGCGCATATCGAGCAGGGCCCGGTGATGGAGGCGACCAGCACCGATATCGGCATCGTCACCGGAACGATGCACGCGCGCTACTTCCAGGTGACGGTGACCGGCGAGCCGAGCCACGTCGGTCCCACCGCGATGGAGCGCCGGCGCGACAGCCTGGCCGCGACCGCCGAGGCGATCCTGGCGATCGAGCGCATCGCGCATGGGGCCGAGCCGCGCGGCCGCGCCTCCGCCACCTGGATCGAGAATTTCCCCAATGCGCGCGGCAATGTGGCGAACATCACGAAGCTGCATTGCGACGTGCGCCACGAGGTCGCCGCGCGCGCGATCGAAATGGAGGCCGCGTTGCGCACCGCGCTGGACGCGATTGCCGGACGCCGCCAGGTGCGGATCGAGGTCGATCCCTACACGGTCTTCGGCCCGGTGCTGTTCGACCAGACGCTGTGCAACGTGCTGCGCCGCAAGGCCGAGGACCGCCAGTTGTCGGTGCGCGACATGACCGCCGCGGCGGGGCACGATTCGGTGCTGGTGGCGAAGCTGTGCCCGAGCGCGATGCTGTTCGTCCCAAGCGTCGACGGCATCACGCACAATCCGCGCGAGTACTCGACACCGGAACAATGCGCGCGCGGTGCGCAGGTGCTGCTGGACGCGATTGTGGAGCTGGCCGGGTGACCGTGCGGCCGAGGTACACCTCTCCCGCCCTTTGCGGGAGAGGTCGCGAAGCGTAGCGACGCGGGTGAGGGTGGTGCGTGCGGCACCACCCTCACCCGTCTCGCTCCGCTCGCCGACCTCCCGCGAAGAGCGGGAGAGGTGTAGGCACGGATTTCGTTCGCCGAACCGACGGAGACTGCCAGCACCAACCGCCGCATCACCGCCCGACCGCGTAACCCTGCATGCCGCGTGGGTTGGCACCCGCAAAAATCTGCCCGTCCGGCTCGACCCGGGCGCCCGACAACCGGCCTTCCGACCAGTCCTCGCCCTTGCTCACCAGGTGCCCGCGCGCCGCCAGCTCGCGCTGCACCGCGTCGTCGAACCGCCCCTCCAGCACCACCTTCCCCGGCCGCGCCGCCCGCGGCCAGAAACTGCTCGGCCAGTGCTCGGTATGAAAACTCGGCGTGTCGATCGCCTGCTGGATCGTCATGCCGTGATGCACCATGCGCAGGAAGTAGATCAGCGACCACTGGTCCTGCTGCTCGCCGCCCGGCGTGCCGAACGCCATCCACGGTTTTTCCCCGCGTAGCGCGAAGCTGGGCGACAGCGTCGTGCGCGGCCGCTTGCCGGGCGCCAGGCTGTTGGGCAATCCGTCACGCAGCCAGAACATCTGCCCGCGCGTGCCCATGCAGAAGCCCAGCTCCGGGATCACCGGCGACGATTGCAGCCAGCCGCCCGACGGCGTCGCGCTGACCATGTTGCCGTGCCGGTCGATCACGTCGAGATGGCAGGTATCGGCGCCGATCACGCCCAGCCGCGCCACGGCCGGCTCGCCCGCCCCAGCGGCAGGCACCATGTCGGTGCGGCGCGCGGCGTCGTGGTCCACCCAGGGCGTGTATCCGTCGACCGCGCCGGGCCGCAGGTCCATCGACGCCGTGGCACCAATCAGCGCGCGGCGCGCCTCGTTGTAGTCCTTCGACAGCAGCGTTCCCAGCGGCACAGAAACAAACCCCGGGTCGCCACAGAACGCCTCGCGATCCGCATAGGCGAGTTTGGCGCACTCCACCACCAGGTGCACGAAGTCCGCGCCGCACGGATCCATCTCGGCAACGTCGAACCCGCGCAGCAGCGCAAGCTGCTGCAGGAACACCGGCCCCTGGCTCCACGGTCCGCATTTCAGCACGGTGCAGCCGCCATAATCGTAGGCGATCGGGTCCTCCACCGTCGCCGACCACTTCGAAAAATCCTCCGCCGCCAGCAGGCCGCGATGGTGGCGGCCGGTAACGTCCAGCACGTCGGTGGAACGAAAGAACCGGTCCACCGCTTCGGCAACGAAACCGCGGTACCAGGCGCCGCGCGCCGCATCGATGCGCGCCTCGCGCGTGGCCCCGAGCGCCTCGCGGCAGATGCGTTCATAGGTGGCGCCGAGCGCCGGGCGGGCAAACAGGCTGTTCGGCCCCGGCACCTTGCCGCCGGGCAGGAACACCGCCGCTGAAGAAGTCCATTCCTGCTCGAACAGCCGGCGCACGCCCTCGATCGTTGCGCTGATGCGCGGCACGATGTGGATGCCGCGATTGGCGTAGCCGATTGCATAGTCCAGCACGTCGGCCAGCTCCCAGGTGCCCCAGTCGCGCAGCAGCAGGCACCAGGCGTCGAACGCGCCGGGCACCACCGCCGGCAGCACGCCGGTGGCCGGGATCAGATCGATGTCGAGATCACGGAATTTTGCCAGCGTCGCCGCCTGCGGCGCCACCCCCTGGCCGCAGATCACCAACTGCGCGCCGGTGCGCGCGTCGTGAAGGATGATCGGCGCATCGCCGCCAGGGCCGTTCAGGTGCGGCTCGGCCACCTGCAAGGTGAACGCGGTCGCCGCCGCGGCGTCGAACGCGTTGCCGCCGCGCTCCAGCACCGACATGCCGACGCCGCTGGCGATCCAGTGCGTGCTGGCGACCACGCCGAAGGTGCCGGCGATCTCCGGACGCGTGGTGAACATGTCCCCGTCTCCCGATTGCGCGCGGTGCAGGTTAGCGCCAAGGTTCGCGCCGGCAAACAGCAGTATGCGCCACCGCGCCGCACGCAGCAGATGGAAGCCCGGACACATGAGCACGACCGCGCCCGCTCCAGCCGCCGCACCCGTCCTGGACAAGGTCGTCGCCGCACGCCAGCCATGGGGCGGCCGGATCCAACAGGGCCAGGTCCTGCGGATCACCGACCTTGAGGGACAGCAGGCCGTCGACTTCCTGTGTTACGACGCCACCGATCCCGCCGAGCGCTACAGCGCGACCAACACGATCAAGGTGCAAGGCCGCATCTACATCGAACAGGGCACGGTGCTCTACTCCGACACCGGTCGCGCGCTGATGACCGTTGTTGCCGACACCGTGGGGCGCCACGACACGATCTACGGCTGCTGCAGCAACCCGAACAACCTGCTGCGCTACGGCGTGCACACGACCGAGAGCTGCTATTCGAATTTTCAGACGATCCTGGCCACGTTCGGCCTCGACCGCTCGGCGATCGTGAGCAACGTCAACTTCTTCATGTGCGTGCCGGTCGAGCCGGATGGCAGTGCCGGGGTCGCAACCAGCGAGCTGCAGCCCGGCAGCTACGTCGAGCTGCGCGCCGAGCGTGACGTGATCGCCGTGCTGTCGAACTGCCCGCAGATGCATAATCCCTGCAACGGCTACAACCCGACCCCGATCAGGGTGACAATTCTCCCGGCGCCAGCCGTCGGCGGCTGATGGCGCCGCACCGCGCAACCGACCGTTGACGCGGCAACCCGCAAAGGCCCCTGGTGGAAATCATGGACGCAACAAAGCAACGCCTGCTGCAACGGATCGACGCCGACCAGGAAACCCTAATCGACTTTTTGCGCGGTTTCATCCGCTGCAAATCGCCCAATCCGCCAGGCGACACGCGCGAGGTGGCGGCCTACGTGCGAAAATTCCTGGACACAAACGGGCTCGCTCATCGCGTCATCGCGCCGAACGAGGTCATGCCGAACATCGTCGCGAGCTTCGATGCCGCCGCGCCCGGCCGGCATCTCGCGCTGAACGGCCACATGGACGTGTTTCCGGTGGACCCGACCGGTTGGACCGTCGACCCCTGGGGCGGCGAGCTGATCGACGGCAAAATTTACGGCCGTGGCGCCTGCGACATGAAATGCGGCACCACGGCCTCGCTGTTCACCTTCCTCTATCTGCACGAGCTGCGCCATTCGTTGCATGGCCGGCTGACCCTCAGTGCGGTGTCGGACGAGGAGACGTTCGGGCCCTGGGGCGCGCGCTACCTGGTCGAGCACCACAAGGAGATTCTCGGGGAGTGCTGCCTGAACGGCGAACCCAGCAGCCGCCACACGGTGCGCTTCGGCGAGAAGGGACCGCTGTGGCTGCGTTTCCACGTGCGCACGCCGGGGGCGCACGGCGCCTATACCCACGCCAGCGCCAGTGCCGTCGCCATCACCGCGCAGGTCATCGGCGAGCTGCGCCGGCTGGAGGAGATCGAGCCGCCACGCATCAGCAATCTGTCCGCGGCGCTGGAGCAGGCCGCCGACGTGCTGGACACGGCATACGGCCCGGGTGCGTCGCGCATCATCCAGCGCGTGACGGTCAACCCGGGTCTGATCCAGGGCGGCCTGAAGGTGAACATGGTCGCGGCGGAATGCAATTTCGAGGTCGACATACGGCTGCCGAACGGACTCGACGAAGCACCGATCCTGCGCGAGGTCGATCGCATCGTCGCGGCCCGACCGGAGGTCAGCTACGAGAAGATCCTGTATAATCCGCCAAGCTGGTGCCCGCCCGATACCGAGATGGCGGGATATGTCCGCGCCAACGCGCTGGCGGTCGGCGGGATCGACCCGGTGCCCGTCATCAGCCTCGGCGGCACCGACGCCAGGCTTTGGCGCTATGCCGAGATCCCCGCGATCGTCTACGGACCGGCGCCCACCGGCATGGGCAGCACCGACGAGCACGTCACCGTCGACGATTTCCTGCACGTGGTCCGCTGCCACGTGCTGTCGGCCTACGACTACATGGCGCGACCGGGGCAGGCGGGCAGGTAGCGCGCAGAACCTTGCGCCCGGGATATTACGGTGGCGCAACCACGTTCCCGCTCGGCAGCAAGACCCGTCGCGCCAGGCCCATTTCGTTGGAGCACATATTTGGCGGAGGGAGGGGGATTCGAACCCCCGATAGAGGTTGACCCCCTATAACGGTTTAGCAAACCGCCGCCTTCAGCCACTCGGCCATCCCTCCGCCGGGAGGGCGCATCCCGGATCGCTCCGGACACGGCGTTTGCGCCGGCGCTTCTAGGGCCTCGATCCGCCAGCGTCAAACCGTGCCGCCGCGGGCCGGCATTGCTCATTCCGGCCGCGACAGCAACCGCCCGGTGCGCGCGCCCTAGGGTCAGAACTCAATTAGCTGCAACTCATTGAAATTGAACCGCTTCATTTTCCGGTATCGAAAGGTAAAAATGAGTCGAATCAACCGGTTACAAGCAATTGAGTCCGGAGCCTAGCGCGCCTCCCCCACGAACCCACGCTGCAGTTCGGCCAGCCGCGCCAGGGCCGCCGCGGGCAGCGGACCCTTCTCCACCGCCGCCAGCGCCGCCTCGAACTCGGCCTCCGTCGCCATGCCGACCAGCACGGTGCCGATCGCGTCGTTGGCGATGACGAACCGCGTCGCCGCTTCTGCCAGGCTGGCGGCGTAGCCCTCGGCCACCAGCGGTGCCAGCCGCCGCGCCCGCCCCAGATCGTCGTCGTAGCGCAGGGCCGAGCCGATCGGCTCGGGCGCGGGACTTGCGATCGGGTGCCGCTGCGCCACGCCCGACAGCGCGCCGCCCGCCAGGGCGCGGATGCCGATCACCCCGACCCCGGCGGCCACCGTGTGATCCAGCAGCCGTCCGTAGTCCTGTGCCGGATAGCCCGCCGGGATCGCCATGCCGGCCGACGGGTTCAGCATGTTGTAGCTGACCTGAGCACTGTGGAACGCCCCGGAATCGGCCACCTGGTGCAGCGCCGCGGTCTCGCCCACGGCGGTGATGCCCAGGAACCGCGTCTTGCCCTGCTGGCGCAGCGCCTCGAACGCCGGCACCACCTCCTCCAGCACCAGCTTCACCGAGAA
>Ga0209415_10006134_pt1 | contig 21471 bp, 19 predicted proteins | sample PeaSoiSIISIP2007_FD_187696 | JGI IMG/M metagenome (GOLD analysis project Ga0209415, IMG submission 187696) | Peat soil microbial communities from Weissenstadt, Germany - SII-SIP-2007 (SPAdes) (version 2) | ecosystem: Environmental > Terrestrial > Soil > Wetlands > Peat | place: Germany... | reverse complement strand
GTGGCAATCAGGATGGTAACCACCACGACATAGACGCCCACTGACAGGAGCGTCGATTGCATGGTGGATGACATACCCTCGGCCACTTTCCAAACAAACTGCATGAAGCGCGATCCCGCCGGAAGTTCGAAGGAAACTCCCACCGCTACGGAGAGCGCAGAGAGAAAGAGGATGAGAAGGAATGAACGCAGATAAAAAATCACTCCGCCGGGCAGTTTGACGGTGTGTTGCAACAGTTCGCGCAAGCTGTCGCGGAGCAGAAAAAACAAGACGGTTGGCACGGCGAGTGAAAGTACCAACAAAACCAGAAATGCGCCTGGGTTTGGACCCATACTTTCCTCCTTACGGTTTGCGGCGAACACTCCACCGCATCGGCTGACGGCTTTTCCCGGGGGTGACTCCCTGGCGCGAGCATATCACTTCCGCTTTGCGTCAATGCACTGGTATCCAGCAATCTCCTTACAGCGAAGTGGGAGCTTTCTCCTCAAATCCGGAGAGAGAGGAGGCAAGTTCCTCGCGCGATATGGCGCGCGGCACGTAAGAGAAGAGTTCAGCAAAGTGGTGTCCGAGGCGAGGCTTTACTTCGTTCAAGCCCATATTGCGGGAGAGAAGCTTTTCAAGCGATGTGGCTCTGCGGCCCGCGATGCCACAGGGAACAATCAAATCGAAATAGCGGAGGTCCGTCGAAACGTTGTAGGCAAAGCCGTGGGAGGTGACCCAGCGGCTGAGGTGCACGCCGATGGCCGCGAGTTTTTCTTCAGCGGCGTCACGCCCCGTGCCGGGATAGACCCAAATGCCCGTTTTCCCGGGAACGCGGAAGGTTGTAAGTCCAAAATCAGCGCTGGTACGGATCATGGCCTCTTCCAGCGTGCGCACATACCAGCCCACATCGCGCTTGATGGCGGCGAGATTCAGGATTGGGTAGCCCACAAGCTGCCCTGGCCCGTGATAGGTGATGTCTCCGCCGCGATTCGTTGCATGCAACTCGACGCCCTTTTGCCGCAGCACGTGTTCCGACACCAGAAGGTTCTCCCGCTTCGCATTTCGCCCCAAGGTGATGACGTGCGGGTGTTCGCACAGCAGCAGCACGTCCTCTATCGCTTCGGCCTTCCGAGCCGCCGCCAGGCGTTGCTGCAGAGCATAGGCATCCGTGTAGGAAATGAGACCCAGGTCGGTGATGAGCAGGGAATTCATTGGGGAGAGGCGGTGGTAAGTTGTAAGTTTTCGGTCTTCAGTAAAGCAAGAACAATCGCTCGCTCCGGCCTTTCGCTGCTGTCCACGAAGCTTCTTGCTTCAACTGAGAATCGAAAACTGACTACTGAAAACTACACATTGATCTGCAGGCCGCGGACCGAGGCGAACGCATCCCCCATCGCTTCCCAAACCGTGGGGTGCGCATGGATCATGTTCATCATGTCGTCGATGGTGCCTTCGAGATGCAGCACCGTCGCGGCTTCCGCGAGAATCTCCGTGGCCAGCGGCCCGATGATGTGAATGCCCAGCACTTCGCCGTAAGTTTCATCGGAAACCACCTTGACGAAGCCGCCATGGCTCCCCAAGATGGTGGCTTTGCTGTTGCCAACAAACGGGAACTTGCCTGTTTTCACCTTATAGCCCGCGTCGCGCGCCTGTTTTTCCGTTAATCCAATGGAGCCAATCTGCGGCTCGCAATATGTGGCGTTGGGAATTCGCGTCTTCAGGATCTTGTGCGTCGGTTTGCCCGCGATATGCGTGACGGCCACAATTCCTTCCATCATCGCCGCGTGCGCCAGTTGTGGCAGTCCCGCCACGATGTCGCCGATGGCATACAGATTCGGCTCCGCGGTTTCCATGAATTCGTTCACCAGCACAAAACCGCGATCGAGTTTTGCCTGCGACTTTTCCAGTCCGCAATTCTCCGTCATCGGCTTGCGCCCCACCGCCAGCAGCAGCCTTTCGGCTTGCAGCGTCTGCGCCTTTCCGTCTTTATTCTTGAACGACACAGTAACGCTATTGGCGTCTTTTTTTACGCTGTCCACTAGGCATCCCGTCTGAATGTTGATGCCTTTTTTTCTGTAGGTTTTGTCCAGTTCCGCGGAAATTTCCTCGTCTTCGACGGGCACAACACGCGGCAACGCTTCCAGAATCGTCACTTGGGTGCCAAAGGAATTGTAAATGGACGCGAACTCCACACCTACCGCGCCCGCTCCAATCACAATCAAGGTCTTGGGGATTTCCGGAAGCTCCAGAATCGAGCGGTTGGTCACAATCGTTTTGTGGTCCGGCTCGATTCCCGGCAAGGCCTTGGCTTCCGAACCGCTCACCATCAGGATGTTGCTGGCTTCAATCGTTGATTTTTTGCCGTCTTTCTCGACGCTCACCTTGCCGGGGCCTTCGTACCTTCCCCAGCCCTGTACCCATTCCACCTTGTTTTTCTTGAACAGAAACTCGATGCCCTTGGAGTGCTTCGTTACGATCTTTGATTTGCGCGCCAGCACCTTAGCCCAATCGATCTTCAGCCCGCTGACCTCAAACCCAAGCTCCGCCGCATTTTTCATATGGTCGTAGACTTCGGCGTGATACAGCAGCACCTTCGTCGGAATGCACCCTACGTGCAAGCAAGTTCCACCGAGGAATGGATCTTTCTCCACCACGATGGTTTTCAGGCCCAGTTCGCCCGCGCGGATTGCCGCCACATAGCCGCCCGGTCCGCTGCCGATAATTGCGATGTCGTACTTAGCCACGCGCAGTCTCCCATCTGAAGGGCCAGGGCCAATTCTGTTTTGAGGGCCGGGCCGAATGCCGCTGCCACCGGATTTTGCGGCACAGCAGCGGAAGGTCATGCAGCAACGCCGGCAAGACGTCGCCCGATTTCAGCGCAAGTTACGTCGAAAAACCGCCGGCATTTCTGCAGTGTAGCAGCGGGTCGCAAAGGTTAGCAACTTGCTGGGCAATATGCCGGACCTCCGTACTACTAGCCTGCCAGTTGCGGCGCAGAGCAAGACCTTGGTGTACCGAAACGGAACTCCTCCGCCCTCTGTTTGTTTCTCTCCAGCAAAGCAAAGGAGAAACTTTGTAACTTTCCCAAATTGGGACGCTACTCCCTTCTGCGCACAAACAATTTTTCATTTTCCTCTTGCACATATTACTCCATGGGTATATTTAATTGGCCGTTGATGCCCAAACGGTATAGAAGCTATCTATACATTCATTAATAATCATGAGGCTCGACTTGAGGAAAACTGTGGAGGTGGACTGGTTTTGCCAAAATCGCGATTGCGGTTGGTCCGTAACCTTGTCTCTCCCCGACCGGGAAGAAATCAATCCACGTTGCGTGTGTGGCTGGCCGCTGAAGCGCGGCAACCCGCCGCTCGCCTCCCATTACCTTGAATTTCTGCACAATGAACAAACATTAGAGAAGACCGGGCACACCCGGAAGGAATAGCCTGTCATGCAAGTAATTCGATTGGACTCAGCCTCTGCTCGTTACCGCACACCCCTGGTGGTTCGTGCCGGCCTGCCGCGCACTTTTTGGAGCCTCGGCGCGTTTGTCGAACTCGGCCTGTTCTCGTGTGGATTTTATCTGCTCGCGGAGGCCAGCCTCGAGCCGCTGGAAGCCGATGAGGTTTCTATCCTTGGCGCCGGACTAATCCTCGCGCTGGCCAGCGTTTTGCTTTTTTATATGATTCGCCCGCACCGCAAAGAAGCCCTGACGAGGCGCGATGAACGCCGCTCTTCGAGGGATTCTCACGAGCCTATGGCCCTTTCCGCGGGCGATGGTTCTGCCGAGGCTCGCCGGGAAACTGCGAGCGCACTCCTGGACAACCAGGATCTTCCGGGCCCCATGTGAAGTTTCCTCAACCTTGCGGCATCGCCGGGAAGTACCGCTCTTGCAGAATCTGGCGATGATGCCGCTCGTGTCCGGCAAGAATGTACGCCAGGGCGCGCACACTGACTTCCTTCTGATTGGCCACGCCCCGCCGCAACCACGCTACCGCATCGAACGAGCGCAACAGCACAATGCTGGCGCGCCGCACCGCCGTGAACTCTTCCAGCAGTTCCATTAGGGCCCTCGCCGGGAAATTCCCCGTCTTCACATAATCATCCTGCTCGAAACCTGCTAGCGGCGTCTGGTCTCCACGCGCAATTCGCAGCATGCGGTAAGCAAAGATACGTTCCGTGTCGATGATATGCCCCAGCACTTCTTTGATGGACCATTTCCCCTCCGCGTAGCGGAAGTCCGCACCTTTTTCGCTCAAACTTCCCAGCACCGACTTTGTCTCCCTTAGCTGCGCTTCCAGTGTTTCTTCGATCTCTCCGTCGGGTACCATCGCAATGTACTTCTCATAAAATGGCGCGTATTCGCTCGCTTGCGGACGATTCTGTGTCATGATGTTTTTGCCTCCAACTCAGCGGCAGAGTACCAATTATAGCTGGCAACGCCGCGACGGAGGCGGCTCACAAAGGCTCGGAAGCCAATATGGCCGAATTGAATTTCACCACCATGCGCGTCGCCTTTCAAGGCGAACCCGGCGCCTTCAGCGAAGCCGCCGCTGTACAATTGCTCGGCGAATCCATCCACACTGTTCCTCGCCCCACGTTCGATTCCACGTTCCGCGCCATCGCCGAAGGCGCTGCCGATGCCTTGCTCTTGCCACTTGAAAACACACTGGCGGGATCCGTCGTGCGCGTGTATGACCTCTTGCTCGAAAGCCCACTGGAAATATGCGGCGAGACCATCCTCCCCATCGAACATCACTTGATCGCCCGTCCGAGTTCGTCCTTCGATCTGCTTCGCTCTGTCGCTTCTCATCCCATGGCTCTGGCGCAGTGCGAGCGCTTTTTTGAGTCCCACCCCCACCTGAAGCGCGTCCCCGCTGAAGATACGGCCGGCAGCGTGCGCGAAATGATGGCGCGCGACGACAAATCCTCCGCGGCTATTGCCGGACGCCTTGCCGCCCAACATTACGGCGCGGTCATTCTGCGCGAAAGCATCCAGGACAACGCCGAGAACTTCACGCGGTTTGTGCTGCTTCTCCCGACAGCCGAGGCCGCGCGTTTCCGGCAACCCGGCGCCAGCAAAGTTGCGTTGGCCATGCGCCTTGCCCACAAACCCGGAGCGTTGCTCGCTTCCCTCGAGCCTTTTGCCAAACACGGCGTCAATCTCCTGAAAATCGAGAGCCGACCCATCCACGGCAAGCCATTTGAGTATCAGTTTTATCTGGACGTGGAAGCCGCTCGTCAGGATGCGCTGGAAAGCGCTTTGAACGAAGTGCGCCAGGCCACCAGCGATTTGCGCGTTCTGGGCCGCTTCACGCCCGCTCGCCGGTAATCTTTTCCTGTGGCTCCGGGCTCGCGGGTAAGTTCATTCTTCTCTGATTCTCTGCTACATTCACTCCATGTTGACGGCCATCACGCGTGAAGTCAGTTCTTCCTTCGCGAATTGCGAGTTGAGTTTCATTCCCCGCCAGCCCATCGATCTGGCAAAAGCCCGCGCCCAGCATCACGCCTACCAAGAGCTACTGCGCAAGCTGGGCGCTCGCGTGATTTCCTTGCCCGAGGAGCCTGCGCTTCCGGATTCCATGTTTGTCGAAGACCCTGCGGTCGTGCTGGACGAACTGGCTGTAATTTGTCCCTTAGGCACAGAGACGCGCCGGAAAGAAGCAGCTTCGCTGGCAGCCGCCCTGGAGAAATACCGCAAACTGGCCTATGTGAAATTACCGGGGCTGCTGGAAGGCGGCGATGTCTTGCGGGTCGAAAAGAAAATATTCGTGGGCCTGACGCGGCGCAGCAACGCGGAGGGGATCCGGCAACTCGCGGTCATCGTCTCGCAGTTTGGCTACGATCTCACGGCCGCACCAGTCTCAGGCTGCCTGCACCTGAAATCCGCTGTCACTTACCTGGGCCGCAACACGTTGCTTGGCAATCGCGCGTGGTTTCACTGGGCGCGCCTGGAGGGATTTGATTGGATTGATGTAGACCCCGCCGAGCCCCACGCCGCTAACGCGCTGGCCATCGCCGATTCGGTGGTTTTTCCCACTTCGTTTCCGCGCACAAGAGAGCGCATGGAAGCTAAGGGGTTCCGGGTGACACCGATCGAAATCAGTGAACTCCAGAAAGCGGAATCGGGATTGACGTGTTCCAGCCTTTTGTTCGATGCCCCGGAGTAAGCGCGCGAATGACCCCGCAAGAGGGAATCGTCCGTGTGTGATTGGAAACATCGGTCTGCGCGCCCCCAAATTTCGGTTGGAATTCCCGGCTGGTATGCTACTCTGTTAAGGATGTCGGCTAACGTCACGAAGCGAAGCTTCTCCCGGACCACGCGGTCGATCATTTCGACTACGACGATTACCATGATTATGTCCACTACCACCGCTTCAGGTGACGGGAGAAACGGCTAGCCGCCAAAAAGTTTCCAACCCACCGCCTGAAGCGAACCGGGCGGTGGGTTTTTTAGTTTCTACCCTCCCCCAGAGTCGCTTCCGCGGTACACAACCAAGGAGCATTTGCCATGTACCCGGAACAGCAGGAAGCAGCCACAGCAGAAGTTCAATTAGCCCCGCGCCCAGCGTGGAATGGCACCTCCGCAACGGCGACGCCATCCGCAGCACGTGGCATCGCCTTTAAGTTTGGCGGTTCCTCCTTGCTTGGCGCCGATCGCATGTTGCATGCCGCCGCCCTGGTACGTGATGCGGCCGTGGCCACGCCGGTGACGGTGGTCGTATCCGCCATGAAGGGTGTTACGGACAAGCTTCTGGAAATTGCACGAAAGCTCGAGCGCAAAGAGTTCGCGAAGGCCCTCGAGGCAGCGGAAAGTGTGCTCGCGCTCCATCTTGACGTGCTCGAGGGCCTGCAACTTCCTGAACAGGACCACGCACAGGTCCTGCACGAGTTGAAACTTCTTGGCCGCGACCTGCTTCACGAAACCCCGTCGCGCGGGCCCGTCACTGTGAATTCCGCCCTCTACGACCGTATCGCTTCCTTTGGCGAACGCTTCAGTGCACGCTTGTTTGCCGCGGCCCTGAATAAGCTCGGCAGCGTTGCTGTTCCCGTCGCTTCCTCGGATTTTGTCCTCACTTGCGACACGTTCCGACACGCCATTCCTCATCTCGCTGACACCCGCCAGCGCGGCCGCGAAGTTCTTGTGCCCCTGCTGCAGTCCGGCATCGTGCCCGTGGTTACGGGTTTCATCGGAGCAACCCTCGACGGACGAATCACCACGCTGGGTCGCAACAGCTCCGATTTTTCGGGCGCCCTTGTCGCCCACGTCGTGGACGCAAAAGAACTGGTCATCTGGACCGATGTGGACGGCGTCTTCACCGCCTGCCCACACGAAACCACGGAGGCTCGACTCCTCCATGAATTGAGCTACGATGAAGCCCACGCACTGGCCGCCAGCGGCGCAAAGGTGCTTCATCCGCGGGTGTTGCCACTCGCGGCAGAGCACGAGATGACCGTGTGGGTCAGGAATACTTTCAAGCCGCACCTGCGCGGAACGCGCATTGGGCCGGCACAAAATGGGGGTGCAGCATGAACGCTCTGGCAAACGAGAAAAAATGGCGCGCGGGCGTCCTGGGTGCAACGGGTATGGTGGGGCAGCGCCTGGTGAAACTCCTCGCCGATCACCCGTGGTTCACTCTGACGGAAGTTGCGGCGTCGGAGCGCTCCAGCGGCAAACGCTACGCGGAAGCAGTGCGCTGGCACCTCGAAGGTCCGGTGCCCGAAGTGGCGCGCGGCCTCGTCGTGAAGGAACTCGAACCCAACCTGGATTGCGATTTCCTTTTTTCGGCGCTCGATTCTTCCGTGGCTGGTCCGGCGGAGGAAGACTATGCGCGCCGCGGCTATCCCGTCGTCAGCAATTCGCGAAATCACCGCCAGGACCCGGATGTTCCGCTGCTTATTCCCGAAGTCAACGCCGCGCACTTGAATGCCATCCCCGTGCAACAGAAAAACCGTGGTTACGATACGGGATTTATCGTGACGAATCCCAATTGTTCCACGGCGGGTTTAGTCGTTGTGCTGAAGCCACTGGCGGATGCCTTTGGACTCGAGAAGGTTTTCGTGGTGACCCTACAAGCTATCTCCGGCGCAGGCTACCCCGGCGTCCCCGCGTTGGACATTCAAGGCAACGTCGTTCCGTTCATCAGCGGCGAAGAAGAAAAGATGGAGGCGGAGCCGCAAAAATTGCTCGGCAAGTGGGATGGCAACCGCTTCATCGGCGCGGGAATTGGCATCAGCGCTCACTGCAACCGCGTTCCGGTTGTGGATGGCCACCTGGAATGCGTTTCTCTGCGTCTAAAAAAGACGGCGACGCTCGACGAGGTTCGCGAAACGCTGCACTCCTACCAGGTTTCTGACGAATTGGCCTCTCTGCCCACAGCGCTGAAGCATCCCGTGGTCGTGCTGGAAGAACCCGATCGCCCGCAGCCGCGCAAGGATGTCAACACCGGCCATGGCATGGCCGCCGTCGTCGGCCGCATTCGCGAGTGCCCGCTGTTCGACGTCAAGCTCACCCTGCTTTCGCACAACCTGGTCCGCGGCGCGGCCGGCGCAGCCTTGCTGAACGCCGAACTCCTCGCGGCGCAAGGCTTCCTGAAATCGCGCAGCGCCTCGCGCGATCAAAGCGCAGAGCCGGTCTCCCGCTGAGAATTAGACCGTAGGGGCGCAGCACTGCTGCGTCCCTGTTGGCAGGACCAACGACGATTGAGTGCTCTGATTGCAAGAACCCTCAGAAGTGCCCTCAAGTTGCAACAATCTCGCTAACCGGGGTTCAGCGATCCTGGACCCTTACACAATCGGAATGGGCGTCTGCCCTGTTATTTTGGAAATTATTTATGGAACAAAGTAGTACCGCACCAGTTGGAAGAAAACCGGCGCAGCAAAGCAAAGCGAATCAATGCGGTCCAGAATCCCTCCGCGCCGTTCGATCGCCACGCCGAAATCCTTGATTCCGATGTCGCGCTTGATGGCGCTCATCACCAGGCTCCCGCAAAACCCGAATACGCAAATCGTGAACGAGATTGCCGCGGATTGCAGGGGCGTGAACGGCGTGGCCCACCACAGCGCCGTGCCCAGCGCCGTCGCGCTCAGGATTCCGCCGAAAGAGCCTTCCCACGTTTTGTTGGGGCTTACGCGCCAGGCGATTTTATTTTTTCCGATCAGTTTGTCCCACACGAACTGCAGCACACCGCTCATCTGATCCACGATCACCAGGTACAGCAGCAGCCGGGCATCCTGCCCTTCGTACCCCGGGATCTTCAGAAGCAACAATGCCGGCGCGTAGCTCAGGCAATAGGCGCACACCATGATCCCGAATTGAATTTTTGCGGAACGCTCCAGAAAGCTTGCCGTGTCTCCGGCGATCGCGATGCTGGTGGGAACAAAGACAACTGCCAGCACAGGAATCATCAGGGCGAAAAAGCCGTACCACTGGAATCCGATCAGGCAATACTGCAGCGGCATGATGACGAAAAAGCTCCAGAAGAGCGTACGGTGATCTCCCCGCCGCGTGGGCACAAGCGTCATGTACTCGCGCAGCGCCAGGAACGAAATTAAGCCGAACAAAACAAGAGAACCCACGCGCCCTAGCAGGATGGCCGCCACAAAAATCGCGCACATCTTCCACCACGCCCGGATGCGCGCGATGACATTGTCGACGGCCGCGCGGCTAGCTTCACTCCTGCGGCGCCGTTTCACCCAGCGGCCGATCAAGGTGGCGACATAAAGCAGGACTACCACATCGCCAAACAGCCACAGCAGCTTCACATCATGAAACGCTTGCGGCATCAGGCGTTTCCAATCCGCCGCAAGCTGCTTACGGCTTCGCGCGCGCGTTCCAGAAACGCTTCCTTCTCTTCGCCGGGCTCCACTTGGATGGGTTTGCCAAAAGTTAGAAGGCTCAGCATGGGCACGGGCAAAACCTCTCCCTTCGGCAAAATGCGGTTCATGTTCTCAAGATAGGCTGGAACGAGTTCCACATCCGGGCGCCGTAACGCCAGGTAATAGAGCCCCGCGCGAAACTCCCCGACCTTTTCGCCATTGCCCCTCGTCCCTTCCGGAAAAAGAATCAGCGAATACTCCTTGCCCAGTGCCGCGGCCATTTGCTCAATCAATGCGCGCGCCGCAAATCGCGCTTCCTCGGGAGTTTTCGTTTGCGCCATTGCGCCCCGTTGCACCAGCACGGCGTTGAACACATTCACCACCACATAGCGACGCAGCGCCGAGCTTTCCCAATAGTCCTGCGCGGCCACGGGCCGTGTGTGCGCGCGCAGGTCCGAAGGCAGCGCCGACCACAGCACCACAAAATCCAAATGGCTGGTGTGATTCGCGAAATAGATGCGCTGCTTTTCGTCGGGCTCGCAACCCGCCCATTGCACCTGCACCCCGGTGATTCCGCGGGCAACCGCCGCCAGCAGGCTTGCAATCGGATGGACTCCGCCGTTCATCAGTACGTGCGACCTCGAGGTTCCTGCAGCACGCCATTCACGATTGTCACCAGCAGGAGCACCAGAATCATGCAATGGGTGGGAGCGATGACTCGAACGATAGGCAATTGCAACCACAGTAGCAATCCTAGAATCACGAAGACAATCACGCGGGCGTGGCCGCTTCCGAAAGGTCGCGGCAAACTATGAAATTGAAGCCTGATTCCCTGGATGCTGGGCATGGAACTTGCTCCCATCCTACTCGCTAGGAGACCTGAAAGCACAGAATCGCCGCGGAAAATCGCGAGCGTGCAATTTGTCCTGGCGCCTCACGTAACGATCGTGGTCTCCAGTTCGCTTCCCTGCGCATATTCCTGCAGCAATGTTGTCATGCGCTGGCACCAGCGCTCCAACCCTTCGCTGCCGCCAAATCCCACAAAAATCGCAGCGATGCGTTTCGTTGCCGGCGTAACCATGGTGCGCTCGGAATCGCTCGTGGGACTTCCATGCGGCCCCAGCGTGTCGCAAAACACGGGCAGTCCTTCCAGATTCAAGTCGTACTTTCCAATGCCCTTGTAAGTCTCCCCTGCGCGGCCCGCACGAAACAAAACATCTCCCTGCACGTTGGCCAGGTCATAGAGCCCTATGGGCAACCGGCTCTCCACCGAAACCAGATTGATGACGTCCACCACCGCGCCAATCTGCGGAAAGCTTTTCCCGCTCAGGATGCGCCGCAACAGCGCTTCCGCCGAACCGCGGTAGCGCGCCGGATCTTTACCCAGCGCTTTATATCCCGCCCGAGTCGCCGAAATCTGCGGCCCTTCCAGCACAGCGCGCGGCTCTGGGAACCCAAGAATTTTCGCTTCGTACGCTTTTAACTCCGCAAGCAACGCCGCCGGCGTTTCCACCGCCTCCACGCTGCCACTGACGCAGCCCAGCGCCACACGCGGACACTTTGCCTTCAGCGCTCCGTCAATCGTTACAGTAATCATGCCGCTCACAACTACCTCCCGCCCATCCTCATCCACACCAAGGACCGCTTTTCTCCGCTTCACTCGTGGCTCAGGGACTCCTTCAACCATTGGCTTCGCACCGAGGAAGGATCGGCGAGGAATTGCGCCACGACAGGACCCACAGAGATGCACGAAAGGCTCAAGTGGCCACAAGAAGAGTCGAGAGTCACAACCGGTGCGCCAATGGCCTTCGCGAACTCTACCGCGGGGATCGGGTTCACCATGTGGTCTTCTGCGGACACGATCACCAGCATTCGGGAATGAACTCTCTTTGCGGCTTGTTCCAGACTCACGCCAAATTCCCGGGGAATGTCCAGCGCCATGATCGCTTCTCGCTGGCGTATTTGATCGCTTGCTGCGCCTCCGTCGCTCCTGCTGCCTTTGCGCATCTTTTCGACGAAACTCTCAAAGGCTTCGGTCTTGGTATGTGTCACGCGATACGCAGGCGAAGTAACATTCATGGAATCGATCTCCTCTTCAAGCGCGATTCCCCGCGTCAGCGGCCCCGTGGGATTTCCATTGTTCCATGCCGGGTCCAGCTCGATCGCATCAATCTCCGAAGTCCAAAGCAGTTTGTCGTACGACGTGGATTGCGGCGAACCCTCCATGGGGATTGTCACGTCCGTGAAGCCGGGGTAGGCTACGGCCCATTCAAACGTCTGCATGCCACCCATCGAAAGCCCCATAACGGCATGGAGATGCGTCAACCGCAGCACCTCAGTCACAAGCAGGTGCTCGGATTCCACCATGTCGCGAATCGTGAATTTCGGGAATTTCATCTTGGGTTGCGATGCGCTATTCGACGGCGAAGTCGAAACCCCGTCGCCGATTGCATCCACCAGAATGACGAAGTACTTGCCGCTGTCCACCACTTTTCCCGGCCCAATGAACTCCAGAAGATCCTCGCTCTTGCCACCCAGCCAGCTTGGCCAGAGAACTGCATTCGACTTCTCCGCATTCAATTTGCCTAGCGTGCGATATCCAATGCGCAAGTCATCCAGCACCGCGCCATTCTGCAGCTTAAAATCTCCAAGCGTCGCGTATTGTTGCGCACCCTCTGCGGCCTGTGGCGGGGATTGGCCACATGCTTGTTCGCAGGCACAAACGGAAAACAGCCCAACAACCGCTACCAAGATCATTCTCATTCGAGTATTACGGCCAGTTTGTTTCCGCAAAGGAATCCCTCAATTTGGCAGTGCAAGCTCACCGTCCAATCGGCTTTAGCTTCGCCGTGAAGTGCCGCAAAAACGGCGCTTGCTGCACCAACTCATATCCCGGAATCATCTCGCGCCGCCGCCACACATCCAGAATCACTTCCACCACATATTCGATATGGCTCTGTGTGTACACTCGGCGCGGTATCGCCAGCCGCACGAGGTCCATCTGCGCATGTTCGCCGAACATCAGAGACCCGATCTCCACGGAACGGATGCCGCCCTCCAAATACAACTCCACCGCCAGCGCCACACCCGGAAATTGCGAAGTGGGTATGTGGGGCAGAAACGCCCGTGCGTCCAAATAAATCGCGTGCCCGCCGGGAGGCTGCACAATCGGCACGCCTTCGCTGGCAATGTGATTGCCCAAAAATGCCGTCGAGGCAATGCGGTACTTCAGATACTCTTCCTGCAGCGCTTCGTTCAATCCCACGGCAATCGCTTCCAGGTCGCGCCCCGCCAAGCCTCCGTAGGTTGGAAATCCCTCGGTCAGAATCAGCAGGTCCTTTTCCTGTTGCGCCAGAGTGTCCTCATTGGTGCAGAGAAAGCCGCCGATATTCGCCAGCCCATCTTTCTTCGCGGACATGGTGCACCCATCGGCGTGCGCAAACATCTCTCGCGCGATGTTGCGCGGCGATTTGTCCGCATAGCCCTCTTCACGCAGCTTGATGAAGTAGGCATTCTCCGCGAAACGGCACGCATCGATGTACAGCGGGATGCCATGTTTCCGGCATAGCTGTTTCACTTCCTTGATATTGGCCATGGACACCGGCTGGCCCCCGCCGGAATTGTTGGTGATCGTCAGCATCACCAGCGGAATTTTCTTGGCCCCTTCCCGCGCAATCAGTTCGGCCAGGCGCGCCACGTCCATGTTTCCTTTGAACGGGTGCAGGTGGCCCGGTTCCTTCGCTTCCGGAATAGGAATGTCCACGGCGGTGGCGCCCACAAATTCGCAGTTGGCGCGCGTCGTATCGAAGTGCGTGTTGTTCGGCACGATGTCGCCTTTCTTGCACATCACGCTGAACAGAATGCGTTCCGCCGCGCGTCCCTGGTGCGTCGGAATCACGTGGCGAAACCCGAAAATCGACTGCACCGATTCGCGGAACCGGGTGAAGCTGGGCGAACCCGCATACGATTCGTCGCCGCGCATCATCGCGGCCCATTGCTCCGTGGACATCGCGGAGGTGCCTGAATCCGTCAGCAGATCAATCAGGATCGCTTCGGAAGCGACGAGAAACAAGTTGTAGCCCGCCGCTTCGATCAGTTTTTGCCGCTCTTCCCGCGACGTTTCGCGGATCGATTCAACGCTTTTTATGCGGAATGGTTCAATGATGGTGCGGATTGCCATGGCCGAGGTGAACTCCTCTTCGTGACACTACCACAGAAACCGCAATCGCTTCCGTGAGGACAAATCCGCGTCACGCGCGGCATCCCCATACGCTGGCGCGAGCTGTTTTCGCGCGGCCCGCTGTGCCGTCATCTCGTCATTGTTTCCATCGTAGTACCCAAGTACTATAGGCCCCCCTCACCGCCCACCCCACCATTAAGAAGTAGATCAGGGGAGTCCTGTCTTCACAGGACTGCCATCCCAAAATTCCGTATAGAGCGAGCACGCTATGCCACCGATTGTGAAAGACTCTGAAACTGCGGTTGCAACGCCATCCTCTGCCGCTCCGGCCACCACGGTCGCGAAGACCAAGGACGAATCCCCGGCACGCCCTCAGCCCGTTGCTCTGGAAATTCCGGTAACCGTCAACGGCGCCCGCACCGTCGAAGGCTCCGACAAGCGCGAACCTTTTTCTGAAAACACCAAGACCGTTCTGGTTTTCGTCCACGGCGCTGTGATTCGCCTGGCTTCCTCACTGGCACCTGGCCAACTCGTTTTCCTGACGAATGAAAAGACCAAGAAGGAAGTCGTCTGCCAGGTCGTCAAATCGAAAAATTATCGCAGCGTAACGGGATACGTGGAACTTGAGTTCACCGAACCAGCCCTTGGTTTCTGGGGCATGCGTTTCCCCTCCGATCGCCTCGCTCCCGCTGCTTCCGCTACGCCTCCCGCGCCGCGCGCCGTTGCACCTATCGTGTCTGCTTTACCCAAGGCCGTTCCGCCACCGCCATCCATTCCTCCCGCTATCGCAAAACCCTCGGCTCCAGTGGCGTCGGTGACTCCTGCGGCTTCCGTTCCTGTGCTCCCGAAATCCAATGTTGTGGCACCCCCGCCTGCCGCAGTTGTCGTGGAACCTCCGCCCGCGCCGCCCGTTGCCGTTGCCCCAATCATTCCGCCTCCACCGCAGCATGCGACCCCGGTTTCTCCCGCGCCCGTGAACAACGCCGCTGCGCCTCCCGCAACAGTGCCCGCAACACTGGAATCCGTCATCAAGAGCCCCATAAATCCCCTCAGCCCCGCGCCCGATTTCGCGGCCGCCATCTCTTCGCTCTTCGACGCTCCGGCCGTTCCTGTTGTCAAGCCCGCGCCCACGGAACTGCCTAAGAGTGCAGTTGCCACTACGCCTGGCGCGCCTTCCAGCGATCAGCTGAAGCAGCAAACTGCGCGCCTTCAGGAGCAGTTGGGCTCTCTTCTCTTCACGGAAACTCCCGCAGCGCGGCCTCCTGCTCCGATTCCTGCAGCCACCCCGAAACCATTGGTTCCTTTGCCAGAGGTTGCCGATAAACTCCTGCAAATCGCACAATCCGACGTGAAGCCGGCGGCGCCTCCCGAAATCAAGCCGGCAGCCGCAGTTCGCAACTTCGCGCCTGCCTCGCTCGCGGTCGAAGAGGTCAAGATTCCATCCTGGCTCGCTCCCTTGGCGCGTGAGTCCGAATCCACCGCGGCCGACGTCGCTCCCGAACTTCCCCCGCTAACTGATTCCTTGCCCGCTTCTGCGTCATCGTCTGGAGGAGCTCTCCCGGAGACACTTCCTGAGACACACCACCGTTCGCACAGTGCGGTTTTTGGAGGGCAGTTGCTTGGCGAATCGGCCACGGCAACTCCAACCCCTGCCTCCGGCTCAAAGAAAGGCCTCATCATCGGCATTGCCGCCACGCTTATTCTCGCTGCTGGTGCTTTTTGGTACTCGCGCCAGCCGGACAATCTGATCTCCAGTGTGCTCGCTTCGAAGTCTGCGCCAGTGCCGGCCCAAAATTTCACGCGAACCAATGCACCTGCTTCCACGCCGCGGCCTTCGGTTCCCGATTCCCCGAGCTTGGTTAAGCCGGCTCCCGCCCCTGCGAGTTCTTCGGTGGTGGTGCCGAGCGAGCCTCCGGCGCACGTCGCCGCAACGCCCGCACCGCCCCCAGCGCCCGCCGCCAAAAATCTCAGCACCGCGACGCATAATCCTCCTGCAGTCGAGCCGCCAGCAAAGCCCACCGTGGGTGAGGTCCACCTTGCGACTCCCGTCCTCAATCGCTCTGGAGAATCACAGTCCGGCAACGATGCCGAACCCACAATCGACTCCAATCAATCTTCCAATACGGATCTACTGGCGGGCCTGGCTGGCGGCCATGGCAAGGAACCCACCGCTCCTGTCCCGATCGGCGGAGACGTGAAGCAAGCGCGTTTGCTCAAATCGGTTCCTCCGATCTATCCGTCAAGCGCCCGCGCGCAGCACATTTCGGGCGCGGTCAAGATTGATGCGCTCATTGATGCCAACGGCAGTGTCAGCTCCGTGACGATTATTTCTGGTCCCGGAATGCTCCATCAGGCGGCGCTGGAAGCCGTCAAGCAGTGGAAGTATGAGCCGGCGCAACTGAATGGCAAACCTACTGCTGTCCATCTCACGGTCACCGTTCAATTCCACGGCCAGTAACGCAACGCGACGTTTCCCACTACGTATCGCAATCCACCCGACGTCATCCGGGAAACATACCCGAGCGATGCAAGCTGCTCTGGCCCGCGAGGTCCCCTCTGTTCGCGCGCTTAGCCGCAGACTCTGCGATTCAGTTCGAAGCAGCACGGAACTCTTCGCATTCTTGGGTGCTGCTCCGCCTTGCGAATGCTCACTCCCCTTCGTATACTGGCCACCCGGCCTTCTGGCAGCTCTGGCGGGTGGGTAGCCCGCCGCCACGCAACCCATTTGGCCCTTCTTTTTGCGCCTGCGCGTCTCTCACAGGCCGAATTTCGCAGTCCCGTTGGCGCCAGGGCGGTCCAACGGGGCAGAGGAGACTTTTGCATGCCCCCAACGCTTGTGCCTGAGGAAATGAATGTTTACCAAAACGCGGAAGCGCGTTTTGAGGTGGCCGCGAACAAACTGGGCCTCGAACAGGGTCTCTATCGTTACCTCAAATATCCCGACAAGGAAATTACACTTTACATCCCCGTCGGCATGGACAACGGCCAGCTCGAAGTTTTCATCGGCTATCGTGTCCTTCACTCCACCGTCCGCGGTCCCGGTAAGGGCGGCATCCGTTTTGCTCCCGACGTCAGCCTTGATGAAGTTCGCGCCCTCTCTGCCTGGATGACCTGGAAGTGCGCCGTGGTGGATATTCCGTTCGGGGGCGCGAAAGGCGGCATCATCTGCGATCCACGCAAACTGTCCCGTGGTGAACTCGAGCGCCTCACCCGCCGATACACCGCCGAACTTTCGGATTGGCTTGGCCCAGAGCGCGACGTTCCCGCTCCCGACGTCGGCACCAACGAACAGACCATGGCATGGGTCATGGACACCTACGCCATGCACGCCCGCCAGGCCACCACCGCAGTCGTTACCGGCAAGCCCATCGAATTGGGCGGTTCGCGTGGCCGCCGCGAAGCGACCGGGCGCGGCGTCATGATCTGCGTGGATAAGGCCATGGCCAAACTCGGCATGAAAAAAGAGACCGCGCGCGTCATCATTCAGGGCTTTGGCAATGTGGGTTCACTCGCCGCAGAATTGATGCAGAAGGCCGGCTACAAAATTATTGGTCTTGCCGACATCGGCGGCGGCCTCTACAACGAAAAAGGGTTCGACGTTCCCAAAGTCATCGAGTGGGTCTACACCCAGAAGAAACCCCTGCAGGAATTTCCCGCCGGTGGCGTCAAGATGAGCTCCCGCGATGTTCTGTTTCAGCCTTGCGATGTCCTCATCCCCGCCGCCATCGAAAATCAGATCACCGAGCAGAATGCTCATCAGGTTCAGGCCAGAGTCCTCTGCGAGGGCGCCAACGGCCCGACCACCTGGCAGGCCGACGCGGTTATTGACGCGAAGGGTATTTTCACCATCCCGGATATTCTGGGGAATGCCGGCGGCGTCACGGTGAGTTACTTCGAGTGGGTTCAGGACCGCCAGGGCTTTTTCTGGCGCGAGAGCGAAGTGAACGAGCGCCTGCTCGACGTGATGGAACGCTCCTTCGACGAGGTGGTTCGCTATGCGGAACTCCACCGGGTCAACAACCGGATCGCCGCGTATATGCTGGCGATCGACCGTGTGGCTTCCGCTCTCAAGTTGCGCGGCATTTACGCCTGATTTTTCTTGGATTTCTGTGCGGCGCAGCGTACTCTTTGTCCCTGTTGGCGCGCGCCGCCGCATGATTTAGACTGGTTTGGACCGTTTTCCGGTCAAGGAAGGAGTCCGTACCGTGTCCTCGGACTCGTCACCTGAAAATCTCTCACGCTTGGAAGATCAATACCGCCGCGAGATTTGCCGCGTGGGCCGCTGGATGCATGAACGCGGCTACATCGTCGCCGGCGAAGGCAATCTCTCCGTTCGCCTGGATGCCGAACGCATTCTCACCACCCCCACCTGTGTCAACAAAGGCATGATGGGGCCCGAGGATCTTGTCATCACGGATATGGAAGGCACGCATCTACACGGTGACCGCAAAATCTCCTCTGAAGCCGGCATGCATCTTCTCTTTTACCGCATGCGTCCCGATGTCAATGCCATTTGCCACGGCCATCCACCCACGGCCACGGGATTTGCTGTCGCGGGTCTCGGTCTTGATCAAGCCCTGCTCCCCGAAGTGGTGGTGGGCCTCGGTAAAGTTCCTCTAGTTCGTTATGCCACTCCCGGCACGCCCGATCTCTGCACGGTTCTTGAGCCCTACGTGCCGCATTATGACGCCCTCCTTCTGGCCAATCATGGCGTCACCACGTGCGGGCCCGACCTGCTCACGGCCTTCTTCCGCATGGAAACGGTCGAGCACTTCGCGAAAATCACCCTGGCCGCCAAACTCGCGGGTGAACCCCAACTCCTCTCGACGCGCGAAGTTGCCAAGCTTATGGCGGCGCGCGCCAAGTACTTCGTCACGCCTCCTCCGGGTGGCGGGGCGGAACTGCCGGATACGTGCGACACTGGTGAATCCAACGCTGACGAAGTCACGCTCACCCGCGGAGAACTGGACGCGCTTATTGACGAAGCCGTCCGCAAAGACCGCGCCCGCCGCTAATCTGAATTTCTCAAATGAAAACGTACGCGTCGTTTTTATAGCGGCGGCCTTGTGAGGCGGGCGCATTTCTCTTGAATCTGTGGCAACCGATCCTCAGGCTGGCTCGTCCTCGCGCGCCGCTTCCGGTTGGTTGTCGTCAGTGTCCGGCTCTTCCGGCGTTTCCAGCAAGCCAGCGCGCCCCAATTCCCGGTAGTAGCCGGGCCGCGTGTGCCGGTAATGGTCCGCTGGTATCTTGCCGTTGAGCCATGCCGTGTCCATGGGATAGACCGTGGGGTCAAAGATCACCAGGTAAAAGTGCCAGATTAGAATGGAAAAGGTAGCCAGCAGCGCTTCATACCAGTGCACCGCCGTCGCGGCATCGGCCACCCACTTCGGGAAGTGACGCAACGTGAAATTGTTGAACCATAGCAGAAAGCCGGTGAGCGCCATCACTCCCGTGCCCCACAGGAATGCCCAATACTCCATTTTTTCCGCGTAGTTGAACTTCGCGAATTTCGGCTCTTCCTTGCTCAACCCCAGGTTGTACCGGAAAACTTCCAGGATGTCCGTGGCATCCTTGATTGTCGGAATCATCGCGCTGATAAACGTGCGGTCGCGCTTCTTCATCGCCAGGTGAATGAAGTGAAAGAGCGTTGACGCAATCAGCACGATCGCCGCGGTGCGATGTAATCCGCCACGCAATCCTGCGTTTGATTCCCACATCATCAGCGGGTGGGCCCACCAGCTATCCGGATACTTCAGCGCGAATCCTGTCACCACCAGAGTCGGGAAGCTGGCCATCACTCCCCAGTGGGCGATCCGGAACCTCAGGTTCATGCGCAACGCCACTTCGCTGGTCTCCTGCCGCGGCCGCCGCCGGATTAATTTCGCCAGCAGGTCCAGCAGGTTGTGCAGCAGCATGAATCCCAGAGTGAATGGGATCAGCACCCAGTAGGTCCAGCGAATCCATCTCACCACTGGATGATTCGGCCCGGCATTCGTCTGCACATGTACGGGCCCGATTGTGAATTTGGATTCCCCGACCCCTTTGTGGCATTGGCCGCACGTTTTGGGCAGGTTTGCGGCATTGACGGTTGAGCGAGGATCGCTCGAAGAGAGAATGTCATGCACGCCATGGCACGATGCGCAATTTGCCGCGGTCAGTTTTCCGCCTTCGAGAGCCAAGCCGTGATAGCTGCCGGCATACGATGGCAGGCGATCCGCTGGCAGATTATTGCGCAGGGCCAACCGGGGATCGCCATGGCAACGCCCGCAGGTTTCCGCGGAAATATTGGCAGCACTTAAGGGCGAAGCCGGGTTGCTCGGATTCATGATCAGGTGTTCGCCGTGGCAGTCGGTGCAAACCGGTGCATCCCTCACGCCAGCCTTCACCGCTTCCCCGTGGACGCTCTCGTTGAACTGCCGGGCGATTTCCTGGTGGCATTGCCCGCAGGTCTCCGGCACTTTCCAATGATTCACATTGGAACGCGCATCGCGGGCAGGGTAGATGTCATGGCTGCCGTGGCAACTACTGCAGTCCGCCGCCTTTTCGTTGCCCGAAGCCACCGCGCGGCCGTGAACGCTCTGTTTGTAAGACTCGACGGGATGAGCGATGGCAATTTTGTGTCGCGACAAAAATCCGGCATCGCTGTGGCATTTTGCGCAAGTATCCGCCAGGTTCTTGCGCGCAACCGTGGAGTCCGGCTCGCTCGGGGCCTTCACGGCATGAACGGCGCCATGGCAAGAGGTGCAATTGGGCGCATCGGGGTCGCCATTTTTTGCCGCCTGACCGTGGATGCTCCCCGCAAGGCTTTTCACTTCGTCTGCGTGACATTCCGTGCATTTGGCGGGTATGAGTGCTGCGGCGGAAGTCAATTCATGCACGCTGCCGTGGCACGTGGCACACGCCGTTTCGCCCAGGATCGCGTGCACGCTCCCGGCGTAGGCCTTCACTTCGTCTTCGTGGCACGTGGCGCACTGTACCTTGGTGATTTTGGCAGGGTGCGGAAAGTCCTTGATGCTGGTGTGGCAATCGGAACAACCCAGGATCGTATGCGCGCTGGCCGCGTGTTTCGCAGGATTGATGTAGATGTCCTTGCCTTTATCGGATTTCATCCCCGCCTGACCATGGCATGCCAGACATCCCTGGTCGGCGGCCGGCGCGGGTACAGCCAGAGCCAGATAAACGAATGCAACTAGCGTCGCAAGCATCTCAACACCCTTCTCCATGATTCGAGCGCAACTCGGCTCTAGCGGTACGCGAACAACATCGCATAAATGATCCACAGCACAATGCTGAAACCCACTGCCAGTGCCACCCAGGCGAAGGCTCGAATCGCACGGATGACGATCCGCGGATAAGCCTCCTCCATTTTTTCCTCCAGCTTCCCCTCAGCCGCCAGCGCTTCATACTCCCTGGGCTTGTCCCTTTTTAACTCTTCCAGTCGCATGCGCCCTGTGAATATGGTGATGTCCATGGGAAACTTTTCGGGCCGCAAG
>Ga0209415_10006133_pt1 | contig 21477 bp, 13 predicted proteins | sample PeaSoiSIISIP2007_FD_187696 | JGI IMG/M metagenome (GOLD analysis project Ga0209415, IMG submission 187696) | Peat soil microbial communities from Weissenstadt, Germany - SII-SIP-2007 (SPAdes) (version 2) | ecosystem: Environmental > Terrestrial > Soil > Wetlands > Peat | place: Germany... | reverse complement strand
CCGTTTACGGGAATGCATCGGCGAATTGGATTGGCGTGACTTGGGATCGGTTGAGTACGCAAACGCTGCCTTAGGCTGAGTCAGTGTCACCGGGTGCGGCAGGATCTTACAACCTTGTCGCACCAATTCAATTCCAGCGGCCTTCTCGCTCAATGGAATACCTTTTTTGCCAACCAATTAGTTAATTCAAGGAGATACTATGTTACAACAGCTCAATTCCTCCCGCTGCCGCACATGCGTTCAGCGATTGAGTCAGTACATCACTGTACTTGCAGCTCTCCTCGTCACCCTTGTTGCGCCCGCCGCATTCGCTTCCACCGCATGCAATGTCGTATATACAATTACTCCGCAAAACTCCAGTAATTTCGGAGCAGCGGTTACCATCAAGAACACGGGAACGACTGCGCTTTCCGGCTGGTCGCTCACCTGGAGCTATGCCAACGGGCAAACCATCTCCAGTTCCTGGAATGGCGCTGTATCGCAGAGCGGCGCCAATGTCACAGTGAGCGAACAGGCCGGGCAAAGCTGGCAGAACATTCCCGTCGGCGGAAGCTACTCTGGATTCGGCTTCAACGGCACCTGGAACGGCACCACTAACTCCGTTCCCACTAACTTCGCCATCAACGGAACGGCCTGCAACGGCGGTACCACTTCGCCTGGCAGCTTCAAGCTGGCACCGTCCACCTCCTCGCTGTCAATTGCCCAAGGCACCAGCGGCACCGACACCATCACGGTGACCGATGTCAGCCCCTTCAGCGGCGCTGTAACTCTTAGCGACTCTGGCCTGCCCAGCGGAGTCACCGCCTCATTCACCTCCAACCCCACCATGGGTTCCAGCTTAGTTACCTTTGCGGCCTCTAGCTCGGCCGCGGCCGGGACCTCCACAGTGACCTTCACTGGCACGAACTCCAGCGCCAGCCCAACCTCAGCAACCGCCACCGTTGCGCTGACCGTCACCTCTCCCACCTCCTGCAGCACCACCAATCCCATCGTCCCCTATATTTCGGTGGCGGGCGTCTGGAGCGCGGCCGGTGAAAGCACGGTCACCGTAGCTTCAGGAACCGCCGTGGACCTCGGCCCTTGGCCGGTAAGCGGCGGAAGCTGGGCCTGGACAGGACCGAGCGGTTTCACCTCCTCTTCGCGCGAAATTGATAACATCGCGCTGAGCACCGGAGCCAACAACTATACGGCGACATACACCGCGAACGGATGCTCCTATCAGCAGAAGTTCACCGTCACGGTCTCTGGCACCAGCACCGGCCAAGCGCCCTGCGACATCTTCGCGAGCGACGGCCATGCCTGCGTCGCGGCCTACAGCACGACGCGTTCTCTCTTCGCCAACTACGATGGGCATCTCTATCAAGTCCAGCGCGCCTCCGACAACACTTATCTGGACATTACGCCCACCTCGGTTGGTGGCCACGCCAACGCGGCTGCCCAGAATACTTTCTGCGCCAACACCACCTGCAAGATCACCAAACTCTACGATCAAACAGCAGACCTTAACGATTTGACCGTCGCGGGTCCCGGAGCCAACGTTCCGACGGCGGACAGTCCCGTCTCTGCGACTGCACTGCCGGTCACTGTAGGTGGCAATCGTGTCTACGGTATGTACTTCAACAGCGGTAACGGCTACCGCAACGACAACACGAAAAATATTCCCGTCAATGCTGATCCCGAAGGCGTTTATATGGTGACCTCCGGCACACACTTCAACCAATACTGCTGCTTCGACTTCGGTAATGCCGAGGTGAAAAACGGCTACGCCAGCAACTACGCTCCCAGCCACATGGACGCCATCAACTTCGGCTCCGATTGCTGGTTTGACTCCTGCAACGGCAGCGGGCCCTGGGTGCAGGTCGACCTGGAATGCTGCGGCAAACTTGGTGCCGCTCCTACGAACCCGAATGACACTGGTCTCACAATGCCCTTCGTCACCGCATATCTGAGAAACGAGGGCGTTGGCAACTACTACCTGGACGGAGGGGACGCAACGAAGGCCAACGGCGCGGTATCTTTCTACGCTGGCCCGCTGCCCAGCGGTTATTCGCCGATGCACCAGGAGGGCGCTATCCTGCTCGGCATCGGCGGCGATAACAGCGATTGGGGAGTTGGTTCCTTCTTCGAGGGCGCGGTAACAGCCGGCGTCTACAGCAACTCTGCCCTTGACAGCATTCAAGCGAATGTTGCCGCTGCCCAATACGTTACGGCGAATTAGCAGGGAGCCAGTATAAGGACAGTGAAGCGCGGAGCCGTTCTTGGAACAGGCTCCGCGCAGTTTTTTGAAACCATGTTTCCCCTTGATGTTGTGGCGATGTTATTCCTTGTAACTCTTCGTTATTAACTTGAGATAGCATGCCACATCAAGTCGCTCGGAACTCGAACCATCGACATAGAAAGGAATTTGAACGGTGAAGATCACCTCCTCCAATCGCATTTCATCTCTGCGTCCACTGCTTGGGCATGGCCCAACCCTGTGGTCGCTCGTCTGCGTCGTCATTTTGGCGCTGGTTGCTGTTCCACATGCTCTGGCCGTCAACAACGGACTGGCCCGTACGCCCCCCATGGGCTGGAACAGTTGGAATCACTATGGCTGTAGCATCAACGAAACGATCGTCAAGCAGATCGCCAACACCATTGCCACCAACGGAATGAAAGAAGCAGGCTACGAGTATGTGAACCTGGACGATTGCTGGATGGCCACCAGTCGCACTTCGTCAGGTGCTCTGATCGCCGATCCAAGCAATTTTCCTGACGGCATGGCGGCGGTAGCTGCATACGTCCACAGCCTGGGCTTGAAGATTGGTCTGTACGAAGATGTCGGAACTGCGACCTGTCAAGGGCGTCCCGGCAGTTACGGCCATTATGCCCAAGACGTTGCCACCTACGTCTCTTGGGGCATTGATTACATCAAGATGGACTGGTGCAATACCAATGGCATGAACCCCCAGACGCAATACACCCAGTTCGAGCAGGCCTTGACCGCAGCTAATGCAAAGATCGACTTCAGCATCTGCAATTGGGGCGTCAATTCCCCTTGGCTTTGGGGTCCTTCCATCGGCAACTCTTGGCGCACCACAGGCGACATCAGCAATAACTGGAACTCGATGGTCAACAACCTTGAATCTAACGCCGCGCACGCTTCTTACGCTGGCCCCGGTGCCTGGAACGACCCGGATATGCTGGAGGTTGGCAACGGCGGCATGAGCGCTTCACAGGATCAAACCCACTTCGCCATGTGGGCCATGAGCGCTGCTCCACTGATCGCCGGGAATGACTTGGTCGGTATGAATTCGACGACTCTGGCAACTCTCACCAATGCGAATATCATCGCCATCGATCAAGATCCTCTGGGTATTCAGGGAACCATCGTATCCGACAATGGGAACGGGCTGCAGGTGTGGTCGAAAGAAGTCACCAACGGCACGGCTGTCGCCCTCTTTAACAACTCCGGCTCAACCTCGAACATGACCGTGCAATGGAGCGAGATCGGACTGTCCTCCACGCAGTCAGCCAGCGTCACCAATCTCTGGACCGGTCAAAATCTGGGTAGTTTTACTGGCAGCTACTCGGCGAGCGTACCATCGAAGAATGCGACCATCCTTATGATCGGTAAAGCCGCCACCTGCACGCCCACCGCGATCACTCCGTATATCTATGTGAACGGCGTCTGGGCGCAGGAGTTGAACGCAGCCGTCACTTCCACCAGCGCAGTCGTAGACCTTGGTCCGCAGCCCATCAGCGGCGGATCGTGGAGTTGGACCGGACCCAAGGGATTCACTTCGACTGCCCGTGAGATCGACGGCATTCCGCTGAGCGCAGGCTCTAATGTCTATGTGGCCACTTATACCAACGGCTGCGGAGACAAGAGCACCGAAACGTTTACCGTCACCGCTGGTTCTATTGTCACGCCCAGCTTCACGCTTGCTCCTTCAGCTTCGACGCTCTCGGTCAAGCAGGGCAGCAGTGCAACCAATTCCTTTTCGGTGACGGATTTGGGCGGATTCACCGGCAGCGTCGCGTTTTCCGTATCGGGCCTGCCCAGCGGCGTAACTGCCTCGTTCAGCCCTGCATCCTCCACCACTTCCAGTGTGCTGACGCTGACTGCCAGCAGCACAGCCACCACAGGCGCTTTTACGGTGACCGTTACCGGAACCAGTGGCAGCACAACAGCCAGCACCACATTTACGCTCTCGGTAACTTCCGGCAGCAGTAGCAGCACCTGCGCCGTAACCTACACGATCAGCCCGCAGAACTCGAGCAACTTCGGAGCAGCCGTCGCCATCAAGAACAATGGAACCACCGCTCTGAGTAACTGGGTGCTGGCCTGGACATTTGCCAACGGACAAACCATCAGCAGTTCATGGAATGGAACTGTCTCGCAGAGCGGCACCAATGTCTCAGTGAGCGAACAGGCTGGCCAATCGTGGCAAAACATCCCGGCTGGCGGGAGCTACACAGGGTTCGGCTTCAACGGAACCTGGAACGGCACCACTAACTCGATACCCACGGCCTTCTCGCTGAATGGAGCGGCCTGCACCGTCAACTAGCAAGAGTACCCAACGCAGTCATCACCACGTGAAAGCACGGCGGGGCAGGTCAGTTGACCTGCCCCGCTTTTGGCCAAAATTCTGTATTTTTGAGCCTTTCTCGCCGAGTTATGCCCCTTCTAATTGCAGCGTTAGATCCTCCCACTCGGCCGTGTGCTCGGCCAACTGGGCGCGCAGGTCTTCAGCCAGCGCGGTAAGCCGCTGCGTCTCGGCCGCGGAGACGTACACTCCAAGCTGTTCTTCAGTCAGCGCGATGGCGGCCTCGATGCGCGGAATTTCTTCTTCCAGAAAAACACAGCGCTCTTCCATCTGCTTCTGCTTGATGGGATTCAGGCGGCGCGGGCGGTCCTTTGCGGCTTCAGACTCCGCGACAGTAGGGCTTTCAGCCGCCGCAGTCTCACGCATTTTTTGCTTGTTCGTCGCTTCCGTCTGCTGTTTGTCCTTGTTCGAGGCGGCTACAGAAACGCTGCTGTCTGCAAGAGCTGCAAGACCTTTCCAGCGGAGATAATCTTCGTAGTTGCCTTCGTGGCTGGTGACTGTGCCGTTTTCCACCTCCAGCACCCGCGTGGCCAGGCGATCAATGAAATAGCGGTCGTGCGAGACAAAAACCACGGTGCCGGAGAAGGCCGCGATGGCGTCCAGCAGCACGTCTTTGGCGCGCATATCCAGGTGGTTGGTCGGCTCGTCCAGCAGCAGGAAGTTAGATGGCGAAACCAGAATCCGCGCCAGCGCGTAGCGATTGCGTTCTCCGCCGGAGAGCACGCCCAGCCGCTTGAATACGTCGTCGCCGCGAAACAGAAAGCAGCCCAGCAGCGAACGCAGCTCACTCTCCGGAACCTTCAGCGCCGCGCCGCTGATGTCGTCCAACATGCGCGCGTCGCCGTTGAGCACCTTGTACTGATCCTGCGCAAAGTATTCGCTGAGCACGTTGTGACCCATCTTGACCTGGCCTGAAGTCGGCGTCTCGTCGCCGGTCAGCAGGCGGATCAGCGTCGATTTACCCGCACCGTTCACGCCCACCAGCGCCACGCGATCCCCGCGCTCGATGGTGAACTTCACGCGGTCAAGAACCTTCTTTTCGCTATAACTCTTGGAGAGTCCATCCGCCTCGGCCACCACGCGGCCAGAAGGCGGCGGCTGGGGAAACTTGAAATGAATGACCGGCTCTTCCTCGGGGATCTCGATGCGCTCGATCTTTTCGAGTTCCTTGATGCGGCTCTGCACTTGTTTGGCCTTGGTAGCCTGCGCGCGGAAGCGATTGATGAACGACTCCAGATGCTCGATCTGAATGCGCTGGTTGCGATAGGCCGCCTCCAGTTGCGTGCGCCGCTCATCCTTTTGACTCAGATACTTTGTGTAATTTCCCTGATAAACATTCAGCCGCTTGTTCCAAATTTCGACGGTGCGGTCGATGGTTACGTCGAGAAAATAACGGTCGTGCGAGATGAGAATGTAACCGAAGGGATACGTTCGCAGATAGTCTTCGAGCCAGTTGCGAGTTTCCAGGTCGAGGTGGTTGGTCGGCTCGTCGAGCAGCAGCAGATTGGGTTTGGCCAGCAGCAGTTTGGCCAGCGCAATGCGCATCTGCCAACCGCCGCTGAACTCGTCGGTCTGCCGCGCCCAGTCTTCCTTGCTGAAGCCGAGGCCGGTCAGCACGCCGCCCACCTGGGCGTCCAGCGCGTAGCCGTCCAGCGCATGAAAGCGCTCCTGCAGCATGGAGTAGCGCTCCGCCGTGGATTCATACTCCGCGCCCGCGTGGTCCAGCTCGCCGAGCTGCCCGCCCAGCCGCTCGATCTCGCGCTCCATCTCGCGCAATTCGTCGAAGACCGTCAGGCACTCCTCGAAGACCGAGCGCCCGGTCAGCCGCAGACCCTCCTGCGGCAGGTACCCGATGCTCATGCCGCGGGTTTGTTGCACCGCGCCATAGTCCAGTGATTCAAGGCCCGCCAGCACCTTCATCAACGTCGATTTTCCGGTCCCATTGGCGCCCACGAGCGCGGTTTTCTCCCGCGACCGGATCAGCCAGTTGGCCTCCAGAAACAGTATTCGCGGCCCAAACCGCTTGCCAGCATTTTGCAGAGTCAGCATCTACTCTATTTTCGCAGACCACCTGCGGCGGGACCACCGATGGAACAGCCGTAGGGCAGAAGTGGCGCAAAATCGGCACAAAAACCCGTGCCGGAAGAACGCTAACTTCCATGGCCGCCTATCGCGTCGTTCTCCGCCCCTCCGAGGAAGGCTACAGCGTCTCCTGCCCCGGGCTGCCCGGTTGCTGGTCGCTGGGAGCAACCGAGGAAGAAGCACTGGCCAATATTCGGATCGCGATTCAGGAGTACCTGGAAGCTGTTGCCGCCTGAGGTAGAAGAACGTTCGCGGTCCGCGCAGGACTTAGCCGATCTTCCGGTCCCAGGTATCCAGCACGCGCTTGAATTCGCTCATGAACTTGCCCGCCTCGCCGCCGTCGATGGTGCGATGATCGAATCCCAGGCAGTAGTTCTGCATGGAGCGGATCGCAATCGTATCGTTGCCCTCGGCGTCGGTCAGCACCACGGCTTCCTTCTTGAGTCCGCCGATGGCCAGAATCGCCGACTCCGGCTGATTGATGATGGGGCAGCCGTATTCGCCGCCGAAGACGCCGGAGTTGGTCAGCGTAAAGGTGGACCCCGAGGCCTCGTCGGGCTTGAGCTTCTTGGTGCGGGCGCGGTCGGCCAGGTCGGCAATCGTGCGCGCCAGACTGGCGAAGTCGCGACCTTCGGCCGAACGCACCACTGGCACAATCAGCCCCCAATCCAGCGCCACCGCAATGCCCAGATGCACATTGGCGTGGTACTCGATTGCATCGCCGACCATTGACGCATTGATGATGGGAAACTTTCTGAGCGCCTCAACCGCCGCCGCCGCAATGAACGGCATGAAGGTCAGCTTGACGCCGTGGCGCTGCTCAAAGCCCGCCTTCTCCTTGGCGCGCAGACGCACGATGCGCGTCATATCCACCTTGTATACCGTATAAGCATGAGGGCTGGTGCGCACACTCTCCAGCATCCGCTGAGCAATGATCGTCCGCATCTTGGTAAGCGGCACCACCTGCGCCACCGGCTGTGGGGCCAACTGCGCCTGCGGCGTACTGCCGCCAGGCCCGTACTGGCTCAGATGCTTCAGCGCGTCGTCCTTGGTGATGCGTCCATTCGATCCCGTTCCGCGAACAGTGCGCAGGTCGAGATTGTTTTCCCGTGCAATGCGTCGCACCAGCGGCGAAGAGCGTAGCTTTTGCCCCGGCTCCAACACCACCTGCGCCACCGGCTGTAGGGGCACCTGCGGTGCGGCAGACTGCAATGCTAAATTCAAAGCCGCTACGGGCGTGGGATTCTCGGACGGCGCAGAGGCACTGGCGATTCCAGCGCAGTGGATCACCGCAACGACAGTATTGATCTGCACCGTCGTGCCTTCCGGGGTCTTGATCTCGGCGAGGATGCCAGCCACCGGGGCGGGAATCTCCGCATCCACTTTATCGGTTGAAATCTCGAAGAGCGGTTCATCCTTTTCGACAGCATCACCAGCTTTTTTAAGCCACTTGGTAATGGTCCCCTCAAAGATCGACTCGCCCATCTGCGGCATCACCACTTCAGTCGCGCTGGCCACTTGCGGTGCGGCCAGAGTCGGCGAAACATTTTCAGGCTGCGCCGAGGCACTTACACCGCAGGCATCACTGGCCTCACCGCAGGTGGCTGAGATCACCGCAACGACTGTATTGATCTGCACCGTCGCGCCCTCCGGGGTCTTGATCTCGGCGAGGACGCCGGCCACCGGCGCGGGAATCTCCGCATCCACTTTGTCCGTGGAGATTTCGAAGAGCGGCTCATCCTTGGCTACCGTATCGCCGACTTTTTTCAGCCAGCGGGTAATGGTTCCCTCGAAGATCGACTCGCCCATCTGGGGCATGATCACGTCGGTTGGCATCTATCCCTCACTTCGCGATTCGGGACGCTCGCGCGCACCCGCTTCCTGCCGGATTATAAATTGTGGCGCAGTGCTCAGGCGCGTACCGGTCGCTCGACCGCGCCAGTCAGTCGCTCGATGGCGGCCGGAACCTGCATCGGAGTATCCTCGGCAGGAAACTCCGCCGCAACCCGCGCAGCCGCATCGGCCCGCAGCGCTTCGATGCTTTCCACCGCCAGAATCCGCTCTCCGAAGACCTGTCCGAAGTGCCACGCCGCGCGATTCGCCGCTGCTTCCAGGCTGGGCAATTCCCGCCTCGAACCAGCGCCCAGCTCGTATTCCTGTTCCAGGCTGGTGACGCCGTGATCCGTAATTCCGCATGGATTGATCAGCTCAAAATCGCGCAAGTCCGTCGTGAGGTTGAATGCAAAGCCGTGCGAAGTAATGCCCCGCGCCACGTGAATCCCGATCGCGCAGATCTTGCTGCTCGCGGGATCACCACGACTCTCATCCAAAACGCCGCCGTCTGCAAGACCAGGGCACCAGACGCCAGTCAGGCCAGCAATTCTGCCCGCGCGCACTCCCAGTTCCCCGCACAGCCGGATCAGCGCCTCCTCCATGCCGCGTACAAAGTCCACCGGCCCCATGCGGTTGCCGCTGGCGTTGTGCAGACTGCGCAGATCGAAGATCGGGTAGCCGACCAGTTGCCCCGGCCCGTGGTAAGTCACGTCGCCGCCGCGATTGATCTCATGCAGCGCAATTCCGCGCCGCGCCAGCAGCTCATCGCCGGCCAGAACGTTGCCGCGATCCGCGTTGCGCCCCAGCGTCAGCACAGCCGGATGCTCCAGCAGCAGCAGCACGTTCTCCACGCGCCCCTGGTGGCGCAACTCGGCTATCTCCGCCTGCAAGCCGAGCGCCTCTGCGTAACCAACCCGCCCGAGATAGAGGTACTGAATCATCCCTCTCGATTGTAGTCACCACCGCCGCGACGAAAGCCCTCGAATCATCTTTGCAGCATCAAAAACGCACAAAGGGCGCTCCCAGATCGGAAGCGCCCCCTCGTGTTTCTGTTTTCGTCCGCAGATTACATCGGCTGCGGCGAGTATTCTTCTTCCTCATCCATGCCGTAGCGACGCAGCAGGTTGGGCAGGCTCTGTGAAAAAGCCGACCGCGGCATTACCGTATCGCAGCCCACCTCGGTGGCCTTGATTTTCAGGTCGCCTTGCAAGTGGTTCAGGAATCCGATGATAGAGGTCGCCTTTTTCAGCTTGGCCTTGTATTTGGGAATCAGCGTCATCGGCTTGGCGTTCAGGTTGTTCAGATCGAAGACCAGCAGCTTGGGCCGTTCGGCCTCGGCTGTATCGGTCAGGCGCGTCAAGGTTTCCTTGTCGCCCTTGACGAACTCCACCTTCACGCCCAGTTTCCGCGCCGACTCTTGAATCTTGGCCAAAAAGAACAGATCCTCGATGAAGCAGAAGATGCGCGTTGGTGCGTCTTCGCGGACCGGAACCGTGGGCGTGGGCTGAAACGACTCCGAGTACTGGCCACCGTGGCTGCTGTGCGCGCCGCGCGAGAGCTGAATCGTTGACGGAGGGCCGTCGGCCACGTTCCCGTTGGCTACGCGGTAGCTGTGATCCATCGGACCCACAAACTCCCTGGGTCCCTTTTGCTTGCTGCCGCCACCGCTGCTTTTGCGTTTGCCTTGCGACGGACCAGAGATACTGTTGCCCGGGGATGGCTGCGGAGCGGCGCTCTTCGGCACAAACTTTTTCTTCTTGCGCGCCTGTCCCTGGGGCGCTCCCTGCCGCTGCTGACCCTGGGACGAACCGGAGCGAGAACCCTGGCCGGTCGAGGGCGCCTTGTGCGCTCGAGGCGCTTGCGGCGTGGGTGCCGGGCTGGCTGGCGTCGCCTCAGGCGACTGTGGCTGTGATGGCTGGGCCTGACCAGTGGCTGGCTTGTTCTTGCGGCGGCGTCGGCGACGCCGATGCCCCTGCGACTGCCCCGCGCCATTGGCCGGAGCTGGCCCCAATTCAGATTGGGGCTGCGTCGATTCTGTCGTCATGCGTGCACTTCCTGGTGCATTTCTTTTTGCTGCATTGCTCGCTGCGGCATTGCCTTCAGTTGCTTTGCGTCTGGTTTCAGCCTTTTCTGTCGGGTGCTGAAAATCCCTTGCCTGCCGCCTGTTCGCTCGGGTCGAGGATCAGTTGCGGCCAGCGGTCCAAAAACTGCTTCAGGACCTCAAGTAAATCGCCCGGAACTCAACTCCGCTCGCAATTCACCATGATTCCCCCGGGGCCTTGCCGACCTGTACGCAGAAACCCTCCACGTGTTCCATCCAAATGTCGGGAACGTGTACGGCCAGTGGCCTTCCTCAGGTAATGCCTTTTCCTATAGGAGCTTCCGCCGCGACCATCAACGTGAATTCGATGCCGACGACGATTTTCCTTGCTCTACGGCGAGCTCGCACTGCCCTTTCGGGTGGCTCACGTCAGCCGCTTGCTGGACAACTCAGATAGTACAGGGAAGCGCTGCGGCTGGCAAGTGCGAGATGCTGTCCATGAGTTTTCGTCGATGGGATTTTGCATGAGGTTTTAGGGGAAGGATTGTGGTTGGTGCGATCTGCTGGGCTGATTGAGTTCCGAGGTCTCCCATGTGCCCAACAGCGAGGCACCTTGGGCACCCATCTTTCGTGTTTTGATCACTTTATCGGCACCTGGGGCACCCGCCCCTCCCTGCCGTTTCAGTTGATTGAAACTGGCGCAAAGCTCGGTGGAGAAATGCGGGGGCAGGAGGCCCGCAGCACGCGGGCGCTGAGGTTGAGAGCCTTTGCAGTACCCCGGTAATCAGGAAATCCACAACTTGGTAATGAGATCACTCCCGCTCTGCGTTCCTCTGCCGATGCATTGGTGGAAGCACAGATCGCGGGAAGCGGAACTGCGCCTAGGTGCGCGGTGGTCCCCCGTGATTCCAGAGGCCCAAGATGCAGAAAATGCAGAACGTTCGCTCCCTGGTTGTTGCAGCCGTGCTGGTTGCGTCATCGTCCCTGATCGGATTGGCACAGCGTTCGCCGCAGCGAATTCTTCAATCCATCGATGAGCAGCGCGTAATTACGCTGCGGGGCAACGTGCATACGATGGCGCGAACAGAGTTCGACCAAGGGCCGGTTGATCTGGAGTTGCAATTGGACCGCATGGTCCTGCAACTGGAGCCTTCAGCGGCGCAGCAGGCGGAGTTGGACGCGCTGGTCGAGGCGCAGCACGATCCTAACTCGCCTCTTTATCACCAATGGCTGAGTCCCTCCGATTATGGAGCGCGCTTTGGCACTAGCGCAGCCGATCTTGCACGGATTACCGCGTGGCTGGCCGGTCATGGATTCCGAGTGGACGAGGTCGCGGCCAATCATCGCCAGATCACCTTTTCCGGCACGGCAGGGCAGGTGCGGGATGCATTTCACACCGAGATTCGCAACTATCGCGTGAATGGCGTGGCGCATATTGCCAATAGCCAGGACCCGCAGATTCCAGCGGCATTCGCCGGCGTTGTGGGCGGCGTGGTTTCGCTGCACAACTTCCGGCGCAACTCGATGATCACCTCGCGCACCGCGCTGTCCTCGTTGCGCGAGCAGCCTCTGGCGATGGGGGTACGCGCGCAAGCTGATTCGCTGCCGCAGTATTCGAGCGGCAGCACGCATTATATTTTCCCGGCAGACTGGGCAACGATCTACGATCTCAACTCACTGTACGGAGCCGGCACCAACGGAAAGGGTGTCTCGATTGCGATTGTGGGGCGCAGTTCGATCAATCTGTCCGACGTGACCTCCTTCCGCTCGGACTCTGGGCTGGTGGCCAACAATCCCAACGTCATTTATGTCAGCAGCAACCCCGGGCTGCTCTCCGGGGATCAGGATGAGTCCACGCTGGATGTGGAGTGGGCGGGCGCGGTGGCACCGTCGGCAACTGTCAATTTTGTGATCGGCGCAAGCACGAACACCACGGACGGAATTGATCTTTCCGCACAGTACGTGGTGAATCACGCATCCGGCTTGGTGGTCAGTACCAGCTACGGCAGTTGCGAACAGGAGATGGGTTCGTCGGAAATGTCCTTTTATAACGGCCTTTGGCAGCAGGCCGCCAGCCAGGGGATCAGCGTATTCGTTTCCTCGGGCGACGCGGGCGCGGCGGGCTGTTATGGAGGCTCGGCAAGCTCAGCCTCCGGCACCGGCGTGAATGGACTATGCACTTCGCCGTATTCGACTTGCGTGGGCGGCACGGAGTTCCATGAGGGATCGAATTCGGCGCAATACTGGTCGGCCAGCAATTCCTCCAGTTACGAGTCGGCTTTGAGCTATATCCCGGAGGTGGTGTGGAACGAGAGTGGCTCGAATGGCGGCTCGGGACTATGGTCTTCAGGCGGCGGCATCAGCACATATTACTCGCAGCCTGGCTGGCAGAGCGGCGTGAGCGGAACCGCCGCGGCCAACGGGAAGCGCGCTGTGCCGGATGTGTCCATGACGGCAGCCGGTCACGACGCCTACATCATCGTAGAGAACGGCGGATACTATCTGATATCCGGCACCTCGGCGGCCTCGCCGTCGTTTGCCGGAGTGATGGCGCTGGTGGCGCAGGCGCGCGGCGTGAAAGGGCAGGGCAACGCGAATCCCACGCTGTATTCGCTGCTGAACGCCTCGCACAATCCCTTTCATGCCACTCCTTCAGGCAATAACAGCGTTCCGGGCGTAGCAGGCTTCTCGGCAACGGGTGCGGCCTACAACATGGCCTCCGGCCTGGGATCGGTCGATGGCGCGGTTCTGGTGAGCGTTTGGCCGGGAACCCCGGTGGCGACAGGCACAGATTTTTCCATGACTACCTCGGCGGCCAGCGGAACCGTGACCGTGGGTAAATCCACCACGTTTACCGTCGGCGTCTCCGAGACCGGTTCGGCAAAGAACGCAGTCACGCTGACCGCCGCGGCTCCGACCGGCGTCACCGCGACCATCTCGCCTGCTTCCATTACGCCCGGAACGATGGCGACCGTAACCGTTGCCATTGGCGCGGCGGCCACAGTTGGCGCGCAAGTTATCACCATCACCGGCACGGACAGCACCGGCAAGCAGACCGCGACGTATACCGTCACCGTGGTGGCCGCGCCGACCCTGGCGCTGAGTGCGGCCTCCAGCACAGTGGCCGTGACCCAGGGATCGACGGGCAAGGTAGCGCTGACTGCGACGGCGGGCGGATCGTATACCGGCAGCATCAGCTTTACCCTCGCCGGATTGCCGACCGGGGTGACGGCCACCTGGTCAGCCAATCCGATTGCGACTTCCGTGCTCGGCGCGAACAGTCAGACTCTGACGCTGACGGCGGCCGCGAATGCGACTGTGGCCAACAGCTCTCTGACGATCACCGCGGCTGGCGATGGATTGACTGCATCGCAGACGGTGACCTTGCAGGTGACCTCGGGCGGAACCGTGCTGTTGACCTCAGCACCGACTTCTGTCTCCATGCAGTCGCTTTCTTCAACGCAGGTGACGGTTACCGCCACGCCTACCGGCAGCGTGACGCTTCCGGCAGCGGCATCCGGCTCGACGATCAGTGTGGTTTCCGGGCTGCCCAAGGGATTTACCGCGACCTGGAGTTCGGCGGCGCTGACCTCCTCGGGCGCAGCGGTATGGACGCTGACGTTGAAAGGAAGTTCGGCGGCAGTAGCAGGCAGTTCGACTCTGAATGTGAGCGCAACCGTGGTGGCCAAGAGCGGTACTTCGTATAACGTCGCTCTGAATCTGCCCTTCACCGTCACGCTCACCACGCCCACACTGACGGCGACTCCGGCTTCGACCACGCTGTCCGTGATGCAGGGAACCAGCGTGACGGACTCGATTGCGCTGGTCGGCAATGGGACGCTGACCGCGCCGGTAAGTCTGGCTGTGAGCGGACTTCCTACCAGCGTCACGGGAAGCTGGAGCAATAGCTCCGTCACGCTGAGCAATGGCACCGGTGCATCGATCCTGACACTGAGCGCCGGGCCTACCGCTCCTGTCGGCTCGTCCACAATCACTGTGACAGCAACCGCGAATGGAGTGACGGCAACCAAGCAGATTACCGTGCAGGTGCAATCCGCGCCCTCGATTCAGTTGAGCACTTCGACAGCTTCAGTGACCATGGCCTCAACGGCAACCTCGAAGGTGACGGTGACCGCAACCCCCGGCGGCGGGCTGACCGTACCGACCGGCGCAGTGGGTTCGACGATCAGCGTGGCCACCGGCCTGCCCAAGGGCGTCACCGCAACCTGGAGCGCGCCGACGCTGACAGCCGCAGGCACGGTGGTGTGGACCTTGACGCTGACCGGCAGCGTTTCTGCCTTGGGGGGTAGTTCAACGCTGGGCCTGAGCGCCAAAGTGCTGGCCAAGGCCGGAATCGCTTATTCGGCGACCGCGACACTGCCGTTGACGCTGACCACAACCCCGCCGACGCTGTCCATGGCTCCAGCCTCGACCTCGCTTGCCGTCATGCAGGGATCAACCGTCTCCGACGCGATGGCGCTGACCGGCAATAGCACTTTTGTCGGCGTGATCAGCATGAGCGTCAGCGGCCTGCCCAGCGGCGTGACCGCCTCGTGGAATAACAGTCCCGTCACGTTGACCAGCGGAAGCGGCTCCTCGACACTGACTCTGACCGCCTCGGCCCCGGCAGTTGTTTCGACCTCGACAATTACCGTCATCGCAACAGGTGATGGGCTGACCGTGAGCAAGCAGATCACATTGCAGGTTCAGCAGGCACCGTCGATCACTCTGGCCACTTCCACCACATCGGTCTTGATGCAATCGACTGCCTCCTCGACCGTTGCAGTGACAGCGATTCCGCAGGGTGGAATGGCTGTGCCCGTAGGCGCAACCGGATCGACGATCAGCGTGGCTTCCGGTTTGCCGAAAGGCGTGACCGCTACCTTCAGTGCGCCGATGGTGACTGCGGCGGGTGCGGTGACCTGGACGCTGACGCTGACCGGCAGCGCAACCGCGGGCGCGAGCAGCTCCACGCTGAGTATCAGCGCGAGAGTAGTGGCCAAGACCGGCGTTGCCTACATTGCCAGCCAGAATCTTTCGCTGACCATCTCTGTCGCCGCGCCGACTCTGACGATTTCGACTGCGGCAAGCAGTATGACCGTCATCAACCCCATCGAGGCCATCTATGCCACGCAGTCTGTCGCCAGCCTGGTGCTGACCGTGACCGGCGGCGGCTCTTTCCAGGGAACGGTCAGCCTCAGCATGAGCGGATTGCCTCCGAATATGACCGCCAAATGGAGCAGCAATCCGGTTATTCTGTCCGGCAATTCCGGCTCCTCGACGCTGACTGTTACTGCGGGCGAGACCAATGCCGGTTCCTATCTCACCACGGTTACACCAGGAACTTACACGCTCACCATCACCGCGACCGGCAATGGCCTCACCGTCACCAAAAGCATCGTGGTCAATGTGCAGGGCATTACGGTCAATTCTTCCGTGAATACCCTGACCATTCACCGTGGCAATTCCGGCAGCTTCACCATCACCACTACGCTTGCAGGCGGTGCCAATGGCGTGGCCGAACCAGGACTCTCCGGCAGCACGACGCCAAACGGAATCACCATCTCTGCCAATCCTGGAGTCATTGCCGCCCCAGGCAGCGGGAGCATCACCTTCACCTTCAAAGTGAGTTCAACGGCGACGCTGACCAGCTATCAGTTGTTGCCGGCAGTGCTGCTGCTGCCCAGCGCCAACTCGACCACGCCCACGCTGGTAGGCTGGTCCACTGGCCCGGTCACTGTGAATATTGTTCAGTAATTCGCGGCAACTACAGCACAAAGCCCTCGGTTCAGTACCGGGGGCTTTGTGCTGTTTGAGTCTGTTTCGCAAGGCTTAATCGAAGAGCGCGAAAGCCTTCCGCGCACGCTCTGGAATTGCGGCGGGCGCGTCGCTGAGTGCGTGGCTGATCTCCAGCACAATGGCCGGCGGAGCCGATAGCGCCTTGAGTGCCTTCACTGCGGCTGGCCAATCGATATTGCCGTCTCCCGGCCAGAGATGCTCGTCCTTGATGCCGTGATTGTCGTGCACATGAACGCTGTTGATGCGGCTGTTCAGCGTGGAGATCGCCTCGGCGATGCCAACGGTCAGGTGGGCGTGCCCCATGTCCAGGCAGGCGCCGATATTGGTCAGGTGCCCCATCTCCAGAATCAACGCCAGATGCTCGGGCGTGGTGGGATCGCTGGTTAGGTTTTCTACCAGCACCCGCACCCCTAGCGGCGCGGCAAATGCGCCCAGATGCTCGAGCGCGGTAATCGCGTACTCCACCGAGCGTTGCGACCATCCGTCCTCGCGCTCGCCCAGGTGCAGGACAAGGCTTTTGAACGGAATCAGATCGGCAGCTTCCAGGGCGCGGCGAATCTCATCCATGGCGTCGATGCGGCGGGCTTTTTCCGGGTGCAGCACGTTGACGGCAGGAGCGCCGGCGCGACCCATCTCACGGTCGGGAAACAGCGGCGCATGCAAGGACCACGGTTGGACGGGATTGGAGCGGAACCAGTTGGCCAGCTCGACAACGTGCTCGCGGCTCGTGTAGTCGAAGTGCTGGCGCGCGGCAAAGACCTCGACCGCCTGCGCGCCGGAGCGTTCGGCCAACTCCAGCAGGCCCGGATGCAGACGCTGATTCAGAAACAGGTGCGTCGATAGAACTCGCAGCATGGTGTAAGAACCCCCGCGCCGGAAAGATGGGAGCAACCAACCAGCGTTGCTCCCATTGTCGCATCTTTTGAACGATTTATGGGGCAAATTGGTTGGTGTACCAAGGCTATCGCATCAACGAACCCGTTCAAGTGCGGCCGAAGTGCTTCGCCCGGTAGTTGTCACTGTGGCGACGATGAGCCTTCTGGCCTGAATGCCGCCCTTTCGCATAGTCGAACCCAAAAGCAGAAGGACGATCTAGCTGCCAGCGATTGCGTAATAAATCCTGTATCCTGGCCTTTCATCAATGCGCAGTCCCCAGACTCCATCACGGCAAAACTTGTGATCGCCGAAGTTGCCCAACTCCATTCGGTTGACTCTGCGATCAACGGCAATCTTTGCCTTGGTATCACCAAGTTGCAGCCGCCACTCCATGAAGAGGTCCTTCTCGGCCTGCGTCAGGTAGTGGCGAGAAGCAATTATCGTTTATAAACGAATCGATATCAACGCTCACTCTCTTCCCATAAACAACAAGGCCCAGGAGATACCACTCCTGGACCTTGTCATTCTAAGATGATTGAATTTTCGCTGGACGCGTAGTCCCGCGCAGTCCTAGCTTTTCAGCGCCACGCGAATATGCAATTCCTTGAGCTGCTGATCGCTGACGGTAGTCGGTGCGTCGGCCATCAGGTCAATAGCCTTCGAGGATTTGGGGAAGGCGATCACTTCGCGCAGGCTGGGCGCGCCGGCCAGCAGCATGACAATGCGGTCCAAGCCGAGGGCGATGCCGCCGTGGGGCGGTGCGCCGTGCTCCAGCGCTTCCAGGAAGAAGCCGAAGCGCGCGCGCGCCTCCTCCTCGCTGATGCCCAGCGAGTCGAAGATCTGCTTCTGCACGTCCTTGCGATGGATACGGATCGAGCCGGAGCCAAGTTCAAGCCCATTCATCGCCAGGTCGTAGCAGTTGGCGCGGACAGAGGCCGGATCGCTGACCAAGTTCGCCATATCGGCCTCGTGGGGCGAGGTGAAGGGATGGTGCGCAGGAACCCACTTGCCGGTCGCTGCGTCGTACTCGAACATCGGGAAATCGACAATCCAGATGGGCTGAAAGGCCGCCGCGCCATTGACCACATCCGCGCCAATACCACGCTCAGCAGCCTCTTGGACGACCTTCTCTGTGATTCCAAAGGCTCCATGCCGCTCTGCGTACTTCTTTGCAAGTTCGCTGCGAAAGTTGCCGGCGGCAAGGTAGACGTTGATCTCGCGCTCGCTGAGGCGCCCAGCAAATTTGGTATCGCTGGCCTTGACCGGGTGATCCGGGTCGCCAGCCACGATGATGACGAAGTCACCCTCTGCCGCGCCGGTCAACTCGCGCACCTTGACGGCTGCCTCCGGGAAGCCCTTGGCAAGGCGCTTGAAATCGTCAATGAACTTGGCACCCTTCTTCAGGTCGAAGAGCGGGTGATTGTCCTCGCGCTCCTTGCGGCTCAGCTCGCCCACGCTGGGGATGCGCAGCGCCACCACCGGCAGCGCCGCATCGATCTTGAGCGTAGCCAGATCGGCGTCCGTAAACGCGTGGCGCACATCGGTCAGTCCCGGCAGGCGCAGGTCCGGTTTGTCGCTGCCGTACTGGCGGATCGCCTCGTCGTAAGTAATCTTCTGGAACGGCGTGGGCAGCGTGACCCCTGCGGACGCAAAACCGGCGGCCATGAACTTCTCCACCACGGCAAAGACCGTCTCCTGGCGCGGGAAGCTCATCTCCAGATCAACCTGAGTAAACTCAAGCTGGCGATCAGCGCGCAGATCCTCGTCGCGGAAGCAGCGCGCAATCTGGAAGTATTTGTCGAAGCCGGAAATCATCAATATTTGCTTGAAGATTTGCGGTGACTGCGGCAGCGCATAGAACTCGCCGGGATGCACGCGGCTGGGCACCAGAAAATCGCGTGCGCCCTCCGGAGTGCTCTTGGTCAGGATCGGCGTTTCAATTTCCAGAAAGCCCTGCTGGCTCAGGTTGTCGCGGATGGCCAGCGTAATATCATGGCGCAGGCGGAAGTTGCGCTGCATCTCCGCGCGGCGCAGGTCCACGTAGCGATACTTCAGACGAACTTCCTCATTCTGAATGGCTTCCTCGGCAGGCGAGAACGGTGCCAGACGGGTATCGTTCAGCACCAGAAGCTCGGTGGCCTCAATCTCGATCTCGCCGGTCGGCATCTTGGGATTGATGGCGTCCTTATCGCGCAGGCGCACCTTACCCACCGCAGCCACCACATACTCCGGTCGAACATGCTCGCCCTTGGCGTGGCCATCGGGAATCAGTTCCTTATCCAGCACAATCTGGCTGATGCCCGTGCGGTCGCGCAGGTCAAGAAAGATCAGGTTGCCGTGGTCGCGGCGGCGATTGACCCAGCCCATCAGGACTACGGTTTGGCCAGCGTGGTCGGCGCGCAAGTCGCCGCAATGATGCGTCCGTTCGAGAGTGCCTTGAAAGTCGAGAGCCATATCTTCTTGATTGTAATGGAAGGGGTTCGGCACGGTTTAGTCAATTCTTGCGGCAAATCCTGAATTTGACTCTTTCATTCCGATTTGCACCGCTCTATGATGGACACAAGGAGAGACGTGATGGCTGCCGCGCCGGTTTTTGTGTCCATCGAAGAATATCTCCAACGCTCCTACTCACCCGATGCCGAGTATATCGACGGCCAGATCGTGGAGAGGGAGAGCACGATCACTCCGCATGGCAGAAGGCGCTCGTGGTCTGGTTTGAGTTGCAGGCCGTTCGCGCTGGTATTCGTGTGCGTCCAGAACTGCGTGTACAGGTGGACGCCTACGGCTATCTGATTCCCGACGTGACCCTGCTGGACCGCAGCCTTCCGCCTGAACCCATCGCCACACATCCCCCCCATCGCCGTAATCGAAGTTCTCTCGCCTGCCGACCAGGTCGGACGTGTCATGAAAAAAGTAGAGCGCTACGAGAAGATGGGCATTCGCACGATTCTCATTGTCGATCCCGAGGGGCCTGCTTTCAGGTATCGCGAAGGCAAGCTCGAGGCCCTGACCGAGAAGGTCTTAACACTCGAAGGCAGTCAGGCCCGCTTCGATCTGGACGAGATCGCGAAGCTGGTGGACTGAGGCTCGATTTCCGTTCCCTTAACAGAATGGAGCCGGGGGCCACCCTCAAAGGGGGAAGGCATGACATGGATCAAACAATACGCTGAGAAACGTTCCGCCAAAGACCCTGAATTCAAGGCTGCATACGAAGAAGAAGCAGCGCTGCTTGGTCTTGTTCGCGCGCGTAAGATGGCCAATCTGACGCAGCAGAATCTCGCCAAGACGCTTCGTGTCTCCCAACCCTACATCGCTCAGATTGAACGTGGCAGCAAACCGATGAGTGTGTCTTTTTTTGGTGCGTTACGCCAACGCTGTGGGCGCAACCATTCAAATTGCACCCCAACAAGAGAACGCACTCCCCGCCTAGCTGCACCAAGGCGGAAGCATGGCGGGACCGGGGCCATCCGCCGGGTTGAGGTTCATGTTCTCCCCGGTCTCAGTATCGAGACCGGGGGCACCGCGTCTAAGGGAAAACTGAGTTTGTTTCCCGATACCGTGGCCACCCGCCTGTACACATCGACCACAATGCTATCTTGAACACCATCGAATTCTCCATTGATTGTTGCTCTTCCTGGACGTAAGCTATGGACCATGCCGTTACTGTTCAGGCTGATCACAGGATTGCTGAGTTGCTCCAAAGTGAAGTTGATTTGCGCGGAATCGGTCAGGCGGACCGGGCAATCAAGATTATTATCGTAGACTTCTGGGGACAGCCATGACTGGACATCTCCCAGGGGAATTGCATTTGGATTTTAGCTGAACCAGCGGTGACACTTCCCGCGAGTAGTCGCGTCATGCGATTTCTGCAGGAGGGTTCAATTTATGTCCTGCAAAGAAACATTGGAGCAGTTTTCTTCATGTTGGGAGGGGCTGGAAGATCCGCGTAACGGCAATACTGGTCTCTATGATTTCTATGAACGCGCCATGCCTGCCGCATCAACGTAAAAGGGACGGGCCAAAGCCCGTCCCTTTTACGTTGATGCGGCGATTGCCGATGGGGTAAGGTTTAGCGAGCAAACTTCCTGCGCAGAGAACCGGCCAGACCAACAATGCCCGTGCCAAGCAGAAGCAGACTGCTGGGTTCCGGCGTGGAAGTCGAGGTGACTTCATAGGCATAGTCACTAGTGTCCGGTTAGATGTCGAATAGATTCAGTTGGTTAGCGATGGATTGTTGGTCAGTTCTGTGGAGATATG
>Ga0209415_10006132_pt1 | contig 21478 bp, 17 predicted proteins | sample PeaSoiSIISIP2007_FD_187696 | JGI IMG/M metagenome (GOLD analysis project Ga0209415, IMG submission 187696) | Peat soil microbial communities from Weissenstadt, Germany - SII-SIP-2007 (SPAdes) (version 2) | ecosystem: Environmental > Terrestrial > Soil > Wetlands > Peat | place: Germany... | reverse complement strand
TGCTGGGACGTCGTCTAATGGTAAGACTGCAGACTCTGGATCTGCGTATCGGGGTTCGAGTCCCTGCGTCCCAGCCAATTCAATGTACGCTCTTCAGGAACAATTCGGGCCGATAGACATTTACTTATTCGACCAGCTCCTGCGGGGACGCATCACGCCAGGAATGCGGATTCTTGACGCAGGCTGTGGGGGCGGACGCAACCTGGTTTATCTGCTGCGCGCCGGCTACGACGTGTACGGCGTCGACATCGACCCGCTGGCCGTTCAGTGCGCGCGTCAGCTTCAATCCGATCTCGCGCCGGACCGTTTCCGCATCGAGCCGATAGAGCGAATGTCGTTTCCTGATGCATTCGCCGACGTGGTGTTGAGCAGCGCCGTGCTCCACTTCGCACGCGATGACGAGCAGTTCAACGCGATGCTCGACGGCACGTGGCGCGTGTTAAAACCGGGAGGCCTGCTGTTCTGCCGGCTAGCGTCTTCGATCGGACTGGAAGCTCAAATCCGGCAAATCTCCGGGCGCCGCTTCCATTTACCCGACGGGTCGGAGCGCTACCTGGTGGACGAACAACTTCTGTGCGGCTTGACCGAGTCGCTCGGCGGCCGGATGCTGGACCCGTTGAAGACGACAATCGTTCAGAGCCAGCGCTCCATGACGACCTGGATCGTCAGGAAAAACGGCGGGCCAGCTTCGCCGCGCTGATAGCCTGGCCCACGTGCCGTTGCGTGTGCTCGGCGATATGCGTCAACAATCCGATGACCGTCGTCGGCAATCGTTGACGCCCGACTTCCCGTGACTCAGCGAGCGTCGTGGGATGGAGCGCGCGCACTACACTTTCCGCGTGTTGAAAACTGCGCTCCAGGTCAGCAAGAAGTTCTGCTCGCGACACGCCGGGCTCTTTCTCGGCCTTCAGGGCGTGAAGCTGCTGCTCGGAAAGCTGGTGCCCTTTCAGATACGTGATCAGCCGGTCCGTGCTGCCGGCAATGTGCCGCATGTGAAATCCAACCGAGCCGAAACCGTACGGTGTCGACCAAATTTGATGGACTGTAAGTCCTTCGGTGTGAGACGCGAGATCCTCTCGCGCCTGGCGAAACGAATAGAGGATGGGCGCAAGAAGAGGATCGACCTCTGCCAGGGGACCGCGAAGCCAGGGTTCGGGAAGTGTGGTCATGATTGCCCGGGCAGAGTCGATTCTCCCCCCGGGCCGCGTTCTTATTTGACGGAAATTTGCGTCGTATTGGACGCCTTCCCGCCGATGGTCAGTACCAAATTGCGATCTCCCGAGGCTACTTTGGGGACCACGACGTCCGCCTGATAAAAACCACCCACCGTGGTCGGCACCAGTCCGACGTAATCCAGTGTCGCCGTTACCCCGGCCAGCGTTGCGCTGTAGCTCTCTGACACGGGATATTGCTGGGACGGCGTCTGACCGCCCGACGTGAGCGCGTTTCCGCCCCGTACCGGCCCGCCGCCCGTGAAATACACGACGACGACATCGCCCACGTTCGCCGGGGTCGAGTCGGAGTTCAACGAGTAGTTATCGTTGAAATTCTGAGCGACTGCGTGGTTGTTCTCGCCGTAAACCAGAACGCCAGGCTGAGCCGTCGCCGGGATGTTAATCGCCACGGCGTTGCTGACCGCAGTTCCATTCTTCACGACCAGAGTAGCCACGCCCGGCTGAATATCCAGGGGCATTTGTGCGTTGATCAGACCCTCTGCTCCCAGGGCCTTGTTGTCGACGGAATAAAGCGGCACCGCTTCGCCGTTCACCGTAACGCTTCCACCTGCCAGCGTGCTCGGCAACGGAAACTTGGTCGCCTGCGCCGCTCCCGTGGTTAGCCCGAAACCATAGATGCTGAACAGGCTACCGGCGGGAACCGTCAGCGAGGCGCCGGCCGCCAACTCCACCGCGAGTCCCGGATTCGTGAAAGTGGAATGTCCATTTCCCGTAAACGAGCTAGTGGAATTAGCCAGGAGGAGCTGGAAGTTCGCGCCGTCTGTGGAGGTGACCGTGAACAAGAAATTGTAGGTGGCGCCGGCGGAATCGGTAACGGTCGCGTTCCCCGTGCAGTTCGACGCTAGGGTATACTTCCCCGTGGCCGAGTCGGGCGTGGCGTTGCCGCCGGTCGATACCGTCCAGTTGCCCGTGATCGCTCCCGCGCCATCGAATTGCAGCAAGCCCGAAATGGTGTTGACTCCCGTAATCGCGCCCGCGTTCAGCGAATAACCGTTGCCGGTGAACGCGTACGAACCGGATAGCGTCGCCGTCACGCATGCCGCCGGCGCTGTGCCGCCACTACCCGTAAAGGCGTAAGTGGCATCTTGCCCGGTTAGGGTGAAGTTCTTTCCAGAGTTATACGGGATCAGCGTATAGGTCGCGGTATCGCCGGTGGTGATGTTCAGGGTGCCGAGACAGGTCGCTGGAAGAGTATACGTCCCCGACATCGGCTGCACGGTGCCTCCGGTCTGGTTGGTATTGGTCGTCAGGCTGAATGTGACACCACTGACGCCATCAAACGTCGCTGTACCAACGCTCAGCGCAACTTTGGACAGCGCTGCGGTCGAAGAAAGATTGCGACCGGACAGCATCAACGAATGGGGTCCTGTCAACGTCGCGGCGGTGCAGGTTACCGGCGTCGTAGTCGTTTGGGCCGTCGCCAGGAAGGGGATCGTCAACAGGCCGAGACTGAAAGCGATTTTCATAATGGCCTCCCGCTGGCACTGAACATGATCAGTGGGCTCACACCGCTGTTGATGAACGCGCCGGCCGTCGATGTGATCGTGAACACCAGTGCGTAGGAATTGCCGGACGTATCTTTCACTGTTGCGGTTGCGGTGCAGCCGGAGGCCACGCTATATGTTCCGGAAATTGTGCTGGTCGTCGAGGTGCCGCTGGCGGCCACCAACCAGGTTCCGAGAACAGCGCTGGTCCCATCGAATGTGAGCAGCCCCGAGATGTCGTTCACTCCCGAAATCGCGCCCGATGTCAGCGCGTCTCCGTTTCCGTTGAATGCGTACGTCCCGGTGAGCGTGCCGGCGGTGCAGGTTGCAGGCACGGTGTTTCCGCTGCCCAGCAGAGAGTAGGTTCCATCCTGGCCGGTGATGAAATAGGCCGTGGCCGCGGTACCCGTCGGGTTGTTGTAAACGCCCAGAGTGTAAGTCGCCGTGTCGCCGGACGTGATGCTCACGGTGCCGATGCAGTTGGATTGAATGCTGTAGGTGCCGGATTGCGTCTGCGCTAAACCCGACGTTTTGTTTGTATTATTGGTCAGGTTGAACGTCACCTTGCTCAAGCCGTCGAACGTCGCCGTTCCGATCCCTTGCAGCAGGCTGGTGAAGATCACGCTGGAACTCAGGTCGCGTCCGCTCAAGGTTAACGAATAGGTTCCGTTCAGAGTCGACGACGAGCACGTCCCCCCGCCGATTTGCGGCTGCGCCAGAATTGGCAAGGCAGCTAGAAACGGCAGAACTAAGCACCTCGCGGTACTGTAGTAGATTTTCATTCGTATTGACTTCCTCCAAGTGTTCTCATTTAAACACACACGATCACATCTATAAGAACCAGTTCCGGCGCTATTAGTTGCGGCGTCGCGGTATCCTCTCAAAAGAAGGACTCACGAATGACTGTCTCTCATTTGCCGGCGGCTGAGCCGCTGGAACGCATTCAATGCCAGTGGTGCCAGGCGATGAATCCAAAAACGGCGCTTTCGTGCAGCGCCTGCGGAGCTCCTTTGGACATCCGCAATCTGGTGAGCGAATCGGGTTGGCGCGAGGCGCCGCGGATCCGCGACATGACCGAGATTCACTTCAGCTCCAGCACCTGCCAGGTTGAAGGCGAGATCGTTCCGGTGGCCGAGATCAACCTGGGAGCCGGCGACTCCATTTTCTTCGAGCATCACGTGATGTTGTGGAAGGATGAGCACGTCCCGTTGACTCTGATGCAGTTATCCGGAGGGCTTAAGCGAGCTTTCGCCGGAATGCCGTTCCTGATCAGCGTGGCCACGGGTCCGGGCCGCATCGCTTTTTCGCGCGATGCCACGGGAGAACTGGTAGTGCTTCCCTTGCATCCAGGCATGGAGCTGGACGTCCGGGAGCACGCGTTCCTCTTGTCCTCTCATCAGATCAGCTATTCGTTCGTGCGCGTGAAGGGCCTGACCAACATTTTGTTCGGCGGCCAGGGCATGTACATGGATCGTTTCATCACCACCAGCACTCCCGGATTGCTGATCCTGCACGGCTACGGAAACGTGTTTGAGCGCCGTCTGGGCGCGGGCGAAAGCATCATGGTGGAACCGGGAGCTTTCCTCTATAAAGACTCGTCGGTGAACATGGACGTCGAGTTCCAGAAGCTCGGCGCCGGGTTTTTCGGGGGCTCGACCATGAGCATGGCGAAGCTGACAGGTCCCGGCCGCGTGGGAATTCAATCCATGTACGTGCATCACAAGACCGAATAGAGGCGCTTATGTTTTGTACCAATTGCGGCAATCAAGTTTCCGAGGGCGCCAATTTTTGCGTCGGCTGTGGGAGCCCGGTGAAGCACGCCACACCTGCTATGCCTGTCAATCCACCGGCGCAACCGCTAGTCACACCGTCTATTGCTCCCGTAATTTCGGCGGTTCTTCAAGCCGTATTCGATCCCGATTCTCAGCCTTTCACGCCGACCTTCGGCCAACCGTACGTTCAGCCGCCACTGCCCGCGCCGTCGCCGAATTTCAAACCGCCGCCAGCTCCGGTTGAGGATGCGCCTTCCGGCGGGACCTCTTCGAAATGTTCCTGGTGCGGAGCGGCCTTCGACGGAGACCCGCAAAGTTGCCCCAAATGTGGCGCGATACTTCATGCCCACAATGTCGTCACCCGATCGGGCTGGGGCCAGCTTCCGGGCCGGAAGGATATGGCGAAACTGCAATTTGGCAACTCAGTCTGCCAGATTGAAGGCGCATATGTCCCCGTCGCAGACATGAAACTTGCCCCTGAAGACAGCGTCTACTTCGCGCATCACGTGTTGTTGTGGAAGGACCCGCAAATTCAAATCACCACTATGTCTTTGAAGGGCGGGTGGAAGCGCCTTTTTGCCGGCATGCCGCTGATCATGACGCAAGCCCAAGGTCCGGGGCATATCGCGTTTTCAAAAGACGATCCCGGCGAGTTGATCGCCCTTCCGCTGCAACCGGGCGAATCCGTGGATGTGCGCGAGCATTTGTTCCTGGCCGCGAATACCCAGGTCGCGTATGACTGGTTCAATCCCAACGTGTGGTTCAGCACCCGGTCCGGCGACGATACCGAGACCCATTATCCGATCGGGATGTTCATGGATCGGTTCTCTGCCGGCGACACTCCCGGATTATTGCTCCTGCACGCGGGAGGAAACGTCTTCGTCCGCGAACTGGGTCCGGGTCAGACCATTCTGATCAAACCGTCAGCCCTGATCTTCAAGGACCCGCTGGTGCAGATGCACTTGCACTTCGAGCGTCCCAGTTCGATGTTCAGCGGCTGGGGAAATTGGGGCAATCGATATCTATGGCTGCGCCTGTTCGGACCGGGACGCGTGGCGGTCCAATCCGTGTTTGAGCCGATCGAGGGCGAAGCCCGAAATATTTCGAACTTCTCCTACGCGACGGAACAGCGCTGGTAGGTGGCCTCAGGCTGGCGTCGGCGCGACCTCTTCAGTCGCGACGGGAGTCTTCTTCTTGTTCTTCCGCCCCAGCCAATCCTGCATGCGAGCCATGTAGGTGTAAAACACCGGCGTCAAATACAGCGTAACCAGTTGCGAGAACATCAGTCCGCCCACCACCACCAGCCCCAGGGACTGCCGGGCCTCGCCGCCTGCGCCGTATCCGACCGCAATGGGAACCGCGCCCAGCAGCGCGGCCATGGTGGTCATCATGATGGGACGGAAGCGGATCAGGCAGCCCTGGTAGATGGCCTTTTCGGGAGGCATTCCCTGGTTCCGTTCCGCGTCCAGCGCGAAGTCGATCTGCATGATTGCGTTCTTCTTCACGATACCGATCAGCATGATGAGGCCGACGAACGCGTAAATGTTCAGATCCATGTGGAAGATGTACAGCGTGATCAACGCACCGAATCCGGCCGAAGGCAGACCGGAAAGAATGGTGATCGGGTGGATGTAGCTTTCATACAGAATTCCCAGCACGATGTACACGACGATAATCGCGATAATCAACAACACCCACAGGTTGCCCAGCGAGCTTTCAAACGCCTTGGCCGCGCCCTGAAAGCTGGTACTGATCGTGTTCGGCAAGGTCGCGACCGCAAGAGCGCGAATTTTGTCGGTTACTTGCCCTAGCGCGACGCCCGGCATCAAGTCGAACGAAATCGTGACCGCGGTAAGCTGGCCGTTGTGGTTGATCGCCTGCGGCCCGACATCGGTCTTCATAGTCGCCAGCGTGTCGAGCGGCACCAGAGTTCCCGTCGTTCCCTTGAAATACAGAAGCGAGAGCGCGTTCGGATCCTGTTGGAATTGCGGTTTCAGTTCGAGCAGCACTTCGTATTCGTTGACAGCCGCGTAAATGGTGGATACCCAATGCGGGCCATAGGCGTCATAAAACGCGCTCTCAATCGCATTGGCGCTCACCTGCAGCGCACCGGCCTTATCGCGATTGATCTCCACCTCCACCTGCGGGCTGGTGATCGCCAGATCGCTGGTGACGTCCCGCACGCCGGGAATCTGCGCGATCAGACTCTCCATTTTTTGCGAGTTCGAGAACAACTCCGGCTTGTTGGGCGACTGCATCGAGAACTGGTACAGGCTCTTGGTCACCTGGCCGCCGATGCGGATGGTCGGCGGATTCTGTAAGTACACCTTCATCCCGGGCACTTCGTCCAATTGCGGCTGTAGCTTGCGGATAATTTCGTTGACGCCTTCCTTGCGCTCTGACCGCGGCTTCAGCCTGACCAGTAGTTGTCCGAAGTTCGGGCCGCCGACGGTCTGCGCCGCCGTGCCGCCCACGGTCGACATCAGCGCTTCCACGTTGGGATCCGTGCGGACGATATCGGCCACCTGTAATTGATACTGCACCATCTGGTAATACGAGGTCCCTTGTAGCGCTTCCGTCGTCACGGAAATCTGATCCGTATCCTGGTCCGGAATGAATCCTTTGGGAATGTCCATGAACATCCAGATGGTAGCCACCAGCACGATGACGAACGTCGCCATGGTGAACGGACGATGTCGCAGGCAAACCTTTAACGTCGCATCGTAGGCGTTCAGCATCCCATCGAAAAACTTCTCCGTGATGCGATAAAACCACCCGTGTTTGCCGTGTTCCGGAGCTCGCAGAAAGCGGCTGCACAACATGGGAGTCAGCGTCACCGACACGATTCCCGAAATCAGAATCGCCACGCAAATGGTGACCGAAAACTCGCGGAACAGCCGCCCCAGGATTCCGCTCATGAACAGCACCGGAATGAACACCGCCGCCAGCGAAAGCGTCATCGAAACGATGGTGAACCCAATCTCCGAGGACCCCACCAGCGAGGCCTGTAGCGGCTTCTTCCCCATCTCCATGTGACGGAAAATGTTTTCGAGCATCACGATGGCGTCGTCCACCACGAAGCCCACCGAGAGAATCAGCGCCATCATCGAAAGGTTGTCCAGGCTGTATTTCAGCAGGTACATTACGGAAAACGTTCCGATAATCGAGAACGGCAGCGCGAGACTGGGAATAATCGTGGCCGACACGTTGCGGAGAAACAGGAAGATCACCGCGATCACCAGCCCCAGTGTCAGCAGCATGGTGAACTGGACGTCTTTGTACGACTCGCGAATCGTGTCGGAACGGTCGTAAAGAATGTCCATCTTGACCGTCGGTGGAAGTTCCTGTTTGAAAAGCGGCAGCAGCTTCTTGATGTTGTCGGTGACTTCGATGGTATTGGTTCCAGGCTGGCGCTGAATACCGAGCACGATCGCTCGCTGGCTGTCGTCGTGGGTCTCGAACCAGGAGGCCGTATACCGGTCCTGCACGCCGTCGACGATATCGCCCAAATCCTGCAAGCGCACCGCCGCTCCATTACGGTAGGCGACCACCATAGGCTTATACTGTGCGGCACTCATCAACTGGCCGCTCGCCTGCAACGTGAAGGCCCGCTGCGGCCCGGTGATCTGCCCGGTGGGCAGGTTCACGTTCCAGGTTTTCAGCGCGGCTTCTACTTCGTTGATTCCCACCTGGTGCGATGCCATCGCGTGCGGGTCCATTTGCACGTGAACCGCGTACTTTTGCTGCCCCAGCACCTGCACCTGCGCCACGCCGCTCGACATCGAGATGCGCTGGGCCACGCGAGTCTCCGCGTATTCGTCGAGAGTCCACAACGGAACCTGCTTCGACGTCAGAACCAGGTAAATAATCGGCTGATCCGCCGGATTCACCTTGGTGAACGTGGGCGGGGTCGGCATGCCTTGCGGCAACAGGCGGGAGGCCTGGGTAATTGCGGCCTGCACGTCCACCGCGGCGCCGTCCATGCTCCGGGTTAGCGCGAACTCCAGCGTGATCTGCGTCGATCCCAGCGAGTTCATCGACGTCATCTGCTCCAGGCCCGCGATCGTCGAGAACTGGTTCTCGAGCGGCGTCGCCACCGCCGACGACATCGTTTCCGGGCTCGCACCCGGGAGACTGGCGGTGATCAGCAGCGTGGGAAAGTCGACGTTCGGAAGATCGCTGACGGGAAGCGCGCGATAGGCCACCACGCCGAAGAGCGCGATGGCAGCCATCAGCAGGCTGGTGGCGATCGGTCGCCGGATAAATGTCTCAGAAAAGTTCATTGCCAATCACACTCTACCAACGTCAATCCGTAAATCCGTACCCGGGCTCGGCTTCGAGCGTCTCCGGATGCCGCCGCCGCCACCATTCGAGCATGCTCGACATGTAGGTGTACACCACCGGCGTCAGGTACAGCGTCACCATCTGCGAAATCAGCAGCCCGCCCACCACCGCCAGACCCAGCGGACGCCGAGCCTCGCCGCCGGAGCCGTAGCCGACGGCCATCGGAATCGCGCCCAGCAGCGCGGCCCACGTGGTCATCATGATGGGACGGAAGCGGATCAGGCAGCCTTCATAAATCGCCTCGGCCGGGGTCTTATTGCCTTTGCGCTCGGCTTCCAGCGCAAAATCGATCTGCATGATCGCGTTTTTCTTCACCAGGCCCACCAGCAGCACCAGGCCGACAAACGAATAAATATTCAGGTCGACTTTGAAGACGATCAGCGTCAGCAGCGCCCCCAGGCACGCCGACGGTAGCCCCGACAGAATCGTGATGGGGTGAATGTAGCTTTCATACAGAACGCCCAGAACGATATACACCACGCCGATCGCCACGATCAGCAGCAGCGTCAGGTTCTTGAGCGATGCCTGAAACACCTGCGCGGTCCCAGTGAAGCTCACCTGCATCGTGTCCGGCAGCGTCTTGGCCGCCACCGCGCCCAGCCGGTCCACCGCCTGGCCCAGCGACACGCCCGGCTTCAGGTTGAACGACACCGTCACCGAGGGAAGCACCGAAGAATGATTGATGCTCTGCGGCATCGCGTCTTCCCTCAGTTTCACCACCTCGGCCAGCGGCACCAGCGTGCCGTTGCTCGCATGGAAATAGATCTTGGAAAGATAATCCGCGTAGGCCTGATATTTCTGCTGGATCTCCATCAGCACTTGGTACTGATTGGTGGCCGAGTAAATCGTCGAACTCCACTTCGGCCCGTACCCGCTGTACAACGCGTTTTCAATCGACGTCACATCCAGCCCGAGCGAAGCCGCGCGATCCCGGTTCACTTCCACATTCACGCGCGGGCTCTTGATCTGGAGGTCCGAATTGACGTCGGCGACGATGTCGCTTTCCTTCTCCACCGCGTTTTGCAGCCGGATCGACTCCCGCGCCAGCGCTTCCGTGTCGGGGCTGAGAATGGTCAGCTCATAAGCCGCCCGCGATCCGCGCGTCCCGATGTTGATGGTCGGCGGAATGCGCATGAACGCCTGAAATCCGGAGAAGCGCGCGATCTTGGGACGCAGCTCGTCCATGATCTGCGCCATGCTGAGCTTGCGCTCATTGGCCGGCTTCAGGATGATGTTCATGTTGGCGTTATTGCCGCTCTGGCCGCCGAAGCCGCCGCCCACGCTCGCCATGAACGTGTCCACGTTGGGATCCTTGCGGATGATGTCGGCTACCGCCTGCTGGTAGTCCTTCATCTTGTAAAACGAGGTGCCCTGCGCCGCCAGCAGCTGGAGGTTGATCTGGTCGATATCCTGGTCCGGAATGAACCCCTTCGGAACCTTGTCGAACATGTACAGCGTCAGCCCCACCACGGCGAAGAACACCGCCGCCATCACCGGGCGATACTTCAGGACCCGCTGGAGGGTCCACCGGTAGACGTTCAACTGCTTGGTGAAGAACCACTCCGTCGTCCGGTACAGAAAGTTATGTTTCTTGTGCGGATCGTGCGGCCGCAGGAACCGGCTGCACAGCATGGGCGTCAGCGTGATCGACACCACGCCGGAGATCAGAATCGCCACCGTAATGGTCACCGCGAATTCGCGGAACAGGCGCCCCAGGATTCCGCCCATGAACAGAATGGGAATGAACACCGCCGCCAGCGACACCGTCATCGAGACGATCGTGAAGCCAATCTCTTTCGATCCCTTCAATGCCGCTTCAAACGGCTGCTCCCCCAGCTCGATATGGCGCACAATATTCTCGAGCATCACGATCGCGTCGTCCACGATGAACCCGATGGCCAGAATCAGCGCCATCATCGACATGTTGTCGAGGCTGAATTCGAGCGTCGCCATCACCGCGAACGTTCCCAGAATCGTGAACGGCAGCGCCAGGCTGGGGATCGTCGTGGCCCACACGTTGCGGAGGAACACGAAGATCACCGACACCACCAGCACCAGCGTAATCAGCATGGTGAACTGAACATCTTCAAACGCGCGCCGGATGCTGACCGAGCGGTCTCCGCGAACCAGCAGCGTCAGCGACGGCGGAAGCTGGGCATTGAACAGCGGCAGCAGCGATCGCACGCGGTCGGTCACGTCGATCGTATTGGTACCCGGCTGCCGCATCACCATCAGCGTGACGGTGCGCTTGGGAGCCAGGTCTTTTCCGTCCGTGCCCTTCGTGTAAATCCAGGACGCCTGCTTGTCGTCCTGCACGCTGTCGATCACGTTGGCCACGTCCTGCAGATACACCGGACGCCCGCCGACGTAGGCCACCGTCAGATGCTTGAACTGCGCCGCGTTCATCAACTGGCCGTTCGCGTAGATGTTGTATTCCATCTTGGGCCCGTACAGCGTGCCCAGCGGCTCATTGATGTTCCACTGATTTAACGCCGTATCGATATCGTTCAGCCCGATGCGCTTCGCCGTCAGTTTGTCCGGATCGATCTGCACGCGCACCGCGTACTTCTGCTGCCCCTGCACCTGCACCTGGCTCACGCCGTTGATCATCGAGATTCTCGGCGCGATCTGCGTCTCGGCAAACTCGTCGATGGTCGACATCGGCAGCGTGTCGGAATACAGGCTCAGGAAGATAATCGGCTGCTCGGAAGGATTCTGCTTGCGGAACGACGGCGGCGCCGAAAGGCCCGCGGGCAGCAGCGGAGTCACCGCCGCGATCGCGCTCTGCACGTCCGTCGCGGCGCCCTCAATGTCGCGGTCCAGCGAGAATTGAAGGTTGATGCTGGTGGAGCCGGTGGAACTGCGCGAGGTCATCGAGTCCAGCCCGGCGATGCCAGTAAATTGCCGCTCCAGAACCGACGCCACCGAAGCCGACATGGTGTTCGGATCGGCGCCCGGAAGACTCGCGCTCACGCTGATAGTGGGATAGTCTACCGTGGGCAGGTCGCTGACCGGCATCAGCTTGTAGCCGATGACGCCGAACAAAGCGATCCCCGCCATCAGGAGGCTGGTGGCGATGGGCCGGCGGATGAAGATTTCCGAAAAATTCACGTGCCTACCCGATCAGCCGGTTTTGCCTCGGCCTTTGCCTCGCCCACGCCCGCCGCCGTCGCCGCCTCCATCGTCGCCGGATGTGCGGATCTGCACGCGGCTTCCTGGAGCTAAGCGAAGTTGCCCCTCGGTCACTACCGTTTCGCCTTCCTCCACGCCCTTCTCGATCACCAGATCCTGGTCCACCCGCGGCCCCGTCACGACATTCCGAGCCGACACAGTCTTGTCGTCGTTGACGATGTAAATGAAGGTCCCATCCTGCCCGCTCTGGACCGCTTGATTCGGAACTACCAGCGCATTCGGCCGCACGGTCAGACGAAGCACTACGTTGACATATTGTCCCGGCCACAGCTTATGGTCGGTATTCGGAAACGTCCCTTTCAGCTTGATGGTCCCGGTGGTCATATCTACGTTGTTGTCCACGAACGTGAGCGCCCCGACCTCAGTCGCGTCCCCCGCCTGATTCTTCGCCACAACCTGCAGGCTGCCTTGCGCCATGTATCGCTTGATGTCGCTCAGATTCGCTTCGGGAACCGCGAAGGTCACGTAAATCGGCTCGATCTGAGTAATCGTATCCAAGGCCGTCTGGTTGGCCGATACCACGTTGCCGAGTTTCACCGTCAGGTTGCCGGTTTTTCCATCAATCGGAGAATAAATCGTGGTGTAACTGAGCTGTACCTTGGCATTCGAAATCATGGCGTCGTCAGATGCCATTTGCGCTTTTGAGCTTTCGATCGCGGCCTTGTCGGCTAAAACGGACTGCGCCAGGGTGTCGGCGTTGGTCCGGTACTGGTCGCCCTGTTCCTTGGAAACAATGCCTTCGTCGAACAGCTTGCCATAGCGCTCCGCTTCGATGCGCGCGTATTTCTCGGATGCGACGTCGCGCGCCAAGTTCGCTTCCGCCTGTCCCAGCAGAGCCTTGTCGCGCGCCAGATTGGCGATATTCTGTTGCAGCGCCGCTTCGAGCGGACGCGGATCGATGACGAATAGCTTCTGCCCCTTCTTCACCAGATCGCCTTCGCTGAACGCGACCTCGGTTAGCTGTCCGCCTACCTGCGGGATGATCGTAATGGTCGCATACGCTTCGACGTTGCCGACCACCGTGACTTCAATCGGCACATCCCTTTGCGATACCTTCGCCACCACTACCGGCGCCGGACCGCCGCCGTCGAAACTCCTGCGGCCGCCGCCCTTGCCTTTGCCGCCGCCTTTGCCGCCGCCGGAAGAATCCGCTCCGACCGTTGTCGAGCCAGCGCAGCCATGCAACATCAGCAAGGCCGCCACAAAACCTACGAAAATGGCCCCAATCTTCGTACGGTCGCGGGTTTGGAAAGTAGCTTTCACGAGTAGGTTACTAGTATACTTCGGGCGGGCTTGGAGTGGAGTTGTTACCCCGCCCGTCTTACCTTAATGGGCGTAGACCGATGCCGCGAGGTTACTGATTTACAGGCGTTTGTCGGTCCGATTCGTATGCCTTTCGGCAGTATTTTGGCGCGAGTTCCCCGCGTCCGTGCCATACTGGTAGTTTCCACCCGGAGCTGTAGTGCTTCCCGGCGCTCCTGCGTTTCAAAATATGTCGATTTAAGGATGGGAAAGTCCATTAAAGTCATGGGCCCACGGCCAGTTATCATTGCCATCGACGGCCCGGCCGGAGCCGGGAAGAGCACCATTGCCCGCTCCTTGGCGCAGCGCCTCGGCTACACTTACATTGACACCGGCGCGATGTATCGCGCGGTAGCCTTGTGGGCCCTCCGCGCCCACATCGATCCCGACGATCTTCATCGGCTGGAACAACTTGCCCGCGAAGCCCGGATCCAGTTCGACGGCGACACGGTTCGGCTAAACGGCGAGGACGTTACCGCCGCCATTCGCGAGCCGGGTGTTTCCGATGCTGCCTCTAAAGTATCGATCGCGCCAGGAGTCCGCCGTGCAATGCGGGAAGAACAGCGCCGCATCGGAAGCCATTGTTCCGTAGTCATGGAAGGCCGGGATATCGGCACGGTCGTGTTTCCCGAAGCGCAGGTCAAAATCTATCTGGACGCCGATCCAGAAATTCGCGCCAACCGGCGCGCTAAAGAAACCGGGGGGGCGGTCGATCAAATCGCTCAGGAAATCGCGGATCGAGACCGCCGCGACCGTTCCCGCACGGAAGCCCCGCTGACCCAGGCTCCCGATGCCGAATATCTGGATACCACGCATTTGACCCAAGCGGAGGTGGAGGAAGCAATATTGAAAATCATCCGCCGGAGGATATCGAACTGAAATGTCTGACCTTCTTGTGATGAAATTCGGCGGTACCAGTATGGGCTCAGCGGAGCGCATCAAGGTAGCCGCCCAAATCTCGGCGGAACAGCACGCCCATCGACCGGTGGTGGCTGTGGTCTCGGCGATGTCCAAGGTCACCGATCTTCTGCTCGATTCGTTAAGGAAGGCCGAAGCCGGCGACCGCGCGGATCTCGACGCGAATCTCAAAGTCCTCAATACACGCCATTTCGAGTGCTGCCGAGAACTCATTCCAACTTCCCGCCAGCAAGCCGCGCTGGCCGGCGTGCATGCCCTGATCGCCGAGTTTTCGCGTATCGCGACTGGCGTCATGATGCTCGGCGAGCGCCCGCCCCGGTCTATCGATGAAGCCATCGCCATCGGCGAGCGGCTGTCCGCCTTTCTGATGGCCGAATATCTCGAATCTCAAGGGATCCGCGCCGCCGCGGTCAGCGGAGCCGACGTGATCGCCACGGACGCCGTTTTTGGCAACGCAACACCTCTGATGGATCAGACGCGCGACCGCACCGCGCGGGTCATCCGGCCCTTGCTCGACCAGCACATACTTCCAGTCGTGACCGGCTTCAACGGATCCACGCTTGACGGCCGTCCGACTACGCTGGGACGCGGCGGCTCCGATTTTTCCGCCTCGATACTGGCCGCCGCTCTCGACGCATCCGAGCTGTGGATCTGGACCGACGTCGACGGCATCATGACTGGAGATCCCCGCTTGGTGGCGGACGCGCGTGTGCTCGACGAAGTGACTTACAACGAAGCCGCCGAGCTCGCCTATAACGGCGCCAAAGTATTGCATCCACGCACACTTGCACCCCTGGTCGAGCGTCAAATCCCGGTAATCAGCAAGAATAGTTTTGCGAGGGAAAAGCCCGGCACCCGCATCGTTTCGCGCCTTCAGAGCGCGCGCGGCCCACACGCCGTCACTTCCATGACCGATGTAGCGCTGGTTTCCATCGAGCCCGCCAACTCCGTTCTCAGCGGCACCAAGGTGATGGCGCGGGCGCTGGAGGCGCTGGCGCGCGCGAACGTCGAAGTTCTGGCCATCACCAGCTCCAGCTATCGCCAGAATTTCTGTTTCCTGGTCCGCCAAGGCGAACTGGAGCGCGTCACAGAGAACCTGGAAGAGAGCCTGTCGCTCGAATTCGCACACGGCTATCTGAAGCCGGTGGAAGTGGACCGAAACGTAGGCCTTCTTGCCGTGGTCGGCGAGGGGATGCGCGGAACGCCCGGTCTAGCCGGGCGCATCTTCACCGCGATCTCCAAGCAGAACGTAAACATCATCGCCATCGCCCAAGGTTCGAGCGAGCTGACCATCGCCGTCGTGGTCCGTCGCGATGGCCTGGAGCGGGCCGTCCGCGCCATTCACGAAGAATGCGGCTTAGCCGCAGCTATCTAATGTTTTAGACGGCTGCACGCCGTGATCGCTCCGGTTGGATCGATCGCCGAATTGCCTTCAATAATCTCGACGATTTTCCCGTCCATATCGATCACGAACGTGGTACGGTTGGCCAGAAACGATTTTTCGCCCAATACGCCGTACTGCTTCATGACTTCACGCTTGTAGTCCGAGAGCATGGGGAAGTCCGCGTTCAGCTCTTTGGACCAATGATTGAGGGTCGCTATGAAATCTCCACTGACGGCCAGAACCTGTGAATCCGCTTCCTTAATTTTGCCAATACCAGACTGGTAGGCGGTGAGTTCGCGCGTTCAACCACCGGTGAACGCGGCTGGGAAGAAGGCCAGAATCACGTTCTTCTTGCCGCGATAATCGGAAAGCTTCACGTCTTTATTGTTGGTATCTTTGAGCGTGAAGTCGGGTGCTTCATCGCCCACTTTGAGTTGTGTATGCTGCGCCGGCGGCTGCTGTGCGACCAGCGCGGTCGCGGTCAGGGCTGCGGCAACCAGAAAGCTGAAGGGTTTCATAGTGACCTCTCTTACAGATGTTACATTAGCCAAGTGAAACTTGCCCGGCGCCTGGGGCTGTTCGACGCGACCATGCTGGTGATGGGCGGAATCGTCGGGTCGGGAATTTTCATAAATCCGTATGTAGTGGCGCAGCAGGTCCACACGCCGTTTCTGATTCTGGGCGCGTGGGTCGCCGGAGGCGTGGTGGCGCTGGCGGGCGCTCTCGTATATGCGGAACTGGCCGCCCGACGTCCTGAAGTCGGCGGCCAGTACGCGTATCTGCGCGATGCGTTTCATCCTTCTGTCGCGTTCGTGTACGGATGGACTCTTCTGCTGGTGACGCAGACCGGAGGCATGGCCGCGGTGGCGGTGACGTTCGCCCGATATTTACTGGAAATTACACGAGTGCCTGTTGCCGATGCCTCGATCGCCGCGGCAGCACTGGCTGCGCTGACCATCGTCAACTGCCTGGGTGTCCGCTTCGGTTCGAACGTGCAGAGCACGCTCATGGTTTTGAAGATTGTCGCGATTGGCGCACTCGTGGGTGTAGGAGTGTTCCTTGCACGGCCGGTCGCGTCAACCCATGCGCTTCTGAATCATCCCGTGTCAGTCGTCTCTTTCGGCGCGGCGATGACACCTGTTCTGTTCGCCTACGGCGGCTGGCAAACCACGAGCTTTGTTGCCGGGGAAATGAAACATTCGCAGCGAGATCTTCCTCGCGCGCTGGTGATCGGCGTGATCGGAGTGGTCGTGTTGTATCTCTCGGTAACGTCCGTGTATGTGCGCGCGCTGGGCGCGACTGGGTTGGCTGACACCCACACTCCCGCTTCCGCAGTCATGCGAGCCGCGATGGGCGACGCCGGAGGGCGCTTTATCGCCATCGGCATCGCGGTTTCGACCCTGGGGTTCCTGAGCCAGGGAATGCTCACGGCGCCGCGCGTGTATTTCGCGATGGCTGAAGATGGGGTTTTCTTCCGCAGCGTGGCGTGGGTTTCGCCGCGCACCGCCGCGCCAGTGGTCGCGATCGCACTGCAAGGCGCGGTCGCGACGATCATCGCGATTTCCGGGCGATACGAGCAAATCTTAAACTACGTGGTATCGGTGGACTTTATTTTATTCGGAATGACGGGGATCTCGCTCATCGTGTTTCGCCTCCGCACACCTGATTCATCGGGTTTTCGGACCCCGGGACATCCGTTTACTACGGCCGGATTCGTCCTCGCGTGTTTCCTGGTGGTGGCAAGCACGATTTACAAATATCCCGCCAACAGCGCCATCGGGTTGGGAATTCTGCTAACCGGCGTCCCGGTCTACTTTCTTTGGAGGAAAAAGACTTGAGTTCGCAATATATGCCGTGGGCCAAGCTGCGTTCGCACGCGCAGTTCAATCTGGCGACCAGCGGAGTGGCTCATTGGAAGCTCCGTGACCTGCCCATCAAGATTGAGGACCTGGAAATCAGCGGGCTCAGCAAGTATGGATTTGAACCGCTGCAACGAGCTCTGGCGAAGCACTGCGGCGTCACAGAGGATCGCATCGTGGCCGCTACCGGAACGTCGATGGCGAACTACCTGACGCTGGCCACGTTGTTGAAGCCGGGCGACGAAGTTTTGATCGAGGAGCCGACGTATGAGCTACTGCTCGCGGTCGCAAAGCATATCGGAGCCACGATTTCCCGCTTCCCGCGCACGCATGAATCGGGATTCGCGCTCGACCCTCAGGCGATCAAGCGCGCGGTTACGCCGAGGACGAAGCTAATCGTCATCGCGAATCTGCATAATCCGTCGAGCGCGCTGGCTGACGAGGCGACCATTCGCGCCATCGGCGAGATTGGCCCGCGCGTTTTGGTCGACGAGGTTTACCTGGATGCCGCTTTCGAGCGTGCGCCGAGGTCGGCTGCGCTGCTGGGCGATCAGTTCGTGGTCACTTCGAGCCTGACCAAAGTTTACGGGCTTAGCGGTCTCCGCTGCGGCTGGATCATCGCGGAGCCGGAACTGGCGCGCGCGATGTGGAGACTGAACGATCTGTTGGGAGTCATCCCAGCGCACATGGCGGAACTGGCGAGCGTCATCGCATTCGGCGAGCTGCCGCGGATTCTGGCCAACGTTCGGGAGCGTCTGGATAAGAATCGCGCGGCACTGCATCGCTTCTTCGACAGCCGTGCCGACCTGGAGGCACCCCGGTTTCCGTTCGGAACCACCGCGTTTCCGAAATTGTTGCGTGGGAGCGTCGCGAGCCTGTGCGAACGGCTGCGCAACAAATACAATACGACGGTGGTGCCGGGCGAATTCTTCGAAATGCCCGACCATTTCCGGATCGGCATTGGGGGCGATCTGGAGCCACTCGAGGAAGGCCTGCGGCGCCTGGGAGCGGCTCTGGACGATATGATGGAAAGCTAAATGCCACGCTGCATTGCCTTTTTCCTGGCCGTACTGTTGGCGCCCGCGGCCGATCTGGTTCTTCGTAAAGGGAAGATCGTGACGCTCGATGACGCCGCACCGCAGGTGCAGGCGATCGCGATCACGCACGGGAAAATTGTCGCGGTAGGAACCGATGCGCAGATCGCGGCGCAAATTCAGCCGTCGACCAGAGTGATCGACCTCGGCGGGAAGCTTGCCATTCCGGGATTCATCGAGGGTCACGGCCATTTCACCGGCGTCGGCCAGATGAAGATGAATCTGAATCTGCGCGACGCCAAAAGCTGGGATCAGATCGTCGCAATGGTGGCGGCCGCGGCGCGGGAAGCCAAGCCGGGCGAGTGGATCGTGGGGCGCGGCTGGCATCAGGAAAAGTGGGACGTGAAGCCGACTCCCAACGTCAATGGGTTTCCCATTCACGACGCACTGAGCAAGGCTTCGCCTAACAATCCAGTGATGCTCACGCACGCAAGCGGGCACGCGATCTTTGCCAACGCGGCCGCGATGAAGGCCGCGGGCATCACGCGCGATACGCCGAATCCGCCGGGCGGCGACATCATGAAGGATGCTTCGGGCAATCCGATCGGGTTGATGAATGAGCGGGCCCAGCAACTGATTAATGAGGCTCATAGCCGTGACCTTGCCCGGCTCACTCCCGCCGCACGCGACGCGATCGCTCAAAAAGAGATCGATCTGGCTTCGGAAGAAGCCTTGTCCAAGGGAATTACGACGTTTCAAGACGCCGGCTCGCCCGCGGACGTAATCGAGCGATTCAAGCGGCGTGCCGCTAGCGGGACGCTCCTCCTGCGCCTGTGGGTGATGCTGCGCGAGCCCAACGATCAAATCCTCCGCGACATCGAGCGCGTTCACATGATCGGTTTCGGCGACGATCATCTGACCGTGCGGGCGATTAAACGGCAGATCGATGGAGCACTCGGCACGCGCGGCGCGTGGCTGCTGGCGCCGTATTCGGATTTGCCGTCGACCAGCGGCAGCGTCACCGAGCCAGTAGCGGACATTGAGAAGACCGCGCAGATCGCCATCGCGCACGATTTTCAGTTGTGCGTCCACGCGATTGGAGACCGCGCGAATCGCGAAGTTTTGGATATTTATCAGCGCACCTTCGCAGCGCATCCGGAGAAGACCGACCTTCGCTGGCGCATCGAGCATGCGCAACACCTTGACCCGTTGGATATTCCACGTTTCGCAAAGCTCGGCGTGATCGCGTCGATGCAGGCGGTGCACTGTACTTCGGATGGTCCCATGGTGATTCCACGATTGGGCGAAAAGCGCGCTGCCGAAGGCGCGTATGTGTGGCGCAGCCTGATGAATGCAGGCGCGCATGTCACCAACGGCACCGATGCGCCGGTGGAAGACGTCAGCCCCATCGCCAATTTTTATGCGGCGGTAACGCGGAAGATGAAAAATGGCCAGGCTTTCTATCCCGCACAGAAGCTGACGCGGATGGAAGCACTGCGTTCCTACACGGTGGAAAACGCGTATGCGGCGTTTGAGGAAAAGATCAAAGGCCGGCTGAAACCGGGAATGCTGGGCGATATCACCGTGCTTTCGAAGGACATTCTCACCATCGCTGAAGACGACATTCTGAAAACCGAGGTCGAGTACACGATCGTCGGCGGGAAAGTTGCCTACCAGAGAACGAAATGACGATCGATCGGGATTTTCTGTTCGCGACGCTCGCGGACCTGATTCGGATTAACTCGATCAATCCGACGCTCGCAGCGGGCGGCCAGGGTGAAGCCGAGATCAGCGATTACGTATCGCGCGCGCTTACGGCGATGGGCCTCGAGGTACGCAGATTCGAGCCGGAACCGGGCCGGATCAGCGTCACGGGCACTCTGCGCGGATCGGGCGGCGGGAAAAGCCTGATGTTCAACGCTCATTACGATACGGTGGGCGTCGAGGGCATGGACGATCCGTTTTCGGCGGCGGTCCGCGACGGAAAAATGTTCGGCCGAGGCAGCTACGACATGAAGGGAAGCCTGGCCGCGCAGATGGCGGCGATGAAGGCGCTGGTCGATTCTTCGACGAAGCTGCGCGGCGATGTGATGTTCGCGGCGGTCGCCGACGAAGAGTATGGAAGCCTGGGCACGGCCGATCTGATTCGTCACGTGAAGACCGACGCGGCCATCGTCACCGAGCCGACGGCCGTTCGAATTTGCCTGGCGCACAAGGGTTACCTGTGGATCGACGTCGAGACCAAAGGCCGCGCGGCGCATGGCAGCCGGTTCGAGCAAGGCATCGACGCGAACATGCGCATGGGCCGGTTTTTGGCCGAGCTCGAAAAACTGGAGCGCGATCTGCGTGCGCGGACTCCGCATCCGCTGGTGGGTCCGCCGTCGCTGCACGCGGCGATGCTTCACGGCGGCGGCGGCTTAAGCACCTACGCGTCTTCCTGCAAATTGCAGATCGAGAGGCGCACCGTCCCTGGGGAGACAGAGGCGCAGGCGGTCGGCGAATTGCAGCAGATTGTGGACAGGCTGATGGCGGCGGATCCGTCGTTTCAGGCCACGTTGCGGGCGTTTTTCGTGCGCGAACCATTTGAGGTCGCGAAAGACGCAGGTATAGTGCAGGCGCTGGATCGAGCGTTGAGAAACGCATTAGGACGTGCACCGGAGTACATGGGCGATACGCCGTGGATGGACGCGGCGCTGCTTCAGTCGGCGGGAATCGAAACCGTGGTGATGGGCCCGGGCGGCGGCGGAGCGCATGCTGCGGTCGAGTGGGTAGAGATGGAATCGGTCGTGCAGATGGCGTCGATTCTGGCTGAGGCGGCCCTTGACTACTGCGCATAGCGGCCTGGCTGCGCTGATCGCGGAAGCGGCGGATTACTTGCGCGGGCGGATCCGGCGCACTCCCGTCGAGCCGTCGCCGGGGCTTTCGAAGATGCTCGGCGTGCCGGTGTGGCTGAA
>Ga0209415_10006131_pt1 | contig 21478 bp, 18 predicted proteins | sample PeaSoiSIISIP2007_FD_187696 | JGI IMG/M metagenome (GOLD analysis project Ga0209415, IMG submission 187696) | Peat soil microbial communities from Weissenstadt, Germany - SII-SIP-2007 (SPAdes) (version 2) | ecosystem: Environmental > Terrestrial > Soil > Wetlands > Peat | place: Germany... | reverse complement strand
GTCGGCGCGGCCACCGAGGTCGAGCTCAAGGAGAAGAAGCACCGCATCGAGGACGCCGTGTCCACCACCAAGGCGGCGATCGAGGAGGGCGTGGTTCCCGGCGGTGGGGTCGCCCTGCTCCGGTCCCAGGCCCAGATCCTCGACCGCGCCGAGAAGCTCGAGGGCGACGAGGCGACGGGGTGCCGCATGGTGTCCCGTGCCGTCGAGGAGCCCCTCAAGCAGATCGCGGTGAACGCTGGCCTCGAAGGCGGCGTCGTGGTCGAGAAGGTGCGGAACCTGAAGAAGCCGGCCGAGGGTCTGAATGCCGCCACAGGCGAGTACGAGGACCTGTTCGCGGCGGGAGTCATCGACGCCGTGAAGGTGACGCGGTCCGCGTTGCAGAACGCGGCTTCGATCGCGGCGCTGTTCCTCACGACCGAGGCGGTCATCGTCGACAAGCCCGAAAAGGAAGGCGCCTCGGCCATGCCCGGCGGCGGGATGGACGACTTCTAGGGCCGTCTCATCTTTCCTGCGACACGGCGCAAGCGCGCCGGGGTCGGGGACCGACTCGAAAATGCCAGGGGGCGCCCATCGGGCGCCCCCTGGCATTTTCCTACACTGGTTGCCGTGGCACCGACCCCGAGCGAACCGGAGCAGCCCATCCGACACCCGGTCTCACCCTCGGTCGGCTGGGGAGTGCTGCACCTCTTCTTCCGCACGGGTCCTGCGGTGGACACCGAAGCGGTCGTGCGGGCCGTCAAGACCGCCCGGGCCGAAGGTGACCAGATCGTGACCGTGGCGTTGCTCGGGCACAAGGCGGACGTCGGCATCTTGGCTCTGGGCCCCGACATGTGGCGCTTGCGCGCCCTGCAGTCGGCGCTCTCGGGGGCGGGCCTCCAGCTGACGGGGTCGTACGTCTCGCTCACCGAAGTGTCCGAATACGCCCAAGCGGTCCCCGAGGAGATGAAACAGGCTCGCCTGTACCCGAAGCTTCCTCCCGGCGACAAGCCCGCGTTCTGCTTCTACCCGATGTCGAAGCGACGGACTGCCGAGTACAACTGGTATGCGTTGGAGTTCGACGCTCGCAAGCAACTCATGTTGGGTCACGGCGCCGTGGGTCGCACCTTTCGCGATCGGATTCTGCAACTCATCACCGGGTCGACAGGCCTCGACGACTGGGAGTGGGGCGTCACCCTCTTCGGTGTGCATCCCGACGACCTGAAGGCGTGCGTGTACGAGATGCGGTTCGACGAGGCTTCGGCGCGTTACGCCGAGTTCGGCCCTTTCTGGACGGGCATGGTGGCTGAGATCGAGGACGTGTTCGGCAGTGTCGTGTAACCCCGTACCGCGCAACCCCGCCGGCGCCGACCTCGGCAACGCGCTGGTCGTCGACAAACTCGATGCCCTGCGCCGTGAGATCGGGGGTGTGGCGCGGGCCGTGGTGGCGTTCAGCGGAGGAGCCGACTCGGCCCTCGTGGCCAGAGTGGCCACCGACTCGCTCGGGGCCGATCGCGCCCTGTGTGTCACCGCGGTCTCCCCCTCGTTGGCACCTGAGGAACTGGCCGACTGCGGTGCCCTCGCACGGGAATGGGGGCTGCGGTGGCGGACGGTGGAGACCGACGAGCTCGATGACCCCGAGTACGCGGCCAACGGCACCGATCGCTGCTACCGGTGCAAGGCGAGCCTTCTGACGGCGCTGACGCCGTTGGCCGAGGCGGAATCGGCCGTTGTGTTCTTGGGCGTGAACCTCGACGACCTCGGGGACCATCGTCCCGGCCAGCGTGCGGCGGCGGAACGCGGGGCGCGCTTCCCGTTGGTGGCGGCGGGCCTGACCAAAGACGACGTTCGAGCGGTGTCACGCCATCTGGGCTTGCGGACCTGGGACAAGCCGGCCGCCGCCTGTCTGGCGTCCCGACTTCCCTATGGCACGCCGGTGACGTTGGCCACCCTCAGCACCGTGTCCGCGGCCGAGTCGGCGTTGCGTGCGATGGGTTTTGCCCAGCTGCGCGTGCGGCACTACGGCGACCTGGCGCGCATCGAGCTCCACGGGGACGATCTCGTGACCGCGGTGAGCAGGCGAGCCGAGGTCGTGGCCGCCGTACAGCAGGCCGGATATCGCTACGTGACACTCGACCTCGAAGGCTTCCGGTCGGGCAACCTCAACCTGGCGCTGGCGGGCGCCGAGCGGGGTGCCGGCCGGGATGGTCCCGCCATGACTTCCGACGCCCGAGGAGCACCATGATCGACGTACGGGTCAAGCTCACGTTCCCCGAGGATCTCGTGCGTCGGCCTTTCATGGCGCAGCTCGTGCGTGATCATGATGTCGAGCCCAACATCCGCAGGGCCAATGTCGACGAGCACGAGGGGTGGATCGTGTGCGAGCTCGAGGGCGAGGCGGCGAAGGTGGAGGGTGCCCTGGCGTGGCTGCGCGACCAAGGGGTTCGCGTCGACCTCCTCGGAGACCTGGTGGAGAGCTGACGGTGCCGTGGCGGCCGAGCCCGATACCGCCCCCGATCCGGACCGCATCCTCGCCGACCTGGGCGCCGAGCTGGCCGTCCGTGTCGCCGCGGCGGTGCCGGCATGGGTGATCGGCTGCGTCGACGGGCTCGTGTCACCGGGTGCGCCTGGGCGGGAGCGGATCATGGCCCGAGCCGAGGTCGCCGGGTGTCAGGCCCAGAAGGAGATCGCCGCCCGGCTGGATGCGCTGCTGAGCGGTGACGTGGACCAGCAGCGGTCCACGCCGCTGGCGGTGGTCCGGACCGCGGTCTCGTACCCCACCGAAGTGCTCCGGGCCGCGCAGGTCCCCCCCGTGGCCCGCGACCGGTTCGTCTCCGAACGCTTTCCGGAGGATCCCTACGGCCTGACGCCCGCGACCCTCCAGGCCCTTGACCCTGGGCTCGGTGAGCTGGCCATCGCATGGGGAGCGGCCAAGGCCATGGCCCATCGACGCCGGCACGGAGATGCCGAGGAGTTCACGTAACGATCACCGTCGGTTGGGCTTTTGTTCGCGGATCGTTCACCTTCCGACGGTACCTTCAGGCTTGATGACCTCGACATCCGGCTCCACCGGCGGAAACCTCGGTTCCTTTGGTGGGTTGTCCGGCCCCTCGACAGAGGCACTCGCGGGCCTCGGGAATTCGTCCGAGCCGTCGCCTGCTCCCCGAGCGGTCGGGGTGCTCGACACCCCCGTCATGGTGGCGCGCGATGTGGGGGTGGGATTCGGCGCCCACAAGGTCCTGAGCAACATCGGGCTCGAGTTCGCCCCGCGTTCGGTTACCGCTCTCATCGGGCCGACAGGCTGTGGCAAGTCGACCTTCTTGCGGTCGCTGAATCGCATGAACGACAACGTCCGCGGCTACTGGCGCACCGGGACAATCGAGCTCGAAGGGATGGAGATCTCGGGTCGCGACATGGACCTCCTCGTGTTGCGGCGGCGGGTGGGCATGGTGTTCCAACGGCCCAACCCGTTCCCGATGTCGATTCGTGACAACGTCGTCGCCGGCGTGCGGGCTCACCGGATGGCGCCGCGCAGTGAGCACACCGACATCGCCGAGCGTTACCTGAGGGAGGTCGGCTTGTGGGCGCCGGTGGCCGACCGACTCGGTGACTCGCCGTTCCGCCTGTCGGGGGGACAACAGCAGTTGCTGTGCCTGGCGCGCGCGCTGGCCGTTGCACCCGATGTCCTGCTGCTCGATGAGCCGACATCCTCGCTCGACCCCGTCACCACGGAGATGGTGGAGGAGCTGCTTCGCCGCCTGGCCGAGAAGCTGACCATCGTCATCGTCACCCACAACTTGGCCCAGGCACGTCGCGTGGCTCAGACGACGGCCTTCCTCTACAACGGCATCCTGGTCGAGGCCGGTGACACGCAACAGATCTTCGAGGCTCCGAACGAGCCCGAGACCGTCAGCTACGTCAGCGGGAGGATCGGATGACCGCCGGCTGACGGCCTGCTGCGCCGGCGGAGATATGCCGCCGCCCACAATCCCCAGCGCATCCCCCGTAGTTCCAATCGAAAGGAGCTTGATTCCTCATGCCTACGCGCCCTTCGGCGGTCTCGAACCCTGATCCGACCCCGCGTCGCCATCACCGTTTCGGTGGCGTCGCGCTTGTGTCGGTCATGGCGGCCGCAGCCGTTCTCCTCGCGGCCTGCAGCTCGTCGCCCTCGACGACGCCGACCACGCACGCCACGACATCCACGACGTCTGCAGCCGCTTCGCTGTCGAGTCTCCAGAACTGGCCCACCAGCTCGGTGGCCCTGCAGGAGACAGGATCGAGCCTCTTGTACCCCCTGTTCAACTTGTGGACTGCTCAGATCCAGAAAGAGTGGCCGAGCGTGTCGATCACCACTGCCTCCACCGGTTCAGGGACCGGCATCTCGTCGGCCGCGGCCGGAACTGTGAACATCGGAGCTTCTGACGCATACCTGTCCCCCGCACAGGTGCAGCAGTACCCGACCCTCGAGAACATCCCGCTCGCCATCTCGGCGCAGCAGGTGAACTACGACGTCCCCGGGGTCACCGGCAACCTGAAGCTCGACGGACCGACGATCGCGGCGATCTACCAGGGCAAGATCACAAAGTGGAACGACGCCAAGATCGCGGCACTGAACCCGGGCATCACGCTTCCCGACATCGCGATCGTCACCGTGCACCGCTCGGACAGCTCCGGTGACACCTTCTTGTTCAGCTCGTTCCTGACGGCGTCAGACCCCTCGGGTTGGACGATCCCGCCCGGCACCACAGTGGCGTGGCCGGCCATTCCCGGCGCCGTGGCGGCAATGGGCAACGGGGGCATGGTGCAGGCGTGCAAGGCGAACCCCGGGTGCATCGCATACATCGGCATCAGCTATCTGAGCCAGGCCACCGCCGATGGCCTCGGCTACGCACAGTTGAAGAACAAGTCGGGCGCCTTCGAGATGCCCACCCAGACCGCGATCAGCGCCGAGGCGGCGAGCTTCGCCCAGTCCACGCCGGCCAGCGGGGCGATCTCGATGATCTTCGGACCTGCGAGCGGCGGATACCCGATCGTCAACTATGAGTACGCCATCGTGCCGGGCACCCAGCCCAGCGCCCTGGCCGCCCAGGCGACGAAAGCCGTGCTGGCGTGGGCGATCGACCCGACCGGCGGGAGCGCGTCGACGTATCTCGACAAGGTCAACTTCGTGGCGCTGCCGAGCCAGGTTGTGACGCTCTCCACCGCGCTGATCGCCAAGGTCACCGGATAGCGGCCCGGTCCCGCACCGAGAGCCGACCACCGTGTCCGCACCGTGGCGCACAGTCGCGGCGGACGCCGAGGACGCTGAGGACGAGAGGAGGGGCACCGAAGACGGTCCCCTCCTCTCGCTCCAGACGAGGTTCTCGGCCCCATCGCCTGCAGACGCCCAGCCGGTAGACGTCAGCCGAGACGGCGCGCGGCGCGGCGGCGGCGGGAGCGATGCGGGCGGCGGCGCCGGCGGCGGGGGAGGCCAGGACGACGGTGGGCCGCACGCGCCGATTCGGGCCACGGCCTGGTGGCGCGCCGAGCGGCTGTTGCCGCACGGTCTGCGAATCATCACCTTCATCCCGCTCGTCGCCCTGGCGCTGATTCTGGGCGTGCTGTCGTGGAAGGCATGGCCTGCGATCCGCTTCAACGGGTTCGGGTTCTTCACGCGAACGCCGTGGAGCGTGGGCAATACCTACGCACCCATCGTCACGACGAACGGCATCAGACACCCTCCGCTGGCGTCGTACGGTGCGCTGCCCCTCATCATCGGTACGCTGGCGTCGGCGGCCATCGCGCTGGTCCTCGCCGTACCGGTCGCCGTCGGCACGGCACTGATCGTGGTGGAGAAGCTCCCGCCCCGCCTGTCGAGCGCCGTCGGCTTCTGCCTCGAGGTGCTCGCCGGCGTTCCGAGCGTGGTCTTCGGGCTGTGGGGGTTCTTCACCCTCGGTCCGTTCCTGTCCCACGACGTGGCTCCTCTGTGGGCCGATCACATCCCCGATGTGCCCGTACTGCGCTTCTTCCGCGGCCCGACCGGCGGAGGGGAGGGACTCTTCACGGTGGGCGTCGTGCTCGCCATCATGATCCTGCCCATCATCGCCGCCACCACCCGAGACTTGTTGCGGCAGGTCCCGCGGGCAACGGTGGAGGGAGCGCTCGCCCTGGGCATGACCGATTCCGAGGCGCTCGGGGCGGTGACGGTCCCCTGGGTCCGTTCCGGTGTCATCGGTGCCAGCGTTCTCGGCCTGGGCCGCGCCCTCGGCGAGACCATCGCAGTGGCCATGGTGAGCGGTTCGCTCATCGGCGCCAACGTCCATTCTCTGTACAGCTCCTTCAACACCATCGCGGCCGCCATCGTGAACCAGCTCGACGGCGCCCAGACCGATGCCAGTGGATTGGCCATCAGCACCCTGGCCGAGCTCGGCCTCGTGCTCTTCGTCATCACCATGATCGCCAACCTGGGGGCGCGGTTGCTGGTGCGCCGGGTAGCCACGACCGCCCTGCCCGTCGGGCGGGGGATCTGATCGTGTCATCGGTCCCCAGCGCGCCAGACCTGGTCCCCGCCTTTCGGGAGATGCGGCTCGGACGTCGCAAGTCGCGCAACCGCCTGGTGTGGGTCCTGTGCATCGTGGCGCTGGCCCTCTTGGTCATCCCGGTCGTGTCGATCCTGGTGGGTGTGGCGGGTCGGGGACTGGCGCACTTCCGTCTGAGCTTTCTGACGACGTACCCGACCGGAAACGTCGGCGGCCTCCTCAACTCGATCGAGGGCACTCTGGTCGTGACGACGGGCGTGCTGGTGCTGGCCGGGATCATCGGGGTGGCCGGCGGCGTCTATCTCGCCGAGTACTGCGGCGACAACGGCGGACAGATCCTGAGGGGTGCATCCGAGGTGCTGGCCGGGATCCCGTCGATCGTGCTCGGCTACGTCGGCTACATCGCCCTGGTGTTGAGCCTCGACTGGAAGTACTCGCTCTATGCCGGGATCATCGTCTTGTCGGTCCTCGTCGTCCCTTACATCACCAAGACGACCGAGGTGGCCTTGCGGAACGTGCCCACGTCGTATCGAGAGGGCGGTGAGGCGCTTGGGATGCGCACCGGCTATCTCCTGCGCAAGTTGGTATTGCGGCCGGCGCTGCCCGGAATCGCCACCGGGTTGATCATCGCGGCGGCCATCGCGGTGGGTGAGACCGCACCGCTGCTTCTCACCCTGGGTTACAACGAGAAGTCTCCGACGTTCAGCCTCCACAACTCGCCAAGCGGGTTCCTGACGTACAATGTTTTCAACGACTACAACCAGCCGAGCGCGTTCCTCCATCAACGCGCCGACGCGGCGGCACTGATCCTGATCGTGTTCGTGCTCGTGCTGATCGTCGTGGCGCGGGTGATCGTGATGATGACGCAGCGAAACTCACCCGACCGCGCCCAGCACGCCGGCAAGGGTCCCCGATGAGCGACACGACGTTGACCGACGCCGATCGGAACGGGGACGGCGGGAGGGTACGGATTCTCATCGTCGAAGACGACGAGTCCTACCAAGAAGCCCTGCATGCCGGTCTGTCCATGGAAGGGTACGAGGTGGAGCTGGCCTCCGACGGTCCCGACGGACTGCGCCGCTTCGCCGACCATCCCCCGGATCTGGTCCTCTTGGACGTGCTCCTGCCGGGCATGGTGGGAACCGAGGTGTGCAAGCGCATGCGCGACATCGCCCCGGTGCCGGTGATCATGGTGAGCGCCCTGAACACCGAGATCGACGTGGTGCTGGGTCTCGAACTGGGCGCGGCCGACTACGTCACCAAGCCGTACCGGATGCGCGAGCTCGTCGCCCGCATCCAGGCTGTCTTGCGTCGGGTGTCTCCACCACCGTCGGTGGGTCTCGGTCCGAGTGTCGCGCTCGCCGAATTGCCGTCGCGATCCGACGTGGTCACGGCCGGTCCGGTCCGGATCGACTTCGCCCGACACGTGGTCACCGCCGAAGACCGACCCGTGCACCTCTCGCGGCGGGAGTTCGATCTCCTGGCGTTGTTGTTGTCGCCCCCCGGGCAGGTGCGTACCCGGGAAGAGCTGATCGACCGACTGTGGTCGGGGCGGGACCTGGCCGATACCCGCACGCTCGACACCCACGTCCGCCGGTTACGGGTCAAGCTCGAGCGCAACCCCGCCCGTCCCCAGTATCTCGTCACGGTGCGCGGGGTCGGGTTCCGGTTCGACACCGAGGGACGGGGTGAGCCCGAGCTCGACCAACCCTGAGTGTGTCGCGAGGTCCCTCGCAGGTCAGCTGGCTGGTGTCTCGCCGCGCCACATGGGGCGCCGAGGTCGGTCGAAGAGCACGTCGAGATGTTCACCCCGCAATGCCGCGAACACGTGCGGGCCCCAGCGCTCGGCCCCGGCCAGGGGTCGGGGGAGGTTGTCCTCCGAAAACCAGCCCACGTCCGAGCACTCGAGGGGGTGGGGCCGAAGGGTTCCTCCCATCGACCTGCAATGGAAGACCAGCGAGTACAGCGGCACCCGCGTGAAACCCAACCGCAACCCGTCGAGCACGGCGATGAGCCGCAGTGGTTCGGCCTCGATGCCGGTCTCCTCGAGCACCTCCTTCACCACCACCTCCGCCGCGCTGTACCCGACGTCGGCCCATCCCGTGGGATACAGCCACACGCCGGAGTCGGCGCGCTTCACCAGCAGCAACTCTCCCTTTTCGTTCCCGACGGCCGCACCGACGGCGACTTTCGGGGTGACATAGCCCGGCACCCCCTGTCCCACGGTGCGGAGCCACTCCTCGACCAGTTCTTCGGCGTCCTCTACCCCGGTTGCCCCAGCGCTGGCGGCCACGCCGATGTCGGCGGCCACTCGCAGGACCTCCTCGAAGCGCTCTCGCTCGTAGAGGCTCTCGGTGAATCCGAGGCCCGTACGGGCGATCGCGGCCAGGCTCTCGCTCCACCGAAGCAATTGTCGTGTGGAGACGGGGCAGTCCACGTGCCTGACGCTAGCCGGTTGTTCCCGAAGGGCGTACCCCACAGGTCGACGCCGTACGTCACAATGGACCATGGCCGTGAACACCGATTGTCGGCATTACATCATGCAGACGACGGCGCGCGGCGACAAGCTCGAGCGGTGCCGGGTGGAGGCCAACCAGGCCCTGCCGTTTGCCTGTCCCGACGGTTGTGTCTTCTACGAGCCCCGCAAGGTGTCGTCAGCGGGTTGGCACGTCCCCCCTCCGAGACACGAGCCGCCCACGTCGTGAGCACCGGGGTTGTGCGGGACCGTTACACCGCCTCGCCCTGGGGGGTGCTCACGTCGCTCTGAGCGGGGTCCTCCGCGGTGGGTGAGGAGGTGAAGGTGTCGCCCACGCCGCCGCTCTCCCAGAAGTCGAGCACGATGTTGGCGTTGGCTCGTCCCGCTGCGATCAGGGTGTCGGTGGCGGAGAAGTCGTCATAACGAGACACCGGTTCGGTGTCGACGGTGAACACGACGACCTCGATGCCCTCGGGGAGTCGTTCGAGCTCGCGTGCGAACCTGGCATGCACGGCGATGAAGAACGCCGTGAGCACTGCTTCGATCGGTCGACGATAGCGGTGCGGCGTGTAGTGCAGAGGCCCGCACAGCAGCACGAAGATTCGCTCCGCACCTTGGGCGATGGCGCGGCCGATGGGCACGTTGTCCACGACGCCGCCGTCGATGAAGGCCTTGCCGTCGATGTAGACAGGGGGGAGGAGCGCGGGGAGCGCGGCCGACGCCTGGATGCGTTCGGCCGCCGGGCCTTCCGAGAACCACTGCATCCGTCCGTCGGTGAGGGACGTCGCCACCACCTCCAGGGGGATCTGGCTGTCCTCGAGGCGATCGAAGACGATGCCGGACTCGATGATCTTGCGAATCCCGTCGTGAGGGTGGACCGACTCGCGCTGCTGGAAGAAGCGCCACGGCGTCGGGAACCGTCCCTGGGGGAACACGTCCTCACGGGTGATGGCCCGCCACCGTTCGGCCAAGGCGTCGACGCCGGCCGCGGTGGGCTGCCCGCAATATCCCGCCGCGTTGATGGCGCCCACCGAGGCGCCGTAGACGGCATCGGCGGTGATGCCCCGAGCGACCAGTGCCTGGAGCATGCCGATCTGGGCGGAGCCCCGGGCGCCCCCACCTGCGAAGACGAATGCCGTGCGGACCCGTCGCCGGAGCACTCGGGCCCGCCGGTAGCGAGCGAGCCACCCCGAGGGGTTCCCGGCACCCGCGAGCCGCCGGGCCGGCCCCGGGCCCATGAACACGCCGCCGGGAAGCACCGGACCCGGGGTCATGAGACGTGTCCGTTCGGAGCGGAGCCGGGCGAAGTGGGGGTCTCCTCCGCTCGGTTAGGCGTCACCGGCCGCTGAGCCATCTGCGCCCGGGCGACCCGGTCGCGCCGGAGCGCCCATCGGACAGCCACCACGGCGAGGATCAGGATGGCGCAGACGAAGACGCCGAAGACCACGGCGAAGGCGATGCTCATGCCGGGCGCGCCGGCACGTTCCTGGCGGTGCCCGGGGACCTCCCCGGGCCGGTGACGTCCATGACCACTCCAGGTTACCGGGGGGCCTGGTCCGACTTCGGCGACATCGGCCGTTTTCAGGGCGTGCTCGGGCCGGTCAGGATCCGGGCCCTCGATACACCCGTGCGGCATTGTTGCCCCGTGACTGGAGCGGCGATCCAACCGATGACGGCGAGCGTGCTGGAGCGAGACGGGCTCCTTCGTCGCCTGCGGGGAGATGGCATCCCCCGTCCCGTGATCGATCCGGGCCTGGCCGGGGGGCTGCGCGACTGGCTCGAAGACGGTCTGGTCGAGGTCGCGTCGGCACTCCCCACCGGTGCGGACGTGGTCCGGGTGAACAAGGAGTCACTCAACCAGGTCCTGTTGTGCGAGGCCCACCTGGCCGCGTGCCGTCAAGGCCCGCGCGTACGGACCGGGGAGCTGGCCCGGGGGAGTCTGGTGGATGCGCTGTTCCGGCAATGGGTGACGATCGGGGCCATCGAAGACCCTTGGGCCGATGCCGTCGGCGCCCTCGAGGTTGACGGCGATCGCGACGGCGTCGTCGCCTTCGTCACGGAACTGCCCGTCAGCGCGCGCCGCCGGCTGATGGCGGAGGTCGCCGAGCACGCCACCAACATCGCCGAACGGTGGCCCGTCCTGAGTCCTGCGTGGTTGCCGAGAACCCAGGAACGCCTCGAGGTGCCCTTGTGCGGAGGGCGGGTGGTCCTCGCCGGAGTGGTGGACCTCGTGCTCGGGAGTCCCGCCCAGGAACGGGCTTCGGTGTGCCTCGTCGAGCTCAAATCGGGCGCCCGGCGGATCGAGCATCGGGGTGATCTCCACTTCTACGCACTCCTCGAGGCGCTCAGAAGCGGAGCTCCCCCTTTCCGGATAGCCACCTATTACAGCGGCACGGGTGAGCTCGACGCCGAGCCGGTTGCCGAAGACACGCTGGTGGGCGCGCTGGCGCGCGCGCTCGACGGCACCATTCGTCTGTGCCGGCTGGCGGCCGGCGCGGAGCCGGTTCGGCGCCCGAACCACCTGTGTGCCTGGTGTGTCGGGCTCCCGGGATGCACACCTGGCCAACAGCGCGCCGGCACGACCGTCGCGTTGCGCTCGGGCGAACACGTGGCCAAGGAACATCGAGCCCGATGACGACGGTCCCACCCCGTGTGGCGTGGTTGACCGACGCCTTGGTGGCACCGCCGACCGAGGACCTGTCGGCTACGGGATTGGCCGAGGTTCGGCAAGACCTCTGTCACGAGCTTCAGGCTCTTGGAGCCGAACTTCCCGAGGGGGAGCGTCTCCAGATCGATGCCTTCAGGGTTCTACTTGCTCATCGTCATCCCGAGCGGTGCATGTCGACGAACGAGGCGTTCGTTCCCTCCCCCCGTCGATGTCGGCGCGCCGTCGGTGTCGCCGCTGTCAACCGGTGCGTGCGCGGGAGGGCTCCTGGTCCCGCCATCGCCGTGGCGGAGGTGTTGGCCGAAGGCCTCGAGGATGCTTCTGTTGCCGTCGGCGTCGATGCGCTCCGGGCTCCGTGGTGGGCGGCGTGGTACTCGGGGCTGTCCCGAGGCGCCCGGGCCGCGGTGTGCGCGGAGGCGACGACATGGGCGACGCAATTGCTCACAGCTGTCGACTGGCAGAGGCTCCACCGGCCGATCGTCGGAGGGCGCGACGACTGGTGGCAGTGTCCGGACCGTACGCCGATCGTCCTGAAGGGTCGGGCCGAGGTCCGTTCGCTGGCGGGGCGCCGGCCTGCTCTACTCGTTGTCGGAACCGGGCGGTGCGAGTCGGATTGGCGGATCGAGCTCGGCTACCCGGGGCTCGTGGCCGCGCTCGGTCGCGACGCGCAGGTCGCACCACGACGGGTCGTCGGGGTCTGGCCCCAAAGCGGCCAGGTACGGGTTCTTCCCGTAGACCTCGCGACGCTTCGCGCCACGGCTGTTTCGGTTGTCGCCGCCGTGGCGACGTGGGTCGACGGCCGGATCGAGGCGGCGCGCACACCAGGTACCGACGCGCCGGAACCGCTCGTCGCTTCTGTGGACGGCGCCGTCGCCTGACCGACTCGGTGTGCCTGTCTCCCTCGGTGTGTCCCGTCTGCTCTGTGTGTCTCGTCTACTCGGTGTGGCAGTGGGCGCCAGGGGGCGGGGGGACGTCGAGCGCGGGGTTGCGATCGAAGAACCCCACCGGTACCAGGTGGAAACCGGTGTACTCGACCGGCATGACGGGCCAGTCCTCGGGCCTCGGCACGTGAGTGACGCCGAAGGTGTGCCAGACGACGATGTCCCTGTCGACGATAGGACGATCTTCCGCCGTCCACTTCGGGAGTCCGTCGCCGCCTGCGTGCTGATTGGGATAGTCGCCGGCAGCCCGCCGCTCTTCGGGGTGGTAGGGAGTGACCCACAGATTGCGGGTGGCGAACCCCGCTCGTCTCGCGACACTCGATTCCGGATGGGCGAGCAGCGTGGGGGTCGATCCCGGCACGAGCTTGTAGCCGACCGGGGCACCGAGGCGGTTCTTCATCCCCTGATTCACGATCTTCCAGTACCGGCTGGCCGAGGCGCTCACGACGCGAGTCGCGCGGGCCTCGGTTTCGAGCAGGGTCGATACGGGGGCGAAGGCGTTGGACCAGGGGTTGTCCGGCCCCGGTGGCACCGGCACGCTGTCGACCTCGTACACGGAGTTCGCCGGTCCGTCGATCTCCGCGTCCAGCCGCATGTTGAACAGATGCTGATGGAACGGGGCGGCGAGCTGTGGGCCGACCATCGATGCGAACGGGGGCTGCTCTCCGGGCGCCACCGCCATCGTCGACAAGATGCCCGTCAGCTTCACCTCGAATTGGATCGTCCCGTCGAGGTAGAAGTACCAGAAGAAGCCGTAGTCGTAGTTTCCGACGGTGGCGATGGAGCTCACGACCAACCGGCGCGATCGCCGCACCTCGTTTCGCCCTGACCTGGGATCGTTGTGCTTCCAGAGGATCCCGTAGTCCTCCTCGTGCATGCAGACGGCGTTCTCTACGACGTAGGGATGTCCGCGCTCGGAGCCGAACACGGCGTCGAAATAGTGGATCACACCCAGACAGTCGCAACCCAGGGAGAGCGAATTGGTCATCCGGCCCAATCCCCACTCTCCGGCGTCGAAGGCGTTCTTCCAGCCGTGCATGGGACCAGGGTCCCCGTAGGGCACCACCATCTCACTGACCGAGGCCCGGAACAGGAGGGGCCGGATGCGTCCCTTGTCCTCGTAGCTGACCTGGTGGAGGACGAGGCCCTCGACCGAGTCCATCGAGACCCGCAAAGACCAGTTCTGCCAGCGAACATGATTGCCGCTGACCGAGAAGCTCGGGCCCTCGGGCTGGGTGATCTCGATGGGCTTCAGACCTTCGCGTACCCGCACGGACTCCGGGTAGTAGTTGCCGCACTCGGTCGGAATCGGCACGACCCCAGTGTCGATGATCTCGAGAACCTCGCCCCGTGCCATGTCGACGAAGGCGACGACTCCCTCGATGGGATGGGCGTACCCGTTGTCCTCGGGCGTGTGGCGCAGGTAGAACAGGCACCGACAGATCCGGCGACCTTCTTCATGGGACACGCCGAAGGACCCCGCCGGCCACGGGTCGATCTGCACGGTGTCGAGATCTTCGATGCCGCGACTGCGCATGGCCGCCTGCCACTGGGCGTTGCCCTGGACGGCCACGATTGCGGCGAAGGACTCCTCGAACAGAAGTCCCGGTCTCACGCCCGGGACATCGGTCATCGAAAGCTCCCCGGTGCGCAGCGATGCCACCGCTTCGACCACGTGGGCTTCGGGTCCTCCCACCAGCATGAGTCGGACTCGGCGATCGACAGGCTGTCCCGGTGCCCATGCCCGCACCTGGTCCCGGGTGGGCTCGATCAACCCGATATAGGCGAAGCGTGTCGTGTCGTTGAAGGTCGGATCGGCCTGGACCAGAGCGACCGCGGCGGCGATCTCGCCTGCGGTCAGGGCGGCGAGTGGATGGTCAACCTCCGTCGAGGACACTGCGTGCGCCACGAGCTCCCTCAGTCGGTCCGATCCCGGGGTGTACGCCACGCCCGGCGTCGTGTGTGCGGTGGTCACGGTAGGGGAGTCCCCCCCGACCGGCAAATGGTTCACGCACGATCGAGCATGCGACGGTACACGAAGAAGACCCGGCTCACCTGCCCTCCCACGCGGGCGTAGGGTCGGATCGGTCCCACCCAGGCAACTTCGGCATGGCGGTATCCCCGCGCTCGCATCCGGTGCAGCGTGCCGACGATGAGTGGCCGCCCCGCCCCGTGGCCCCATAGATCCCCTCGGACTGCGGTGGGGCCGAGAACGCCTGCACGGTTGACGTCATAGGCGCAGAACCCGGCGATCCCGCCGTCGTCACGACTGATGACGAGTGTCGAGCGTTCGAATGCACGCAATGCCTCGGCTTCCCAGTTGGGCCAATGGGCGCGCATCCACATCGCGACCTCGCGGTGCTCATCCGGGACGGCGAGCTCGTGGCCTCCGGGGTCCGGCGGTAGCTCGTGCAGCTCCACGGCCATGTTGAAGTTGGACTCGGCCCGCTGGTAACGGTGGCGCTCGAGCAGACACAGCATCGCCGTCTGCGTCGACTCGACCCCTGCGTACAGGTAGAACGGGGGGTCCGCTCCGACCTGCACGCTCGTTGCACCACGCTCGGAAAGATCGGACTCCGCCCACCGCAAGAGCGTGGTCCCATGGCCCCGGGCGCGGACTTCCGGGTCGACACCGAGCAGCCGGATGAAGCCCTGGGTGCCCTCATGCACCGTGGCGACGATTCCGATTCCGGGTTCGCCCCGAACGGTGACCGATTGAAGCGGGCTGTAGAGGCTGGCAGCCAGCTCGTCCTTGGTGGGGGGCTCCGGGAGACAGCGGCGGCAAAGGTCGGACACTTCTTGGAGCCGGTCGGCGTCGAGCAGCTCCAAGGGTGTCACGGGGATCTCCGGATTCGGGGGTGCACGGAGGTGCATGCAGCGTCTCCGCCCAGGTTATGCGGTGTGTCGGGCTCGCGTGAGTGGTCTGTGAGCGGGGTGACAGTCCGGCGCGGAGACTGCAGTCCTGTGGGGCGTCTCGGTTCCGAGACGTGCGAGGGGGAGTTCTGTGGAGGCAAGCGATGTCGTGCTCGAGGGTCCTGGACTGAACCGGGCTGTCATCTCGTATCGAGCCCCGGACCTCGGGATGGGGAACGCCGTAGTTCGGAGACCCCCGGCCTGCTCCTCGGTTGCCAGTGGACGGGACAGTGCCTGGGCTCACCGTTGCTCGACCACGCGGCCACATGGTTCGACCTCTTGTCGGGCAGCTCGACCGACGCCCCGTCGGGTCTGTGATCACCGATGAGCACTCCGACGCTTCGGTTCAACGAACGCATGTCGGGTTACCTGGCGGCCGCCGACCGCATGGGAGGTGACTTCTCCGCCGCGTACGAGGCCGGCCGGGCGCAGGGCACGTCGATCCAGTTCGAGACGACCATCACGCACGAGGATCTCCCGGCTCTGCTGGAGGACGCGACCTTGCCCGCCACGCTCACAGGGACCGTCCTCGCCCCCATGCTGTGCCCCAGCCCCCTCGATGTCGTAGAGGGAACGTTCGTCCTCCTGGAGCGTCACCCCGAGGAGGTCGACACCGACTGGATGCGATACCGCATGACTCTGCGATCGCGGACCGAGCCATCACAGACGTTCTACCTCGAAGGTCACAAGGTCATCAGGGTCGGGTCCATTCTCGCGGCTTGGAAGCACACCACCACCCTCTATGTCACGGTCTACGAAGGAGATGTGCCCGACGAGTCCACCGTTCGGGCCCTTGGTGTGATGCACATCGGTCTGACCGATGTGCATCACCTCTTGGCCCATGCCGAGGTCCTGAATGTCAACCGAGCTATGCGCGAGCGCTATCTGGTTCGTTTCGTGGCGATGTTCGCACGCTCGATTTGGCCGTTCTACGGGGGAGCGCTCAATGAACTGGGAAGGTTCCCAGTAACCCCGACCTCGACGTCGATGCGCCCGAGGCCCAGGCGACGCTTAGGGGAGGACGAAGCTACGTTTCTGTGCGATCCCGAGGGCCAGTGGCACCTGTCGGACGAGGTTCACGACGCGTGTTCGCGGCTCATTCGGTATCGCGGGGGAACGAAGGGCCCCGTGATCCTCGCTTCAGGTTTCGCCATGTCGGCCAGCTCGATGTTGACCCCGACGATCCACCCCAACCTCGTCGAGTTCCTCCTCGACGCGGGATATGACGTGTGGCTCTTCGATTACCGAGCCGGTATCGACCTTCCGTCGGCCAATACCCAATTCACCGTCGACGACATCGCCTACACCGATTGGCCGCGCGCCGTGGACAAGGTCCTCAGCGAGACCGAGGCACGAACGGTACAGGTGTTCGGCCACTGCGTGGGCTCGGTATCGCTCTTGATGGCACTTCTCGACGGAGAGAACGGCATGCACGGCAAGGTCCGATCTGCCGTGTGCGCGCAGTTCTCGCTCCACCCGATGACCTCGAAGCTCAAGATGCTCGAGGCCGATCTGCATGTGGGAAACCTGCTGGAAGCGGTGAACCAGCAGCTCCTTCATCCCGACGATCAACGCACCGCGGGCAATGTCGTGCTCGATTTGGCCCTCCATGCCGTACCCGTCCCCCCGGGTGAGGCTTGTGAGCTCCCGGTGTGCCGGTGGATCAACGCCGTCTTCGGCATGACGCATCGGCACGCCCAGCTCGACGAGCCCACCCACAAGGCACTGCCCGACATGTTCGGAGTGGCGAACATCCGGTGCCTCGAGCATCTGGGTCTCATGATGCAGAAGGGAAGGGCCGTCGACGCCCACGGACGTGACCGGTATCTCCAGCGGCCTGACCTGTTGCGTGAGATCCCGATCCATTTCCTCGCCGGCGAGCGCAACTACATCTTCCACCCCGAGGGGACGGAGAAGACCCTGGCCTGGCTCCGCCGCCACAATGGGCCCCAGAACTACACCCTGCGCGTCCTCCCCGATTACGCACATCTGGACGCGCTCATCGGACGCGACGTCGCCCATGACGTCTTCCCCGACATCATCGAGCACCTCGACCACTATCAATGACAGCGGCCTGAACCGCACCCGCACCCGCACCCGCTACGGCGGAGGCGGCGAGGTCGACACCCCGGCGGTCGGAGCGTCAGAGCATCGGTGCCGCGATGGTGCGGGGCACTGCCAGAGTGGTCGCGGCGCTCGCCGCCGCTTGTTCGAGCATGTCGGCCCGTTCGTAGTCGCGATGAGCGCCGGAGGTCCGGAGCGCGCGCGACAGCAGATGCTTCGTCATGGCGGCGAACGGCCATGCGTGCATCGCCTCGTGACGTTGGAGGGCCGACTCGAGGTGCCCGACGGCGACTCCTCCACGTCCGAGCTGGAGCGCAAGCGCTCCGAGCTGCATGGTCGCGGCTCCGAGGAACATGGCCTGTCCGGCACGGCAATTGTGGTCGGCGTAGGGCTCGATGACGTCGTAGAGCATCGCTGCCCATTTCCGGTCGTCGAGGTTCATTGCGGTCTGAGCCAGTCCGACCATGAGGAACCACCAATGGAAGTTCCGGTCTCCGTTGGCGACATCGTCGGGTGCAAGGTCGGCCATCAACATCTCCGCCTGGTCTCGCTCTCCGATCTCGCTGGCCACCCACGCCATGAGCGCCGTCTCCCCCGGCGATGCCCTGCCCGTCTTGCCGAGCTCGAGGAGCGGTCGCAGGTCCTCCATGCGGCCTTGGAGCCACCGCCACGGCAATGACAACCCGAAGTACAGGGCGTACAGCTGAGGGTGCTCGGTCCGTTCCAGGATGGCGGCGGCCTGCGCGGCGTGCGCCTCGGCGTCGGCGTACCGACCTTCGGTGCCGGCCACCAAGCTGTCCCACATATAGCCCAGACGGACGTACTCGGGCTGCTGAATCTCTTCGGCCAAGGTGCTGAGCTCGGCCGCAACGCGCTTTGACGATTGGTAGTCGCCCAATTCGAACCGGGCGTGAAGCTCGCACTTGAGTCCGTGCAGGAGGATCTCCTTGTCACCGATCTCCTCGCCCAGATCGCGGATCTCCATGGCCACGGCGATCTGACGGTCTATCTCGTCAGGTCCGTCCATGGCCCAGTACCGGTATCGGAGAACCGCAGCAAGGGTCTCGGGGTCGGCCAGGCGACGTGCCATGTCTACGGCGTTATCGGCGAGCTCTTCGCGCCGCGCTCGGGGCTGATCGAAGTGCCCCCACTGGGCCAGTCGACCGAGCACCAGGGCGCGGGCGCTGCTGTCTTGCGTGGGTAGTTCCGAAAGAGCTGATTCGAGAAGTGACCGGGCCGTTTCGTTGGGTTCCGAACCCGCCGGGATCACCCCTCCGTACCCCAGGGCAGCTTCGGCCAGCAGTTCAGCGCGCCCACACCGTCGGGCCACATCGAACGCATCAAGGAATCGCAGGTTGGCCTCGCCCGACCTGCCAGCCTTGACGAACGCTTGCCCGATGGCCAGAAGGAGCTGACAACGCTCGACCTCGTCGGTGCCTCGGTACTCCGACACCAGTTCGAGTGCCCGGCTCAGATGCTCGGCCGCTCCTTCGTAGGCGACCTGTTGGAGGGCCTCTTCGGCCGCGATCCGAAGGTAACGCAATGCGTCATTGACGCCACCGGCGCTCGCACCCAGGTAGAAGTGGTGGGCGAGCTCAGCGGCGTGGCGACGGGCGTCGGCACCGTATCGGGCCTCCAGGGACTTCCCGAGTTGCCGGTGAAGGCGAATCCGGCGACTCAGGCCGAGCTCGTCGTACAGCGCTTGGCGGACGACGGCGTGGGTGAAGGAGTGGCTGTCGAACTCGCGCGAGCTTTCGGTGATCACACCCGCAAGTCGCGCCTCGTCCAACGCGACGAGAAGCGTGTCCTCGTCGGTGTCGATCGCATCGCCCACGGTTCCGATGTCGAACTCGTCCCCAAGTGCCGAGGCAGCCGAAAGGACCCGCATGCACACGTCCGACAGCTGCCGGAGGCGCCAGTGCACGACATCGCGCATCCGTTCGGGAAGCAGGAGCTCCTCGGCGTTCGCCACGGACCATGCCTCGAGTGAGCGGCCCGCCTCTCTGAGGTCGCGGACGATTTCCTGCAAGAAGAACGGGTTGCCTCCCGTGTGCCGCTGGAGGTTCGTCGCTCCGGTCACTTCATGGTCACTGAGGGCGCGCCCAATGGATGCTTCGACAAGTGCCTTGGTCTCCGCCGGCGACAATCCGGCCAGGGCGATGCTCTCGACTGCGGCGGTGCGCCGGATCCCTGCCAACGACTCCGAGAACCAGCCCGAGACGTTGCTTTCGGTCTGGCGGTACGTGGCGATGATCAGAACCGGTGCAGGTGTTCGCAAGAGGTATTCGAGAAGGAGGAGCGACGGACGGTCTGCCCAATGCATGTCGTCGAGGACGAGAACCAGGTTGCGGCGGGCCGCGATGGCGCGTACCCATCGGTTGACCGCTTCAAAGACCTGGTAGCGATCGCCATCGGCCTCTTCGCGCTCTGTCTGGGTGCCTCGCTGCCCGTCGAGAACCTCGGGAACGATGCGACCGAGAACAGGAGCCAGCGCACCGATGTCGTCGGCCAAGACTCCTTCGGGAACCCGGAGCGAGTACCGGCCGAGCGCCTCGCGAAACGCCTGGTACGAACACAACGGCTCCTCGTCCCACCGGCCGTGGAGTACGAGCGCGCCACTGGCGTCGAATTCGCGTGCGATCTCTGCGGTGAGTCTCGTCTTGCCGATGCCAGGCTCTCCGGTGACGAGCAGCAAGAGCTGCTCGCCCGCGACCGTTCGCCGATGTGCGGTGCGGGCCACCTCGAGCTCGACGTGTCGCCCGACGAACTCCAACGCCCCGGCGGGTGCCATCCACGAGAGGTCGGAGGTCTCGGCTCGGCACGGTGAGGGCCATCGGCGTCGGTCACCGAAGGACCCTCGGACCTCGTGCTGTCGGGAGAGGCCTGTCCCGGCTGCTCCCGACGCGGCTGTGCGCACGGGTGTCCACTCGAGGGACGGATCCTGCTCGAGGATGGCCCTTTCGAGTTCGGTTACGGCCGGACCCGGGACGATGCCCAACTCCTCGTTGAGGAGCGTCCGTAGTCGCGCGTAACACCGCAACGCGTCAGCCTGTGACCCCGACCGGTACAGGGCGAGCATCAATTGCGCCCAGAACCGCTCTTCGAAGGTGTGTTCCGCCACGAGCGTCTCGAGCTCCGAGATCAACTCGCGATGGTGGCCAGAGGCTAGATCCGCATCGACCCGGTCGCCGAGCGCCGCCAGACGCGTGGCATTGAGGCGGGTGGCCTGCGTGCTGACGAACGGGAGCGACTCGAGTCCTGAGAGGGGCGGGCCCCTCCACAGGTCGAGCGCCTCGCGCAGCAGGGCCGGGGCCTCCTCGGCACGGTCGGACGCTCGTGTCGCCCGTGCACGGGCCACGAGCTTGTTGAAGGTGGCGACGTCGACACCGACATCGGCGTGCAGACCGTAGCCATTGTCGGCGCGCACGATGCACCGCCGCTCGGCGCCGAGGGTGCGGCGCAGCCGGTACACGAGTCCCTGAAGGCTGGCGGCGCCGTCGCGCGGGGCGCGGTCGCCCCAGAGGTCGTCGATCAGCCTTTGGCACGACACCGGCCGCCCGGGGTCGAGAGCCATGCGGGCCAGCAGTCCCCGCTCGAGCATCCGCGAGACCGCGACGCTCTCGTCGCTGGCGTCGACCTCTACGGGACCGAGCAGTCGGACCGAGATCACCGTCGCGCCCCCTGAGAACTGCGGAAGATGAGATTGTAGGCGCGGCGCTTCTGCTCGGCGGCGACCATGCGCACTCTCTGCGTGAGTGTGTTCACCAATGGTGGGAAAGTTGAGCGCCCACATCTTTCCTGTGAGCCGCGTGTCGGCGGGATGTGAGCGGATCGTCGCATGGTGACCTACGAGGCGGCGGGGCGGCGGCACATGCCCCCCACGTGCTGGACCCGCTAACTCGGACAGGGCGTGCCGGTGGGGCGA
>Ga0209415_10006130_pt1 | contig 21480 bp, 20 predicted proteins | sample PeaSoiSIISIP2007_FD_187696 | JGI IMG/M metagenome (GOLD analysis project Ga0209415, IMG submission 187696) | Peat soil microbial communities from Weissenstadt, Germany - SII-SIP-2007 (SPAdes) (version 2) | ecosystem: Environmental > Terrestrial > Soil > Wetlands > Peat | place: Germany... | reverse complement strand
CGTCTTCGGCTAGGTGTCGCACCTACGGCGCTTCTCATTCCTCGTCTAGCTAGCCCAGCCCTTACGGGCTGGGCTAATGTCTGACGCGCCTACGGCGCTATTCCGGAGTGAGGAGGTTCGATTTTGGCAGGCCGACCGAACACGCTTAGCGCTTCATCTAACAGACTACTACGGTGCGGGATGCCAAGCGGTGCGTCTCCTAATCAGATTCTTGCTGGGCTAGTCTGTCGTGAGGATCAAATGTCACCCAGCCGCTCCCTGCCTCTCTTTTGACCTCTGCAATGAACTGGCTAATTGATCGTTTGTGTGGGTCGTTTGGGATTTCAAGGCTTATCTCGACGGTATCAAATTCATGGAAACAATGATCGTCCGAGGTGGCGTCTCCCTCGGTGGAGAAGAAAGTCTCGGGCACGCGAACTTGATGTGCAATGAATAGGCCGTCCTGCAAGAAGGCATCTCTGAGGGCTTTCGTCGTCGCCTCAACTGTTAGTCTGTCAGGATTGGAGAAGACCACCTCCGCCCAGTTCTTGTAGTTACCAGCGTCGCGGTAGAGATAGTTGAATTTGATGTTGTCCATTTGCTCGCACTCCAGTCTGGGTTAGGTACCGAGGAATATTCTATCGTTGTGATAGCGGAGAAACTCTACATTCGGAGCAAATCGCCTAGGGAGGGATATAGGGGCACCCTCGTACCGTTGCAAGAATTCCCGAACAGCAATACCGGCTGGGCCCTTTTTCACTCTAGGAGACAATTTGACTTTCAAGTCCGGCGTGACTGTTAGCAGGCCGCAGTCGAAAGCCCGGTCGTGCAAGGCATTTAGGCACAGCCCATTCCGCGGATTGATTCTATTCTTCGCGTCCACGGACCATGGAACGATGTGGCTCGCGGTTAGCAATTGCGCTACCGACAGTCCCGTAATGCAACATCGCGTGTCATAGGCTGCGAGGACAGCGGCCCGAAAAAACGCTTGGTTTATCCGCACGCGAACAACCACTTCGCGCGTCGCTCCTTCAGGGAAATCGCTGGTTTCTTCAACGAACTCAGACGCACGGCCCGTCGTTTGTTCCAGGAGACGTTCGCTTTCAAACGCTAGTTTCTCCCAGTCATTGTTGAATTCGTTCCAGATTTCCACCTCCGCTTGCGCGCCATGTCCGGCGCCCGCGATATTTCGCTTCCTCAACGCCGGGTCGAGTCGCGCAAAGTTGGCGAGTTTCCATGACACGGCCGAGGGCGTGCGGCCGATTGCTTTTGCTAGCTCGATTACCAGCGGATTGCGCATATGAATGCGCCCGAAAGGTATCTTGCAGTAGAGATTGAAGGCGACGATGAGTTCTTCGCGAGTCCAATTACGACGTGGCATAGCGGCGCTTCGATTAATAGTACGGCACGTGCGTACTATCGGACAAACGGTACGCTCGGTTAGCCGAGAAATATGTTCTGGTTGTGCCAGCTGAGAAAATCAGCCGTGGGACGCAGCCCGGTCGCATCGGGCACGACGATCTGCTTCCCGTGGACGGAATAGTATTCATGCCCATTCTTGAATTCTTCCTTGATTCGGCGGCTGACCTCGATGCGATACTCAGGCGTCACCGTGACATAGCCACGGTCAAAGAGTGTGTGCACGTCCTGACGGAACAAGATTCCATTCGTAACCGCGTGCGGCCCGCCATCGGAGTAGGGTTTGATGTGTGCAGCTTCGAGGACATGCAAAACCGGCGAGCCAGTGAATGCGCAGCGCCTCTTGTAGGCATCGGCGACCAGCACGCGAAAGGACCCTTGGCCGAGCCTGGGCAACACGAACTGCGGCGTACCAAAGCGCGGGCCTGCTTGCATAATTTCAGCCGGGAGAGCGCTCGCGCCCTTGTAAGACTTCAGGCGATCCTCAACCTGTTGCCATATCCAGAGACCTCTTTCATCGGTCGTGTCGTACCTTTTCCCTTGAACGATGTTCGGAGGCCAATCGGAGGTAGGAATCCATTCATCCTCAGGAAAGAAGAAGGGTGACTGAAGAAGGATGCAGCCGATCTCGTAGTCTTCGAACTGAGTTGGCGCACCCTTGCGGTAGCGCGCAAGCCTTGCCCGCATTTCTCTCTCAGTCTGAGCGCCATTCTTGGTTGTAAACGCACTCCAGGCGAAGCTGACTGGAAGGATGGTGAAATGGCTGAAGAATCCGCCGCCTACGATGTAGTTCTTTGGGCTGTGCAATTTGAATAGGAAGGGTTCTCCGGGTTGGAGGGCGCGGAACTGTCGGCCCCCGCTCGGCTGCCAGAAATTCACTTCCTCAATGGGTCCACTCCCAGAGAGCTGCGCGAACCAGTCGTCGTCAGTAATCCCTATGTAGAAGCGCACGAATCGCTACCCGGGAGGATACTACCCCAGAAGCTCCCCTTCTGTGTCCTAACGCAGCCGATCCCTTCCGGCCGCGGCGGCGTGCCGCGGGACCGCGCGCCACGGCGGGTGCAAAGGGCAGTACATGCTGTGAGAAAGGCAGCGCAAAGGAACGCGCTAGGCGCGGTCGTATTGCTAGATTCAGCGCTTCACGCGTCACTCCTCCCCGAACCAAAAGTCCACAGGAGCAGCTTGACAAAACCGGTCCCTCTTTGTGCTAGCGTAAATTGGGGCGTTCTTTTCGCCCCGGAGAGGACGAGACATATGAGCCGAACGATGGCTGGAAATGAATCGCGCCTTGTGTCTTGCTTCTTCCTGGCCCCCACGAGTCACTCGGCACTCCCGAAGCCTCGGGGCACAAATCACTGCAAACAGGTCGACACACCTCGCCACATGGCGTGCAGCCTAACCCATTCAAAACAAAGGATCGGCGTCACGTCAGGGTGTCACACTTTTCGAGGTCGCTTGCGTGTCACTCGCCACTCGTCACTAGCCACTCGCCACTGCCCTCTAATCGGTACACTGAAGATTAGAAATCGGCCCATGTCCCTGAAAAGGCAGCGGATGATTTTTTCTAATCGGTACAATTCCGGGGGGACGAATGCGAACTGCAAAGGCGCCCGCCATCAACCGGCGCGGCAGGCCCGCCTGGAAGGCGGCCGCTACATAGTCAAGGGCTGCGGACTACGCCGCCGTGAGCGCCAGCTCCTTCGGCTCCTCGAGCGTCGCAGACGGCCAGCTCTTCAGTTCCGGCATGCAGTGCTTCACGAAACATTTGATATTGCGCACGGCCTCTTCGTTCGGCATGCCGCCGAAATTGAAGTTCGGCATGATTCCCTGCATGTCGATCAGGTCTTTCATCTTGGAAAACTTTTCAAGCACTTGCTGAGGCGTTCCCCAGGCCATGAGCTGGATGTAGTCCTCGACGGCCTTGTCGGCTCCGATCTCATTCATGTACTTGCTGAGATCGGCGTACCGCTCGTAGCTCTTAATCTTCTCGAAGTGCTTCCCCATGATCTCGTAGTGATCGAGCGCCTCGCGATAATTGCGCTCGAGGTACTTGCGAGCCAGCTCTTCGGCGCGGTCCGCACTCTCATCGACGAATACAAACCCGGAGCAAAACGGCTTCGGCGGCTCCGTGTTGGGATGAAACTCTCGCCAGTGCTTGTGATACGTCTCGAAGTCCTTCGTCACTAGGTCCCAGGCCTTCTGGAGGATTACCAGCATGCCGAGGCCGAGCTTGGCCACTACCGGCACAGAATCAGCCGACGCCGCAGCAGCGAACGACCGGCCTTTGAACGACTTGAATGGCCGCGGCCGGATTTCGCGCCGCGGCTGCTTCACGGTGTTGCCGCCCTCCATGTAGCCGGTCTCGAGCGCGTCCAGGATGAGGCTGGTGTACTCGTCGAAGCGATTTCTGCCCTCGTTTTGATCGATGCGCAGCCCTTCGAATTCCCGCCTCGCCAGCCCGCGGCCCACGCCGAGGATATAGCGGCCGCCCGAATAGTGATCGAGCAGGACGATCTGTTCCGCCAGGCGCATGGGGTCGTGCCACGGCACCACGATCACCATCGATCCGAGCTTGATGCGCTTCGTCTTCCCGGCGATGTAGGAGAGCAGCTGCAGAACATCGGGGCTGATTGAATAGTTGTCGAAGTGATGCTCGGTGGCCCACACCGATTCGAAGCCCAGAGACTCGGCCGCCTCGCAGTTCCCAAGTTCCTCGCGCATGAATTGCGTGTCGGAGATATCGCTCAAATGCTGGAAGCCTGTCCCGTATCCTACATGCATGGCCTCTGTCTCCCTCGATGGCCTCGCGCTCGTCGAGAATCAGGCGCGGTGCATTCCCTTGGATTCCCCAGTGGCCGAAATATATCAGATTCGCGCTCCTAGCACTATGCCAGCCACTCTCGCAGCAGGAGCGTTTTCGATGAGCGCGCTTCCCGCGCCCGGGCCTGATTACCGTTCCCAGGCGCTGTTGCTTGAATCCCCTTATCACGGGATAAAGAACGTGGTATGTTCGGCGCTGCATTGTAACCTTCCTCTGCGCGCCACACGGAAAACGGGCCCTGGGATCATCGACTTCCTGGTTCAGCACCAAGAAATGGCCGTTTGACGGAGAAGAACTCATGCGAATCTTGCTCTACAACCCCGACAATGGGGTGACACACAATTTCATGCCGCATCTTTGGATGTTTCTCCTCCAAGCTTTGACTCCCTCTGGCCACGAAGTACTACTGATCGATGGCAACGCGCAGCCCATGGATGAAGCCGGCATCGCGCAATTCGTGCGGGAACAAAACATCGGACTGGTCGGGATCGGAGCAATGACCCGGATGATAGCCAAGGCATACAGGGTCGCGGACGCTGTCCGTGCAACGGGCGTCCCGGTCGTGATGGGCGGACCTCACGTTACTGAGATGGCCGACGAGGCCCTAGGTCGAGACGGCGGCCCGCGCCATGCCGACGCCGTGGCCCTCGGTGAAGCGGATGAAACCTGGCCGACGATCGTCGAAGATGCCGCGCGGGGACAGCTTAAGGATGTCTACGCTCCGGTCGATGACGCCGGCAAGGAACGCAAACCCAGTCTCCAATCGTATCCGCCAATCCCGTGGGACACGATCGACCTCCACCAGTTTAATTTGATTCCAAAGATGGCGACGCGCCTGCTCCAACGTCTCGGAGCCGGCTGGGGCACATTTCGCATCATTCCCATGGAGTCGGGGCGCGGGTGCCCCTATGGCTGCGAGTTCTGCACGGTCACCGGCTTTTTCGGCGACTCGATCCGGTTTCGCACCAACAAAAGTGTCGTGGATGAATTGTTGCTGTTGAAAGCCCGCGCGCGGAGCGAGGGCGGCCAGATTGCCGTGTTCTTCATCGACGACAACTTCGCCATCAACGTCAAGCGGACGAAATCTTTGTTGCGGGACATCATCGCCGCCGGCGCGCAGGTGCACTGGGTTGCGCAGATCAGCGCCAATCTGTTGCGCGACGAGGAACTCGTTGACCTCATCGCGGCATCGGGCGGCAAGTGGGTTTTCATCGGCATGGAGTCCATCGATCCAGCCAACCTTGCCGACGTGAAGAAGGGATTCAACAAGCCGGGTGAATATGCGGCCGTGCTTGAGAGGCTCGCCCAGCGCAACGTGTATGCGATCACTTCGTTCATCTTCGGCATGGATAACGACACGCCCGGGGTCGCGGAGCGGACGCTTAAGGAGATTCGCACCTGGCCCCCCGGGTTGCCAATCTTTGGTCTGCTCACACCCTTGCCGGCGACTCCTCTCTACAAGAGGCTGGAGGCCGCGGGGAGATTGACCCGACCGAAACATTGGCAAGAGTTCATACCTTTTGAAATGGCCCACACGCCGCTGAAGATGACGATCGCCGAAGCTCACGCCGAAGTGAAGTACGGCTGGGCTCATTCCTACAGCCCGGAGGCATTGGAAGGAGCCGTGAACGCGCTCGCTCACAAGCCGCTCGGCTATCGCATCAACATCTTCATTGCACGCATGTGTTTTCGCGGAATCTACTTCCCTCAAATGGGCCGCTTCGCTTGGCTGAAGTTGATTTCCCAAAATCGCCGCACAATCTTTGGCCTCGTTAGGGAGGGGTTCGCAACCTGGCGAAGGCGCCCCGCATCAACCGCGCAGACTGCCGCCATCTCCGTTCCGGTGGCCGGCACGCAGCAGGCGGATCGTGGTTTGCCAGCTTCTCAAGTAGCGGGGCGTTCCTTTGATGACTGAACCCTCTTGGCCTAGCCTGATGGGTCGTTCCTGTCTTTGGATTGCAGATCGCGGCTGAGGCAATCTCGACAGAGACAACCACCGGGCTCGGTCGGCATGGGCCGCACGGGCAATTCAGCGCACCAACAGTTGCCTTCCGGGAAGCAAGACATCGGAGAATTGCATCGAGCGCAGCGGGTTTCCACGAGTCTGATTATTGCTCGCAAGAGCTCCAAGTCAAGGCGTCTCGGATGGTGCTGACTGCGTGCTTCTGGGGATATGCACTATCGCCCTTTGAAATGAACGACGCCGGTGTACAATCCCCCGCTCGGGACGCAAGTCGCGAATTCCGGCCCAGTGCAAATGTCTGAAAACGGACAATATTTCGTTGCGGTCATCGGCGGAGCCATCTCGGGCTCCGTCGCAGCAGAAATCCTCGCCGATCACGGCATCCGCGTGGCCGTGATTGAGCAGAACAAGCGTCCCTACGGAAAGATCGAAGATGGTTTGCCGCGCTGGCATGTGGAGCAGCGCAAACAGGAGTACGGCCGGATTGACGCTCGCATGAAGAAGCCCGGCGTCTATTTTGTTCCCTCAACGAAGCTCGGCCGGGATCTGGACTTTCAGGACTTCTGCCGCAACTGGGGCTTCTCCGCTGTCATCCTGGCCAACGGCGCCTGGCGCGACCGGGACCTGGGCGTCCCCGGAGCGGCGGAGTTCGTTGACAAGGGCCTCGTTTACCAGAACCCTTTCATCTACTGGTACAACCACAAGAACGAAAAGAGTTACGACGGCCCGCGCTACGAGACCCCGGACCAGGCACTCGTCGTCGGCGGGGGGCTGGCCTCGATCGACGTGGTGAAAGTTCTACAGCTTGAGAACTACGAGCGGGCGCTGAAAGCGCGCGGCGTTCAAACCAATATGCACGAACTGGAAAAAGGAATCCCGGCGGCCTGCAAAGCCCACGGAATCGATCCGCAAAGCCTGGGCGTCAAGGGATGCCTGCTGATCTATCGCCGCCGCGAGCAGGACATGCCGCTCGCTCAGCCCCCGGAAAACGCAACGCCGGAACAAGTGGCGAAAACCGAACAGGTTCGGCAGAAAATGCTCCGCCTCGCGCGAGACAGGTATCTGTTCCGGGTTCAGGACCGCAGGCTGACCACAGGATTGATCGTGGAAAACGGGCGCCTCGCGGGCTTGCGAGTGGCGGAAACCAAGATCGAGGGGCGGAAGGCGGAGCCGATCCCGGGCTCAGAGCAGGAACTCCGGGCGCCGCTGGTGATCTCCTCGATCGGGTCCGTGCCAGAAATTCTTCCGGGCGTCGCGATGAAGGGCGAGTATTACACGTTCACTGACGAAGATTTGCCACGCTACACAGGCACCGATCGTGTCTTCGGCGTAGGCAACGTCGTCACCGGACAAGGGAACATCCGAGTCTCGCTCGTCCACAGCCAGAAGGTGACCAACCATCTCATTGAACACTACATGGGCATTGGCGATGGCCACCGAAATCTCTCTGGCATTCATGCCCCCGCCGAAGCTCGCGCGGCGAAACGTGCCAAGGCGGTTGCGGACGGCGTGCGAAACCTCCCTGCTCTCTCGCCTGCCGAGGTTGCTGCTCTGGAGAAGCGTATCCGTGGACTCCAGGAGCGAGCGGGCTTCATGTCCGACTACGACTCCTGGCTCGCGAAGGTAACTCCAGCTGACCTCGAGTAAGTCCTAACCTTGCAGTGGCGTTATTCCGTCGGTGGGTGCATCTGCTGCATCATCTGCATGGGATTGAAGGGCACCGGGGTGCCGACGATCTTGTCTTTCGCGTCGGTAATCACTTTGGTCAGCACCATGGTGGAATCCTTCCCCTGGTGCTTCACGACTCCGAAGGGATTGACCTTGGTGCTTACCCATGTGTCGCCCGAACCATCCTTCATCCGGTAGTGCTCGCAGGCAAAAGTGCCAGCCGGCACCGTGACCGACTCGCTGCCGACATCCTCCGCCGTGCTACGGATATCCGACGCCACACTCTGATTATTCATGCGGCTGGTCATCTGCGAGGTCATCTCCATCGGGGGCCGGCCCGGCATCTGCATGATCGTGCGCGACGTAATCGTAGAGTCGCCTGCGGTGGTCAGCATCTTCATCACCATCGGGCCCGGGCCCATGCCGGTTGTGGTCCATTCCATCCAATAGGCGTCCTTGCCGTTGACGGATTCTTTCCCGACGATCGCATACTCAATGTTGGTCTTGCGGCCGTCCGAGGTCGTAATCTCGTACGCCGCTCCCGAACCCACTACCGGACTGAAGACACCGTGAGGGATGGGCGACTGGCGCATTCCCATACCCATCTGCGCACTCGCCGCCACTGCCAGCACAGCCAGGAAAAATGTACAAGCAACCGCGATCTTCAAGTTTTTCATGATCTCCTCTGCCTTCCGAAAAATTCAGAGCTGGGATCCGGGCAATTCTAACGCAACCGAACAATCGAACGCTTGCGAATCCGCTTTCTCTTAATTCAACTCCCGATAGCTGATCAGTTGGATGCCCCGTTCCACGATGGCGCGCCTCGTTTCCGGCGCGAGGAGACCGTCCAGTTCCACTTGGCGCTCCATCCGCAATCGCGAGCCGGTAGCCGCGAGTTCCCCATCCAAAACTCCGGGATGCACCATGATTTCCGTTCGTCCGTCGGGAACCGTGTCTATCAAGCGACACAAAGCCGCCGTGCCAAGCCTTCCTGTCATCGCTAGCCCGAGGAAGTGATCCGGCGAGTGCAGTTCATACTTCCGCGAGATCGCACGGAAAAGCGGTGCCACGGCGCGCACGGCAGCAGCACCCGGTAACTGGCTCGACGAACCCGGCGCTCCGCCTCGCGTGGTTCGCCACGAATCTCGAAGATTCTCCACGGGGTTGCGCACACGCGTGATCCCACACTCGCGCGCCACTCGCCCCAGCGCGCCCATGATCCGTGGATGCACATGAGTGTGCTTGTGTGTGTCAAGATGGGTCGGCTCGATTCCCGCGCCCCGGATTTTTTCAATCTGGGCTCGCAGTTCCCTCTCGATTTCCATCGTCCGCACCATTCCTGAGCTGACCCTCCACACGAGCGCCGCGAGGGACCGAGGCAAGCGACCGTCGCGCTCCGCAAGTGTGGGAATTTCTTCGGCCGGGGCGACCGCGAGCCCTCCCGTGAGTACGAGGTGGCATCCGACTCCCAACTTTGGATTTGCTTTGGCCCGCTCGACGGCGTCTTCAAATGCCGGCCCGTTGGCCATGAGCGTCGTGCTCGTCAAGATGCCATCGCGGTGCGCGCGGATGATTCCCTCGTTCACACCTCGCGTGAAACCGAAGTCATCGGCATTGATGATCAATTGCTTCATTGTGGCCGGAAAATCTTCAGGCAGGGAGAAATAGTATCACGTCAAAGTAATTCCGCACTGAGCCGCGCCAAGGCAATTTTCTCGCCAACTTTCATTCGCGCGGAACAAAAATTGTGAATGCTTGGTAAAAGTTTTCAACAGTTCTGTTGAAAACCATGTGGAAAAGGCTCTCGCGCAAATCAAAACTGCACGCCAGCACGAGGCTTAATCCTCTTTGCACAAATTCTGTGCAGGTGGCGTCTCTAGGAAACTATTTCAGCCGGCTCTTCGCGTCGGCAGTTCGTTCTTCTGGGGATGGGAAACGTAAAGAGAAAAAGTCTGGAGCGGGGCAGCGCCGCGAAAAAATTCCCTAGTACCAGTGCGGCGGCGGCTCGAGCGCGATCGGGATCGTCTCTTCGTCCTTGTCGACGTCGTACCACTTGCCGTAGGTGTGCCAGCCTGTGGCAATCACTTGAATCAGAATCTTGCCTTGCGGAATTTCCGGAACCTTCACCGAGCCATCCAGATTCGTCTTGAAATTCAATTCCGCCAGCTTTTCGTGACGCAAGAAGCCGCCCGACATGTAATACCGGACGTAGACGCTGGCATTCGAGACGGGCTTGTCGTTGGCGGTGACCCGTATCCGCAGCTTCGTGGTCCCGGGCTCTGAGGACTTATGTTCCTTTTTCTCCGTCGGGCCTGGTTGATCCTGCGGAGCAGCCTGCGTGGCGTCAGATGTTCCGGGTTGGCTCGAGCTGCTCGTCTGGGCCAAGGTGACTGTCACCCAGAGCAAGCCCGCAGCCAGCGCGGCCGCCGACTTGCGCGACGTAGAAAAGTAGCGCGAAGATCTCTCAAACCTCATAACGCTCTTCTTTTACTCCAATCGGGAGTGCCCCTCAAGCCCGGAAGACGTCGTAGCGCCTGTCCAACGAGCATCGTAACCGTTTTGCGTGCCGTTCTGTCACTTGCTCGGCCGCCGGAGAGACTCGGAAATCCAGGACAGATACTCGCGTGAGCCTGCTGCAATCGGCAACGCGATGATTTCGGGCACCTCGTAGCTGTGCAGCCGCCGGACGGCGCGTTGTACCGCCGTGAAACACCTCCGCGACGTTTTGAGGGCGACGAGGCATTCGTGCGCGGACTCGATTTTGCCCTTCCAACGGTAAATCGACTGCACCGGAGCCTGAAAAACATTGGCGCACGCCACAAGCCTCTGCTCGACCAGCGCTCGTCCTATACGCCGCGCCTCCTTCGCCGACCCGCACGTGACCAGTACCACGATCTTGTCCGTCATCTGCCGCCTTTACTCTTGGGACGCTCGTTCGAGCGATTTCCCCGTGCGCACCGCTTGCGCGACAAGATACAATAGCCGCGCGTGACGAGCCAAGCGATCCATTTCGGCACCTCCGGCTGGCGCGGAATCATCGCCGACGACTTTACGTTCCCGGGCGTGCGTCGCGCGGCCACCGCGATCGCCGGCCACGCCTGTGCGCGGAAGAAGTCTCCGACGCTGCTCATCGGTTACGACACGCGGTTTTTCTCTCCGGAGTTCGCCCTTGCCGCGGCATCTGTCCTGCGATCCGAAGGCTGCCGCGTGCTTCTGTGTCCCCAGGCGACGCCCACTCCGGCCATCGCCCACGCCATTCTTCATGGAAAGCTGGACGGCGGCGTCAACTTCACGGCGAGCCACAATCCCGCGCCCTACAACGGCCTGAAATTTTCGGGACCAGACGCCGGGCCTGCGCTCCCCGAGATTACCCGCGACATCGAGAAGCGGGCCGCGGCGCTCAAGGACGGCCCGGCACAGCATCACGAGATCGAGAACGATTTTCAGAGCATCGATCCGCGCGAGCCGTATTTCGAGCAACTCCGGAGGATGATTCGCTTCGACGTCCTCCGCAAGGCGAAGGGCAGTTTCGTCTGCGACGCCGTTCACGGCTGCGGCGCGGGCTGGCTCGACCGCATTCTCACCGAGAGCGGCATCCAAGTGACGTCGATTCGCGCCGAGCGCGACGTGCTCTTCGAGGGCACCGGCCCCGATCCTTCGGAAGAAAATCTGAAGGCGCTAGAGAAGGCGGTGACGGAGAAGAAGGCGCTCGCGGGCCTGGCGACCGACGGCGACGCCGACCGCTTCGGCATCGTCGATCGCGACGGCTCGTTCGTCTCGCCCAATCACATCCTCGGGCTCGTCTTCGACTACCTGCTTGAGACGCGCGGATACAAGCTCGGCGCTTCGCGAAGCGTTGCGACCACGCATCTCATCGACGCGGTCGCTCAGCTGCATGGCGTGCAAGTCTACGAGACGCCTGTCGGGTTCAAGTACGTCGGCCCATTCCTCCGCGAGGATAAGATCGCGCTCGGGGGCGAAGAAAGCTCCGGGATGACGATCCGCGGACATCTCCCGGAGAAGGATGGAATTCTGGCGTGCCTGATCGTTGCCGAAATGATCGCGGCGCGCCAGGCGTCGCTCGCCGATCAGCTTCGCGATCTCTTCCGACGCGTCGGCCGAGAGTTTTGGCCCGTCCGCGTGAATTTGCATCTTTCCGAAGACGCCCAGGCGAAGCTGCCGAAGCGCCTGCGCGCGAACTTCAAGGATTTTGCCGGGCACCGCGTCGCTCGCACGGATCGCACCGATGGCGTGAAACTGATTCTGGACGACGGCACGTGGCTCCTGATGCGCCCGTCGGGCACGGAGCCGGTGGTGCGGATTTACACGGAAGCCGCCACACCCGCCGCATCGCAAAAGCTCGCCGACGAGGCGCGCGCCTGGATTACGCAATGAACGCACGTTCATCGACGGAACGGCCAACGAGCTTCTCCGATCAATTGCGCGAATTCCTGCGCCGGAACGCCAACTGGTTCCTGGCGGCGGGCCTGGCGCTGCTTTTGCTTCAGGATGTTTTCGGCACGCACGGACTGATCGCCATGCGCCGCGCGCAACAGGAAGCCGCGCACGTCCAGCAACAGATCGACCAGATCAACGAAGAAAACCGCCAGCTACAGGAGCGCGTGAAAGCGCTGAAGACCGATCCTCAAACCATCGAACGGATTGCGCGCGAGGAAATGGGCCTGGCCCGGCCGGGCGAATATATTTTCAAAATTCCGCCCCGGCCCGGAGATTCCTCGAGCACGGATTCGCATCCCGCTGACCCATCGAAGAAACCTTAGCTTTCTGGTGCCGGGCGCAACATCCGCCGAAAACGCGCGAGGATCTCGGTGCCACGCCCCTTCAAACGCGTCCGCGCGACTGCCAGCAACACCATCGCGGTGAAAATCACAGCCAAGCCCGCGGACGCCACGGGGATTGTCTCCGCGCGCTTCGTCATGATCGAAAAACTTCCATAGACGAATTCGATGTGCACCCAATAAACGAGCAACGAGGCCCGGCCCAGCAGTATGATCGGGCTGAAGCCCTTCTGGCCAAATCCCCAACGGCACCACGCGTACGCGGCCCAGGCGATCACCAGCAGTACTCCCACCCGCGCGAGAAAGAAGTTCGGGCTCGTGTGCCAGTAGTCGTACACGGCGTAAAGCTGCGCGGGCCGGGCATCCAGCCTCGAGGAAAGAAAGAAGATCCCGGCTCCCGCCGCACCGGAAAACGCCATCGCGCGGCCCGGATTTTTCGCCGCCCGCTCGCTGAACAGCAGAAAACCTGTCGCCAGTCCCGCGAATGCGAACGCCGTCCATGGGAAAAGCGGGAAGAGCCACACTTGCGGCACGTTGAATGTGTGAACGCCGTTGATGTACGACTCGAGGTACCACGGCAACCATCGCGGTCGCCACGTTGTCCAGAGCGGCGGCGTGAGGAGCGCGACGGCCAGCGCAGCGCCTGCGGCAAGGATCGTGTTCCCGGTCCGGCCCTGCGCCATCCGGCAGAGGATCCCCATCAGCACGAGTGAAAGGCCGATCGTGTTCAGGATGTCCACGCGCAGCAGGTCGGTCCACGGCGCGCGCTGATAGCCGAGGGCAAACTCCTGCACGCGAAACAACAGCCCGAGGCCGAAGATCTCCGCCCCGCGGCGAATCGTCGTTTTCGCGATGTCTCCCGGCGCAACTCCCTTGCGGCGCATCCGGTCCGTGAGCAACGCGCAAGAAACACCAGCGAGGAATAGAAATAGTGGGGCGGGCAGTGTGCCGCCGAGCTGCGACCAGCCAAAGAACGACGTGTGCCGCGCCGGCCCGCCCAGCCACGAATCGTAGCAGTGCGTCTGGAACATCACCACGCAGGCAAGCCCGCGCATCCAGTCGATGTATGCGAGACGCTGTTTTCCTGATTCGGTCATTGCGATGTTGAATCACAGAATCGCCGACGATGAAAGTCAAATCAAGTTTTTGTCGGCGCACGCGTGCTTGGTTCAGTAAACTCGTGGCGTGGCGGCGAACTCGAAATCTTGGCAGATGAGCGTTCCGGCGGCTTTTGCCGTCTGGGCGATCGTCCTCGCCGCTGCCGTGCTCGAAGGTGTTCGCCACGGCTTGAACGGGCGGCCGTTCGTGATCGCGCTCGGAGTCGCCGCGGCTCTTTTCGCGTTCGAGTTGCTTTTGGCCGCGCCGCGCGTTCTTGCCGGCGCACGCAGACTGTTTGGCGGGCGTGGCGGAATTCTTGCGCCGATCGTTCCCCTCTTTGCCGCTCTGATCTACGGGTCCGTTGTAACCGGCAATTGGAAGATGATGCTTGCAGGTGCGGCGTACGCCGTTGTCCCCGCGCTTCTCCTCGCCAGCAGTGCGGGAAAGCCGCCCGGCACGTGGGAAGACTACGCCGCCTTAGTGGCGCTCTGGCTTCCGGTCGAATTCCGCTGGATGTACCGACTCTTCCCTTACCCGGCGTCGCTGACGCACACGCTGACGATCCTGATGGCGCTCTCGACCGGCGTCGCGGCGTTTGTGCTGGTTCGCAGGCTCGACGGGGTCGGCTACGCGATTGAATGGCGGCGCGGCTTCGGCGCGAATTTCGCGCTTCACTTCGCGATCTACGCCGCCATCGCGATTCCCCTCGGAATCAAGATTGGCTTCATCGCGTTCGATCCCTCCTTTTCGCGGATGCGGGTGTCGTTTCCGTTGGAGGCGCTCGGCATCCTGCTGTTCACGGCATGGCCCGAGGAATTCTTGTTTCGCGGTTTGCTGCAGAATCTGCTCTCGCGCACGTTCAAGAATGAGTGGGCGGGATTGATCGCGGCCTCCGGGATCTTCGGGCTTTCGCACATCCTTCACGCGCCATATCCGAACTGGAAGTACGTGCTGCTCGCCACAATCGCGGGATTGTTCTACGGCCACGTGTGGATGAAGACGCGCTCGCTCGTGCCCGGCACGCTCGTCCACGCCCTCGTGGACGTCTCCTGGCACGTGCTATTTCGCTGAGTCGAACGGGCGGGATTCCGCCAAATTCACTTCCGCCGGGGCTTGCGCTCCGCGAGCATCCGACCCAGCACCGCAGCCGCCGTCACGCCCACCATCGCAATCAGGCACAGCAGCGCCGCACGTTCAATGGGCATGCCCTGCTGGTACGCGCGAAAAAAGAAGAAGCCTACGGTGCCGTCCACCAGTACGAGCAGGATGATCATCCGGGGATTCACTTCACGATACCCGCCAGCGGGCTGGAAGCAGTCGCGTAGAGCTTTTTCTCGATTCGCCCGGCGAGGAACGCCTTCCGTCCGGCTTCGACGGCGGCGCGCATCGCTTCCGCCATCAGCACGGCGTCCTGCGCGCCCGCAATGGCGGTGTTCATCAGCACTCCGTCCGAGCCCAGCTCCATCGCGATTGCGGCATCCGACGCGGTGCCAACGCCGGCGTCCACAATCAGTGGAACCTCCGTGATCCGTTCGCGCAGGATGCGCAGATTAGCCAGATTCTGAATGCCCATGCCGGAGCCGATGGGAGCGCCGAGCGGCATCACGGCGGAAGCGCCGGCGTCGATCAGCTTGCGCGCGACGATCAAATCGTCGGTCGTGTACGGCAGCACGACGAAACCTTCCTTGACTAGCGTTTTGGTCGCCTGGATAAGCTGCTCGGTGTCGGGAAAAAGCGTCTGCTCGTCGCCGATGACTTCAAGTTTTACCCACTCCGAAAGCCCGACTTCGCGTCCGAGCCGGGCCGCGCGGACTGCTTCTTCCGCCGAGTAGCATCCCGCCGTGTTAGGCAGAATAAAAATCTTCTCGCGGTCGATGTAGTCCAGCAGCGATTCCTTCGTGCGGTCGGTCAAATTCACTCGACGGACGGCGACCGTGACCATGTCCGCGCCCGAGGCTGCGTGCGCGCGAGCCATCTCCTGAAAGCTGCGATATTTTCCCGTGCCTACGATCAGGCGCGAGCGAAACGCGCGCCCCGCGATTACCAGTTGATCTGTCATCGGAACCTCTCCAAGTCTATTCTATCGCGCGGGACTTCCAATCTGCTACGCAGCCGGTTGCGGCCGCGGCTCTTCGACATCCGCATAAAGCCGCGCAATCGTATCCCGGTAGTGCTCCTCGATCACGCGCCGCTTCAACTTCAGCGTGTACGTCACCTGGCCGTTCGAATACGAGAAGTCCTGGTCCAACACCGCGAAGCGCTTCGGCTTCTCATATTGCGCCAGCGACGACGTGAGCCGTTCTATCTCGCCCGACAAAAGATCGCGCACCCACGGATCAGACGTCATCTGCGCGGGCGTCGTCAACTCTCGCCCTGCCTGGCGCGCCTTCGCCTCGATCTCGCTAAATTCCGGCACGATCAGAACGGACACGAACTTCCGCCTGTCGCCCACGACCATCGCATTCGAGATGTACGGCGAAGTCTTCAGCAGATTCTCTATCGGCGCCGGCGCAACGAATTTTCCCCCGGCCGTCTTCAGCAGCTCCTTCTTCCGGTCGGTGATTACGAGATAGCCGTCCTCATCCAGCCGCCCGATGTCGCCGGTGCTGAACCATCCATCGGGTGTGAGCACTTCGCGCGTTTCGTTCGGCTTGTTGTAATAGCCCTGCATCACGCATGGCCCCTTCACGAGTATTTCGCCGTCCTCCGCGATGCGCACCTGCACGTCCGGGATCGTCCGGCCGACCGTGCCCACCTTATTCGCTTTCGGCGAATTGAAAGTGACGACCGGCGACGTTTCCGTAAGCCCGTAGCCCTGATACACCCGCAAGCCGACGCTCCAGAAAAATTCCGCCAATTCCGGAGCGAGCGGCGCGCCACCCGAGCTGAACGTTTTGATTCTGCCACCGACGCCGGCGCGCACTTTCGAATAGACCAGCCGGTTCGCGATGTGCCACCGCAGCTTCACGCCGATGGATGCGTTCTTGCCGTGTGCCCGCCACGGCATCGCTTCCGCCGCCACTCGAAGCGCCCAATCGAAAATATTTCGCTTGAGCCCCGTCGCCTTGTGGCCCGTTTCGATAATGTTGGCGTAGGTCTTCTCGTAGAAGCGCGGGACCGCTGCCATCGTGGTGGGCCGAACTTCGAGCAGGGCTTGCGCCACGGTCTCCATGTGCTCGACGTACGCGACCGGAACGCCCCGGAGAATGTATCCGTAGTCGATCGTGCGCTCGTACACGTGCGCGAGCGGCAGGAGCGACAGCCCGAGATCGGACGGCGTCATTTCGAAATCCTGGCTGAAGTCGAACGCGTTGGAGCTGAGATTCGCGTGACTCAGCATCACGCCCTTCGGTTCACCCGTCGTGCCTGACGTGTAGATGATCGTGGCGAGCTGGTTCGCGGTCACCTCCGCGGCGCGCTTCCTGTATTGGGCGACGTCGGCGTCGCCCGCTGCCGCAATCAATGCTTCATAGCGCAGGATGTCGCCGCGCAGGTCTGCCGGAGGAGCTACGGAAATCACGTTCTCGAGCTCCGGCAGGTGTTCACGACACTCGGCGATTCTGCGCGCCTGGTCTTCGCCGGACGTGAAGATGATTCGTGCGCCCGAATCCTTCAAGATGTACGTCAGCCGCTCCGGCGATTCACGGAAATAGACCGGCACCGTCACCGCGCCCAGCCCTTGAACGGCCAAATCAGCGATGTGCCACTCGGGGCAGTTCGGCGCAAACACTCCCACGCGATCTCCGGACCGGATGCCGAGCTCGGCGAGCGCCTTCGCGAACCCCGCCACTCGCCGCAGCATTTCCGCCGCCGAAATGGATTTCCAGCCGCCAGCGGTGCGATACATCTGCGCGCGCGGATTCGCGAAACGGTCCACGGCGTCGAGAAAGCATTTCGGAATCGAGAGGTATTCCGTAGCCATCGACGCCACTCTAGCCCATTGCGCGCGCACCGCGCAATGCGATGCTGCTCTCCCCAGCGCGGGAACTGCTGTGGACCCGACACGCTTGACAACAAAGCGACCGGCGGTAGAATGCCGCTCACTGGATTCAGAAATCGAAGCTTTCCTTTGCATCTTCACGGAGGACATATGCGCGTGCTCATGACAGTTCTCACAGTTGCGGTATCAGTTTTCGCCGTCACAGCTGCGGCCAAAGCCCAACAAGCACAGACATCGGACGCGGAATACATCGCCCAGGCTCTTTCGGCTGCTCCTCCGACCGTCGCCAAAGGCGCGGCGGTGGTTCGCATGGGAGACGACGGGAGCATGACCACGGTTCGCCCCGGGAAGAACGGGTTCACATGCATGGTCATGGGCACCGACAGGATGTGCAACGACGCCAACAGCATGGAATTTTTCCATGCCATGCTGAAACACGCGCCGCCGCCGAACAAGGTCGGGATGTCGTACATGCTCGCGGGCGACAAGGGCGCAAGCAACACGGACCCGTTCGCCACCAGCAAGACCGCGGACAATCATTGGATCGTCACCGGCCCACACATCATGATTCTCGGTCCGCCGGCCAAAGCGCTCGGTTACACGGAAGCGAAAGACCCCGATCCGACGAAGCCGTATATGATGTGGGCCGGCACACCCTACGAACACGCCATGATTCCGGTCGGTCCCGCGAAGTCGGCGGCGAAGACGCAATAGGGATCGCGAGTCTGGCAGGGATCGCGGCAGACGATTCACTCGCCCAGCCAACTCATTGAACCTCGTGAAACCCGCGCCCCGGTGCGATAAGATGCGCGCAGGGGTTTTTCGTGGGAAAGCTCGCCACAGAAGACGCGGCCGGTTATCAGCCGGTTCGCGCACCGCGCGGCACAGCCATCTCCTGCAAGGGCTGGCAGCAGGAAGCGGCGCTGCGGATGCTGATGAACAACCTCGATCCCGAGGTAGCCGAAAAACCGGAAGAGCTGATCGTCTATGGCGGCCGCGGCAAAGCGGCGCGCAACTGGAAATGCTTTCACGCCATCGTCGCTTCTCTTCGGTCTCTTGAAAACGACGAAACGCTCCTCGTGCAATCCGGCAAGCCCGTAGGCGTTTTCCGCACGCACTCCTACGCTCCGCGCGTCCTGATCGCGAATTCCAACCTCGTCGGCCACTGGAACGACTGGAAGCACTTCGACGATCTCGACCGCGCGGGCCTGATGATGTACGGCCAGATGACCGCCGGAAGCTGGATCTACATCGGCACGCAAGGAATCTTGCAGGGCACCTACGAAACATTCGCCGCTGCCGGACGCAAACATTTTCAGGGCGATCTGGCGGGAAAGCTGATCGCGAGCGGCGGCATGGGCGGCATGGGCGGCGCGCAACCGCTCGCCGCGACTCTCAACGGCGCCGCGTTTCTGGGAATCGACGTCGATCCGGAGCGCATCAAGCGCCGCGTCAAGACCGGCTATTGCGACGTGATGGTGAACGACCTCGACGAAGCACTGCGCATCCTGAAGAACGCCGTGCGCAAGCGCGAAGCCACGTCGGTCGGCCTCGTCGGCAATTGCGCGGACGTGATTCCCGAGCTCGCTCGCCGCGGAGTTGTCCCCGATCTGCTCACCGATCAGACCAGCGCGCACGATCCGGTCGGAGGCTACATCCCGCAAGGACTCGACGTCGCGCGGGCCGCCGAACTTCGCAAGGCCGATCCCGAGCAATACCGCAGGCGCGCGCTTGAATCGATCGGCAAGCACGTGGAGGGCATGCTCTCGCTCCAAAAGCTCGGCGCCGTCACCTTCGATTACGGCAACAACATCCGCACCTTCGCCTTCGAGCAGGGCGTGAAAGATGCCTACGATTTTCCCGGCTTCGTGCCCGCATACATTCGCCCGCTCTTTTGCGAAGGCCGCGGGCCGTTCCGCTGGGCCGCGCTCTCCGGCGAAGCGTCGGACATTCATCGCACCGACGAGCTCGTCCTCGAAATGTTTCCGCACAACGAAATCCTCTGCCGCTGGATCAAGCTCGCTCAGAAGCGCGTCCGATTTCAGGGATTGCCGTCGCGCATCTGCTGGCTGGGCTACGGCGAACGCGACAAATTCGGCCTCGCCCTCAACGACCTCGTCGCGCGCGGTGAATTGAAGGCGCCGATTGTCATCGGCCGCGATCATCTCGACTGTGGCTCCGTCGCGTCTCCTTACCGCGAGACGGAAAAGATGCGCGACGGCTCGGACGCTGTCGCCGATTGGCCGCTGCTCAATGCCCTGCTCAACACGGCGAGCGGCGCGAGCTGGGTCTCGATCCACAATGGCGGCGGTGTGGGAATCGGCTACTCCCAGCACGCAGGGCAGGTCCTCGTCGCCGACGGGACGAAAGAAATGGCCGCGCGCATCGAGCGCGTGCTGACAAATGATCCCGGCATGGGCGTCGCGCGCCACGTGGACGCGGGCTACCCCGAAGCCATCGACTTCGCGCGCAAATCCGGAATCAAGATTCCCTTCCCCGGCGAGACACCGTGAGTGGCGGTGGAAATCTCGCCCTGCACGACAAGCCGCTGCCGACAGTAGTTTTCCGCGCCTTGACACGCTAGTATCGAGGCCACCCTCGTGCCGGACTGGCTCATTACCGGCTGTTCGGAGTTGCTCACGCTGCGCGGCTCTGTGCCGCGTCGCGGCCGAGCCCTCGCGGAGCTGGGCCTCGTTCACGATGGCGCGCTGCTCGTCCACGGCGACCGCATCGCGGCAATCGGCCCGCGGCGGCGCCTTGAACGCCTCCGCGAATCGCGCCGCGCTGAAAAGCTGGACCTCGGCGGCCGCGTGGTTCTGCCGGGCTTCGTCGATTCGCACACGCATCTGATTTTTCCCGCAAGCCGCGCCGGCGAATACGAACAGCGGATCTCCGGAAAAACGTACGAAGAAATCGCGCGCAACGGCGGCGGAATTCACTCCACCGTCGACAGCCTTCGGCGGGCCTCCCCGAAGACGCTGCGCGACTACGCCAGAATCCATCTCCGCCAGTTCGCCGCGCATGGAACTACGACGCTCGAAGCCAAGAGCGGCTACGGCCTCGATTGGAAGAGCGAGCTGAAGATTCTCAATGTCCTTTACGAGCTGCATCAGCTACAACCGCTCGATATCGCCCTGACGTTTCTCGGCGCGCACGTGGTGCCGCCGGAATTTCGCCGGCGTCCGGACGCGTTTGTGGATCTGCTGGTCAAGAGCTGGATTCCAACCGTCGCGACCGCGGGCCTCGCCGAATTCTGCGACGTCTTCTGCGACCGCGGTGCGTTCACCGTGGCGCAAGCGCGCCGGATTCTTCTTGCCGCCCGCGCGTGTGGACTCGTGCCGCGCATCCACGCCGAGCAGCTCACTCACACCGGCGCCGCGCGTCTCGCGATTGAGGTTCAGGCGGCGAGCGCCGATCATCTCGAGAAAATTGACCGCAGCGACATTCGCGCTCTCTCGCTCTCCGGCGTCGTCTGCACGCTTCTGCCGGGCTGCTCGTTCCATCTCGGGCTTGCCAAGTACGCTCCCGCGCGCCAGTTGATCGACTCGGGCGCCATCGTCGCGCTCGCCACGGACTTCAATCCCGGCACGAGCCCTACGCTCAGCATGCCGATGATTCTGTCGCTCGCCTGCACGCAGATGCGCATGACTCCGGCCGAAGCCATCGCCGCAGCGACGATCAATCCCGCGTATTCGCTTCGCCAGCACGACCGCGTCGGTTCGCTCGAGGTTGGCAAGTATGCGGACCTCGCGGCGTTTGACGTGGCCGGCTACCGCGAAATTCCGTATTATTT
>Ga0209415_10006129_pt1 | contig 21480 bp, 22 predicted proteins | sample PeaSoiSIISIP2007_FD_187696 | JGI IMG/M metagenome (GOLD analysis project Ga0209415, IMG submission 187696) | Peat soil microbial communities from Weissenstadt, Germany - SII-SIP-2007 (SPAdes) (version 2) | ecosystem: Environmental > Terrestrial > Soil > Wetlands > Peat | place: Germany... | reverse complement strand
GTGACAGCTTCCACATTGGCGCTTCGACGCCGGGAGCGGGAGCCATCCACCCCATCTGCTCTGGGTCGAAAGCGGACACTCGGTGCTCTCCCGGAAGCGGACATCGGCGCGCGGCTTCGGCGAAGTGCGCTGTGAGCGCTCAGGCCGGTTGCGCCACGTTTAGGCCGAGAAGTCTCTCTGCGTTGCCGTGACAGACCTTTGCGCGGGTCGACTCGCTGATAGGCGCAGATTCGATGAACGCGGCGGCGACGCTGCAATCCTCGTAAGGGTAGTCGACGGAGAACAGCACGCTGTCCTCGCCGAGGGCGGACAGCGCGCAGATCAGTGCGGGGTGTGCGCAGACGCCCGTGGTGGTGACCACGATATTGCGCTTGATCACCTCGGACGGGAGCCGGGCTGGCTCCCGGCCTTGGCCCAATCTCGCCTGGATGCGCGTGCGGCTGTCGAGGCGCCACAGGAGGTAAGGCAACGTCTCGCCCATATGGCCAAGGATGACCTTCACGTCCGGATAGCGGTCGAACACGCCGCCGAACACCATGCGCAGCGCATGTGACGCTGTCTCGACCGTCCAGCTCCACGTCGCGCCCAGCAGTTCCGGGTGGCCCTGGTAGATGTGCGGCCGGTCGTAAGGATCGCGGGGATGCAAATAGATGGGCACGCCCAACTCCTGCACCCGCTCCCAGAACGGATCATACATCGCCTCGTCGAGGTAGCGGCCGTTGGTGTGGCCGTTGATCATCGCGCCCTTGAAACCCAATTGCATGACGCAACGCGTGAGCTCGTCGGCGGCGGCGTTCGCGTCTTGCAGCGGCAGGTGGGCGAACCCAGCGTAGCGGGTCGGATGATCGGCGATGACGTACGCAAGACCGTCGTTCGCTTCAAAGGCCCGCTTGATGGCAAGCTGGGTGTCCGGCTCAGCCTGGACGCCGGGGCTGGTCACCGACAGGACGGCGAGATCGATCCCCGCCTTGTCCATCGCCTCCAGCCGCATCGCTCCGAACTCCAGCAGGCGCGGCTCGAACGCACCGAACCCCTGCCGGTTCATGCTGGAGCCGGGCCCGTGGGCGTACGCCGAGAGCAGCGGCGTGGTGAAGTGTTCTTCGAGGCGATCTTCCTCATCGCACACGCATGTCCATGGGCCGCGTAACTAGGCCCCGGGAGCGGGGGCAAATGCCATGATCGAGATCAATCCGAAGGCCTGCCACGATCGAGACCAATCCGAAGGTCCGTCCTGGGTCGGAAACGGATTCTGCGTCCGAAGGCCCAAGTGCAGTCGATGGAAGTCTGTTCACGCCCCTAGACCTGAGCCTGGCGGGCGGACCGCCGGCTCGTGATGGCTGATCGACCGGTTACGGGGAATGCCGTCGTAAACAGCACTAAAGCATAGCGCGCTAGTCGCAGTCGCTTACCCAGACCCAACGGTTCAGGTAGTCGTCCCACTGCCAGTAAGAGGGGCACCCGCCGTAGTAGTATCCGTACCCAGGCCAGCCATAGTAGCCATAATACCCAGGCCCGCCACGGTAGCCATAGCTACCCCGGTAGGCGCCACGATAGCCGTAGTTCCCCGGCCCGCCACGGTAGCCGTAGCTACCCCGGTAGGCGCCACGATAGCCACCGCGGTAGCCGCTTGGCGCCCCGCTATGAGAACTGCCGTGAGGCACGGCCGCAACCGGCGTTGGGCTGAACGCCACAGGCGCGACCAGGAGAGATGCGCTCGCTAACGCTAACAATATCGTCTTCATCTCACTCTCCATGTCAGGCCAGAGGCCGCGATAGTGGCCACCGGCCATGGCTAGCAAGGATAGAGGTGATCCGAGAGCGCGCGTTGATAGGGGTCAATCTCGCCCGATTTCATCGCGACAGATGGCTGATCGTCCTCGCCGGCGCCGTTGCCCGTCCGCTCGATGCACCCACGGACCTCGGACATGGCCAGGAAGCGGACTCTCGCCTTCAGCCATGGCTCTGCTCCGCACAAAGGAAGACTGTCCCGGGTGCGGCGCGCTCGGAACAGTCTCGCCCAGAACCGGCGCTTTGACAGCGGCGGCCGACGTGCTTCAACCCTCCCATGGCCGACGTCCAACCACCGGTCGAGGCCCCGGCGGCCGCGCCGGAGCGGGCGATCCGTGTGCACGCGCTGCTGCTCGGCGAGCGCCTTAGCCGCGCAGCCGTCGACGTCGACGGCGCGGTCACTACGGCGCCGCTGTCCTTCAAGGTTGGCGACGACGGCTTTGTCGTGCTGTTCCGCTACGGCGTTGCGGTGTTGTTCGGCCTCGACGAGGCGGCGGAAGCCGAGGCCCTCGCCGGACTGGCCGCGCGCATGGCCGGGCCTGTCGAAGCCCAGGAGGACGAGACCGCGCAGGTTTTGGTTCGGCCGGACGAGGAGGAGCACATCACCTCGATGGGGGCGATCCAGCTTCGGACCGCCACGCCGGACCACCTGCTGATCGTGGCGGATGCGCTCGCCAAGAGCGTGGCGCTGGCGCGCGACGAGCGGCACGTGGCGGCGGTGTTCGACGCCATCGAGCCGTTCGCCGCCAGGCTGGCCGATCGCGGCCGTTCGCCAGGCGGCCGCGGCGCCATCCTGCGGATGATCGGCCGCGCGCTGCTGGTGCAGCATCGCGTCTCCGGCCGCGTGGCCGTGCGCGAGAAGCCGGACATCCTCTGGGACCGCCGCGACCTAGAACGGCTCTATGGGCGGCTGGAGGATGACTACGAGCTGATCGAGCGCGCCGAGACGCTGGACCGCAAGCTTGCCTTCATCTCCAACGCCGCGTCGGCGCTGATCGACCTTAAGGACGCTGATCGGTCGCTCCGCCTGGAGGTCATCATCATCCTGCTCATCCTGGCCGAGGTCGCCCTCGCCATGATCCCGCTCCTGCGCTACTGGCGCTGAGGCCGTCAAAACACGCCCGGTGGCGAGCCGCGTGATGGTCCGCTTTGGGTCGGAAGCGGACGATGGGGCCTTGCCGTCGCGGCGCCAGCGCGATTTCCATTTGCTCTGAAGATGTCTCATGCATGCCGCATCACGTTCGCATCGCGTGGGATAAGTGGCTTCGGCCGTTTCACGCCATCGCCGCTCATCTTGGCATGGACCAAGCAGTAGCAGGCCTTGACCGTCGGTGCACCGCATATGGCCATGTCCATCTGACCCGGTTCATCGACCGGACCGGTCGGCCATGCGCATTGGCCCCAGGCGCGATCAAAGAACCGGATGGACTCGCGCTTGACGCCAGCAGCCATGTCGGGGATGCCGCGCCGCCACGGCGAGGCATTGTCAGAGCAAAATCTATACGCGCGTTCGGCCTCCTGGCGCGAGCTCGGCGCCCGCTGTTTTTGCTCAGGAATCGGCAACGTGATCCGCCCGATTTAACGCCGAAAAATTGCTATACTCAGTTGCTCTGACAACACCCGCTCGTTTCATGCGGATTGGTCGATCCGCGCGCCCCAGGCGGTCGTAAGTTCAGGTCTTAGATTCGGCTATGTCCCGAAGAGTGGTCTCCGCGGCGGCGACAGTTCTCGACGCTGCTTCTTTAGCTGAAGCTCAAGCTCCCCTCGATCACCTCGAAATTCAGGGTCCAACAGCGTACGCTCGAGTTCCATTACATTCTGCTTGGCAAGCCATTCGATCTTGGGGTCCATTTCGGCCACCCGGGCTACTTCTTCCTTTCGAGCTCTGGCTTCGTCCGCTAGCAGTCGCCTCAATCGATTTCGGGCCCAAGCCACCGCGGCGACACCAAGTCACGCCGTCGGTCCTTTGGCAAACCAACCTATCGTGTGTTGCCATCGCTTGCGCATCCGGAAAGCGCGCCGCTTACAAGAAGCGGATCAAGGCGTAAGTTTCGCCGCCATGGCCTTTGTCGAGCCCGGAAAGTGGTACCTCGTAGTCACTTGCCATCACTGTCGTCAGGGGATTCCTTTATTGGAGGATCCAAATCAGGGCGATGATGACCCCTTGGAGTATAAGAGGAAGCGGGAGACGGTGGAGTGCCCGCTTTGCCGCCGGACTTATGTGTACAAAGTGAGTGAAGTCAGAAGGACGCAAGGGCGGGACCATGGTCTCCTGAACTAACAACAGGCGAGCCGATGCAACGCAGACTTAATGCCCAGGAGCGCACAATATCCCCACTACTGCCGGCGCAGTGGATGTCCGCTATGGGTCGAGAGCGGACGTTGGCACCCGGCCGCAAACCGGAAGCAGCAAGCGGACCATTTGAAGGTCCGGGTAGTGTCTCAGTTTGAATTCTGACGCTATTGACAAGCATGGCGTCCACAAGTGGCGGCAGGGTATTGTCAGAGCAACTGAGTATAGTGGTTTTTCAGCGGCAAATCGCGCAGATCCCGTCGGAAATTCTCTAGCAAAATCAGAGAGTGCCTAGCTCGTGCGAGGGCGCAAAGCGCCAGTATAGAATTTGCTCTGACAATGCCCTTGGCCATTCTGCTGATCGAGCGAGGCGGCAGCCCTTACAAAGGCATGTGGGCCCTGCCGGGCGGTTTTGTTGGGCCGGACGAAGATCTCGATGCCTGCGCGAAGCGCGAGCTCCACGAAGAGACCGCCGTCGACGCCCCATTTCTGCTCCACTTCGCTAACTTTAGCGCTCCTGATCGCGACCCCCGCGAGCGAGTCATCTCAGTGGCCTATCTTGCCCTCTTACGGTCCGATCTGGTCGTCCCGAACGCCGGATCAGATGCGGCTGCGGTTCGGTGGTTTGGAACCGATGAGCTCCCACCGCTGGCATTCGATCACGCTAGGATCATCGAAGCAGCAGTAGGATCGCTTCGGGCGCGTCTGGATGATGGCGAGATGATCTTCCGGTTGTTGCCTGAGCGGTTCACGCTCAGCGAGCTGCAGGCGGCCTACGAGGCGGTAGCCGGCAAGAGAACTGACAAGCGCAACTTCAGGAACAAGATGAGCGGGCTGAGGCTCGTGCGGGAGACCGGCGAGATGACTCGCGGCCCTCACCGGCCGGCGAGGATCTTCGTCAGGGCCTGACGACTTCAGAATCGAAGCGAGATCTGCGGCAGGCCCGCCTTCGATTGAACCCACGCTCCGATTGTCCGCTCCTAATAGATTTTCGCGACGATCTGAATAATTGGCTCCAGATAAGGACTGCGGCCCCATCGGTTGAGCGCTGGAGGGCTTCTTCCGTGGCCAGCCAGTGGCCGAGAGCGTTCTCAAGGTCTTGTTTGATAAGGTCGCCGTCCCAACGTGCGCCGGCCCGACGGCGCCAGGAGATTGGTCAGATCATGAGCGTAACCCGCTTTAGCCATGTCACCATCAATTGCGCAGACCTTGACGCGTCCCTGGAATTCTACAGGGACATACTTGAGATGAGCATTTCCGATCGGAAAATGCCGTCAGGCTTTCCGCGCGCCGCGATCGGTTGCTTTGTGAACGGGGAATGGTGCCTCCACTTCTTCCAGGCGACCGCGGAGCAGAAGGCCCAGTTCGAAACCCTGCCGGTACGTCGAACCGGCGTTTTGATGCACGTGTCCCTCCGGGCCGATGGCTATGTCGCGACCAAAGTGCGGTTGGAGGCTCGAGGCGTTAAGGTTCGCGAGTTCACCGTTGGCGACAGGCACCTGGTGCAGTTTCTGGATCCGGACGGCCTCGAGATCGAGCTGACTTTTTCTCCTGCCGAGTTGCCGAACGGGCCTGTTCCGTGGGTCGCGGCATAGGCACCAGCTACGTCGCCATCGTGCAGGGCGGCGGCCATATTTCGCAGACGCCGATTGTCCGCTTTCTAGCGTGCAGTCAGCGTCCGCTTCCGACCGTCGGCGGACAAAGGCCGATCATCGGCCCTCCTGTCCGCCCGCGCATCCTACTCGGATTTAGTCGGATGCGCCTGCCGGCTCGAGGCCGAGCAGAGTGAACAGCGCGTCCAGCGCGGGGCCGACATCGGCGGACGGCTGGACCGCTCGCCGCAGTTCGCACCCGACGATGACCGCGACGATGAGTTCGGCCAGAGCCTCCGGCGCCACCCCGCGCGCGGCGGCTGAGGACCCTACGTAGTCGCCGAGCGCCTCGACCCAACGGGATCGCACCCGCAAGAAGACATCGCGCATTTGTCGATCGCCAATAGCTTCATTCCAACTGCGCACGTCCAGCTGGAAGGTCTTTGCAGCGCCTGGCCTCTCCAGTTCCTTCAGAAGCGCCCGAAGTTGCGCGACCGATGGCGCCTCACGGTCCGCGCCGATGGCGCGCTTGATGGCCAGCATCCGGCCGCCGTCCGCGAGCGCCTCGATGATCGCGGTCTTGCTCTTGAAGTAGCTGTAGACGGCCCCAGCGCTCAGACCGGCGGCAGCGCAGATGTCGAGAATGGTTGTCTGTTGGAAGCCCTTTCGGGCGAAGCAGGTCATGGCCGCCGTTAGTATCTGGCGGCGGCGCTCGTCCTTCCGGGCGTCTGAGATCTTCGGCATGCATGACGGATACCCGTTCGCTTTTATTGGTCAAGGAGAGGCGAACGCGCCCTTTCCGAAGGAGGCGACGGCGAAGAGAAACCGTGGACAGTTGACGGTCATAAACTGAACGGGTATCCGTTTTATTTCCGGCCCTCGGGAAGTCCTCGGTCGGATACTCCAAGGGAGCGCGCTCATGGCCGAAGCGGTGTTGCGACCCATTTCCACGCGCCGGCGTGTGGGCGTGTTCTATCTGCTCGCCACGCTGCTCGCGTGGGCCGGCTGGATCCCCTACGCGGCCCAACAGGCCTGGGGTCTGGGGTGGCGCATCCCGGTCGAGGTTCCTGTTCTTGCTCAGTACAGCCCCACCATCGCCGCGCTGGCGCTCATCACCATGGACGGCGGGATCGCAGGACTGGGGCGTTTCTTGGGGACGGCCCTTGAATGGCGCGTGGGCCCTCGATGGTACGCCGTAGCATTGTTCACTGCGCCTACGATGGGCGCGGCGCTGATCGGTCTGCACGCGCTGTTGGGGACGCCGCCGCCTTCGCTCTTGGCTCTTCGGGACTGGCCGGACCACGTCGCCAACTTTGTACAGTCCTCCATCCAACTCGGACCGAATACGTCCGTCGGTCCCCTGGGAGCCCTCAAAGGGTGGGCTGCATCGGGCGCGTTGCAAGCCACCCTCGTCATCCTCGGCCTCGCCATCGCCAACGGTGGAATCTCGGAGGAAGCTGGTTGGCGGGGTTATGCCCTACCGGGCCTCCTGCCAGGACGCCGAGCGCTGGTGGCCGCGCTCTGGCTCGGCGTCATGTGGGGCTTGTGGCATACCGGCCCGAACTTCTGGCTCGGCGTCTTCCAGTCCAGGTGGAGCGTGCTGAGCATCCCAATCGAGTACTGCCTGGGGACCCTGCCCCTGTCTGTGCTGATCTGCTGGGTGTTCATCAACGTCCGGCGCAGCCTGCTGCCGGGCATTCTTTTCCATGGGTCTTACAACGCCACCTTCTTCTTCCTCACAGCGCTCTGGACGCCAGGCAAGCCGGTCGTGTCGCTGCTGGAGTGGGTCGGGGCGACCATAGTCGCGGCGCTGCTGGCGATATTCATTGGCCGGCGCACGTTGTTCGCTAGAGTCCCACGGAACGAGCAACCCTAACAACGAGTGGGTCGCGGTCAGTCAGAGACGCACGCGCCGAAACTCGCCCCTGTCCGTCAATGGACCGCTCGCGGACAAGCTCGCCTGGTTGCTGCGTCGCGTCCGGCCGCCATCGGTTGGCGGACACGGTGATCGTGAGCGACCCGCTGACGTTCAATTTCCCGCGTGGCCACTACCCCGAGCCCCAGGGCCTGCCAGGGAACCCGGCTTTCAGGTTTTCAACACAATCGGTCGAGCGCAGACGAAAGGGGCCGGCCCGATAGCGGACCTGCCGGACGATGGTTTAGCTTAGCCGAGGTCGACGAGGGCCGAGCGCGGGGGCGAGACCGATGGATGAGACCGAAGCGCATTGTCAGAATTTATACTAGCGTTTGGCGCGCCCGAGCGAGCCAAACGCCTACTGTTTTTGCTCAGGAATCGCCAACGTGAGTCACCCGATTTGAAGCCCCAAAACGGCTATACTCAGTTGCTCTGACAATACCGTCGAACACTATGGGCTTTGGGCGGCCGTCGATTGCCGGACAACAATCATCGCCGCCATACTGAAAGCGGACTTGGCCCTGTTGGACATCCGCCGTGCTTGGCCGATGCAGGCGTGATCGGTGAGGGAACCTCAAGCTGTGAGCACGACCGGAATGGTCTGGTGACGGCCGGCTGAAAGGACGCATCTGCGTCATTGCCGGCGCCGGCGGTGCGAATCGCCGCCTTGAGCTTCTAGGCGGACGTCAGGACTTTACGCATGAAGGTGCGTTGCTGGCCCGGCGGGTAGTCTTCCAGCACGCCGAAGGTCTCGTAGCCGAGCGCCAAGTAGAAGTCGCGGGCCTGGAACGTGTCGAGCCACACGGCGTGGCAGCCGGCCTCGCGGGCGTGGCGCTCGGCCGCCGCCATCAGGGCGCGCCCGACGCCGCGCCCGCGCAGGGCGTCGCTCACCCACACCGCCTCGATGAACAGCCAGCCCCACGACATGGTCCCCATTACGCCGGCTTGCAGCGTCCCGTTGGCGCCGCGCGACAGATAGGCGAACCGGGTGGACGCGTAGGGAAAGGCGCGCGAGTTGAAATCATTGATCTCGCGCGCTAACGCGGCGCGGGTCTCCGGCGCCGGCGAGGGATCGTATTCGAGCGGCAACGAGGCGTTGGGGAGGGCGGGCATGATGGACCGAAACTTCGCGAACGCCGTCGCCGGTTGAGCGTCGGCGCCGCCAGCATGTCGCCTCTCGCCGCCAGCGTCGAGGCTGCGCCGACGCGCCGCGCGGCGCTCGCGCTGGCGGCAGCCGCGGTCGCCGTCCCCGCCTGGGCTGGTTTGCCCGGGATCGTCACGCCGGTCATGCGGCTCGCCGGGATGGTGAGCGCGCCGCCCCGCGTCGCCATCACCTTCGACGCCTGCCCCGGCAGCTTCGACTGGCGCATCGCCGCCGCCCTTCTCGAGGGTGGTGTGCCGGCGACGATCTTCGTCAGCGGCGTCTGGATGCGCCAAAACCCAAAGGGGCTGGCGTTCCTGCTGGCCCATCCCGACCTCTTCAGCCTGCAAAACCACGGCGCGCGGCACCTCGCCTGCGTGCTCGACGAGCGGCGCATCTGGGGGCTGACGCCCGCGGTCGATCTCGCGGGCGTCGAGACCGAAGTCGAGGACGGCGCGCGTGCGGTCGCCGAGGTCACTGGCCAGCGCCCCGCCTGGTTCCGCGGCGCAGGAGCCATCTACAGCCCGCCCGCCCTGGACCTGATCCGCCGATTGGGCTTCGGCGTCGCCGGCTTCAGCCTGAACGGCGACGTGGGGACGACCCTTCCGGCTGCTGCGGTAGCGGCGCGCATCGGCGCGGCGCGCGCCGGCGACGTGGTGATCTCGCACATCAACCAGCCCCACCGCGCGTCGGGCAAGGGGGTGGCGAAGGGCGTCCTGGCCCTAAGGCGGCAGGGCGTGCGCTTCGTTCGCCTCGACGCGCTGAAGCCCGTCGACATGATCTACAGCTAACAGCCCGCGCGCTCCAGCTTGGCCAGCTGCGAGGCGCCATCCTGCGGGCGCCCCCAAGCACGCGAGGGGACGGCGCGCCCCGCGATGGTCCGCTACGCGCCAAGAACCGACATTAGCGCCGCCTCAGGAAATGGACGTTCGCCAGGGCCAGGAAAAGGACAGGGCCGTTTCACCCTCGGACTCTCCGACCGCGTTGAAGCGCCGTTCGACGATCAGGCCTCGCCCAGCATGATCGACGGCTGCCACCGTACTGCATCGGGTCCCGTAGATGGGATTGCGGATGAAGATCGCAGACAGCAGTGGTTCTTGCGTCACGTCAGACGGAGCGACCGGCGGACTGCTCGCCACAGGCGGGGTATCGTCCCGCAAGCCGTCCAGAAGGGCCTCGGGATGCCCAGCGCCGGCTGCGATCCATTCCGATAGGAACGCCTTGAGGCGCAGGGTCTTAGGCCAAGGCTCGTCCAAGGCGCCATTGGACAGCCCATAGATGCCCGGCGACAGGATGCGGCGCTCCGGTTCAGGCCTGTTGCACCAGAACGCGACTTGGCCGTCCCGCAACACGATCAGATTGAGCGGATTGAAATTCGCCAGGTCGACATCGGAGGGATCAGCGTATCGTCCCTCTCCCGACAGCAGGTCCCTCAAGAGGACGCCGCGAGAGGGCCGGCCCTCCTTCGGCCGCCCGAATCCGCGAAGGTTAGTGACCACCCCAAACCGCCCCCGCTCGGACACTCCCAGCCAGGCGCCGCCTGACTGGAGATCCTTGCCGGCGAGCAGATCGTTCGGCTTTTCCCATCGTTGCAGCGGCGCGGCGGAACGAGCGTGCAGCTCATCGCGGTTTCCGGCCACGACCAAGCGCCAATGCGGATGCGCATCCCACGCCAATACCAAGACGCACATGGTTTTCTCCGACCACCCACGACCATCGCCCAAGGACTGCCTCGCGGCTACCCTTGCCTGCCGATCATGAGTGGACGACGAAGACTGCGAACACCGCCACCGATAGAATTTGAAGGACGATAATCACCGTGAGGTTCGCGCGCAGCCAATCGCCACCATCGGGATGGAAGGTCAGTCGGTCCGTTGCGGGCGCGAGCCCGCCAGGATCGCGCGAACCTGGGCCCTCAGCCTCTCGCTGAGCCGGTCCGGATGCCAGCCGTCGAACACGGCATGCGGAATCATGCCCAGCGCGCAGTCCCACAGCATCTGGCTCAGCAGAGGAATATCCGCGTCGCGCGAGATCTCACCTCGGTCGACCGCCGTCTCTAGAGCTCGCGAAATGTGGTCGCTAATCGGCCAGTGTGCGAGCAGCCTTCGGATGTCGGCGCCCAGTTCGGTCGACCAGGCGGCGCTGATGGCGACCTGGACGAATGGAAAATTCTCGGCGCGACTGCGATAGCCGCTCTCAAACATCGCCAAGAGCACGTCTTCCGTCTTCGCGTCGGGGTCCTCGAGGCGCTCGCGCAGAGTCTCGCCGACAACCTCATAGGCCGCCATGCGGTCCTCAAGGACGAGCGCGGCGAAGAGGTCGGACTTGCCCAAGAAACTGGCGAACACTGAGCCCGTCGACACGCCGCATTCGGCGGCGATGTCGCGAATGGTGGTCCGTTCGTAGCCCACCGACGAGAACATCCGCCTCGCGGCAGCCATAACTTTCTGGCGTGTCCGGTTCTTCGCCTCAGCGCGACGACGACCCGAACGCACGCTTGGCGGCGCGGAAACCAAATTCGACATTCAAGCCGCCCCTCGCCGCCTGAGTCATGCGGGAATCAAGATGTTTCGCCTGGTGCTCAAACTGAACTCGATTGCTCCTGCCATTCTGTCAAGCGGACGTCGCAAGGCACACCTCAGCGCCAGACCCCCCCAATGTGCGCTTTCTGGCTCAATGCCGGCGTTCGCTTTCGACCGGATACTGGACGCGCGACGATGTCAGCGTGCCGGTAGTCGGCGCGGATGTCCGCTTTCCGGCCCAGTAGGCAGCGTCCGCTTTCGGCCCAAGCGGCCGTTGGCACGCCAGGAACTGGCCCTTGCGATGGCGCCATCGCATCGATCGGCGCGGCTAGGCGACCACAGCTGCGGCCTGGCCCGTGGCTCTCGCCCGCTCGGCAGCGTACCAAGATCTCAAGCCTTCATCGTCCCAGGTTCCGGCCGCCGCGTCGGCTTGAGCGAGAGCACGCTCGCTGGCCTCCGTGTCTCCCGCAAGCATAAACGCCTGCGCCCGCGTCAGTTGGAGAAAGGCTTCATCAATCGGCTCGCCGCCGTTCTCGGCGATGATGGCCAGCGCGCGCTCGACGTGCTTGAGCGCTGTGTTCGGATCGTCGAGTGCATTGGCGACCATGGCCTTCAGATAGAGCGCCCGCTCATCGTTCATCCAATCGCCGCATTTGAGCCAGTACTCGTGCGCCGTATCTGCCGCCAGACGCATCAGCGCCGTCTCAGCTGGGCTGCGCGATGCCGCCTCAAGGAGGTCGGAGGCTAGGTTATTGCTGGCCACGGCGATCGCGCGCGCCGGCGCCCCGTCGCCCAGCGCCTGCGCCAGGCCGAGAGCACCTTCGTAGATGGCCGCTGCTTCGCGGGGACGGCGGCTGCCGATGAGGGCTGACGCTAGCATGAACCGCGCCTCGGCTAGCGGTCCGCGAAAGTCGTTGCTGGTCGCCGCCAGGAAGGCGAGTTCGGCTTCCGCCGCGCCGACGCCGTCGCCGGCCAACAGCCGCGCGATCGAAAGGTGCGCCCAGGCCTTGGCGGTCGAGGCGTCGGGGGCTCGGCCGTCGAGCACCCGATCGCCCAGCTGCACGGCCCGCGGCCAATCCCCGAGATGCTCGCCGATAGTGTGGGTCGAGAAGCGAAGGAACTGCACTAGGTGCGCGGGGCTCGACCTTGCCTCGTCCGCCGCCGCCTCCAGCTCGCCCGCAAACCGCTCGCTCTCGCTGTCGTGGTAGGCGAAGCCATCGTTCAAGAGAGCATCGAGCATGGCGGCTCCTCCGTCCGTGTTGGCGGCATCTGCGCGCGACCACCGAGGTCGCGGCGGCAACCCTAGCTAGGCTGAGAAGTCGGGGGCAAGGGAACGGTGGCCGAACGGCCTGCAGTGATGGTCCGCTTTCGGGCGGTGAGTGAGGGTCCGCCAACGACCCTTAGCGGACATCCGCGGGTGGCCGCCTTATGGTCGGGGCGGCTCTGGTGCGCTAAAATTTGGCCGATTTACCTGTTGAGGCAGACACGGCTCGGAGAGCGAGGCGGAGGGTGGATTGTGAAGATCAAATCGAGTGTCGCACGAGGTCGGCCGCCGGCGCGCGCTCGGTCCGGCGCTTGGGTTCGAAGCTGCGGGGCCGTTCCGGCTAGGCGCGGCCCTCCGGTCCAGACAATTCCGACCAAATCAGCGCGAGCGCCTGGCAGATGGCGCGAGAGGTTTCCAAATCGATCGGCTTGCGTGAACCGATGAGCGGCAGCTGAGCCGTCCGTCCTTCGCAATGCACGGTGACGGACGCCTGACCACGGCCGCGATGATCTGCACGATCGTCGAAGCGGCATCCTCGTTCGGCGAGCCCCTTCCGGAAAGTTCCACTGTCGCTGCCCTAGCAGTTCGGCCGGCCGCAACGGCGGGCGCGGCGATTCGAGAGGTTAGGTCGCCCCCAGCTCGTAGAGCCCCCTGTCGAGGTGGCTCTGCAGATCGATGTCGTCGGCGAGAATGCCGGCGATGCTCTCGTCCCCAAGCCTTGCAGCCTCGGCCAAGCCGCGCTGAAAGTCTGCCTTGGCTAGATCGCCTTGGCCGATCCGCATCAAGGCGAAGAGCTCCGATCGCGCGGCGGGTCGCAGACCGCTGATCGCACCACGAAGCGCGGCCACGGCCCGATCATCGGCAGGCAGGATGTCAAATCCGCCCGCTCCGATCCGATCGTGCTCTCCCTTGGCGGGATGAGGTTCGTTAACAGCCTCGCCGGAAACGCCATGAAGCATCGCGTCGCGCGCGTTGCGCGCTGCTCCTGCAAGCTGGGAGATGCGACGCACCTCAACCGACGTCAATTGGCCCAGCATGACGCCTCCTTCTGCAACGACGCGGAACCTTCGGCCGTCAAACGCCAATTCGCCTTGAGGCGGATCAAGAGCGGATTCTAGCCGTGGGACTGTCTCAGTTCTCCGCGTGCGCCGAGGAGCAGCAAACGACACGGGAGTTGATCACGATCAATGGCTGGAGCGGCGCTTGGCCTAAGGTAAGGCGTTTCCATCGCGTTCAGCGACGTGGTGAGCAATGGCGTGGCGATCTTGACGGGAGGATGCGACATCAAGGTCCTGACGATCTCATTCATCGCAGTCGCTCTCGCCGCGTGTGGGGGGCGTCAGCCAAGCGGCGGGGCTCAAGCTCCGCCGTCAGCGGCTAGCGAAGCCGCTGCACCAACGCCAGCTGCCTCTTCGCCCGTAAGTATAGATAAACTGTCAGTGGCGTTACCTACTGGAGAGAGAGGGTTCAGCATCCGTATAACTTCACGTGTTGACTCGATAAACGTAAACAAGGTTGTATTGAACAAAGGCAATTGCACAACGACGACAAAATTCCCTGCAACCGCCAAGTTAGGAACTTATATTACGGTGGCGACGAACCGGGGATGCAACCCGACGGAGGTGGAGTTGGAGACTGATCAGGGGTCTTACGCAGCCAGCTTCAGCGAATAGATCCGACCCATCGTCCGCTTTCGCGGTAGCCGACGTCGGCGCTTGCAGGGAGATTATTCATGGCGCATTCGATCTCAGGCGACACGCTCCGCCAGGCTCAGCGACGTATCGACGCGCCTTCTACCGAAGGCGGACTTCGCACGCAGCCGTCGGATCACCTGCTCGCAATGTTGATTGGCGCGATCGCGTTTGCGATCGCCCTTGTCCTCCTCACTGCGCCCTCCGCGGAGTGAGCCGCGTCGCGTAGGGGCGCTCCGTCCGGCTGAGCCTCAGCGGGCGGACGCCGAGCCCGCCGCGTCTGTTGCGCAAGATCAATGCCGGCCTGGTGCCGCTCGGGCAGGTTGGCGCAACGATTGGCTGAGTGGAGGAGCGTGGTATGGTGCACAGAAGCGAGTTGGTCCGCGGCCATCGCGACAGGGCAGGAGCATTCGGCGGGATGCTGAAGCTCGATGTGCCTTTCTTCATGCTCGTCGGGTCCCTGGTCGTCGGGGTCGTCGCCGGCTTTCTCGACGCGCAGAGCCACTACCTGGCCGACCCCTCGAGCTTTTTTGGCATCTGGTTTGCGGCCGGAATCTCGGTCGCTGCGATAGCGCTGCTGCCCTTGCTCCTTATCGGGTCATGTTGGAACGCAATGGTCTCGAGGCTTCTCGGTGGACGTTGGGACTGAAGGCGCGGCCGGGCTCGTCAGCTAATCGGCGCTTTGCGGGCTTGGGCCTCCCCCCTGATCGGCAGAGCCCCGTCAGCTGACACGCACGCCAGCGCTACGAGCGGCGTCCTGCGCGGGACTTGTGATTGATCGAGGTCAAGGCGAGCTAACAAGCCTCGCCGCAAATCCGACAGGCTTGGAAGGCGTGAAGCCATCGATCTCGTGGCCAGGTTTCAATCAGTTGCCGATATGGGAAGGAGGGGCCGCACGAGCAGCCCACTTCATTCGCGAGTGGCGCAAACATCGCGGTTTGACCCGTCAGGAGCTCGCGAACAAAATTTCGAGAGGCGTCATGTGGATGACATCGGACGGTTTCGCAGATAGCAGCTCCATCCCGCGCCGCTACGCCTGCGATGCGGAGAACCTGTCTCCCCCTCTCGCATGGGGTGCGATCCCCGCCGGCGCGCGGAGCTTGGCGATCATCTGTGAGGACCCCGACGCCCCAGGCGGGACCTTCCGCCATTGGGCTGCCTACGACATTCCAACTGACCAGCGTTCCCTTGGAGAAGGCGCCTCCGGGGAGGGAGGCCTGGCGCAGGGAGTTAACGATTTCCACGAGCTTGGCTACGGAGGCCCCTGCCCGCCGCACGGCGACGGACCGCATCGCTATGTGTTCCGGCTTCTTGCGCTCTCGCAGCGGCACTTGGCTCTGCCTCCCCATCCCTCCTGCCGGGAGGTGGAACGCGCCGCACACGCCGTCTCGCTGCACGAGGCAGTCTTGGTGGGACTTTATGCTCGCTAGGAAGGCTGGTCGGTGTGACGGCCCGGCGGGGCGTTCGCGCAGACGATCCACTAGCCTCCCGCCGGCTGCCTAGGTGATTGGACGACCGGCGACGCCGCGACTCCCGCCGCTCGGCGGACCACGCAAGTCGCTCACCCAGGCTTCGCATCCGCTGTCTCCTCCGGCCGCAACGCCAACGTCCTGATCAGGACTCAGGCGCGGCCCTCGGAATCGTCGTCGCCGGGGAAGTCTTCGCCGCTGGCCAGGAGGTCGTAGACGGAAGCCGCCGCGCCCTCGAGCGGCGAGCGCTGTTTGCCCATCACTTCGTTCCCGCCGGTCAGCCAGGCGACGGCGATTTCGAGATCGGGCAAGGTCACGCCGCTGGCCAGGATGGCGTCGACTTTCCAGCCGAGGATGTCGCCGCACAAACGGCGGACATCGTCGGAGCGCAGGTCCCGGCTGTAGGGGTCGTGTTCCATGGAAATCACATTCGGTGGTTCGGGGCGGCTTGGCGTTGATCTCGCTCAAGATAGAGCGCCTTCGAACCGCTCGCTGCGAACCGCGTCCCGAGTTCTGCGCCCTCCCGATTGAGGCGGGCGGCGAGCCAGTTCACATCGCTTTCGCTCGGCCTCTCGAGGCGAAGTCGTCGGACCCGGAAGGGCAGGATGCGGAGCGCGGCCAAGCGGCCGTCAGCCGCGCAAACCTCTGCCAGATAGGCTGCCACCAAATCGCCGCGGTAGGCGGCGTACCCGCTGATCCCTTCGTAGTCGTTCAAAAGATCGCCACAGCCGTACAGAATGAGGCGCGCGTCGAACACCTCGACGCCTTTCGGGTGATGCGAGGAGTGGCCATGAACGATCGAGACTCCGGCGCGCCGGATCAGGTTTTGCGCGAAGCTGCGTTGCGCCGGCTCGATCCCATAGCCCCAGTTCGAGCCCCAGTGGATCGAGACGACCGCGATGTCGGCGGGGCGACGCACGGCCGCCAGATCGCGCGCGATCGCGTCCACCGTTTGATCGGCGAGCGTCACCAGATTGACCCCGGACCGATGCTCCCGGGCCGCCCAGCTCTGCGGGACGCCGCTGTCCGCTACGACGCAGGAGACCAGCAGCACGCGCGGCCCCGCCTTTGCGGCCAGGATCGCGGGCGCCCTGGCGGCTGCTCGGTCAGCGCCGGCGCCGGCGGTCCCGATGCCCGCTCGCGCCAGGGCCTCGAGGGTGTCGACAAGGCCTTGGCGTCCCCAGTCGAGAACGTGGTTGTTGGCGAGCGCGCAGGCGTCGAAGCCGGCGGCTTCGAGGCAGCCGACGTTCTCGGGGCTCATCCGGTAGTTGATCCCTTTGTCGAGCCAGGCGTCGCTGCGCGTGACCGCGGTTTCGAGGTTGGCGATCGCAAGGTCCGGGGTGACCTCTCGCCAGGCCGGCAGGGCCTCGCCCCAGGGGTAATCGAACCCGGCGCGCCGCGGGATCGGGCCATTCGCCCGCTCGGCCAGGCGCACGTAGTCCTCAGCCGACCCGATCCACCGCTCGTGCAGCTCGGGAGGGCACGGGTTGGGCAGGATCTGGTCGATCCCCCGCCCGGTCATGACGTCGCCCACGAGCAGGATCCGAACGGTCTCGGCCACGGCCGCCCGCCTATCCTTTGATGCAGACGAGCGGGGCGAGGTGGGCGACGCGGGCCTTGTAGCGGCCGAAGATCAGGCGCTCGACGGCAATGGCCGTCACCACGGCGTTTAGCCAATCAAGCAGCAGGATCTCGAGGTCGGGCGCCTCGCAGGCGAGCTCAATCGCCTGTGAGGGCTGCACACGGCCCGGGTCGGTGATCACGGCGGTCAGGGCCATGGCCGCATTGGCGAAGGCCTCCGCCGGGGTGGCTCCAAAGCCGCGTACGCCAATGTCCGAGCCGTGGGGAAATGTCTCCCAGCCCCGCGGGACGCGCGGCTGGCTCGACGCCGGCGTCTCCGCCGTCATGCCGATCGCTACGTTGGACGTCTGTTCGAGCGCCTGTCCCGTCTCGTCGCGCTTCATGAGCAACAGCATGCGCCTCGCGACAGAGTGGCGGGCTGACCCAGATCAAATCGTGCCTAGTCTTGGCCCGTGCCGCGCGGCAAGCGGCGTCGTTGATAAAGGTCAATGAACCAACGCGCCGAGCGCGGGAAGCTCCCATACTGGGCGTCCCCTTCCGCCGAGACGCCGCTTGGAGCCTCTGCATGCCGCACAAGCAAATCCTGTTTCACGCAGCGGCTCGGGAGAAAATCTTGAGCGGCGCCAGCCAGCTGGCAGACGCGGTCCGCGTGACGCTGGGGCCGAAGTCGAAGTCCGTGCTCATCCAGAAGAGCTGGGGCGCGCCGATCGTCTGCAACGACGGCGTCACCATTGCCAAAGAGGTCGACCTCAAGGACCCCGAGGAGAACCTCGGCGCCCAAGTCCTACGCCAGGCGGCCGAGAAGACGGGTGAGGTCGTCGGCGACGGCACCAGCACCTCGACCATCCTGGCCCACGCCATTTTCGCCGACGGAGTGAGGAACGTGGTCGCAGGCGCGAGCGCGGTCGACCTGAAGCGCGGGCTCGATCGGGGCCTGACCGCCGCTGTTGCCGCGCTCCGCGCCCTCTCCCAGCCCGTGCGGACAAGCAAGGAGAAGGCGCAGATCGCCGCCATATCGGCCCACAACGACGCCGCTATTGGCGCGCTGGTCGCCGAGGCGATGGACAAGGTCGGCAACGACGGGGTGATCTCGGTACAGGAAGCGAAGACCACCGAGACGACACTGGAGGTGGTTGAGGGTCTTCAGTTCGACCGTGGCTACCTGTCGCCGTACTTCGTCACCGATCCGGAGCGCATGGAGGCGGTGCTCGAGGAGGCCTACGTCCTGCTCTCCGACCGGAAGATCGGGGTGTTGCAAGATCTCGTGCCGCTGCTCGAGGCCGTGATGAAGTCGGGTCGACCGATCTTAGTTGTCGCCGAGGACGTCGAGGGCGAGGCGCTGGCCACGATGATCCTCAACCAGATCCGGCGCGTGATCACCTGTTGCGCGGTCAAAGCGCCCGGTTTCGGCGACCGCCGCAAGGCGATGCTGGAGGACATCGCCATCATGACCGGCGGCCAGCCCATCTCGGATGAGTTGGGCGTCAAGCTCGACAAGGTCACGCTCGACGAGCTCGGCCGCGCCGCGCGCGTCGTGGTCGACAAGGACACAACGACGATCATAGGCGGTCTGGGCGACAAGGCGCGCATTCGGGGCGGATCGCGCAGATCAAGAAGGAGATCGAGAAGACGACCAGCGACTATGACAAGGAGAAGCTTCAGGAGCGGCTGGCGAAGCTGTCAGGCGGCGTGGCGGTGGTGAAGGTCGGCGCGCCGACCGAAGCGGAAATGAAATCGAAGAAGGAGGCGCTGGACGACGCCATCAGCTCGACCAAGGCCGCCGTGGCCGAGGGCCTCGTGCCGGGCGGCGGGCTCGCCCTCCTGCGCTGCACCGAGGCGGTCGAGGCTGCGGAAGAAGCCTGCGAGGGCGATGAGCGCACGGGCGTGCAGATCCTCAAGCGGGCGCTTCAGGCGCCGGCGCGGCAGATCGCCGAGAACTCTGCGGTTGATGGCGGCGTGGTCGTGGCTCGGATGATGGAGGGCAAGGGCGCCTACGGCTTCGACGCGGCCAAGAACACCTACGTCGACTTGATCGAGGCCGGCATCATCGACCCGGCCAAGGTCGTGCGCGTGGCGCTCGAGAACGCCGTCTCGGTGGCGAGCCTCATGCTGCTGACCGAGGCGACGATGACCGAGATTCCCGAGCCACCGAAGTCGCGGTCACAGGTCGAGGCGGAATTGGCCTGAGCGTGCCTTGGCGCGACAACGGCCGCGGCGGCGGTCGCTAAGGCGGCGGGCTTCATCGACCGCTTGGGCGATCGATATTGATCCAAGTCATATTCGTGGGGCGAGCTTCGTGGCCAGCGTTGCGGGCCGATCTGGTTCCCCCCCGGAAATAGCGCTGGATTGGCAGAAGGTCCGGTGGCGCGCCACCGGGCCTTCCCTTCAGCAAACGGTGGTTTGGCGGACACGACATTTCAAACGCCCGGTGCTCCACGAGCGCTACAGTGAGTTCGTCCGCTCCCGAGGAGGACTGTCAGTGCAATGCCGATGCGAGCAACGGCGCCGGTCCGTGGTGAGTGTGCACGGCGAGCCCCTGACGCGCGTCGGGCGCCGTTGGGCGTTGTCCAGGCCGCCACGATCGCTGCAATTGTTCTAGCCTTCGCGTCGCTCATCCTACCGCGGCGTCGACGGCATGGGACTCTTCTGGTCGATGCGCCCAGATGATGAACCGAAGAGCGCCGATCACATCAGTTTCGGAGTCGATATTTCCAGGCCTATCGAGACCGTGATCGACGTCGCCGACGCGGGCGGTGTGATCGCCACCGCCTCGGTTGAGCGCCGCTTCGTGGGGGCGGACGTTCGGAGTATCGCGATACGCGACGGAGTCGTCGGCACGCTTTACGAGCCTCGCGGGGGAGCGCCGCACCCCGGCGTGCTCGTCATCGGCGGGTCCGATGGCGGGCCCGGCGAGCCGGGTCTGGCAATGTTACTGGCGTCCCACGGATTTGCAGCCCTTTCGCTCTCCTATTTCGGCGAGCCCGGGCTGCCGGCGACGCTCGAACTCGTGCCCATGGAAACGTTTCAACGGGCGTTGTCGTGGATGAGGCGTGAGCCGGGCATCGACTCTCGTTTCATCGCGATTTACGCCGAGTCACGCGGAACAGAGCCCGGCCTTTTCACCGCGGCGCGGGATGCACGCGTCAGCGCCGTGGTCGCCCGCTCGCCCAGTTTCGTCCTCTGGGGCGGGGTGACCGCCAGTCACTTGCCGGGAAGGCCCGCGTGGACCCTGCGCGGCAAGCCGCTGCCCGACATCCCAAACACGCTCTACCCTGACTTCGTCGCCACCTACCTCTGGGATTGGGCGACACGGACGCCGGTGCGGCAGACCCCGCTCTTCCTTGAGGATCTGACCCACTTTGGCGACACAGCGAAGGTCGGGATACCTGTCGAACGGATTCACGGGCCGGTGATGCTCCTGTCCGGAGAGGACGACCAAATCTGGCCGTCTGCAATGATGGCCGATCGGATCATCGGCCGTCTTCATCGGTTCGGTCACCCTTACGCCGACCAATCGCTGAAGTACGCCGCCGTGGGTCACCCCATACCGTACGTGTATCTCCCCACGCGCGGCCGTTGGTCTGACTCGCCGCTCGCGGTTGGTGGAACGCCCGAGGGCATGGCGAAGGCCCAGGCTGACGCGTGGCCAAGGATCCTGAAGTTTCTGTCCGACGCAGCGGCCCGGGTGAGGTAGCCGCCTGAATCGGCGCGTGCTCAAAAGGCCGCGATCAGCCAATGTCGAGATCGCGGCGCGAGGCTGATATCAAATCCAATGTTCCATGAAATTCCGCAGGCGATCCTGGCTCGGATGCGCGAGCTGGAGGAGATCGACGCGCGCGACAGGGAAGACGGCACGACCCGCATGGAGCGGCTGCGACAGATTCCGGCCGAGGTAGGCCGGTTTGTCGCCGTACTGGCGGCGACGGCGCCGGATGGTCGCTGCATTGAGATTGGAACGAGCGCCGGATATTCCACGCTGTGGCTAGCCTTGGCCTGCCGCGCCACCGGCCGGAAGGTCACGACATTCGAGATCCTTGACGACAAGGTCGAGCTTGCGAGGGCGACCTTCGCCCAGGCCGGAGTCACGGACGTCGTCGAACTGGTCCATGGCGACGCCTTGGACCACCTGACGGAATTGAGCGAGATAGGCTTCTGCTTTCTCGACGCGGAGAAGGAGATCTACGACCGTTGCTACGACGCGGTCGTCCCGCGCCTGGTGCGAGG
>Ga0209415_10006128_pt1 | contig 21480 bp, 14 predicted proteins | sample PeaSoiSIISIP2007_FD_187696 | JGI IMG/M metagenome (GOLD analysis project Ga0209415, IMG submission 187696) | Peat soil microbial communities from Weissenstadt, Germany - SII-SIP-2007 (SPAdes) (version 2) | ecosystem: Environmental > Terrestrial > Soil > Wetlands > Peat | place: Germany... | reverse complement strand
GCATGGCCAGCGAGCCCGCGCCCGAGCCGCTCGACATGTGGGAGCGGATGGCCCGGGACGAAGCATAAAGATACTTTCCAATCTGTCAATCAATTTGTGAGGCAGATTTTTCGAATCCGGTGGTGATCCTTGAACGCATATCATTCAATATCTTGCGAGCGCCAAACGCCGTCTTTGTCCGGGGAAAAAGGAGATTCAACATGACACATCTTGTGAAATCGCTGGGGAACGCAACCCCCCACGGAACCTACGCGCTGACTGTGGACGGAACGGGCATTATCGTGGGCGTCGGCGGCCCTACCGCGGTTGGAGAGATCACCTACGACGGAATCGGACACGAACATGCGCAGTACACGGCAAGCGTGAACGGCACGATCTACAAGGGAGTCACGGTGACCGGCGTCTACACCGTGAACCCCGACTGCACCGGGTCCCTAACCGAATCCGACGGCTCCCATTACGATATGGTGATCGCTCCGGATGGGAGTACGGTTTACTGAATAGGGATGCGGTAAAGAGTCCGCTGGGTGGTGCCGCGATAGAACGCTTGGACATTCCAAGACGGGCCAGGCACCACCCCGTGGGCATCGATACTGCGCGCCTCCGCGCAGCAACCAGTTCATCTCGATCTTGACGGCAATGCTAATGCATTCGTTGCGTGAACCACAGCCCCGGCTTTCCCCTTTGATTCAGCCCGATACTGAGCGCAGCCGATTGGGATTCCCATAGGTGCGCAATCGGAAGTCCCTCACGATGTATGCGCTGTATGCGCTGCGCAAGAATCTGCGCTGGACTCATCTCTTGAAAACTCAGCGCGCGGGCACCGAAGGTGGATGACCGCATTCGATCCTCCGCGCCGCGATCCTCGCCGCCAATATCCGTCTTGCCGAGTTCCAAATGATGAATCGCGGAGGGAAACGGCGCCGAGGCGAGTGCACCAGCGCCTTGCTGGATGGTCGCCGACGGCGATTCTTGCGGCGGCCGCAAATCCAGCGGCGCCGTTGACGTATTTACTTGGTGGAAGAGTGATTTGCCGACCACTAAAGTGGATCGCGCGGATTCAGTTGTGGAGGGCGATGAATTTCCCCGGCTGAGCGGTGGGAAAGCGATGGCGGAATTCAGCAAGCCAAGGCCGCATAAGCCACCCGCCGCAACAAGGATCAGTCGGATCTTTCGAGTTTTTCCTGTTTTTGTCGACTTGTGCATTCATCATCCAATTGCCGCACACATGTCGATGGTAATGCGAACCGCTTTACACACTGCGCACAAAGATGATCACGAGCGCGATGATGAGAATGGATCCTAGAATGCCGGTGATATACACGAGATTCTCCGTGAGTGGTTTCGAATCCCGATTAGACCACAAACTAGTCGGTCTGTCGGGACGCTAGCGCACCGACCGGGGCTTCCACGTCGGGCACCCGCGGCCAGCATTTCGGCGCTCGCTGTCTAGGCATGCACGGCCGCAACTCCCCGGCGCGACAGCGACCCGGGCAGTAACCGGTTCATCTCGGTCTTGACGACGGCATAGCACTCGCAGGCGCGCGACTGCAGGCCGATCCTGTCCATTACGTCGATGTGGCCGCGCCGGTATTTTATGAAGCCGCTGTGCTGCAATCGGCCCGCAGCTTCGGTAATGCTCTCGCGGCGCACCCCGAGGAGACTCGCGACCAAATCCTGCGTCATGGTCATGTCCTGCGAAGGCACTCGGTCAACAGTCCATAAGAGCCATCGGCTGAGCTGCTGCTCGACCGTGTGATGACGGTTGCAAGCGGCCGTCTGACACATCTGCGTGATCAGCGCCTGCGTGTAGCGCAGCAAAAGACCTTGCACGGCGCCGGCGCGTAGAAATTCCGCAGCCAGCAAACGCCGCTCGAGCCGGTACGCATGCCCCGCGGTGCGCACGACCGCCGAGCTCGGCGTGGTGTTACCGCCCAGGAACAACGGCATGCCGACGATGCCTTCGGGGCCGACGCCGGCAATCTCCGACGATGCGCCCGAGTGCGTCACATACAGCAAAGAAACGATCGCGGTTATCGGAAAATAAGCATGTTCAAGTTGCCGGCCGGGCTCGTAGAGCGCGTCGCCGAGGCGCATCGGGACCAGTTCCAGCCTTGCGGCCAAGCGCTCGAAATCGGCGGTCGGCAGAGCGGCTAGCAGGTGATTTTGAGTGGGATGATGAGCTGCGGGCACGGTTGGCCCTCGGGACTATTGCGTCCTAGTGCTTACCGGTGATTTCCACGCCGATTCCACGATAGCCGAGAAAGCGACAGGCGGTGTTGAACATGGGCTCGCCGCTCACGCGGTAATTCTGATGCGAGCCGTCGGCATTGGCGCGACTCAAGGTGAAATCGAGAAATGGCTGACGCGCGTCGATCTTGGCCTGCAGCGACTGACGCTGCGCCTCGTCCCACCCGCCGGTTGGGTTAGGACACGCATTGCCAATTAGACTATCCACCCGGATGCCTAGCATGTCGAGGACCGGGCCAGAGACCTTGGTAAAGCTGCCGCTCTCGTCCTGCTCCCAATACCAATCGGAGGCGAGTTCGGTGAGGCTGCGGTAACGCGCCTCGCTCTCGCGCAATTCGGCCGTGCGTTCCTGCACGGTTTGTTCCAGCGCCGCATTGAAATGCTCGAGCTGCCGGTACAGCAAACGTACCTCGATCATGTTGCGGATGCGGGTTTTCACCTCCACGAGGTCGAAGGGCTTGCTGATGAAATCCTTGGCGCCGGCTTGTAGCGCGCGCAGCTTGTGGCCCGGCTGCGCCGTGAGCACGATGACCGGCAAGTAGCCGTCCACCGTGTTCGTTTTCAGGCCTTCCATCACTTGGAAGCCATCCATCCCGGGCATCTGTAGGTCGAGAAGGATCAGGTCATAACGGTTCTTGCGATGCAGGGCGCAGACCTCGAGCGGATTCATCGTCGCGCTCACGTTGCGATACCCGACCTCGCCGAGCATGCGCGTGAGCAGCTGAACGTTCGCCGTCTGATCGTCGACCACCAGAATGTGCGCATCTAAAATGTCTTCGTCATCTATCATCGAGCGCCCCCAAGTGCCCCAGCGTGGCTCGCACCGTGTTTCGCAAATGCCAACGCGGCATCCAGCGTGTCCATGAACTGGTTGACCTTGATCGGCTTGGTCAGATAGCGAAAGAAGCCGGCCGCCATACCTTTCTCGATGTCCTCCGGCATGGCGTTGGCGCTGAGGGCGATGACCGGAATACTCGCCGTTTGCGGGTCCTCCGCCAGGATGCTGAGCGCGATGAGTCCGCTGATGCCGGGCAGGTTGATATCCATCAGAATGAGGTCGGGTAGAGCAGTGCGCGCGATTTCGATGCCACGGATGCCATCCTTCGCCACCAACAGCTCGATGTCCGGACGCCGCTCCAAGAGCTTCTCGACCAACATCAAGTTCGCCGGATTATCCTCGACGCACAACAGCGTGTGCAGCGGCGCATCGGCATGTGCACGCGAAGGTGCGGCTGCCGTACGTTCGGTCGCGACCGCAACGAGTCGCGGCGCATGCGTCGAGTGCAGTTCGATCCAGAATACGCTGCCCACGCCGACCGTGCTTTCGGCGCCGATTTCCCCGCCCATCAATTCGACCAGTCGCTTGCTCACCACCAGCCCGATGCCGGTCCCTTCCTCGCTGCCGGACTCCTGACCGAGGCGATTGAACGGTTGGAATAGCTGCGCGAGCTTTTCGGGAGGCAATCCATTGCCGGTATCGTGCACGCCGATGCGCGTGCGTTGGTTCGCACTCATGGTGCAGATCACTTCGACCGTGCCGCCGGTGCGATTATATTTAATCGCGTTGGACAGCAAGTTGATGAGCACCTGCTTGACGCGGGTCCGGTCCGCCTTGACAAAGGGCGTGTCGTCGAGGCGCGGAAAGGTCAACCCGATGCCGTGTTTCAATGCCAAAGGTTCGATCATGCCGCGGCAGTCGCCGAGCACGTCGGCAAGCGAGATGGGCTCTGGCGACAACGACAACTTGCCCGACTCGATCAACGCAAGATCGAGGATCTCGTTGATCAGCTCCAGTAAATACCAGCCCGCCTGGAGGATCTGGTCGATGCTCTGCCGTTGGGCGGGCGTGGGCGCAGGCGTACCTGATTCCATGAGCTGAGCAAACCCAAGAATCGCGTTCAACGGAGAACGCAACTCATGGCTCATGTTGGAAAGGAAATCCGACTTCGCGAGATTGGCCTTTTCCGCCGCCAACTTCGCTCCCTGTAATGCCAAGTTTGTTTCCTGCAGCTCCTGATCGAGAATTTGGCGCTCCGTGATGTCGCGGGCAGCGGCAAACACTCCCTGCAGCGTGCGGTCGCGGTCGTAGAACGTCGTGGCGTTGTACGACACCACCGTTTCCTTGCCATCCCGGGCGCGGGCGGTGAGCTCGTAGTTGGTGAGCTTGGTTTCACTCAACACGCGTTTGATGCCCGCTTCGGCACGAGCGGCATCGGTGAAGTAATTCTTGAACGGCGCACCGATCAATTCGTCGCGCGTACAACCGGTGAGTGCCTCCATCTGCTTGTTGACGTCCGAAATGATGCCGGAGGGATCCGTCGCGATGAGGGCATCGACGTTCGACTCAATCAGGGAGCGGGTATAAAACTGCTGATCGCGCAGACGCTGATCGAGCCGCTTTTGCTCGCTTTCGAATCGATTGCGCAGCGTGTTGTCGGTGCCGATGAGCAGATAGCCGATGATCGACTCGCGCGTGTCGCGCAGAGCCGTGACGGACACCACCGCCGGGAAGCGGCTGCCGTCCTTGCGGATATAAGTGAGCTCGTAGATGTCCTCAATGCCGCGCGAGGCCTTGAACACCAAGGCATCGAAGCCCGGCTCGATCGGGGTGGCCAACTCCACGCTCAACAGCTTGGCGCGCGCAATTACTTCTTGCGGATCGGAAATGTCCGCCGGGGTGATCTTGTTGGTGACTTCGGCGGCCGTGTAACCGAGCATGCGCTCGGCACCGACGTTGAAAATCTGAATCACGCCCTTGGCGTCGGTGGCGATACTCGAGAAATTCGCGCTGTTGAATATCGCGCGCTGCAACGTTGGAGCGATGTCAAGCCTATCCTGCGGGGGCGTGCCCGGCATGGCTGCCGCGCTGCCAACCTCGTCCTTCACGATGCGTGTGTTTTTCACCTTTTCCATCTGGTATCGGATTTATCACGATTGGAATGCCGAGCCCCGGCCGCGCATCCGCTCAACGAACTACCCATGATCACCCGGAGGCCACGCCGCGTCCGTGCGTTACCGAACATTGGGTTAGCTGGTCGCGCGCGACGGTGTAATTGGGCACCGCCGCGAGCAGTCCGGCCCCGATCCCGGCTAGTTACGCGCTGCGCCTCGGTCAGGTCGTCGAACGGACCGGTTCTCCGAGGATCAGCCGTATGCCGTGAACCTTGCCATCATCGACCAATGGGATGCGCGTTTGCAAACTCGTGGACAGTGCCTCGCCGTCCAACTCGGCGCGCGCGACACCGCAGCAGTGGCCAAACGGATTGTCGATCAGAATTTCGTAGCGCGACGATCGGTATTTGAACACGATCTCGACCTGCGGCCATTTTTCGGGGATGCACGGCGTCAGGAACAGAATTGTTCCCCGAACACGAAATCCAAGGATTCCCTCGAGGCCGGCCCGGTACATCCAGCCGGCAGAACCGGTGTACCAGGTCCAACCGCCGCGCCCGACGTGCGGAGCGACCGAATACACGTCTGCGGCGACCACATAGGGCTCCACCTTGTAGCGATGCACGTCGGCGCGTGTGCTCGTATGGGCAATGGGGTTCAGGAGCGAGAACAACTGCCAGGCATTGTTTCCCTGGCCGAGAAGAGCGTACGCAATCACCGACCACGTCGCCGCGTGTGTGTACTGACCGCCGTTTTCGCGAATCCCTGGGGGATAACCCTTGATGTAGCCGGGGTCGCGTGGGGTCCGATCGAAGGGTGGCGTGAAGAGCAACGCGAGACCTGCGTCGCGTCGAATGAGAAGCCTATCCACGGCGGACATCGCACGCGCGGCGCGAGTCGGGTCGGCGGCCCCTGAGATGACGCTCCAGGATTGAGCGATGGAATCAATCCGGCATTCGGTATTGGTGGCCGATCCGAGCGGTACCCCGTCGTCAAAATAGCCACGACGGTACCAGTCGCCGTCCCAGGCCTCCTGCTCCAGCGATATCTTGAGCGCTGCGGCGTGGGTCAACCACCGGGTCTCGCGAGCGGGCTGATCGCGTGCTCTCGCCAGGGGCGCGAACGCCATGAGCGTGGCATGCAGAAACCATCCGAGCCAGACGCTTTCACCCCGCCCCATCTCGCCAACCCGGTTCATGCCGTCGTTCCAGTCGCCCGTGCCGATCAATGGCAGCCCGTGCGCTCCGACAGCGAGGCTCTGCTCGAGCGCGCGGGCACAGTGCTCGTAGAGCGATGCGCTCTCGTCCGAGATAACGGGCAGAAAATACGCGTCCGGCTCGTCCGGCTGCAGCGCCTGACCCTCCAGAAACGGCACCGATTCATCCAAGACTGCGATGTCGCCGGTCGTCTCGACGTAGTGGGCGGCGGCGTACGCCAGCCAAACCCGATCGTCGGCAATGCGGGTTCGCACGCCGGGGCCGGCCGATCGCCCCTCGCCCGGCAGCCACCAATGCTGAACGTCACCCTCGATGAACTGCCGGCCGGCCGCTCGCAGTAAGTGCTCGCGCGTCACGGCGGGCCTGGACAGGGCGAGCGCCATGCCATCCTGGAGCTGGTCGCGAAACCCGTAAGCGCCGCTCGCTTGATACAAAGCCGATCGCGCCCACATGCGGCAGACGAGCGTCTGATAGAGCATCCAGCGATTGAGGATGAGGTCGAAGGACCGGTCCGGCGTTTTCACTTGGACCATGCCGAGCACCTCGTCCCAGTATTGAACCACCGTGCGCAAGACCGCATCGAGATCGGCCGACCGGTAACGGCGCAGCAACGATTGCGCCTCGGTCGCGCTCGCGGCTTGGCCAAGGAAGAAGACCAACTCCACGGTCTCGCCCGCGGCGATTTCCACGGAGGTTTGCAGGGCGCAGCAGGGATCGAGGCCGGCGCCCACACGCCGAGACAGCGGTGCTCGTCCGCTGAGCGCCGCCGGCCTGTCGAGCGCGCCATGCCGTCCGAGAAACTCGCGCCGGTCGGCGGTCCATTGCGTTTGCGATCCGGCGAGATCGGCGAACGCCACGCGCGAACCGAACGCGGTGTTCCAGGGATTGTGGGCGAACATCGCGCCTGTGCCCGGGTCGATGGTGGTCACGACAAAGGGTGCCGTGGCAGCCCGCAAGGGCCCGAGCACCCATTCGACGTAGGCCGTGAGGGACAGTCTTCGCGCCCGTTGCGAGGTGTTGCGGATCTTAAGGCGCGAGATCTTGATCGGATCGTCCATCGGCACGTATACCAAGAGATCGAGGTCGATGCCGCGCGAGGTGTGCTCGAAGCAGCTATATCCCTGCCCGTGCCGGGCGCGGTAGTGCGCGCCGTGATCCCGGATCGGCGACGCCGTCGGCCCCCACAGCTCACCGCTCTCCTCGTCGCGCACATACAGCGCCTCGCCCGTGCGATCCGTAACCGGATCGTTGGACCAGGGCGTCAGCTGGTTCTCGCGGCTATTGAGTGCCCAGGTGAATCCGCCGCCCTCCGCCGCGACTTGGAAGCCGAATCCGGGATTGGCGATGACGTTGATCCACGGAGCGGGCGTCCTCTGCCCGGGACCCAAGAGGGTGTGGTATTCGCGCCCGTCCTCCGCGAATCCTCCCAGTCCGTTGAAGAACTCGAGATCCGGCGGCGCGGGAGCCGTCTCCGCCTCGAGAGGTGTACTGCTCGCCGGTCGGCGCGTAGCGGGCGCGGCGGATGTCGCGGCCGCTCGCACACGATCGAGTTGATCCGCCAGGCTACCGCGCTGCCCAACCAACACCACGCGCGCAACAAACGACAGCCGCGCGCGTGTCTCTTCCGAGATCAGATCCGTGCGCAGCAAAAATACCGAGCCGCGGGTACCCTCCGTGCCGATCGGAGACTGCGACTGCCTCATTCGAAGCTGCGTCTCCAGCGCGAATTGCAGGTCCTGCAGGTAGGAGCTCGTTCGTTCGTTCAGTATCACCAGGTCGACGGCAAGTTGCTTCATCCGCCAATATTCGTGAGCGCGCAATAGCTGGCGCGCGATGGCGATGTCCTCGACGTCGTCGATTCGCAGCAGCACGACCGGCAGATCCCCGGAAATGCCGTGAGCCCACAGTGCCGCCGGCCCACCGCCGCCTCGGCGTATGGCATCGGAGGACGGCCGCATCGAGGCATCCGCATGGAGCACATAGCCTGCGAGACGCTGAAAAAGGCTGGCCTCCGCGGCGTCGATACCGAGATGACGAAGTTGGATCTGCGCCTGTGTCCAGGCCAAGGTGGCCGCACGCACGAATGCGTTGGGCTCGCGGTGTTTGTCGATGAGATCCAGCACGCCCTCGCGAGAATCGGCAATACTGGTCCAGAATGCAATGCGCACCGTGGCGCCTGCTTCGATGCGCACCCGATATCGAAGCGCGAACACCGCATCGAGAACGGTGCCCACGGTGTTGGACAGACGTCGTCCGTCCATCATGGCAATGGGCGCCAGAATGTCGCGCCCGCGGCCGAGAAAGCGCGCTCGGTCGGTTTCGATCTCCGGCTTGCCCAACACCTCGCCTTCAATGACGGCATGATGGGCCGCCCAGATCTCCGGATCGGCGGGCGAGCGCCGCCGCCGCGTCGCCAGGATCGCGCCCACCTTCACCATGTACTCGGTCTGTACGAAGAGCTTGGAGAATGCCGCATGAGCCGCATCGGCCGCCGGCGGCGCAAGCATGAGCTCCGAGTAGGACGTGACTTCCAGTTCGCGCATCCGATTACCGGAATTCACAATCGATAGGCGGCGCACCTCGACGTCGTTTTCCGGAGAGACGACCACTTCCAGGATCGTGCCGATCGGGGGGTCGTTGCGAATGAATTCCGCGCGATCTTCGCTGAAGTTCACTTCGTAGCTGTCGGGTTCGACGCCGCACGGTTGATAGCCAACGGACCACACGGCGCCGTTTTCGATGTCGCGCAGAAAGATATAGCTGCCGGCATCGTCCCGCGTGGGATCTTCGCGCCAACGCGTGATGCCAAGATCGCGCCAGCGGCTGAAGCCGGAGCCGGCGCTCGTGAGCATGACCGAATAGCGGCCGTTCGAGAGCAGATGGGTTTGCGGCGTCGATTCGCGCGGGGCCTTCAGCCGCCGTGTTTCCGGAACTTGCACATCGCTCACTCGCGCCGCGGTGCCGACCTCTTCGGCCCGGGGATGAGCGATCGAGACATCGCGCGGCGTGCGCTCCTGCAGCAAGAGTTCGGTCGCCTGTATGCTCGGTTGCGCATGAAACCGCTCGCGCATCCTGCCGTCGAACAGCACGTTGGCGATGGCCACCACGGTCATGCCCTGATGATGCGCCATGAATGCGCGAACGACCGCCACCCGGGATCCTTCGGGCAGACGGCTGCGCGTGTAATCGAGCGCCTCGTAGAATCCGTACCGGCCGCGAGCGCCAAGCGCAGCGAGTCGCGTAAAATTGAGCGCTGCGCATTTCGGATCGACCATCACGGCAAGGGCCGTCGCGTACGGCGCGATCACGACGTTTTCGCTCAAACCCCGTTTGAGCCCCAGACCCGGCACGCCGAAGTTCGAATACTGGTAGGTTTGCTCCAAGTCGCGCGCGTTGTAGGCGGATTCCGAAACGCCCCAGGGAATGCCGAGCTCGACACCATAAGCAATTTGCCGCTGGACGATCAGACGATTGGTTTGTTCGAGGAGACTCCCGGATGGCGCACGCATGACGAGCGACGGCATCAGATATTCGAACATCGACCCCGACCAAGAAATCAGCGCTGCCCCATGACCCACGGGTGTGACCGTGCGCCCGAGGCGGAACCAGTGGCGGGCCGGCACGTCGTTCTTGGCGATGGCGACGAAACTCGCCAAACGCGCCTCGGAGGCGAGTAAGTCGTAGCAGCTCGGATCAAGCGCGCCCTCGGCCGCGCGGTAACCGATCGAGAGCAGCCGGCGCTCGGGATCGAGCAGAAATCCGAACTCCATCGCTTGGGACATTTCCTGCGCCGTCGACTCGATGATTGCCAACCGTTGTCGCAGCGCACGGACGCCCGCATCCGTCAAGCTGAGATCCCGCTGCCGGCTCTCGACCGACCGCTGCGCCGCCTCCGCCCAAAAAAGCGTCTCCCCGCCCACCTCATCGCCTATCTCATGGGTCAACGCCCGCGCGATGTCAGCCACGGTCGCGGCCAGAGGCGCGATCCGCGCTAACCGCGCCGGGATGTCCTTAAGGCTAGCCTCATCCTCATCAAGCGCCGCGGCGAACGTATCGAGCGCGTGTTCAAGCTGCACAACGGTGATGGTGTGGGTTCTGAGCTCGTTGGGGAGCTCGGCGAGGGCCCCGCGGGCGAGGCTCGTGGCGTCTGCGACGCCGCAAAGGATCAAGCCGCCGGCCACGGGCATCTCGATCCATTCTCGACACGTATTCGCGAGTGCAATGAGATGCGCCGCAAGATTGCCGCTGTCCACGGAAGAGACGTATCGAGGATCCAGAGGTCGCAGATCCTGCGTGTCGTACCAGTTGAAAAAATGGCCGTGATGCTGCTGCAAGCGGCTCATGGTCGCCAACGTCGCTTCCAACCGATCGAGGGTCTCGATCGTTCCCGCCCATCCGAAGTCGCGAGCGCTGACGGCGGAGAGGAGATACAGACCCATGTTGGTGGGAGAAGTGCGATGCGCCAGCACCGGCCGTGGATCCTCCTGGAAGTTGTCGGGTGGCAGCATATGGTCGTCCGCCGTAACAAATGTCTCGAAGTAGCGCCATGTGCGGCGCGCGACCAATCTCAATGCTCGGGCGTCCACAGCCGTGACAGCCAGATGTCCCGCGACCGGTGGAGAGCGGCTGATCCATACGGCGATGGCGGGGGAAGCGATCCAGAGGATCACGAAGGGCGCTGCCAAAGGCCAGGCGTCGGGTCGAAGGCACGCAATCAGCACTGCGGCGATGATCGCAAGCGCCACGCCTCCGCTCATGCGGCGGTAGGCGCTGCCGAAGTCAAGCTCGGAGCTGAGGTTCGCCTGAGCGGCGGTGACCCACTGCAGGAGGTTCCGCCGGCTCACGAACAGACGAAACAGCGTTCGACCGACCGCGTCGATCATCAGCCATGCCTGGTGGGCCAGAAAGGTGATCAGGAACGCGCCCAGAGACGCAGCAAGCCCGATATCCTTACGCAGGGCGCGGAAGTGGCTGCGTAACTTCACGCCGGGGCGGTGCGGCACGACGGCAGCGAAAATTGGCAGCAGCGCCGGCAAGCCAATCGTCAATACGATAAAGGCGGTCCAGACCAGCGAACCGTCGCCGGGCAATGCCCATCCGGCGAGCAGCGCCGCGACACTCGCGGGCGCCGATAGCGTGCGCCGCAGATTGTCCAACATTTTCCACAGGCCGATCGGAGGCAAGCGGCGTCCGCCCCGCATGGCGCCCGCGGCATCGCCCCTTCCGAGGATCCAGGGCAGCAGCTGCCAATCGCCGCGCGCCCAGCGATGCTGGCGTGCGGCAGCGACATCGTACCTCGAGGGAAATTCCTCGACGACCTCGATATCGGAAACCAGACCCGCGCGCGCAAAGATCCCCTCGAACAGATCGTGACTGAGCAGCGTTCCATCGGGCACACGACCGGCGAGAGCCGCTTCGAAGGCATCCACATCGTAGATACCCTTGCCCGCGTATGAACCTTCGCCGAACAGATCCTGGTAGACATCCGACACGGCAGCGGCATACGGATCGATGCCGCTCGCGCTCGAGAAGACGCGCTGAAAGATCGATCCTTCACGACCGACAGGCAGGGAGGGCGCGACTCGTGGTTGCAGGACGGCGTATCCTTCGACCACGTGTCCGGCTTCGGCGTCGAACCGGGGGTGATTCAGCGGGTGCGCCATTTTGCCGACCAGGCGGCGCGCCGCATCCCGCGGCAGCCGGGTGTCGGCGTCGAGCGTGATGACGTAGCGGACGCCCGGCGGAACCGCTAGGGGACGCCCATTGGCGTCATGGAAATTCGTGTCGTCCGCTCCGCGCAGCAGCCGATTCAATTCGTGCAGCTTCCCCCGTTTGCGTTCCCAACCCATCCACCGCCTCTGCACCTCGCTCCAGACTCGGCGGCGGTGCAGCAGAAGGAAGCGGTCGCCCGCCGAGCCTTTGCCGTAAACCCGGTTCAGCCGTGCAACCGCCTCCTCGGCCATCAAGACCAGCGCCTCGTCACCGGCAGCGACTTCGCTGTGCGCGTCTGTCCAGTCCGAAAGCAGCGCAAAGTACAGCTCGCCTTCCGGCGAGGCGAGATAGTGAATCTCGAGCCGCTCGATCTGCTCTTCGAGTGCCACGGCAGTGGTGAGCAACGTGGGTACTACCACCATCGTTCGAAGATGCGACGGCACCCCGTCGCGCAGTGCAAGACCGGGCAGGATCGTTGCGCCGACCCCTCTCATGACGCCGCGATTCACCAGCGCGATTGCCGCATCGAGCGCTGGAATGAGGCCGAAAAGCGCGAGCAGCGCCAAGTGAGCAACTGACATCCCCCAGGTCTCGAGCACAAAGAGCGGCAGCGACAGAGCGACAGCCGATATCAGGGCGATGGCCGCGACGTAGCAACCAACACCGCTCGCCCGTCCGCAACGGCGGGGCCAGCTGAAGCGAGGCTTTCGATAGCCGATGGCCGCTTCGAAGGTGTCCCGGCCGTTTGCGACCAGGTAATAGCCGGGATCACGGCCGCGCGCGGCATCACGTTCGACGTCGGAGGCGACCGATGCATTGGCAGCCGCGAGTGCCGCAGCCGCGATCTCGAGTTCAGTCAGTTTCGAGCCTCGCCCAAAACGCTCGATTGCCCGCCGGTACAGGTCACGCGTGGAAAAATCCATGGCGGCGAATTCGCTGCCGGCGCGCAGCAGTTGGTCGACCAAGCTGACGCTCTCGAAAAACTCCGGCCAATCAACATCCGAGAGCAGCCGCATGCTGGTGATGATGTTCCGTACGGTCACGTTCGAGGCGCCCTGGCGCTGATGCTCGTCGCGTACCGCCTCGTCCGAGGTCGTCCCCTGGGCGACCAGGCGCTCCTCCAGCCAGTGCAGTGCCGGCGTCACTCTCGGGTCCTGATCGCGCAGGCGCTGGACTAGCTGGACCGCAAAGGCCGGTGAGAGGAATGTACGACCGGCGTCGCGACCGGTCAGCGCGTCGGGTTCCGCGGTATGGCCGTTGACGCCCAGAAGTCGATCGGCCAGCGCGTCCGCTTCCTGGCGCGCGGCTCGGCTGCTCACGATGCGCGCTGCGGCGCGGCGCAGATTTTCCACGAGTACGATCCGCAGCGTGATCGCCACGGCCCAAAGCTCACCGATGGTCAGGGGCTGAACGCGCTGATAGGCGCGCACGAAACCGCGCAGCGTTTCAGGATCAAATCGGCTGTCGGTGTGGGCAACGAATGCCCAGGCCACGCCGAGTACGCGTGGATACCCCTTCAACGGGCCATCCCCTAACTTGGGCAGCAGCCGATAGAAGCTCGGCGGCAGATCTTCGCGGATTTCCCGGATTTGCTCTTCGACGATGTGATAGTTGTCGAGGAGCCACTCGGCCGCCGGCGAAATTGCGCGACCCTCGCCCATCGCTGCTGCGATATCCCGATACGCGGCGAGTAGAACCGACTCATTGTCCCGCAGACGCGCCCCGAGATTGCCGCGGGTTATTCGGCGCTCAGTGATCGGCTGTGCGGCGGCAAGGCTTGCTGCGTGCTGCTCCAGGCGCTCGATGCTGAACAGCTCCGCGCGCAGGATCTCATCACTGTTCCAAGGCGAAGCGGGCGCGCGGCGCCGCGGGGCGCGGCCGTCGAGTGATATCAATTTGGCCGGTTCATCAAATTGCGGGCGCGTGAGCCAGCCTCCGTTAGAGCAGGAGCTGATACTGCGCCGAATTCGCGGCAGGGTCGGTACGTTGGCGCACACTCGTGCCGGCTGATGCGGCAGTCTATACCGAAATCAACCCTAAGAGCGGCGCGGCGCGCCCGATATGTTCGCCAGCGAACGGAATCTTTGGATGCAAGGCCGATAATGGCCGCACCATGGTCCTCCTGCCAGACACGCACAAGATCCGCCGTGTGCTATGTGCGCGTTCCCGAGTGCTCGTGGCCGCGACGATTGCCCTCTCGCTCGGCGCCTGCTCGTCGGTTCCTCAGGCATTCAACGCCCCGAAGCCCTCATCGGTCGCGCTTGCAAATCCGGAGGAGACCCGCCTCGGCGCGCAGTTCGACGGTGCCGCACGCAAACGGGACGGAAACTCCGCGTATCGAATCATCTCCGTCGGTGTCGATGGATTCCTGACTCGCGCGCAAATGATCGATGCCGCCGAGAAGACCCTGGATCTTCAATATTTCATCTTTCGCGGCGATGAAACGGGTCGGCTGCTCACCGATGCCCTGATGCGCGCGGCCGATCGTGGGGTGCGCGTGCGGGTGCTCGTCGACGACGGCGACACGGTTGCCGGCGATGAGCAAATCAGCGCGTTGGATTCCCATCCGAACATCCAGATTCGCATTTTCAATCCATTTGTCTACCGCGGGCACAGCAATCTGCGGCGCGCGATCGAGTTCATGCTGCACGCCTCGAGACTCGACTACCGAATGCACAACAAGCTGCTGGTCGTCGACAACGCCGTGGCGCTCATCGGCGGGCGCAATATCGGCAATCAATACTTTCAGATGGACCCCGATTCCCAGTTCGCCGACGACGATGTTTTCGCCGCAGGTCCGATCGCCATGCAGCTCTCCACGACCTTCGATGAGTTTTGGAACAGCCGTTTCGCGGTGCCCGCGGCCGCGCTCGATCGCAGCCAGAGTTCGCGGAGCGCGTTCGCTGAACGACGCGAGCGCGCAAGTGAGCCCAGGGAACGCGACTTACAACCGCTAAAGACGGACGGCGTCGATTATGTGGCGCGATTGGCGTCCGGTGAACCCTTTGCCGGAATGATCTCGGGCCGGCTGCCGCTGGTGTGGGCCCCGGCGCAAGTCATCAGCGACACGCCGGACAAAAAGGAGGTCGAGCGAGATAAATTGGGCGGGCGCCTGATGGCTGAGCAAGTACTCAAAGCGGCCGGCGAGACGCAATCCGAGCTGCTGATGGTGACGCCGTACTTAGTACCGGCTCCGGACGAATTAACGGCGCTCAGGGACCTGCGTGCGCGTGAGATCCGCGTTGGCATTTTAACCAACTCGCTCAAATCGACCCCTGATATCGTGGCGCAAGCCGGGTACATGAAGCTCCGTGTCGTGCTGGTCAAGGAAGGCGTGGAACTGTATGAAAGCCGATCGCTCCTCGGCAATACCCGGGGGAGCGGTGAAACCGCGGTGGTGTCGAGCTACGGCAACTATGGCCTGCACGCCAAATTGTTGGTGTTCGACCGAAAACGCATCTTCGTCGGTTCGATGAACTTCGATCAGCGCTCGAAGCACCTCAATACCGAGATCGGTCTCATCATCGATAGTCCGGAACTCGCCCAACAAACCGTGACGCGCTTCGAGCACATGGTGCGACCGGATAACGTTTACGCGCTGGCATGGCGCGAAACAACCGCCGGCGTGCCCGCGCATCTCGTATGGGATACCCAAGAGGACGGCAAAGCCGTCGAATACACGCAGGAACCCGCGCGCAGCTCGTGGCAGAGGTTCGACATGAAGGCCCTGTCGTGGCTGCCGGTCGACCGAGAGTTATGAGGATCGGTAGGTCTCTGTTGCCCGCACTGATCGTGGCGGTGAGCATATGGCCGGCTGCACGCGCGTCGACGCCACCGGCGGCACAGATCGAGATCAACCATCTGCTCGGACTCATCAAACAATCCGGGTGCGAGTTTTACCGCAACGGCACTTGGTACGATGCGCAGCGCGCGCAAGCGCATCTGCGCACCAAATACGACGCGTTGGCCGCGGACGGCCAGATCAAGACCGCGGAGGATTTTATCGAGAAAGCCGCCAGCAACAGCAGCATGAGCGGCCAACCCTACCAGATAAGGTGCGGCGGTGGTGCGGCGATGACAACCAACCAATGGTTCTTGGCCGCGCTCGCGCGCTTTCGCAATGGCATCAGCTGAAACGTTCCTTGCGCACCGCGCGTTGCGCGCCGCACGCAAGGACCCGTTGCATCCGAATCACATCAAATCGTCAATCGTCCAATCTGATCGTAAGATCGTTATGGACCGACTTCACGTGTTCCGTCTCACGTGCAAGAGACACCGCTTGGTCGATGGCTGCTTGGCTCCGCGCCGTTCCGGTGAGCCACACGATGCCGTTCTGGTCGGTATCGACATGAATGCGGCCCAGGCTGGTCAGATGGTCAGCCGCGAGCTTGGTCTTGATTTTCGTGGTGATGGCCGAATCCTTCACCATTACTACCGTGCTCGTCCCGACTGCATTTGCATCGTCCGCGAGGGCCGCAGCCGACCCGAGCAGCGCGCCGAATACGACGCAGGTCATTGCTAGTTTTGTCTTCATAAAATGTCCTTTGGTTAGATACCGCCGCGAGTCTCTCACGTGCCGGGATTTCGGGCGGTTCGCTACCGCACATAGGGCGGTTGGCGTCTCGAGAACTAGTCAGCCTCGGAAAGCTATTACGAATCACCCAACAGTTCGGCTATCGGATGCAGCTGCTCCACGTGCTGCGAGACCACTTTGACGATGACGACGATCGGGATGCTGAGAAGCATGCCCCAGACGCCCCAAAGCCAACCCCAAAACATGAGCGAAATGAATACCGCCGCCGAATTCAGGTTCGCGATACGCCCCGTCATCCAGGTCGTCACGAAGGTTCCGATCACGGTGGCGATCGCAAGCGATGCGCCCCCGACCAGTACCGCCATGCCGAGCGACTCGAATTGAATGAAGGCCGGCATGGCCGTCGCCACCGCAGCGACGGCGGGGCCCAAATACGGCACGATGTGCAGAAGTCCGGCGGCCGCAGCCCACGCGCCGGCATTCTCGAGGCCGAGCCAGCGAAACACGATCCAGCTGAGCAACCCAACCAGTAAATTTGTCGTGAATAACATGAGCAGGTATTTTTGAATCGAATGATTGATGTCATTCAAGATGTGCACGGTGATTTTCTTCCTCGACAGCGACGGTCCGGTCAGCCGCACGAGATTTCGTTTGAATCTATCGCCTCCGAGCAACAAGAAGAACACCAGAAAGATCACCATGGCCGCCTGACTCAACGCGCCGAGGGTATCCATCGAACTTTGCCAAAGGAAGGTACGCAATTTGAAGTTGGGCTGATCGACGATGACATGGGTGGCGGCTTGGCGCGGCGCCGCGGGGCCGCCCGCTGCCTGGGTAGCCGCCTTTTCCACCTGGGTGGCGGCGCTTTGCATTTTCTGCATGCCCGCAAGCCCCGCTGAGAGCTTCGTTGCTGCTTCGGGCAACTGTCCGATGATGGTCTGCATCTGTCCGCGCAACGAATACATGCCGAACGCGAGGGCGCTCATCATGCTTGCCATCACGATGACCGTGCCCAAAGCACGCGTGATCTTTAACGCCTCGAGCCAGGCCACGAGCGGATACAGCGTGTAAGAGATCACGATGCCGAGCAGCAGCGGTATCGCAAAGGCGCGGGCCCACCACAGGGCGTAAACCGAGGTGAGCGCCGCGAGGACTCCCAACGCCAGACCCTGCGCATCCACCGCGGGCCGGGATGCCGGGAGGGTGACGAGGGAAGCGTCGGCCACGGCTGGCACACAGGCGTCTCCCATATCGAAACCGATAATTTTAGATGGATCTTGGATAGGACGACTACGCGCGATACTCTGTCAGCTCCTTTCACAGGACCTGACTAGCTGTGCGGTGCCTCGTGTTTTCCCGCCGGCTTCGGCTCTTGGGTCTCTTGTAAGGTTTTCTGCTCCATCGTGTGGCGTTGCGCGAGTGCCTGAGTCTGCGCCTGGTGCTGCCGCTCGAGCGCCTGGGCATTGCCGTTCGCAGCAGGCTGTTTCGCGGCCTGCTCGTGATCGGCGGTTTGCCTCTGCTGCAGTTCTTGCCGTTGCTTTTCCTGGCTATTGCTCAACTCATCCTTAGCTCGCTGATTCGCGGTGTCGCGTGCAACGTTTCCCGTGCTTCGTGCCGCTTGGTGAACTACCGGGGGCAAGTCCGCCGCATGCATCGGAGCGGCCCTTTCGATCGGCTTGGGCGTAGCTGCCATCTGCGGTTTACCGTGATTGACCGAGGCCGAGAGCGCGTGATTCGCCATTGCCGCTTCGCGATGCTGCGTCTGTACCGCTGTTGCCGCCTGATGCGGCGCGTGCGCGGCCGCCTGTTCCGCCGCAGTCGGCTGCGCCCTGACGCCGCCCGTCCCGCCGTTGAAGCTAACCCGGTTGACGTTGTTATTGACCACCGTCTGGCGGTACACATTGTGAATGTTGGTGACATTCACATGGCTCACCTCGGTGTTGTAATAGAACTGCTGTCCCTGCCAATGCCCGCCGGTGTAACCCTGGCCGGAATAGCCGAAACCGTAGGCGATGCCGCCATAGAACCCGACCGTCGGGCCCCAGTAGCCGGCATTCCACGCGTACCCTCCGTTGCCCCATCCCCAATACCCGGGCGTCCAGAGCAGCCCGACTTCGGGCGGCTGTACCCACGCGCCGGGCACCCAGAAGTACCCGTCCTGAGTGTAGTCCCAATAGCCCGGTGCCCAGATCCCACCTGCTTCGACGAGCACCGGTTGTTCGTACACCGGCAATGCGGGCGGTGCGAGCGTGATGGACACCGAAATCTGCGCCGTCGCGATCTCGGGCAGCGCGATCACAGCCAGGCCCAACGCCAAGGCGCAGGCCGAGCGGATCAGAAGTGATTTGGAGATCTGTCTCATGAAGAATGCTTTCCTGTAAAAGTGCGGAGCCGCGCCGAATTGCGGCCGGTTATCCCGATGGGCGATGAAAGCATGCGCGCCGCCTCTTTGTCGGGACGGTACCGCACATAGGGGGCAGTGACCGGATGGCCGGACGCTTCCGATTCCGGGGGCATCCGGTACACTCATATTGTGATCTCCACCCGGATGAGTGCAAGATCGCGAAATCGACCACACCGTAGCGGAGCTGGTATGTGCGAGCTTGACGATCTGGATGAATTTGCGCGTCGCTCGGGCGATCTGACCCGACGGCAGTTCGGTGCAATGGCACTCGGTGCCGGATTGGCGGCGGCGTTGCCGAAACTTGCCAATGCCGCGGAGATCCAGGGAGCGGATGTTGAAATAAAGACTCCGGACGGTGTTGCCGATGCCTATTTCGTGCACCCGGCGGCGGGCAAATATCCCGGCGCGCTCATTTGGCCAGACATATTCGGATTGCGTCCCGCGTTTAAGGCAATGGCCACTCGACTGGCCGAGTCAGGCTATTCGGTCCTGGTCATCAATCCCTTTTACCGCACGAAGAAAGCACCCACGGCGCCGGATCACCCCGATTTCAACGACCCTGCGACGCGACAGGCACTCATGAACCTGATGGGTACATTGAACCCCGAGACCGCAGTGACCGATGCCAAGGCATTCATTTCGTTTCTCGAGCGCCAGCCATCCGTCGATCGGAAGCGAAAAATGGGCACCACCGGATACTGTATGGGCGGTCCCTTTGTGTTCCGCACGGCTGCCATTCTCCCGGATCGAGTCGGCGCAGCAGCCACGTTTCATGGCGGTGGACTCGTAACCGACAAGCCGGATAGCCCGCACCTCCTGATCCCGCAGATGAAGGCACAGTTTTTAATCGCGATCGCAGCAAATGACGACTCGCGGCAACCGGAAGCCAAGGACGTGCTGCGCGATGCTTTCGCCAAGGCGCACTTGCCGGCGGAAATCGAAGTCTATGCGGGCACCTTGCACGGTTGGTGTCCGCCCGACGCGCAGGTCTACAACCGCGAGCAGGCGGAGAAGGCGTGGAGCCGGATGTTGGCGCTGTTCAGTACCGCGCTTGGGTAGAACTGAGCTTAATCGGAAATTGCGTGGTTCCCGAAAAATGGGAGATTCCAATGAACGAAGAAACCTTAAACCTGAGCATACGCAAGTTCCTAAAAAACGTAGGCATTAATTCGCAGCGGGAAATTGAGCACGCGGTAGCGAAAGCCGCTGCAGCCGGCACCATTGCAGGCATAGAATCATTTTCCGCAAAAATGACGCTCGAAGTTACGGGCCTCAAGGTAAAAGTCGAATTTAACGGCGACATCACGCTGCAATGAGCTTGGTGCAGCACACTTGTTAAATGCAGCGTTGCCAATGAAAGCTTCTCCGAATGATATTTTTAACTTTAAATGACAAATCGCTGATTATTAAAGTCTTTATTCTCCGCGACGGAGTTCCGATTAGCGCCTCTCGCCGCGGCCGGTAGCACGGGTACAGCTCGCCAACGCGTGGCTCGCTTCGCTGGTGACACTGCATCCCCTGGCGATATGCGCGTATACTTTTTTCGGGCGCTTACGCAAATCCGACTAACCGGTATGCACGCACTTGCCCGCACGATGCAGGCTGTTGGGAAACACAGTTATGGGATGCTTGCTTAAACAAGGCGGCGGACTGTACCCACGGTTGCGTATTGGTGCGGTGCTGCTGGCAGCCGGTGAAGGCCGACGCATGGGTGGCGTGGTGAAGCCGCTCATACGGCTGCGGGGTGTGCCGCTCATCAGCCGGCAATTGGTCGCCCTCAGCGGAGCCGGCGTCGATGAAGTCGTCGTGGTCACGGGCCACGCCCGCGCGGCGATCGAGAGACAGGTGCAGAGTTTTTCGGTAACGCTCGTGCACAACGAGGCGCACACGCAAGGCCAGGAAGGCTCGGTGCGGGCCGGGCTCGGTACGCTGATCGGCAGCTTCGACGCGGTATTCATCATGCCTTCCGACCAGCCGCTGATCGGTGCAGACGATTTGATCGAGCTGATCGGGGCGTTCAAGAAGCGCGCCGCCGGTCATGTGCTGGTGCCAGTCGTGGACGGCCAGCGCGGCAACCCCATTTTACTCGACGAAGTGGCGCACGCGCAGATTCTCGCCAGTGCCACGAACCTCGCCTGCCGGCATCTGATCGAGCGCCAGCCCGAACTCGTGAGTGTGTACGAAACCAGCAATACCCGTTTCATTACTGACCTCGACACACTCGAGGATGTGCAGTGGCTGGCGCGGCGCACCGGGTGGCAACTCGAATTGCCGCTGGTGCAGGAGACTGTCGAAGAGAGGAGTTAGCCGACACAGGCGGCCCGCGGCGGGCCTAACCTTTAAAGGAGCGTCCCATGATACCCCGCGAATTCGAATATCACTCCCCCAAGAGCATTCCCGACGCGCTTGGCTTGCTGGAGCGATTCGGCGACGAGGCCAAGCTGCTCGCCGGCGGCCACAGCCTGCTGCCC
>Ga0209415_10006127_pt1 | contig 21482 bp, 15 predicted proteins | sample PeaSoiSIISIP2007_FD_187696 | JGI IMG/M metagenome (GOLD analysis project Ga0209415, IMG submission 187696) | Peat soil microbial communities from Weissenstadt, Germany - SII-SIP-2007 (SPAdes) (version 2) | ecosystem: Environmental > Terrestrial > Soil > Wetlands > Peat | place: Germany... | reverse complement strand
GAGCGACCTCCACGCAGGTGCCGTACGCGTTGCACCAGGAACTGGTCCGCCAGACCGCGCGGGAGTACTCGTCCTGAGCGTCCCGGGCGAGCTCGTCGCCGCGGGAGAGCCGTCCGCTCATAGTCTTCAGCCTTCTCACTGATCCGGCTCGCGGTATCACAGGGCCGCCCGGCCAGATCGAATCCGGTTTAGGGTTCGGGTCTTCAAGGTGTCGGTTCTGTCGTTCTGAAAGGTCGTGTCCGAGCACGGGTCGCGTCGCCATCTCCTCGTTGAGATGCGGCAACCACAGTGATCAGATAGGTCACCTGGTGCCCGAGTGGCACCAAACCAAACCTGAGGTTAGCCCCGCCAGACAGGCCTGTCCACTCGCCCGGCGCTGCTTTACCTTGACAGTACGCTATCGGGACGCACTGGCGCCCGCGAGCCGTTACGAGTCAATGTCACGACCTTAATGAGCGGCCCGCCAGCCATCGGAGCTGACACCGCCGGGGACCGGGGCCGCCGGGTCATAGGGCGTGCGGGTGTAGCAGAACGAGCCGACATCCAGCGCGATGGCCGTGCCGTCGGGCCCGCGGACCGGGAGCAGCGGCTCGCCGGCCTGGTAGCCGTCGATCCCCCGCCAGCCGCCGTCGGCATCGCGCCGGAAGCGCATCGAGCCCGCGCCGGCCGGCTCCCTGCTCAGCTCGAGGACATCGGCTGTCAGCCGCAGCGTGTACCGGGCCGGTCCCCAGTACCAGGTGCCGAGAAGGCCGAACAGGTCGGCGCTGACCTCGGCTGGTGTCCACTCGGCGGGGCAGCGGGGCTCGCAGTCGGCCAGCATGGCGAGCAGGTCGGAGCCGAGCGTCCAGCCGAAGCCGGCGGTCGAGTTGGCCGCGGCGATCGCGGTGTCGCCGCCCGGTGCGTCCGTGATCTGCAAGAGCGCCACGAACCCAGGCATCGAACCGGTGTGCCCGTAGTACCGGACGCCGCCGGCGTTCCAGAGCTGGAGCCCGAGCCCGTAGCCGGCCGTCCACGGCTGACCGGGCGCTTCGGCGATCACGATCGGCTCGCGCATCTCCTCCAGGGTCGCCGCCGCGAGCAGGCCGCCGGTGTCGCCGGCCAGGAACCGCGCCCAGCTGGCGAGATCGTCGACCGTCGTCCACAGCTGGCCGGCCGGAGCCATCGCTCCGGCATCGTGCTCGGGCTCGGCGAGCAGCACGTCAGCATGCGGGTGCACGGCGAACCCCGGCGCGAACGGCGGCTGGGGTCGAGTCGTCGTCCGGGACATGCCGAGCGGCCGGAGCAGTTCGGCGGCGATCACGTCGTGCCACGGCCGGTCGTGCAGCATGGCGATCAGGGCGCCGAGCAGGCCGAATCCGACGTTCGAGTAATGATGGCGCCTGCCTGGCCGGAACCGGGCAGCGTCCTTGCCCAGGCTGGACGCCGTGAGGTCGGCCAGCGACGATCCCGGCGTGCGCTCCCACCAGGGGCCGGCGGCCTCGGCCCGCAGCCCGGCCGAGTGCGAGAGCAGCTGACCGATCGTCATCGAGCCTGCCGCCCCGGCGCTGAGGTAATCGCCGACCGGATCGGAAAGGCTCAGCCGGCCGGCGTCGCGCAGCCGGAGCACGGCCACGGCGACGAAGGTCTTGGTGATCGACCCGGCCCGGTACTGCGTGCCGGCGTCCGGCTGGCTGCCCGCGGCTTCGGCACCGGAAGCAGGCTGGCCGCCCCGGCCCGGCTGGCCGCCCCGGCCGTCGTCGCCGGCAGCCGTCGCCCGGCCGGCGGCCGGGAGCCTGCCGCGGCCAGCGGACCAGATCAGCTCGCCGTCGCGCACCAGGCCCGCTACCACCGAAGGCAGCCGCTGCTCGGCCTGCTCGCGCGCCAGCCGGACGTCGAGCAGCCGCCGGGTTCGCTCTTCGATCATGGCAGCCAACGCTACCGGTCCGGCGGTCTGGCCCGCGAGCAGCGTCGGTGCCCTGTCCCGGCCCGCGCGAAGACGCGGAGGCGGTGGCCGCATGATGCCCGTCGCGCTGACGGCTCGCGGCGGCTGGCCCGCGCGTCGATCGGCCCGCGTGGCCGCCGACCGCCGCCTGCCGCCTGCCGCCGGCCGCCGGTGGCCGCCATGGGCGGATTGACCGGCCGTCGGCTGTAATGATCGATGCGTGGTCGCTGCGAGCGCTGGCCGGCTGAGACACTGAGCTGCCGGTGCGGCCACGCGCAGCACGGCCGTGCCTAGCGAAAGGACCTCAGTTGCCGTTCCTGGTCCCCGACAGCGACATCGTGTCTGCCATCGACGCACCGCCGACGCCGCTGGTGCTGCCCGCTCCCGACGGGCGCTACCTGCTCCTGATCGGGTACCAGGCGCACCCGCCGGTAGCCCTGCTGGCCAGGGAGAGCCTGTCGCTGGCCGGGCTGCGGCTCGACCCGGTACTCCGCGGCAGGCAGCGGACCCGCAGGTTCACCGGGCTGTCCGTGCTGCGGGTCAGCGACGGCACCGAGGTTCCGCTCAGGCTGCCGCCTGATGCCCAGGTCAGCGTGCCTGCCTGGGCACCGGACGGGGAGCGGTGCGCCTTCACCATCGACGAGCCTGACGGGATCGGCGTCTGGATCGGCGACGTGCGGACGGCCGAGGCGCACCAGGTTCCCGGGCTCCGGGTGTCCGACGTCCTCGGCGCCGAGCCGCCGACGCTCGGCGGCACCGTCGGCTGGTCGAGGGACAGCCGGTCGCTGCTCGCGCTCGGCGTGCCGGGCGGCACGCCGGCCGCGCAGGCGGGCGCGGGGGCGGGCGCGGGGGCGGAGGCGCAGGCGCAGGCGGCCGCGCGGGCGGAGGCGCCGGGCCGGCCCGGCGGAGCGGCCGGGGCGGCCGGGACGCCCGGCCGGCCGGGGACCTCGGCGCCGATCGAGCCGCGGATCGAAGAGACCTCGGGGAAGCAGTCGCAGATGGCGACCTTCCAGAACATGCTCCGCACACCGGCCGACGAGGACCGGTTCGAGCAGCTGGCGACGACCGTCCCGGTCCGGGTGGACCCTGCTACCGGCGCGGTCGCCGAGCTCGGGCCAGCCGGCCTCTACCAGCTGCTCAAGGAGTCTCCTGACGGGCAGTTCCTGCTGGTGTACCGGCTGCAGCGGCCATTCTCGTTCCGGGTCCCTTACAGTTACTTCGCCCGGCGGACCGAGGTCTGGACGGCGGCGGGGAAGCTGGTGACGGTGCTCGCCGACCTTCCGGTCAGCGACGAGGTGCCGCGGATGGGCGTCCCCACCGGACCGCGCCGGGTCTCCTGGGATGAGAGCGCGCCGGCCAGGCTGATCTGGGCCGAGGCGCTCGACGGCGGCGATCCGGTCGCGCCCGCCGAGCACCGGGACGCGATCAGGTGCCAGGCAGCTCCGTTCGAGACGGCGCCCCGGCTGGCCTTCAAGGTGGCGAATCGCTGCCTGGGCTGGCTGAGCATGGAGTCCCCTGGCACCCTGCTGCTGACCGAGCACGACAGGGACCGCAGGTGGCTGACCACCTGGCTGTGCGACCTGGCGGCGCCCGAGCGAAACCGGATCATCTTCGATCTGGCCGAGGACGACGCGTACGCGGACCCCGGCTCGCCGCTCACGCGGCTGCGGCCGGACGGACGCAACACCGTGCTCCAGGACGGCCCGGCGATCTACCTCGCGGGCGAGGGCGCGACGCCGGACGGCGAGCGGCCGTTCCTGCACCGCCACGACCTGGAAACGGGGGAGACGACCGGCCTGTTCCTGTGCCCGCCCGATGCGTACGAGATGGTCGCCGGCTTCGTCGACGACCGCAGGGATCAGATCGTGATCTGGCACGAGAGCCCGTCCGAGCCGCCCAACCTGCGGGTAATCGACCTCGGGGTCCCGGCCGCTGGCTCCCTGGCCGCTCCGGCGCACCGCTCGCTGACCAGCTGGCCCGATCCGCATCCGGCGCTGACCGGCATCGGCAAGCGGCTGATCGTGACCGACCGGGGAGACGGCGTGCAGCTGTCCGGGATGCTGTACCTGCCGACGGACTACGATCCGGCCCGCGACGGCAGGCTGCCGCTCGTGCTGTGGGCGTACCCGGACGACTACGGAAGTCCTGACACGGCCGGCCAGGTGCGGGACAGCAGCCAGCGATTCACCCGGCTGACGGCCAGCGATCCCGCGTGGTTCGTGCTCAGCGGCCACGCCGTGCTCGCGAACGCGACGATGCCGGTGATCGGTGACCCCGAGACGAAGAACGACACCTATATCGAGCAGATCACCGCCGCCGCCGCCGCGCACATCCGGGCGCTCGCCGACCTGGGCATCGCTGATCCGGCCCGGGTGGCGACGGCCGGCCACAGCTACGGCGCGTTCATGACGGCCAACCTGCTGGCGCACACGGATCTGTTCGCGGCCGGGATCGCCCGCAGCGGCGCCTACAACCGGACCCTGACCCCGTTCGGCTTCCAGACTGAGCGGCGCAGCTTCTGGGAGGCGCCCGGCGTCTATGACCGGGTCTCCCCGTTCAGGTACGCGGACCGGATCACCGCGCCGATCCTGCTCGTGCACGGTGCCGAGGACGCCAACTCAGGCACCTTCCCGATCCAGTCGGAACGGCTGTTCCAGGCGATCCAGGGCAGCGGCGGGACGGCACGGCTGGTGATCCTGCCGCACGAGAACCACGGCTACCTCGCGCGCGAGTCCGTGCTGCACGTGCTGGCCGAGCAGATCGACTGGCTCAGGCGCTGGCTGGGTCAGGAGAGCTGACCGGGGGCATCTGGCCATCCGGTCACCCGCGGCGAGTACTTGCGCAGGTCATCACGGATGGTGCGGCCGAGCTTCCTGGTCTCCCTGCGGTTGATCAGCCCGCCGGCCACGGCACCGGTCAGCAGCGGCCCGAGCGAGAACACGCTGCGGCCCGCCCTGGCCGCCAGCCGCCGCTGCAACTGCCTGCCCAGCGGTGACCCGGCCGCGAGGATCAGCCCCCCGGGCGCCAGCCGGACTCCCCGGCGCTGTGCCCAGGAGCCGACGTAGGCGGTCATCCGGTCGATAACGCCGCCCGGCGCCCGCATCCCGTACACCTCGTGCAGCTCGGCGACGAGCTTGATCTCGATGCCGACCACCGACAGCGTCTCGGTCGCGATCTCGGCTCCCGCCGCCGGCAGGAACGGCAGCACGGCCCAGGCGCCGACCGCCGCGCCCACCGCGCCCGAGGCGCGCGCCGCGCCGTCGATCAGCGCGTCGGCCAGCTCATCGGGAGACCGGCCGGGAAACTGGGCCCGCAGCGCCGCGATGTCCCTGACCGGCAGCCTGGGCGCCATCGCGAGCACCTGACCGCTGAGCCACCGGCTGCCGGATGCGACGCCGCGCCTGGTGACGTGCGCGCCCCGCCGGGCGGCGCTGCCCATCGCGGCGCCGAGCTGGCGCACGCCCCTGGCGCGGTTCGCCCGCCCGGCCAGCCGCCGCCTGCTCAGGAACCGGCCGGGCCGCCCCTGCTCGCCCGCCAGCTCGACGGCTTCGGAGACCGCCTCGAGGGCAGCCTCGGTAACCTCATCCGGCTCGCTATCCGTCGCCTCCATAGCTCCCAGGTACCACATCACGGCGCCGTTAATCAGCCGGACCCGGCCTTTGCGCCGGCAGCGCTCGACGAGCCCGTACGGCTGCGGCGGATCAGCGGCGATTTCCCTGCCCGCAGGTCTCCCCGGACGGCTGCCGTCACCGCGGACCGGCCCGCGCCGTGTCGGCCGCCGCCGTGTCGGCCGCCGCCGTGCCGGTCGGCCGCCCTGTCGGTCGGCCGTCGTGCTGGTCGGCCGTCGTGCTGGCTGGCCGCCGTGCTGGCCGGCGTCAGGACGTGAACCGCTGCGCGGCGCAGGCGTAGTCGAAGATCTCGGCCTTGGTGAACCAGACGTCGATCTCGCGCTCGGCTTCGGCGGCATTGCCAGAGGCGTGCACCAGATTGGCGACCGGGATGCCGCGGGCGTTGGCGTAGGCCCTGCTCATGTGGGCGAAGTCGCCCCGGATGGTGCCGGGCTCGGCCTGGTCGGGATAGGTCGAACCGACCATCTTGCGCACGCGCGGTATCGCGCCGACGCCCTCGAGCACCATCGCGAGCACCGGACCCGACTGCATGAACTCGGCCATCGTCCGGTAGATGTCCGCACCGAACCGTTCCTCGAGATCGAAATAGTGCCGCCTGGTCAGTTCCGGGTCCATCCAGACCATCTTGGCCGCGACCACCTTGAACAGCGCGTCATCGAAGCGTGCCAGCACCCGCCCGGTCAGGCCCCGCGCCACGGCGTCCGGCTTGAGCAGGACCAGGGTCCGCTGGATGCCGCTGTCGTCGCTCATTGTTGATCCTCCCGCTGACATTGCCGGCGCATAGCTTAACGGTCCGGTGAACCTGGGCAGATCGCCAGTACGGCCCCGGCCGTCCGATCCGGGCAGCGGGGAAACTCATCGGAGCGCGCGCTCGTTGTGCCTTGTGACGCTCGCGGCCGATCGCGGGAGTGCCGGACCTGACCCGATCCTGGGCCTGATCAGGGGGCCGATCCGGCCCAGCCCGAAATCCTGCCGTATGCGTCATCGGTCGATAGGCTGCTAACTGTCCTCAATGTGAGCACAGTGGTGCAGTGCGGCGGCGGTCCCTGTGCGGACCGCTAGCCGCTCCGCGTGGCAGGTGGCCTGGAGTGGTTTCGGCGGAGTGGAATGAAGGGCATATGGGGAAGGCTGGATCTGCGGGTTCCGCGGCCGGGTGCTCAAGTGGTTGCGGAGCCTGCGGTAATGGCGGAGCACTGTGACTACGGCGGCTACCCTGGCGGGGGCGCTCGGTGGCGGTCGGGAGGATGGCGACCGTGCGGACAGGCGCGCGGCGTCGCGGCGCGCTCGCGCCGGAATGAACCGGACCCCGCGCGGAGCCATCGCCCGGTGACCCGTCCGGTGGCCGGGCGTCGCCAGCCGGCGGGACCTGGCTGCCGGATCTGCGCGCGAACAGGGAGGATTGTGTGGCTCGACCAGTAGCACCGAGTCGTCAGACGCGGCTGACGCCGAGGGGGCCGGTGCCGCGCCGGCCGCGCCGGCGCTCCCGCCCGGTACTGCGCGTCGTGCTGGCGCTGGTCACCACCTTCGTCTTCGTCGCCGGCTGGTCGATCGGGCACGCGCTGACCGTGCCTGGCGGAGGGACAACCGCCGAGCGGATAGCCGAGTGGGCGCGCAATCACTATCTGGGCCCGCTCGTCACCTTCGGCGAGTGGCTGAGCTACAACCCGCCCAAGGCCGGCGGCAAGCCGAATGTGTCGTTCACCAGCCTCGGCGGGTCGACAGTGCACAAGAAGCACTATCACGGGATAGCTCCGATCGTGCCGGCCAACATCGGCTCGCCGGCCGGCGCCCCCCTGCCCGGCGAAGGCGTCTGGAAAGTGGCCATCAGCGTCAAGGGCGTCCCGGCGGTCTTCAAGACCTACGTGCGGCAGAGCCGCACCTACTCGTCCTACTACGCGGGCATCGTCTCGATGGACCAGCGGCTGCTCAAGTTCTCTCTGCGGCCGGGCACCGAGGATCCGGGCTACGGCAACTGGGGCGCTCCGATGGACATCCCGCCGGGCCACCGGCTCGGCCTGGTCGCGACCTTCAACAGCGGATTCAGGATCGCCTCGGCTGGCGGGGGCTTCTACCTGCACGGGCATTTCGACGGCAACCTGGTGAAGGGCGCCGCGTCCGAGGTCTACTACCGCGACGGCACGATGAAGATCGGGACCTGGGGCTCCGGCGGGCTGCACCTGGGGCCCTCCGTCGCCGGGGTCAGGCAGAACCTCAAGCTGATCGTCATCAACGGCCAGGTTCCCGCGACGGTCGACCAGAACGTTCTCTCTAGCTGGGGAGCGACGCTGGGCGGCGGGTACAACGTCTGGCGGTCGGGCATCGGCATCACGAAGGACGGCCGGATCGTCTTCGTCTACGGGCCCGCGCTCGACGTGCGCACCCTGGCCGGCCTGCTCAAGCGCGCGGGCGCCGTGTCAGCCATGCAGCTCGACATCAATCCTGACTGGATGTCGTTCATGTACTACCTGCCACGAAACCATCCGGCGAATCCGACTCCGGTCAATCTGCTGCCAACTCAGGTACAACCGCCCTATCGTTACTATTCCCTCGCCAACCGAGACTTCACGGCGGTCTTCGCCCGATGACAGTTCCCACGCCGACGGCGCAGCTTGCTGAGCCGCGCAGCGCCGCCGCACGCCTGGTCGCGCCAGCCCGCTGGGTCAAGGCGGTCATCCAGAGCACCCGCCCGAGGCAATGGCCGAAGAACCTGCTGGTGTTCGCCGCGCCGCTGGCTGGCGATACGGTAGGCCGCCAGTACGGCCTGGCGTACGCGCTGGTCGCCGGGGCCGCGTTCGTCGCCGCCTCGTCCGCGGTCTACCTGATCAACGACGTCGTCGATGTCGAGCGTGACCGCCGCCATCCCTACAAGAAGTTCCGCCCGGTGGCCGCCGGCCGGCTCCCTGAGGCGCAGGCAGTGGCGCTCGCCGTCGGCTTCGTGCTGACGGCGCTGGGGGCCGGCTTCGCGATCGGCGAGCCCTGGCTGGCGGCCGCGATCGCCGCTTACCTGCTCATCTCGTTCCTCTACTCGGCCGGGCTCAAGCACGTGCCGTTCCTTGAGCTCGGCTGCGTGGCGTCAGGCTTCGTGCTCCGGGTCGTGGGCGGCGCGGCGGCGACGCACGTGCCGCCCTCCGGCTGGTTCCTGCTGGTCTGCAGCCTGGGCGCGCTGATGGTGGCGATCGCCAAGCGGTACACCGAGCTGACGGTGCTCGGCTCGGACGCCGCCGTGCACCGGCCGGCCATGCACGGCTACTCGCTGCGGGCACTGCGGCTCGCCCAGCGGGCCGTCTCGGCAACCATGGTCGTCTCCTACATGCTGTGGGCCGCCGGAGAGCCGAGCTCGGCCATGCGGATCTGGCACCTGGCCAGCTCGATCCCGCTGGCCGCGGCGCTGGCCCGGTTCGACCGGCTGACCGCGCGGGCCACGAGCAAGCCGGTCGAGGACCTGATCGCCCGTGATCCGCTGATGGTCTGCTGCGAACTGGCCTGGCTGGCACTCTTCGCGATCGGACTGTGAGCAGATGCTGGAGAACCTGGGCAGGCCGGCTCGGATCCTGCTGCTCGGCGGTACCAGCGAGATCGGCCTGGCGATCCTGGCGGCGCTCCGGGCGCCGCGCGACACCGAGATCCTGCTGGCCGGGCGTGACGAGCAGCGGCTGGTGGCGGCGGGCAAGGAGCTGCCATTTGCCTGCACCGCGCTGGCCTTTGACGCGATGGCCACCGACACCCATCAGGCGCTGATCGACCAGATATTCGACGACGGGCCGGTCGACCTCGTGATCGCGGCGACGGGAGTGCTCACCGCCCAGGAGGAACTGGACCGAGATCCCGTCCTGGCGGCGCGGATGATCGAGGTCAATTTCACCGGCCACGTCACGACGCTGCTGGCGGCGGCCGCGCGGATGCGGGCGCAGCGGCATGGCACGATCGTGGTGCTGTCGTCGGTCGCCGCGGTCCGGCCGAGGAAGGCCAACTTCGTCTACGGCGCGGCCAAGGCCGGCCTGGATGCGTTCGCCCGCGGCCTGACTGACGCCCTGGCCGGCAGCGGTGTCCGGGTGCTGCTCGTCCGGCCGGGATTCGTGATAGGGAGGATGACCGCTGGCATGAGCGCCGCCCCGCTGGCGTCGACGCCAGCCCAGGTTGGATCCGCTGTCGCGGCGGCGCTTGAGGGCGGTTCAACGCAGGTGTGGGTACCGCGCACTCTCGGGCCCGCCGCCGCGGTGCTGCGCATGGTTCCCCGGCCGTTGTGGCGACGGATGCGGCGGTAGCCGCCTTTTTGACCAACATCCGGCGGTAACCGCCTATTGACTGTCCTGCCGTCGTAATGTTTGCAGTGCCATGCAGGGCTAGCATTCGGGCACTGATGTTACTGATCAGGCGGTCATGATCGATCAGCGTGTTAGGTGGCAGGCCGGCGTTGTGTCCGGGCCGGCTGTCACCTGGCCGATCTGCTCCGGTCGGGTACCTTCGCTCGCCGATCTGTTCAGCCCGCGGCCAGAGACCGGCTACGGCATCGAAACCTTCTCTGGCGCAGGTGACCTGGGGCAGTGGGTCGGCAGCGGGAAGCCGGCGATGACTGTCCTGGTGGGCCCCAGTGGTTACGGCAAGACCTATCTGGCCGCTGCCGTGGTCCACGGGCTGTCCCGGTCACCCGCGTCGGACCTTCAGGTCTGGGTCAACGCGTCAAGCCGGACGGCGGTCCTGGCCGGCTACGCGCAGGCGGCCGCTGACATCGGCCTGGCCGATCGCGGCGCGTCGCCGGAGGGGGCCGCGGCGCGATTCCTTGAGTGGCTGGTCCGTACCGACCGGCGGTGGATCGTGGTACTGGACGACGTGATCGATCCGGCCGGGCTGCGCGGGCTGTGGCCGGCCGGAGCCGCCGGAACAGTGCTGGTCACCTGCCGCCCGGCCGACATGACTGAGCTGACCGCGCGCGGTGCGCGGATCTGCAAGATCGGGGAGTTCAGCCCGCGCGAGGCGCTCGGCTACCTCACCGCGAGGCTCTACGACGACACCGACCAGCGCGTTCAGGCGCTCGACCTCGCTGCCGACATGGGCTGCATGCCGCTGGCGCTGGCGCTTGCGACAGCCACGATGGCCGGCACCACGCTGAGCTGCCGTGAGTACCGGCTCAGGCTCACCAGCCGCCGGCAGGAGCTGCGCGGCCGGGTGGCGAGCGGCTCGGTGTCACCTGCCGAGGTCGCCTGGTCGCTGGCCCTCGACCGGGCCGACCAGCGGCCGCCAGCCGGAGCCGCGCGGCCGGTGCTGTCCCTGGCCGCGATGCTTGACCCGGCCGGCCTGCCTGCTCAGATTCTGGTCAGCGTCGCCGCGTGCAACTACCTGGCAGGGCGCGGCAACGGCGCGGCCGCCGATCCCAAGCAGGCATGGGCCGCCGCCGGCAACCTCGCCAGGTGCGGCCTGCTGTCCGTTGACCAGGCAAGCACGACAGGGCTGATCACGCTGCATCCGATCGTGCAGGCAGCGGTCCGCAGGCTGGTCCCCGGAGCGGTTCTCGACGAGGCCGCGCGGGCGGCGGCCGACGCGCTGACCGAGGTGTGGCCGCAGCTCCAGGCCGACCCCGTGGCCGTGCAGGCGCTGCGCGAGTGTGCCTTCAGGCTGCGCGAGACGGCCGGCGACGTGCTGTGGGCGCCTGAGCCGCACCCCATCCTGATCAAGGCCGGGACCAGCCTGGCCGACGCGGGGCTGGCCCGGCCCGCGATCGCGTACTGGCAGTCGCTTCTCGCCGCCAGCGGGCGGGCGCTGGGAGCCGACCACGTCCAGACGCTGGCGTTCCGTGACCTGCTGGCCGGTGCCTGCGAGGCTGCCGGGCAGCTTGAGGACGCGATCGACCTGACCTTGATCAGCGTCGGCGAGCGCGAGCGGATCCAGGGTCCCGATCACCCCGACACGCTCACCGCCCGCACCAGCCTGGCGAGGGTGTACCGGGCGGCGGGGATGCTGGAGGCGGCGATCGACGTGTACGAGCGGGCGCTAGCCGACCGTGAATGGGTGCTCGGCACCGACCATCCCGATACCCTGGCGGCCCGCAGTCAGCTGGCTGGCACCTGTCATCTGGCCGGTCAGCTCGACAACGCGATCGTGCTCTATCAGCGCAATGTGGCCGACTGGGAACGGGTATTCGGCCCCGATCATCGCGACGCCCTGACCGAGTGCGCCAACCTGGGCCGCGCGTACCAGTCCGCGGGCCGGATCGACGACGCCATCGCTATCTTCCGCAGAGTGCACAGCATCAGGGAGAAGACCCTGGGCGCGAATCATCCGGATACGCTCACGGCCTGCGGGCATCTCGCCTACGCCTACCGGACGGCCGGCCGGATGAAGGACGCGATCCCGTGCTACCGGCAGACTCTGGCTGGCCGTGAGGCGGTGCTCGGCCCCGACCACCTGGACACCCTGATGGCGCTGGCGAACATGGCGTCGTGCTATCACTCGGCGCACCGGATGAAGGACGCGATCCCGCTGTACGAGCGCCTGCTAGCCGACCGAGAGCGGATCCAGGGCGCCGATCACCCGGATACCCTGACCGCTCGGGGCAACCTGGCTGGCGCCTACCACTCGGCCGGGCGGCTCGCCGACGCGCTGCCCGTCTACGAGCGGACCCTGGCCGACTTCGAGCGCGTGCTCGGCCCGGACCACCAGGACACGCTCACCTCGCGCGGCAACCTGGCCCATGCCTACTACATGGCCCGGCGGCACAGCGACGCGATCGCGGCCTTCGAGCAGACCCTCGCTGACTGCCAGCGGGTACTCGGCCCCGATCACCCGCTCACCCGGACGATCAGGGATAACCTGGACGCCGCGTCTCGCTGAATCAGCTCGCCGAGTTTAAACCATGCTTGCGGTGTGATTAATTCCCGCACGTATTATCCAGCCAGGTCAGACCGCATAAGCCGAGTAATTGCGTCAGGTTTACGGCATGGTAATGGACGGCTCTTTACCTGCTCGTTGGGACTTTCTTAATTCAATTGCAGTATCGGCGTTCCAGTCCGCGGGCATGATCATCTGCGGCCGGGACTGGCGCCTGGATGGCGCCCCCGTGCCGCGCCGGTGAACCCGTGAGGTAAGGAGGCGCTTCGCTGTGAGCACCACAGGCTCGACCCTGACCAGGACAGAACCGGTCTGCGCCGGGGCACGGCAGCTGCACATCGCGATGATCGCACCGCCGTACTTCGACGTTCCGCCTGCGGCATACGGCGGGATCGAGGTGGTCGTCGCGGATCTGGTCGACGCGCTGGTCGACCGGGGTCATGAGGTGACCCTGATCGGCGCGGGCCACCACGCCACCAGGGCACAGCGGTTCATCACCACATACGATGTCGGGCCCGCCGACCAGCTAGGCGAGCCGATGCCGGAGATGGTGCACACCGCCAAGGTGGCCAGCATCCTCGACACGCTGAACGTCGATGTGATCCACGACCACACGATGGCCGGGCCGCTGATGGCCCGCGGCCGGCTCACTCCCACCGTGGTGACGGCGCACGGGCCGGTGGGCGGCGATCTCGGAACCTACTACCGGGCGCTCGGCGGCACGGTCAAGCTGGTCGCCATATCGAACGCGCAGCGCTCCAGCGCGCCCGACCTGCCCTGGGCCGCGACCGTGCACAACACGATCCGCGCCGACACCTTCCCGTTCCGCGCCGAGAAGGACGACTACGCGCTGTTCCTCGGCCGGTTCCACCCGGAGAAGGCACCGCATCTGGCGATCGACGCCGCCCGGTCCGCGGGAATGCGGATCATCCTGGCTGGCAAGTGCACGGAGCCGATCGAGCGCGCGTACTTCTCGCGTGAGATCGAGCCCAGGATCGGCCCCGATGTGACCATCTTCGGCATGGCGGACTCGGTCGCCAAGCGGGAACTGCTGGCCGGAGCGGCCTGCATGCTGTTCCCGATCTGCTGGGACGAGCCGTTCGGCATGGTCGTGATCGAGGCGATGGTCTGCGGCACCCCGGTGGTGGCACTCCGCCGCGGCGCGGTGCCCGAGCTGATCGTGCACGGCCGTACCGGGATCGTCGTCGACGAGCCCGAGCAGCTGCCCGCCGCCATCGGCGAGGCGCTGCGGCTCGATCCGGCCCGCTGCCGCAAGCACGTCGAGGACGATTTCGCCGTCGACGTGATGGCGGCCGGCTATGAGGACGTGTACCGGCGGGCGCTGGCGACCGTGCCCGAGCCGTGGCTTGTCCAGGGTCAGGCCCCGGCGATCAGCTGACGGATCGTATGCTGGTCGGCCGCTGCCCGCTGGCGCGGCCGGCCAGTCCGGAATACGGGTCCGCCCCCCGGCTCGTCTAGGCTCGCTGAACGTGGCTGCCAGGGGCACTCGCGCGACAGAGCTGCTGACTCAGCTGGGCATCGCGCATACCGTTCATGCCTATCCCCACGACCCGCGGCACGGCTCGTACGGGCTTGAGGCGGCGGCCGCACTCGGGGTGCCGTCAGAGCGGGTCTTCAAGACGCTGATCGTCACCGTGGACGGCGCACTCACCGTGGCCGTCGTTCCGGTGGCCAGCCAGCTGAACCTCAAGGCGCTGGCCGAGGCGGCCGGCGGCAAGAAGGCCGAGATGGCGCCTGCCGCGGCCGCCGAGCGGGCGACCGGCTACGTCACCGGCGGAATATCGCCGCTGGCGCAGCGCAGGCGGCTCCCGGTGGTGATCGACTCGACCGTCCTGGACTCCGCGACGGTGTTCTGCAGCGCCGGCCAGCGCGGGCTTGAGATCGAGCTCGCTCCGGCCGACCTGGTGCGGGCAGCCACCGCGGTGGTCGCCCCGATCTCCCGGCCAGGCCGCTAACCCACTGCCGCGCCGGCCGCGTCGGGCGGGACTGCAGGGGAGGCGACGGCACGGGAGCGGGGCTAGCTTGCTCACCCGGCGCTCACCGCTCTGCCAATCGCTGTCTAACCCGTTAGGCGTTGACCTGGCTAACGGGTTAGACTTAGGGTCCATGGTCAAGGGACCGAAGACAGCGAGATATGCACTCGCTCAGCTGCGGAAGGCCGCCAAGGTCAAAGGGTACACAGTCAGTCAGGTCGTGAATCCCAAGACCGGGAGACCCCGAGGCAAGGGTTCGCACGAGGTGTGGGCACTATACGACGAGGAGGGAAACGAGCTGGCTCGCGGTGCCGTGACCAAGCATCCTGGGGATATGTCTTGGAAGGTCACGCGTGCTTTCGAAGAGGCGTTCGAGCAGTTGCTCGCGGAAGGTTGGATGGACCAGTGACCAGCGACATCTACCGCGCGACCATCAGCCGGGAGGACCCTTGGTGGGTCGCCATTGTTGAAGGTATCGGCGCGACAGAATCTAAGACCGTCGCCGATCTTGAGGACATGGTCCGAGACCTCATCGTGGTCATGTGTGACCTTGACGATCCTGACTTCAACATCACCTGGGACTACGATCTACCGGCCGAGGCTGCCGAGGCGTTGAAGGACTACCAGCGCTCTCGCAGAGAGCGCAAGGCCGCGGAATGCCGCTACAACGCGGACGCTGAGCGCGCTGCCCTGGCGCTCGGGCGGGCCAGCCTGTCTTCACGTGAGGCCGCGCAACTCATGGGCCTCTCCTATCAGCGAGTCCAGCAATTGCGGAGCCGCAAGGCTGGATGCTGATGGTCAGACGTAGCTGATACTCAGTCTGCAGCAATCGGAACTCGCATGCTTCCTATGCGGGTTGCACCGCGCTTGCCTCCGGGGCCGGAGTCATCTCGCTGCCAGCCGGCGCCACGCTGGCTCCCCGCTGACCGACCGGAAGCCGGCGGCTGATGGCAAGCGCCGCCACCGCGGCGGCGGCCGCGATTCCGAAGGCGACGGCGACTCCCGCGGCGAGCGGCCAGCCAGCCTGTGCCGCCAGCGCGATCGCGGCGCCGCCGAGCCCGATGCCCATCGCGGTCCCGAGCACGTCGGCCAGGTTCAGCGAGGCGGAGGCCCAGCCTTCCCGTCCCGGCGGCGCCTCCTTCAGCATCATCAGCGTGATCGGCGCGTAGGAGAGGCCCATCCCGAGGCCGGCCACCGTCCAGGCGGTGATGCCCTCGGCGACCGGGACATCAGGCCGTAGCATCAGGACCAGCCCGGCCATCCCGGTCAGGATGACGATCAGGCCGATCCGCACCAGCCGCCGCCCTTCCCAGCGTGTGCTCAGCCTGGCCTGAACCCAGGCGCCTGCCGTCCAGGCCAGCGTCGCGCCGGTGACGGCCAGGCCGGCCAGAACCGGCGTGCGGTGGCGCACGATCGTGATCGACAGAGTCACGAACGCGTCAGCCCCGAAGAACGCGAAGGTCACCAGCCCGCGGCTCAGGGTGGTGGCAGGCAGCCCGTAGCGTGCGGTGAACGTGCCGGACGGAAGCAGCCGCCGCAGCACGGGCAGCCCGATCGCGCCGCCGGCGACGATCAGCCCCGCCCCGGCCAGCACGCTGCGGGAGCCGGCCACCAGCGTCAGCCCGGCCAGGATCATCCCGGCCGCGGCGGCGACGCCGAGGGCGTCCACCAGCCGGTGACCCTCCCCGGCCGGAGCGGCCGGCCGGCCGAGCCTGATCAGGGCCGGGAGCGCGAATGGCCCGGTGAGGCCGACGAAGGGCAGCAGGCCGAGGAAGACCCAGCGCCAGCCGAGCAGATGGGCCACCTCGGCGCTGATGGCAGGCCCGGCCAGGCCAGGCAGTACCCAGGCGGTGGACAGGACGGCCATCATCCGCGCCCGCAACCGCTCTGGCAGGCTGCGGCCGATCGCGACGTACGAAACAGCGGGCACCGCGCCGGCCCCGATTCCCTGCAGCGCCCGGCCGGCCACCAGCACCGGCATCGACGGCGCGAGACCGGCGACCGCGAGGCCGGCGCAGAAGAGCGCCAGCCCGGCCAGGTACGGTGCGGCAGGCCCGCGCCGGTCGGCCGCCCGGCCGGCCGCCACGATGCCGATCACGGTCCCCAGCATGAACGCGCTGAACACGAACCCGTACATGCTCAGCCCGTGCAGGTCGCGGGCGACCACCGGCATCACAGTGACCACGGCGAGCGCCTCGGCCGCGACGAACGTGATCGTCAGCACCAGCCCGATGGTGAGCGCCCGCCGTTCCGCGGCCCACAGCCCGTCCTTCAACGAACCCTCACCGGCTGGCTGCTCCACTCGACCCCCGCGCATGATCACAGCATAGAAATTGAAGCGCGCTCGAAGTCAACTCGCTCAAGCTGCAGGTTACGGCCCGCAGATCCCGAACCGTCACGGCTGGTGCGCAGCAAGCGTCTGTGGCGGGATGATAGGTCTGCGGAGCAACCGGGCCGTGGCCGCGAACTCTCGCAGTACCGGGTCAGCCTGCTCGCCAGAGTCAGGCCAGCGGCACCTAACTAATCTCGCCAGACGGACGCTAAGCAGCGAAGGAATGTCTGCGGCTATCCCAGGCCGGCCGAGCAGACGGCGCCCCGGTCGGCGCCGGAGACCAGGGCCGCGTACTTGGCCAGCGCGCCGCTGGTGTAGTTCGGCGCGGGACGCTTCCATCCCGCCCGCCGCCGCGCCAGCTCAGCGTCGTCCACCAGGAGGTCGAGCCGCCGCTGCGGCACATCGAGCGCGATCTGGTCGCCGTCGGCGACCAGGCCGATCGGCCCGCCGTCGAAGGCCTCGGGCGCGGCATGGGCAATGCAGGCGCCGAAGGTCGCGCCGGAGAACCGCCCGTCGGTCACCAGCACCACGTCCCGGCCAAGCCCGGCGCCCTTGATCGCGGCCGTCACGGCGAGCATCTCGCGCATCCCGGGTCCGCCCTTCGGGCCCTCGTACCTGATGACCAGCACGTCGCCCTTGGCGACCCGCCCGCCGGTGATCGCGGCGAAGCAGTCCTCCTCGCGCTCGAACACCCGGGCCGGCCCGGAGAACCGCAGCGTCTCGATGCCCGGCACCTTGACCACGGCGCCGTTCGGCACCAGGCTGCCGCGCAGCACGGCCAGGCCGCCCTCGGCGCTGATCGGATCGGCCACCGGCCGGACCACCTGACCGTCCGGGCTCGCCGCGTCCGCCACGTTCTCGGCCAGCGTGCGCCCGTTGACCGTGATCGCGTCGCCGTCGATCAGCCCGGCAGACAGCAGCTCGCGGAGCACCACCGGGAGACCGCCTGCCTGGTCAAGCTCGCTCATCACGAACCGGCCGGCCGGGCGCATCGAGGCGATGTGCGGGGTGCGCCTGCTGATCATGTCGAAGTCGTCCATGGTGAGCTCGACCTGCGCCTCGGCGGCGATCGCGAGGAGATGCAAGACCGCGTTCGTGGAGCCGGCCGTCGCCATCACGACCGCCGCCGCGTTCAGGAACGCGGCTCTGGTCAGGATGTCACGCGGGCGCAGCCCGGCGGCCAGCGCGTGCACCGCGGCCTCGCCGGTCGCCCGGGCGAGCCCGGTCCGCTCAGCGGTCACCGCGGGCGGCGTGGCCGAGCCAGGCAGCGCCATGCCCAGCGCCTCGGCGCACGCCGACATGGTGTTCGCGGTGTACATGCCGGCGCACGACCCGGCACCTGGACAGGCCGCCCGCTCGACCGCGAGCAGCTCGCCGTCGGACATCTCGCCAGCCGCCTGCGCGCCGACCGCCTCGAACACATCCTGGATGGTCAGCGACCGGCCGAGCGCGTGACCGGGCAGGATCGTGCCGCCGTACAGGAAGGCCGCGGGCACGTTCAGCCTGGCGCAGGCCATCAGCATCCCGGGCAGCGACTTGTCGCAGCCGGCGATCGCCACCAGCGCGTCGAACCGCTCCGCGTGCACCATCAGCTCGACCGAGTCGGCGATTACCTCGCGGCTGACCAGCGACGCCTTCATGCCCTCGTGCCCCATCGCGATGCCGTCCGAGACCGCGATCGTGCCGAACTCGAACGGCACGGCCCCGGCCTGCCTGACTCCCTCCTTGGCCGCGACGGCGAGCGAGTTCAGGTGCAGGTTGCACGGCGTTACCTCGTTCCATGAGGAGGCGACGGCGACCTGCGGCAGCAGTAGATCGTCCTCGCTCAGGCCGACCGCTCGCAGCATCGCGCGCTGCGGGGCACGGGCCGGTCCGGTGGTCAGCGGGCCGCTCCGCGGCCGTGGCAGGTTCGTCATGTTTGTACGGTCTCCTTGGGTTTAACGGGTCGTCCATAGCTGGTCTGTTGTGCGCAGGCGCGATGTGGTTCGGGGTTGGTATAGACCTTTCTTGTGGCGGGCGGGACGGCATACGCCCGTCGCCGGCTGGCTGCGCAACGCCTGGCGCCGGGGCATGCCGTCCCGCCCGGGCCGTTGGCACGCTGGCCGCTGGGGAGCCTTGCTGGTGGCCGGTGTGGGTTCACGGAGTCCGTGCGGGTTGGGGGTCAACGCTCGGCGCTGGCTGGTGGGGCACGACGTTGCTGGTGTGGGCTGGGAAGTGGTGGTCAATGTGGTGCTCAGGCGGTCGCCGGGATCAGGGCATCGGCACCGGCCCGCAGGAGGCCGTAGCTGAGGCCGTCGGCGAGTGCCTCCCAGGACGCGGTCACGATGTCGTCGGAGACCCCGACCGTGGTCCACTCGCCCTGGTGGTCGGCCGAGGTGAGCATTACCCGGGTGACGGCGCTAGTGGCCGCGCGCCCGTCCAGGATCCGGACCTTGTAGTCGACCAGGTGGATCTCGGCTAGCTCGGGGTACAGGTCGGCCAGGGCCTTGCGGAGCGCCTGGTCCAGTGCGTGCACCGGCCCGACTCCCTCGCCGACGGCGACCACCCGCTGCTCGCCGAGCAGCAGCCGGACGATCGCCTCACTGCGGTCCGCCGTGCCCGCCCGCTCGATCACGACCCGGTACCCCTCGAGCTCGAAGAAGGCCGGCCTGCGGCCGGCTACCTTCCGCACCAGCAGTTCGAACGACGCGTCGGCGGCCTCGAACGCGTAGCCGCGGTGCTCGGCCGCCTTGATCTCGTCGAGCACATCCGTTGCTAGCTGCGGGTCGGCGGACAGGTCAAGGCCCATCTCCGCGGCCTTGACCAGCACATTGCTGCGCCCGGCCAGCTCGCTGACCAGCACGTGGGCCTGGTTGCCCACGGCGGCCGGATCGACGTGGCTGTAGGCGTCAGGCCGCCGCGCGATCGCCGAGGCGTGCAGGCCGGCCTTGGTGGCGAATGCCGACGATCCGACATAGGGCTGCCGCGGCTCGAACGGCAGGTTCGCGACCTCGGCGATCTCCCGGGCGGTGGATGCCAGCGCGGCGAGTCGGCCCTTCGGCAGCAGCTCGAAGTCGCGCTTGAGCTCCAGCCCGGCGATCACGGCGAACAGGTCGGCGTTGCCGCACCGCTCACCGTAGCCATTGGCCGCCCCCTGGATGTGGGTCGCGCCGCCGCCGACGGCGACCAGCGAGTTGGCCACGGCGCACGCCGAGTCATTGTGGCAGTGCACTCCGATCCTGACCCCGAAGCGGCTGGTGACGTCGCGCACCACCCGGACGATATCGTCGGGCAGCGTGCCGCCGTTGGTGTCGCAGAGCGCGAGCGTGTCCGCGCCCGCGTCGGTCGCGGCGGCCAGCACGGCCAGCGCGTAACCGGGATCGGCGACGTAGCCGTCGAAGAAGTGCTCGGCGTCGAACACCACCCGGCGCCCCTCGCGGACGAAGAACCGCACCGAGTCGGCCACCATCGCGAGGTTCTCATCGCGCGTGGTCCGCAGCGCCTCATCTACGTGCAGCGTCCAGGCCTTGCCGACCAGCGTCACGATCGGCGTGTTCGCGGCGAGGAGCGTCGCCAGGTCGGGGTCGGCGTCGGCGTCGCGGTTCGGGCGCCTCGTGGCGCCGAAGGCGGCCAGCGTGGCGTTCCGCCATGGCAGCTCGCCGGCCCGGGCGAAGAACTCGGCGTCCTTCGGGTTGGATCCTGGCCAGCCGCCTTCAACGACGTCGACGCCCAGTGAGTCGAGTGCTGCCGCGACTCTCAGTTTGTCTTCGACGGTGAGGTCGAGGCCGACCTGTTGTGATCCGTCACGCAGTGTCGTGTCATAGATCTCAACCCGTTCTGTGGCCGGGCGGGCGGCATGCCCGCCGGTGCCGGCTGCTGGCGCAACGCCTGGCACCGGGAGCATGCCATCCGCCCCGGGACGTTGCGCGGCCGTGACCTCAACCCCACCTCCAGCCGCAGCACTATCTCCAGCCCCTGCCCAAGTGCCGTCCGCCGCGAGGCGTTGTACGGAAGCTGGGCTGGGCTCAGGTGCGCTGGTGCCGGTTGGGGGGGTGAAGCTCGGTACTGGCTGGTCTGGGTTTGAGTAGTTGGAGTGGGCGGGACGGTCGGGGGTCATCTGGTTACCCCTGCTTCGGTCATGTGCTCGGCTATGGCCTCAGCCCATTCGACGGTCGATGATCGGCCGCCTTCGGCGAGGACGGCGTCTACGGCAGTTTCTAGGTCGGTGGCGGCTGAGGGTTCGCCTAGGTGGGTTAGGAGCAGGGCGGCTGAGAGGACGGCGCCGGCGGGGTTGGCTTTGCCGGTGTTGGCGATGTCGGGGGCGGAGCCGTGGACGGGTTCGAAGACCGAGGGGGTGGTGCGGTCTGGGTTGAGGTTGCCGCTGGGGGCTAGGCCCAGGCCGCCGGTGAGAGCGGCGGCCAGGTCGGACAGGATGTCGCCGAAGAGGTTGTCGGTGACGATCACGTCGAACCGGGCTGGGTCGTCGACCAGATAGAGGCAGGCGGCGTCGACGTGGGCGTAGTCGAGCGCGACGCCGCGCTCGGCGGCGACCTCGGCGGCTACCCGGCGCCATAGGTCACCGGCGTGGCTGAGCACGTTGGTCTTGTGCACAAGGGTGAGCTTTCCGCTGCGGCTGGCCGCCAGGTCGGCCGCGTAACGGACGCAGCGCTCGACGCCGGCCCGGGTGTTAAGCGACTCCTCGGTCGCTGTCTCGAACGAGGTGCCACGGTGCACGGTCCCGCCCGCCCCCGCGTACAGCCCCTCGGTGTTCTCCCGCACGATCACCACATCCAGGCCAGCGC
>Ga0209415_10006124_pt1 | contig 21483 bp, 20 predicted proteins | sample PeaSoiSIISIP2007_FD_187696 | JGI IMG/M metagenome (GOLD analysis project Ga0209415, IMG submission 187696) | Peat soil microbial communities from Weissenstadt, Germany - SII-SIP-2007 (SPAdes) (version 2) | ecosystem: Environmental > Terrestrial > Soil > Wetlands > Peat | place: Germany... | reverse complement strand
TGTCATCGCGTGCTCTCCGTTATCGGCTTGCGGTCGCCCACTATCTTGCGTCAGGTCGGCGCTGGTCAAGGCGGCGCCGCGATGCGATGGTCTCGGGCGCCATCTCGGAGAGAAAACGCATGCCAGCCCCGCGTTGCCCGCTGTCGCGGCATGTGAAACAGGTGCCGCTGGTCGCCTTCCTGGCGCTGGCGCTCGCCGGCACGGGCGGTGCCGCTGCGCAGGACCGCGACTATCCGGTGCGGCCGGTGCGGTGGGTGGTGGGTTTCCCGGCCGGCGGATCGACCGACATCGTGGCGCGCATCCTGGGCGCGTGGCTGCAGGAGCGCCTGGGGCAACCTTTCCTGGTCGAGAACAGGCCCGGCGCCGGCAGCAATATCGCGGCCGAGATGGCGGTGAACGCGGCGGCGGACGGCTACACGCTGCTTTCGGTCACCTCCGCCAATGCCATCAATGCCACGGTGAACCGGAAAACGCTGTCGTTCGATATCCTCACCCAGATCGCCCCGGTGGCCGGATTGGCCCGCGGGCCGAACGTGCTGGTGGTGCATCCGTCGATTCCGGCGACGACGGTCGCGGAATTCGTCGCCTACGCCAAGGCCCGCCCGGGCCGGCTCAACATGGGCACGCCCGGCGTCGCCACCACCGGCCATATGGCGGGCGAATTGTTCAAGGCGATGGCGGGGATCGACCTCGTCCACGTGCCTTATCGCGGCTCCGCCCCGGCCGTCACCGATCTGATCGCCGGGCAGGTGCAGATGATGGTCGACGCCATGGTCACCACCTTGCCGCACATCCAGTCCGGCAAGCTGCGCGCGCTCGCGGTCACCACGGCGACGCGATCGGAGGCGCTGCCCAACGTGCCGACCATCGCGGAAACCGTGCCGGGCTATGAGGCCGTCATCTGGTACGGCGTCGGCGTGCCGCAGGGGACGCCGGCAGGTATCATCGGCAGGCTCAACCGGGAGATCAACGCCGGCCTCGCCTCGACGAAGATCAAGTCGCAGCTCGCCGAACTCGGCGTGACACCCATCACGTCGAGCCCGCCCGAGTTCGGCGCTTTCGTGAAGGCGGAGATCGACAAGTGGGAGAAGGTCATCCGGGTGTCCGGCACCAAGGTGGACTAGCGCCGGAAAGCAACGCCGCCACGCCCTTCCGCGCCCGTGACGATTGCGCTATCGTTCCGGCAAGCTGCCATCGACGGGAACGTGCCGTGTTCCCCAACCCAATGCGCAGCATGCGTGCCGTCGGCAGGCGCGGCCTCCTTAGCCGGTCTTTTTTCGGCGCAACCAAGCATCGGCTTTCGAAGCTCGGGTTCGTTTTTGCGCAGTCGCTTGCGCATCGCGGCCGACGATGGAAACAAAAAGGGGGAAACATGCAATACCGGATGGCGCTCGGTGCGATCGGACTGGCCCTGATGGTGACCTGCCCGGCCGTGCAGGCCTTCGACGACTCGAAATATCCCGACCTGTGGGGCCAGTGGATCGCCGTCCGCGTTCCGGGCCTCGGCGGCCAGCCCGGTTTCGATCCGACCAAGCCGTGGGGGCTCGGACAGCGGGCGCCGTTGACGCCCGAATACCAGGCGGTGCTGGAGGCGAGCCTCGCGGATCAGGCCAAGGGCGGCCAGGGCAACTGGAAGCCCGGCGCCGACTGCCTGCCGCCCGGCATGCCGGGCATGATGACGCTGTTCCAGCCGGCGGAATTCATCGTGCTGCCGGAGACGACCTATATCCGCATCGACCATGTCCACGACTCCCATCGCCGCATCTATACGGATGGCCGCGACTGGCCGAAGGATGTCGAGCCGAGCTTCCTCGGATATTCCATCGGCAGATGGATCGACGAGAAAGGCGACGGCCGCTTCAACGTGCTCGAGGTCGAGACCCGCAACTTCAAAGGCCCGCGTTCGCTTGACCCCGCCGGCATGCCGGTCCACGCCGACAACCAGTCGATCGTCAAGGAGCGCATCGTCTTCGACTGGAGTAAGCCGGACACGCTGCGTAACGACATCACCCTGATCGACAATGCCTATACGCGCCCGTGGACGGTGTCGAAGACCTACCGCCGCGTGACGAACGAGCATCCCGAATGGCTGGAGTACAACTGCGCCGGCGACAACGAGCTGATCAAGCTCGGCGAGGAGACGTACTACCGCGGCGGCGACGGCCTGCTGATGCCGACCCGCAAGGACCAGCCGCCGCCGGATTTGCGCTACTTCAAGCAGACGCGGAAGTGACACGGACAATTTTGGCGAACGACAACGACACGAACCGCACAACGGAGGATCCCATGCGTAGGCCGAGCATTCTTTTAGCCATCTTCGTCGCCGCCATGAGCGCGAGCGCACTTCCGGCGCTGGCCCAGGAAGGCCCGCCCACGCGATATCCGCAGCATCTGGCAAAACATCTCGCGCCGCCCAACCAGGTCGTCGCCATCCGGGCCGGGCGCCTGTTCGATTCCAAGTCCGCCGCGATGCTGATCAACCAGGTCATCCTCATCAAGGGCGACCGCATCGTCAATGTCGGGCCGTCGGTGGAGATCCCGGCCGGCGCGCGCGTGATCGATCTCAGCGCCGCCACCGTGATGCCCGGCATGATCGACGCCCATGTTCATGTGGTGACCGGTGGCGCCACGGCGGCGCAGCGCGCGCTGATCGCGCAGACCAATGCGCAGATCGATCTCGAGGCCGGCTTCACCACCGTGCTCGACATGGACTCGCGCGGCGGCTTCAACACCGTCGACCTGCGCGATGCCATCAATGAAGGCATCGTCGTGGGCCCGCGCATGCAGGTGGTCGGCCAGTCCATCAACCAGCGCGCCACCAACTACTATACGGACCCCTCGCAGCGCTTCCTCGACGAGCTCACCGAGCGGAAGAACACCAATTCGCCGTGGCTCGCCCGTGCCGCGGTGCGCGAGAACAAGCTGCACGGCGTCGACTGGATCAAGATCTACACCACTCAGGATTTCGCCGGCCAGGTCCACATGTGGAAGGCGGATGCCACGTTGGTCAACAGCCCGTCTCTGACCTACGAGGAGGTCGCGGCGATCGTCGACGAGGCCCACCGGCTCGGCCTCAAGGTCGCCTGCCACGCCTATGGGGGCGAAGGCATGGACAGCTGCATCAATGCCGGCGTCGATGCGCCCAATCATCTGCTCGAGCTCGACGACGACGGTGCCAAGGTTCTGGTGGACAAGAAGCTGTTCTATGTGCCGACCGTCGACGACCTCGTCGCCCTCGAAGCGCCCGACCTGCGCGACACCGGCGGCCGCAACTCGCGCCTCAAGCTCCTCGAGCAGGCGTTCCGCAGGGCGGTTGCGGCCGGCGTCACCATCGTGTTCGGCAGCGGCGCCACCTCGCCGGCGATCCCGCATGGCAAGCAGGCCAATCAGTTCGCCTACTACGCCAAATGGGGCATGACATCGGCGCAGGCGCTGCAGACCGCCTTCATGCCGGCCGCCCAGATGCTGAACTATGACTGGGAAACCCAGATCGGCAGCATCGACCGCGGCAAGTTCGCCGACATCATCGCGGTGTCCGGCAATCCGCTGGCGGATGTGAGCGAAATGGAGCGCGTCAAGTTCGTCATGAAGGGCGGCGTGGTGATCCGCAACGAGGCGACCCCGCTATCGGTGGCGCGGGCGCCTTAGGGCGGCGGGCCGGCGATCTTCTTCTGCACCCGTGCATCGAAGCGCGCGACGTTGACGACGACACGCTGGTGGGAGCCGTCCCCGATCGGCTCCTTGTCGTCACGCACCTCGACCCGGAACGTGAGCGTGCGGGCCTCGACCGCGACCAGCTCGGCGGTCGCCCGCACCCGCATGCCGATCGGCGTCGCCGCGAAGTGGCGGACGTCGAGGTGGATGCCGAGGCTCTGATGCCCCCCCGGCAGCAGATGCTCGACCGCCGCCAGCGCCGCCGCCTCGATCACGTTGATCATCACCGGCGTCGCCAGCACCGGCACCAGCCCGCTGCCGATGCTGGGCGCGGTGTGCTCGACCCCGACTGTGAGATCGGCCGATCCGGTGAGACCGGGTTTCAACTGAGAAAGGTCGATCGTCATTCTGGGCCTCGAAAGGGGGCCGGATGCGCTGTGCCCAACGTCTCCAATGGCATAGATTGTCGGCCCGCACTATCGCGCGTCGACGCCGATCCACCGTGAAGCGATGAAAAATTCGGATGACAGGCCGCCGATCAGATTCGATCCCGCCGCCACCGGGCCGCTCGACGGCATCCGGGTGCTCGATCTCACGCGGCTCGTCGCCGGCAACATGCTGTCGCTGCAGCTTGCGGATTTCGGCGCCGACGTCATCAAGGTCGAGCCGCCGTCGGGCGATCCGCTGCGCGACTGGCGCGACGGCGGCCAGGAGCTGCACTGGAAGACTTACGCCCGCAACAAGCGCTCGATCGTGCTCAACTTCCGCCATGCCGGCGCCAAGGCGGCGTTGCTGCGCCTCGTCGCCAGCGCCGACGTGTTCATCGAGAATTTTCGCCCCGGCACCCTGGAGGACATGGATCTCGGCCCGGACGTGCTGCTCGGCGCCAATCCGGACCTGATCATCGTGCGGGTGTCGGGCTTCGGCCAGACCGGCCCGTACGCGCCGCTGCCGGGCTTCGGCACCCTGGTCGAAGCCATGAGCGGCTTTGCGGCCCGCACCGGCTTTGCGGATCGCGAGCCCGTGCTGCCGCCGCTCGCGCTCGCCGACATGATCGCCGGCCTCTACGGCGCGTTTGCCGTCGTGGCGGCGCTGCGGGCGCGGGACCGCGGCACGGCGCGCGGTCAGGTCATCGACCTGTCGCTTCTCGAATCGATGTTCTCGGTGCTCGGGCCGGAGGCCGCGATCTACCGGCAGACCGGCGTCGTCAAGGAGCGGGCCGGCAGCGGCTCCAGCACGTCAGCGCCGCGCAACGTCTATCGCTGCCGGGACGGGCAGTTCGTCGCCCTGTCGGGCTCGACGCAGGCGATGGCGCGGCGGATCTTCGAGGTCATCGGCCGCGCCGACATGATCGCGGACGCGCGGTTTTCATCCAACAGCGCGCGGGTGAAGCACCGCGCCCTGGTGGACGAGGCGGTGGGCGCCTGGTTTGCGGCGCGCCCGCGTGAGGAAGCGCTGCAGGCGATGCGCGAGGCGGGCGTTACGGTCGGGCCGGTCTACACCATCGCGGACGCCGTCGCCGACCCGCATTTCCGCGCTCGCGGAATCATCGTCGACGTCGAAGACGCCGAGCTCGGCGCCGTGCCGATGCACAACATCGTGCCGCGTCTTTCGCAAACCGCGGGCGTATGGCGGCGCCCGGCGCCGCGCCTCGGCGAGCACACCGATGCGGTTCTCGCCGAGGTCGGGCTCGACAGCGAGGCGATTGCGCGCCTGAGAAAAAAAGGAGCCGCCGCATGATCCGTTCGTTTTGGGCTGTCGCGATCGCCGGCGCATGCGCCGCCGCGCCTTGTGCGCACGCGGCGTGGCCGGACGATCGGCCGATCGAGATCATCGTCGGCTACCAGGCCGGCAGCGGGCCCGACATCCTGGCGCGCCGCATGGCGCCCGCGATGGCGAAGCATCTCGGCCCCAAGGCGAGCTTCGTGGTCAGCAACCGCGCCGGCGCGGCGGGCGAAATCGCGCTCACGGCGGTGTCGCGCGCCGAGCCCAACGGCTACACCATCGGGACCCTGACGACGCCGTCCTTCATCATCATCGAGCTCGTCAAGAAGCCGCAATATGATCCGGCCGCGATCGTCCCGCTCGCCCGCGTGGTCGACGATCCGACTTTGATCGCAGCCGGCGGCACGGGCCCGAGCAAGGATCTGCGCGATCTGGTCGCCCGCGCCAAGGCGCATTCCGGCGCGGTGTCGATCGGGCACAATGGCATCGGCACCAACGGCCATCTGGCGACGCTCGCGATCGAGCGGGCGGCTGGCGCCAAGCTCAACGACATCCCGTTCAAGGGCACCTCGGAGTCCCGTACCGCGCTGCTCGGCGGCCATATCGATCTCGTCGCCATGAGCGTCTCGGAATTCGTCATGGACAAGGAATCGACCGGCCTCATCAAGGCGCTGGCGCAGCTCGGTCCGGTGCGCGCACCCATCCTGCCGGAGATCCCGACCGCGCGCGACCTCGGCTTCGATGTCGTGATTTCGACGGAACGCGGCTTCGCCGCGCCGCGCGGCGTGTCGCGTGAGATCATGGAACGCCTGCAGCAAGCGATTGCGGCGGCGGTGACCGATCCGGAATTCCTGCGCGGCACGACGAGCGACGAGCTTGCGGTGTCCTATCTCTCGGGCCCCGATTGGATCAAGAGCATGGCCGAGCGCAAGGCGCGCTATGAGGCGATCTGGAGCGACGGCAAGCCCTGACGGGCGGGGCGCCGCAGGCGACACGGGTTCAACAAAGTCCGGCGGGGGAAACAAAATGCGTGCGAACAGTTTCGTCTTTGCGATTTGCGGCCTGGCCATCGTGCTCGCGGCGCCCGCTTTCGGCCAGCGTGCCGGCGGAGCACCCTCGCAAAATCCGACCGGCGACCCTACGAAAGTGCTGGTCGGACGGCTCGATCTGGAGCGATACAAGGCGACCATCAAGGGCCTGACGCAGTTCGGTGATCGCCAGCAGGGCACCGACCGCAACCGCAGGGCCGTCGACTGGATCGAAGCGCAGCTTCGCAGCTACGGGTGCGCGACCGAACGCCTCAACTACACCTACGACGTCGCGCGCCCGCCGGCCCAGCCGGGCTCGAGGACTGTGCCTACCGCGACGATCGTCGGCACCGAAATCCGCAGCGGCCTCGGCGGTTCGCGGCTGCGCGGCGTCACGCTGCCGACGATCCCCAACAACGATCCCGATGCGCAATCCGATGCGGCGCTTCGCACCCTCAACGCGCAGCCGCCGACGCCGGGGCCGCGCGAGGAAGTGTATTGCACCAAGGTCGGCACCGCGCATCCCGACGAGATGTACATCGTCGCCGCCCACATGGATGGGCGCGGCTTCGGCGAGGCGGCGGACGACGATGGTTCGGGCACGGCGCTGGTGATGGAGCTTGCGCGCGTCTTCAGCGGTTCCGATGTGCAGACGGAGCGATCAATCCGGTTCGCCCTGTGGAACAACGAGGAGACAGGCCTCAACGGCGCCCGCGCCTATGTGGAGCAGCGCGCTCCCCTTCAGGGCAAGGAGGATCGCCCCGGATCGGGCCGATATCCGGAACCGAAGTGGCTCGGCATGATCCAGCACGACATGATGCTGTGGGACCACGGCATGCCGCGACCGGACGGCACGGTGAGCCCGGAGCAGCGCCCGGAGGCCGACGTCAACATCGAATTCCAGGCCAGTGCGAAATTTGCCGATCAGGCCATGCGACTCGCGTTCTTCTTTCGCGACGCCAACGAGAAGTATGCCGCGGATTATCCCGCCGCCGTCGGCAACCACATGAGCAACACCGATTCCTCGAACTTCATGGATCTGGTTCCCGCCATCAGCCTTCGCGAAAACGAACGCGGCATGCAGATCGGGGCCGGGTGGAATCCGCACTACCATCAGGCCACGGATCGCTATGCGGCCTATTCCGACAAGGATTTCCGTCTCGGGCTGAACGCCGCGCAGACGTCGCTCGCAGCGATCGCCCAGCTGGCAGGCGCGAGCGTGAGGAAGTGAGGACCGTAGGGTGGGCAAAGGCGCTCTTTGCGCCGTGCCCACGCTGTCACCCCTTGCGGCGCAAATGTCGGCGTGGGCACGCTTCGCTTTGCCCACCCTACACGTTGCGCTCTACCCCCGCCCGAGCGGCGCCGTCGCCGCCGCGAGCCAGGCGCGCGTGTCCTCGGCGACCAGCGGCGACAGCGCGTCGCGCACCTCGGCGTGATAGCCGTCGAGCCAGACGATCTCTTCGGCCGACATGAGCTTGCGGTCGACGAGGCGGCGGTCGATCGGCACCAGCGTCAGGGTCTCGAAACGGTTGAGCGGCTTTTCGCCGCCCTCGACCGCCGGCGCTTCGGTGACCAGCACCAGGTTTTCGGTGCGGATGCCGTAGTGGCCGGTGCGGTAGTAGCCCGGCTCGTTGGACAGGATCATGCCGCGCATCAGCGCCGCGGTGCCGAGCTTCGAGATGCGCGCCGGGCCTTCGTGCACCGAGAGATAGCTGCCGACCCCGTGGCCGGTGCCGTGATCGAAATCGAGCCCGGCCGCCCACAGGTGGGCGCGCGCGAAGCTGTCGAGCTGCGATCCGGCGGTGCCGTCCGGGAACACCGCGCGCGCGATGGCGATGTGGCCCTTGAGCACGCGGGTGAAGCGGTCGCGCATCTCCGCCGTGGCTTCGCCGACCATCACGGTGCGGGTGATGTCGGTGGTGCCGTCCAGGTACTGGGCGCCGGAGTCGACGAGGAACAGCTCGCCGGGCACGATCCTGCGGTTGGATTTGCGGGTGACACGATAGTGCACGATGGCGCCGTTCGGGCCGGAGCCCGAAATCGTCGAGAACGAAACGTCCCGCAGCAGTCCGGAATCGCGGCGAAAGGTCTCGAGCGCCTCGACGGCATCGATCTCGGTGAGCCCGCCCTGCGGCGCCACGCGATCGAACCAGGCGAGGAAGTTGCCCATTGCGGCGCCGTCGCGGCGATGGGCGGTGCGGCTGCCGGCGATCTCGGCCTCGTTCTTCACCGCCTTCATGACGGCGATCGGGTCGGGACCGCGCGAAACCTTTCCGCCGTTGGCGGTGATGCCCTGCGAGATGGCGTGCGCGGCGGTCGCCTGGTCGAGCCGGACCGTGCGGTGCTCGGCACCGAGCGCCCCGAGGTCCTGGGCGAAGGTTTCTTCCGGCTTGATCTCGGCGAGGCCCGCGAGCGCGGCGCGCGCCGCCTCGGTGAGCTTACGGTCGTCGATGTAGAGCCGCGCGCCGCCGTCCGCCAGGATGACGGCAAAGGCGAGCGGCAGCGGCGTGTGGTGGACATCGGCGCCGCGGATGTTGAAGGTCCAGGCCACCGCGTGCGCATCGGAGACGACGAGCGCATCGGCCTTGAGCTTCTTGAGCTCGGCGCGAATGCGTTCGAGCTTTTGCGCCGCGGGCTCGCCGGCGAACTTGAGGTCGTGCGGCACCACGGCGCCGAGCGGCGGCGGAGGGCGGTTGCGGCACACCGCGTCGATCGGGTTGGGCTCGGTCGCGACCAGGATCGCGCCGGCCGCGGCGCAGGCCTTGCCGAGGCGTTCGGCGCCTTCCGCGGTGTGCAGCCAGGGATCGAAACCGAGCTTCTGCCCGGTGCCGGCGTTCGCTTCGATCCAGGCGCTCGGCGGCTTGTCGACGAGGTGCTCGATCGTAAATAGCTTGGGGTCGGCCTGGTCGCGCGCCTGAAGCGTGTAGCGGCCGTCGACGAACAGCACCGCGCGCTCCGCGAGCACGATCGCGGTGCCGGCCGATCCGGTAAATCCGGTGAGCCAGGCGAGGCGCTCCTCGCTCGGCGGCAGGTATTCGTTCTGGTGGCGGTCCGCATGGGGCACGATGAAGCCGTCGAGCCCGCGACGCGCCAGCTCGGCGCGCAAGGCTGCGACGCGCGGCGCGGATTCCGCCGCCTCCGGCGGATCGTCGAAGGTCTGGAACTGCGCAAAGAATTTCTTCGAGGATGTTTCGTTCATGTTCGCATTGTAGATCGGAATCCTGCGGTGTCGATCCGGTGCCTAGGGTGGTCAAAGCATCGCCCGCACGTCACCTCCGCTTGCTCATCCTCGCATGCGATGCGGCTTTGCCCACGCGGTCGCACCTTTTGGTTCTACCGCGTGGGCAACGGCAAGGAGCGCCGTTGCCCACCCTACGGGTGACTCGCGTCAACATCAACGTCACCCAACCGTCGAGCGGAACACGTCGGTCGAGCACGAGGCCGAGCGTCCGATAGGCCGCGAGCGCCGCATTGGCCTGGCCGGGCAGCAGCCCCGACACCACGATGCGGGCGCCGGGCGCTGCGAGGCGGCGGATCGGCTTCGCCAGGAGCTTGAGCGGCCCCAGTAGAATATTGGCGAACACGAGATCGAACGGCGCGCGCATGCGCATGCGGCGATCGAACACGCCGTGCGCCCGGATGATTTCGGTGAGCGCCCCGACGCGGTTGAGCCGCGCATTGTCGCGCGCCAGGCGGACGCTCATGGCATCGATGTCGCCCGCCAGCACTGGTCGCCGCGCCGCCCGCGCCGCCGCGATGGCGAGCACCCCAGTGCCGGTGCCGACGTCGAGAATGCCGTGCGGGCGGTGCCGTTTGAGGATCCGGTCGAGGGCCAGGAGGCAGCCGCGCGTGGTGCCGTGATGCCCGGTGCCGAAGGCGAGCGCCGCCTCGATCTCGACGCCGATGCGATTTGGCGCGATGCAGCCGCGGTGGTGCGCGCCGTGGATCACGAAGCGCCCCGCCGCGACCGGCTGGAGCCCTGCGAGGCTCTGGGCGACCCAGTCGCGCGCCGCGACAGTCGAGAAGGCGAGGCGCTCGCGCGCCGCGTTGCCGGCGAGATCGCCGATCAGCGCGCGCACCGCCGCCTCGTCCGGCGTGTGCTCGAAATAGATTTCGACGGACCAGGGGATCGGGCGGTCCTTGCCGCCCTGATCGTCGCCCGCGCGGTCCTCGAAGGCCGCGATCGCGGTCTCGCCCGGGTCGAACGCCTCCATGAGGGCATCGGAAAGTCGCCGCGCGGTGCCCGCATCGGTGACGAGGCGGGCGAGCACGGAGGTCGTATGGGAGGGGTCGCTCATGCGTCTCCACCCATGCACCGATTGTCCGTCATCCGTCCACCGTGTTGTGCACCGGCTTATGCACCGGCTGCGCGCTTCGACTTAGATGGGATGGGCGTGATGCAGGGGATGAGGTCGGAACTACTTTGGACCGCATCGCGTTTTCGCGAGTTGTCCACAAGGCACCACCAAGATGGTTCGGCGCGAGTTACCGTCACGGCGCCCGACCACCCCAATTCACAGCTCCGTCCACCGCGTTTTCCACCGCTCGTCCACCGGATCGACACCCTGACGCCGCTCCAGGTGCTCGGCGGCGCCGTGATGATCGCGGCGCTGTGCGTGTTTCAGCTGCGGCGGTAGCGGAGGTGCCGCGCGGCCCTACCCCTAAAGTCCGCCGAGATTGCGGAACTTCTGCAGGCGTTTGCCCTGGACTTCGGCGGTGTAGACGTTGCCCTTGCTGTCGATGCCGATGAAGTGGAGGTTGTAGAACTCGCCGAGCTGGTGGCCGGCGCGGCCGAAGGAGCCCATGAGGTTACCGTCGGCGCGATTGATGACGTGGAATTGGCCGTTCGGATCATCGACCACGAGGAGATAGGTCTGCGCCGCATCCGGCCACTTCACGATCGAGCCGATGGTGCCGGGCGCGCTCTCTTTGAGGACCGAGATCTCGCGCACGAAGGTGCCGTCGCGGCGGAACATCTGCATGCGATTGTGGCTGCGGTCGCACACCAGCACCAGCCCGTCAGTGGTCATGGTGATGCAATGCACCGGATTGGCAAATTGCTGCGGCGGCGCCCCCTTCGGATCCCAGGCGACGTTCTCGTCGCTCGGCCGATTCCCATAGGCGCCCCAGTGGCGCTTGTAGGCGCCGGTCGCGGCGTCGAACACGATGACGCGATGGTTGGCGTAGCCGTCGGCGACGAAGATCTCGTTGGTCTCGCGATCCACCACCATGTCGGCGGGACGGTTGAAGTGCTCGGTGTCGTTCGAGCCGCCCGGCGTGCCGGGCTTGCCCAGCCGCATCACGAACTTGCCGTCGCGGGTGAACTTGTAGATGTGCCCACCGCCCTCGACGTTGTCGCCGACCCAGACGAAATTGTTGTGGTCGACGAAGATGCCGTGCCCGTCGTTGCCCCACTTGTAGTCGGGGCCGTCGCCGCCCCAGCCCTGCACCACCTTGCCGGCCTGGTCGAACTCGATCACCGGCGGAGCCGGCACGCAGCAGATCACGTTCGTCGCCGTCGACGCGCGCTTTTCCCGGGCATCGAGCGAGCTCGGGCGCTGGTTGATCCAGATGTGGTCCTGCGCATCGACCGTGATGCCGCCGATGGTGCCGATGATCCAGTTGCCCGGCAGTGTCAGCGGCCAGGTCGGGTCGACGGCGAATTTCGGCGGCTCCGCCAGGGCCGGTCGTGGTGCCGCAGCCGACACGGCGGCCAACGCAAGCGCCGCTGCCGAGAGAAATTTTCGCGAACGTGCCGCCATGGCGTGGTTTCCTCGCCCCATTGTGTCGTTTGAGTGACGGTACCCGGCCCGCGGAACCAATGTCAATTTGCGACTCTTGCGAATCAGCGGCGGATGGATTCTAGCTTGTGAAGTTCCAAATCATGAGACGCAGTGTTCGCCGCGGTGTCCGGCGGCGAATTGGAATCTTCGGTTGCCGGTGCTGCCGTTCCGACGCGCGGTTCTCTCGCGTCGTTCCGACCTGCCGGTCCGCTGAAAGCTCGGCGCCGCATCATCGTCCAGATGATCGGGAACAGCGTGAGTGAACAAGGATTGGTCGCTGGTCCGATCTCCAGCGCTACGCATGCTCGATTGAATCAGGGAGCCACGTTCCAATGGTCGTCATCACCGTTGCATCTCGTAAAGGCGGCTCCGGCAAGAGCACGTTGACCGCGCATCTCGCCGCCTATGCCAACAAGGCATCCCGCCGCTGCCTTCTCATCGACGCCGACCCCCAGGGCTCCTTGACCCTGTGGCATTCGCTGCGCACCGGCGGCGAGCCGCTGCTGCGCAACGCGACGCGCGGCGTCGACAACCTCATCAAGGCCGCCAAGGATGCCGGCATCGAGTGGGTGTTCATCGACACGCCCCCGCAGGTCAGCGGCATCGTCAACGACGCCATCAAGGCCGCCACCCTGGTGGTGATCCCGGCGCGGCCGTCGGTATTCGATCTCGACGCCGTCCAGGAGACGATCGCGTATTCGCGCGAGCGTCGCAAACCCTACGCGATCGTGATCAACGGTGCCCCGCCCAAGCGCGACAATGTCGAATCTCCGATCACCACCTCGGCGCGCGAAAGCCTCGAAAAGCTCAAGGCGCCGGTTTGGGCCGGCCAGATCAGCCACCGCACCACCTATTCGCTGTCGCTCGCCGAAGGCGAGGGGGCGCGCGAATTCGATCCGGACTCCCAGGCCGCGACCGAGATCGCCCGCCTGTTCTCCGCGATCGACCGCTCCGTCAAGGCGATCCAGGGCGACGGGTCGTCCGCGAACGTCATGCACCGCCGCGCTGCCTGACGGGTCGCGTCGGCGGTCTCGCTTCGCTTCGTGCAAAATATAACGGCGCAGCACCCGGTGCTGCGCCGCCATGATTCTAGACTGGACGCGGCTTACTTCAGCTGGTCCGCGACCTTATCGATGCCGGCTTTGGCACAGGCTTCGTCCTTGTCGCCGCCCGGCGCGCCGGAAACCCCGATCGCCCCGATGGTGTCCTCGCCGACCTTGATCGGCAGGGCGCCGCGCGCCGTCACGATGTTGGTGAGGTGCAGCGCGCCCGCCGTGAAGTTGTCCTTGAGGGAGTCGCCGAAATCGCCGGACGAGCGACGCTGAGCGCGCGCCGTATAGGCCTTCTTCATGGAGTTTTCGAGCGTGTGCGGGCCGGTGTTGTCGCCCCGCATGGCGACGATGATCTCGCCGTTGCGCCCGAGCACATTGGCGGACACGTTGTAGCCGTTGGTCTTGCAGGTCGCGACGGCGGTCTCGGCAATGGTCAGCGCCATGGCGGCCGAGATGTCCTTGCGGGCGAGCAGTTGGGCATCGGCCGTGCCAGCGAGGCCGCAGGCGAACGCCGCGGCGAGCGAGATGCCGGCAATACGAAGTGCAGTCTTGGACATGAGTAGTCTCCCTGATGACGGCCGCGACGATGGCGGCCTCTCGAGAATGGGTTTCGGTTCCGGGTTGTTGGTTTTCAGAGCTTACTTCAGGTCGGCGGCCACCTTGTCGATGCCGGCCTTGGCGCAGGCCTCGTCCTTCTCGCCGCCCGGTGCGCCGGAGACGCCGACCGCGCCGATCGTCTCGTTGCCGATCTTGATCGGCAGCGCGCCTTGCGCCGGGGTGATGTTGGTCAGGAACAGCGCGCCGGCGTTCGGGTTGCCCTTGACGCCGGCGGCAAATTCGCCGGACGAGCGCGCGAAGGTGCGCGCCGTATAGGCCTTCTTCATGGAGTTTTCGAAGGTGGCGAGGCCGGCGTCGGGGTTGCGCACGGCAAGGATGGTCTGGCCCTCGCGGCCGAGCACGTGCACGGACACGTTATAGCCTTGCGCCTTGCAGGTATCGATGGTGACCTGCGCGATCGTGGTCGCCATGGCGAGCGACAGATCCTTGTGGGTCAGCAGTTGGGCATTTGCCGAAGTGGCGAGGCCACAGGCGAGCGTCGAGGCTACCGAAATACCGGCGATACGGTACGCGATATTGGACATGAGAACACCTCCCTGGTGAAAGCCGCTTCACGTGCGGCCCGTCTGTTACATTATAACATTTCGGCGGATTTGTATCGCCGCGATCTCCCAGGCATGGCTGCAGCGCAACGGGGCGAAGAAGGAGCGGGAGGGCGGGATCGACGCGGTGGCGGCGGAGTAGGGGGTGGGCGCCCCTCGCGCCGTCACTTCTGCCGGTTCACCAGGAAATCGAAGAACGTGCGTTCCTGGGTCGGCTGGGCGTCGTCGCTGTCGAGATGCGGGCGCGGGCGCGGCACCGGGATCGAAGCCATCCGCCGCGGTTTCGGCGGCGGCAATGGGATGACCTCCGGCGTATCCGGCGTCTCGGTTTGGGGCAGCGTATCTTCGATGGAGACGCGATCATTGATGTCGGCCACCGACGCCGGGACTGACGACGTGGTGTAGGCGGGGCCGGCGGCAGAGGGCGCCGTGACTTGAGGCAAAGCGGCTTGCGGCGCCGCGGGAGCAGCCGGCTGGGACGGCGTGGCCCCCGTCGCGTAGGGGGGCGTAAAGGGCCACTGCGTCGGCGGCCCCGAAGGTGCGGGCGCCTGCGGGGGCGGCCGCGTGACCGCGCCGAGCCGGATCGGCTCCGGAGCGACGGGCTCCACCCGCGGCGGGATGCGGGTCGCAGTCGCCCGCAGATCCGCCGGATCGGCCGCCATGGTGTTGGCATCGTGGGAGAACATGATCATCATGACGAGCCAGCCCGCCATCACGACCACCGCCAGGCTGAAGCCAATCACCAACGCCTGCGACGCCCGTGAGGGCTTTTCGTAGGCGAGGCCGGGTCTCGGCATTGTGAAGCTCCACTCGATCCGCCGCCGCGATTGCTTGATCGCGGCGACACGCACACCAGCTGGTCCGTCCTCTGCGCGCCCGGTCCCTTAGCGCCCCAATTGCCGGTCTCGCTGGCCACGGCGAGCAAGTTCCGGTCCATCCGCCCCCGCGGATTGTTCCGCTCAGCCTTTCAGCAGCTTCTCCGCCACCCGCGGGGCGAAATAGGTCAAAATTCCGTCGGCGCCGGCGCGCTTGAAGGCGGTAAGGCTCTCCATCATGGCCTTTTCGCCATCGAGCCAGCCGTTGCCGGCCGCCGCCATGATCATCGCATATTCGCCGGACACTTGATACGCAAACGTCGGCACCGCAAAGGTATCCTTTACCACCCGCAGCACGTCGAGGTAGGGCATGCCGGGCTTGACCATGACGAGATCGGCGCCCTCGGCGAGGTCGAGCTCGACCTCGCGCAGCGCCTCGTCGGTATTGGCCGGGTCCATCTGGTAGGTGCGCTTGTCGCCGATGAGCGTCGTCGAGGAGCCGACGGCGTCGCGGAACGGGCCGTAGAACGCCGAGGCATACTTCGCCGCATAGGCCATGATCAGCACGTCGATGCGGCCGGCGGCGTCGAGCGCGCGGCGGATCGCGCCCACTCGCCCGTCCATCATGTCGGACGGCGCGATGATGTCGCAGCCGGCTTCGGCCTCCACCAGCGCCTGCCGGACCAGCACCTCGACGGTCTCGTCGTTGAGGATGCGGCCCTCGTGCAACAGCCCGTCATGGCCGTGGCTGGTATAGGGATCGAGCGCGACGTCGCACAGGATGCCGACGTCCGGCACCTCCTTCTTGATCGCCCGGATGGCGCGGCACACCAGATTGTCGGGATTGAGCGCCTCGGCGCCGGCATCGTCGCGCAGCGCCGGGTCGGTGTAGGGAAACAGCGCGATGCACGGGATGCGCAGCCTGGCGGCGCGTTCGGCGTCGCGCACCGCCTCGTCGATCGAGATGCGCTCGACCCCCGGCATGGAGCCGACCGCCACCCGCTTGCGCTCGCCATCGATCAGGAACAGCGGCCAGATCAGGTCGTCGGCGGTGAGCACGTGCTCACGCACCATGCGGCGCACCCACTCGGACTGCCGGTTGCGCCGCGGCCGTGCCGTCAGGTCGAGCTTCGTGCGGGGCGCCTCGACGGGCGAAAAACGCACCTTGGCTTCGAGCGGCCGGCCGAACTTGATGGCCATGGGGTACTCCTTCCAGAACGCCCCCTTTTAGCCCCTAAATCCTTATTTTTCCAGTCCGCAGGGTGGGCTACGGGCTGCGGCCGCGCCGCGGCTCGACTTCGCCGCAAAAAGCTTTATTCCGGCGGCTCGTTACGCATGAAGTTCCGAGCCGGCGAGCCCAATCGAAACCCTGAAATGTCGAGCCCCCCCGAAATCCTGTTCGACCGCCGCGGCGCCGCCGGCATCGTCACGCTCAACCGGCCCGCGGCCCTCAACGCGGTGACGCGCGGCATGGTGCGGGGCCTGCACGAGGCGCTGGAGCGCTGGCGCCACGACGGCGCGGTCAGCCGCGTCATCGTCACGGCGGCGGGCGGGCGCGCATTTTCGGCCGGAGGCGACCTGCGCGCCATCTATGCGGCGGGACGCGCCGGCCGCCAGGAAGAGTCGCTCGCGTTCTGGCGCGAGGAGTACGCCCTCAACACCGCCATCAAGCGCTATCCCAAGCCCTATGTGGCGTTGATCGACGGCATCGTCATGGGCGGCGGCGTCGGGGTTTCGGTGCACGGCTCGCACCGCGTCGCCGGCGACCGCTTCCAGTTCGCCATGCCGGAAGTCGGCATCGGGTTCTTCCCGGACGTGGGCGCAACCTGGTTCCTGCCGCGGCTGCCGGGCGAGATCGGCACGTACTGCGCGCTCACCGGCGACCGCCTCGGCGCTGCGGACGCGCTCGCGGCCGGCATCGCGACCCACCGCATCGCCTCGGCGCGTTTTCTCGACCTGGCCGACGCCCTGTGCGGCGCCGTTTCGGTGGATGCGGTTCTGGCGGCGTTTGCGGAGCCGGCCGGGGAGGGGGGGCAGAATGATGCCTCCCTCACCACCCATCGCGCCGCCATCGACCGTCTGTTCGCTCCCGACAGCGTCGAGGCTATATTGGGCCTCATCGATTCGGAGGCGGCATCGGGCGGCACCGACGCCGCATGGGCGGGCGGGGTGGCGGCGACCATCCGCACCAAGGCGCCGCTGAGCCTCAAGATCGCGCTGGCGCAGATGCGGCGCGGCCGCGGCTGGTCGTTCGAGGAATGCATGGCGGCGGAATTCCGCATCGTGTCGAGGGTCGCCTACGGGGAGGATTTCTATGAGGGCATTCGCGCCGTGATCATCGACAAGGACAACCGGCCGCGCTGGCGTCCGGCGACGCTCGCCGAGGTGACGGCGCAAAGCGTCGAGCGCCATTTCTTGCCCCTCGATGCCGAGCTCGCGCTGCCATGATCGACCATCCGCGGGCCGGCGACACGGTCGAGGACGACGCGCCGGCGCGCGGCATGATCTTCAACCTGCGCGACACCGGATGGACCGGCCGGCTGGTGCTGTTCCTGCGCGTGATGGCGTGCGTGTCGATGCTCAAGGGGCTTTATCACTGGGCCGAGGTGTGCGGCATCATCGGGGAGGAGGGCGGCTTCGAGGCCCACGTTCCGTCGTGGCAGGCCACCACGGTGTTCTTCTCGGTGATCGATCTCGTCGCCGCGGTCGGGCTGTGGCTGGTGGCGCCGTGGGGCGCCGTGGTGTGGCTCACCTCGACGGTGACCATGATCGTGGTCCACGTCTTCTTCGACCAGGTCTACGGCACCGACATCCTGGTCATCATGGTGGGCACGCTCGCCATCCTGGCGTATCTGGCGCTCGCCGTGCTCGCCGCGCGCGAGCACCCGCGGTGAGGGGGAGGAATGTCACTCCGTCGTCGCGCACGCCCGGTGATGCCGGGCACGCCGGCAGGAACGACGCGTGGCCGTCGATGTTCCACCGCTGTCTGCGCCCTTCTTTTCAGTCGCCGCCGCAATTTTGTCAGCCTCTGCAAACTTCCGGATGTTGTCGTTGATCTGAAGGCAGGTGAGCCAGGCGATGTAGCTCGGCGGGCCTGCCTGCCTCGCCTCCTGGGCGCACATCGATTTTTCCTGCGCCGTGAAACCCGGCCATTCCTTGACCAGTATGTCGCGCGCGATTTGCTCCTGGCCGGCGCAATCCGGAAAGGTCGTGTCATTGCAGCTTCGCGTGACGTCGAGAGTCGGCACGCCGCCGGCGCCCGCCCCGCGTCCGGCCGCCTGAGCCAATGTGATTCCGATCGCGGGTGCCAGCGCCGCGACCAACAGCGCGACCGCCAATCTGTGGTTCATGACCACGCTCCAATGTTTCATCACACCGGACAGGCAAGAAAGGGCGGGCGAGACCAAAGTCGGGCTTGCCCGACTTTGGCACTCTAAGATGTCGAAATCGGCAACAGCCGATTTCGATCGCGCGCTCCCGGGATCACGGCTTCTGGAACTTCAGCACGAAATTGTCCACCGGCCCGGTCGGCTGCTGGGTCGAGAAATCGCGTGCATCTGCGCTGCTGCGCCAGAAATTCCCCTCGGCCACGACCTTGAATCCCGCCGCCTCGACCTCACGGCGCAGCATGGCCTCGTCGATGCGATGCAGCGTCTTGCCGACGCTCGCATCCGAGCCCGCCTTGGCGGCATGGTCGGCGATCACCAGCACGCCGCCGGGCTTGAGCGCCGCAAACATCTTGCGGTTCATCTGGGCGCGATCGACGTTGAGGTACGTCGTGTCGTGGTAGAAGAACAGATACGTGATCGCGTCGAGATCGTGCACGTCCGCCGGCAGCGGATCATCATAGGGCCGAACCACCGGCACGCTGTTCTTCATCGCGGGGGTCGCTGCCCGCGCCGCCAAAGCGTTGCGGGCGCGCTCGAAATTGTCGGGAGGGTTCTGGCCGTACACCGTGCCGCTCGGACCCACGACTCGCGCGACGAGCTCGGTGCTGTAGCCGCCGCCGGCCCCCATATCGAGCACCTTCATGCCCGGCCGCAGCCCCGCGAAGGCGAGGAACGGCACCGGGTCGCGGCGCTTGTCGGCCTGACGGTCGGCGTCGGGGCGGTCGGGCGCCGCCAGCAGGGCCGCGTAGTCGGGCGCCCCTTGTGCGCACGCGGATGTCGCGCCGGCGGCCGCTACCGCGGCGATGATCACGGCACCGACGGCGGCGGCATGGAAGCGGGCGAACTGGCCGATCATGGTTTGTCTCCTCCTTGGGGGCATATGCCTTGATGGCATCCATATCGCGACGACTGCGACGCGACCGTGACCCGGGCGCGCCAATCTAGCCGAACCTTCCGTACGTCGGCCATCGGCGAACGCGGCGGCGCCTATCAATTTGAATTGACCTGAGCCCCAGGACCACGGCATCGAAATCGGCTGTTGCGGATTTCGACGTCTTAATGGTGCTAAAGTCGGGCAAGCCCGACTTTGGTCTCGCCCGCTTCGCGGGGCACCGAAAATGAGGGCTCGTGTGCCCCGGCGGTGGTTACCGCAGCGGCTCGTCATCGAATATGAAGCCGTCCTTCATGGCGTCCCGGGTCGCCGGATCGGGACCGCGTCCCTCCGCAAAGGCGCGCTCTTCCATGCGGCGTCCGTGAATGATCCCCGGGAGGCCATAGTTTCCCTCGATGCAGCGCGGCTCCGTATAGAGCCTGTTGTCCTGGTCGCTCTGCTGCGTGAACTCCTCCTTCACGGTCCAGGCCTTAGTCCACACGGTGGGATCTTCGATCGTGACCTGGTAGTCGAGCGTAGACGGCCCGGTGCGGGTCCAGCGCTCCACCAGATGCAGGTTTTCGCGCGAGCCCTGAAAATCCGTCTTGGGGCCGAAGTTCGTCACGTCGATCACGAGAGTATCGCCCTCCCAGTGGCCGCGCGAATCGCCGTACCACTGGCGAATGCTGGCCGGCAGATGCGGACTTCCGTCCATGACGATGTTGCGCTGCCACCCCTGGCCCTGGCCGACGTCGTAGAAGATCGAGATGCCGCCCGGCGTCTGCACGATCCGGCGGAAGCTGCCGGTCGGGCCGCCGAATTCGGGCAGCCCGCCGGTGAGGCAGCGCTCCGCCAACGAACTGTCCTCCGGACCATCGTTGCGATTCATGCGCGCGGTGGTGTTGTAACGCGGAGGAGGGTCGGCAAATCGCGGCGAGCGGGTCGGATCGTATTTCCCTCCGCTGCAGGCGGCCTCCTTGTTCTTGCAGGTCTCGGTCGATTGCAACAGGGCGAGACGAAACTCCCGCTCGGCGCCGGCGAGCCGCGCTGCCTCCGGCGTCAGCGGCGGCATCCGGCCATCGGGCGGATCGACGATCAGCGACGTGCGAGCGCCGGTGCGCTTGAAGGACACGAACGCGTTGTTGTAGGAGCCCGAGACGTCGCGCTCGGTGCCGCGCTCCGCCCGCCGCTCGCGGCTGAGCACCTCCGACCGCACGCGATCCAGCTGGGCGCGCTCGGCCTCGCTGAAAACCTCCTGGTTGGCGTATTTGGCGGGTCGCTGCAGGGGCGTGGTCGTCTCGTCGGTCCAGATGCCCTGCAGGTCGGGTTCGCCCCAGGCCGTCTTGGGTGACGCAGCCGCGGCGGGCGTCGCGCCGGAAGCTGGGGCCTGAGCCGATGCCGGTGCCGTCGGCGCCAAAATGATGACGCCGCCGGTGGCCGCCGCAATGGCGGCCATTATCATCGAGCCTGGGAACCCTGAGAACCTCTTGCGCATGATGATCTCCTTGGGCTTGCAAGGTGTTAGGGCAACGGTATCTCCTTGAACCCGGAGCCGGTGCGGATGGTGGCGCTGTTCGGCACTGGCTACCGGTTCCATGGCCTTGGCCCATGGTTTGGAAGCAAAGTTGGGGCCATGCGTAGGGGCGCGGTCGCCCGAAAGTGCGGCAAGCCGGATGCCGGGGTGGCGGATCGGGTCGCTCGCCGTGCCGGCGGTGCGGAAACAGCCGCGGCGAGCGCGCCGGGACCGCGGGCGTCCCGCCCGCTCGCGGCCCATCGGATCGCGAGGGGTTTACGTATTTCGATCTGTCAGCTGCGTCATTCCGGGGCATTGCGAAAGCAGCGGTTCGAACCTGCAGCTCAACAATACGCAGCGATCGGGGGTACACCGGACACGCCGCCGACATCGCCGATCCGGCGCTCATGACCCCGGACCGGACCTCAGGATGGCAACAGGGCTTAGAGCATCGAACCGAGGTGATAAAGTCGATCTCTACGTCGAATGAATC
>Ga0209415_10006122_pt1 | contig 21486 bp, 13 predicted proteins | sample PeaSoiSIISIP2007_FD_187696 | JGI IMG/M metagenome (GOLD analysis project Ga0209415, IMG submission 187696) | Peat soil microbial communities from Weissenstadt, Germany - SII-SIP-2007 (SPAdes) (version 2) | ecosystem: Environmental > Terrestrial > Soil > Wetlands > Peat | place: Germany... | reverse complement strand
GAGCACATGTTCTTCAACAACACGCTAATTGACGTCGGCTACGTTGGCAACCGCGCCCGTCACATGCCCATCAATGCCGATTTGAACCAGCCCGCACTGGGAACATTCACGAACCCCGCGAACGTTGATGTTAACCAGGATGCGCTGCGGCCCTATCCCGGCATCGGCGGGGCCATGACCACCTTGCAGGAAGGCAACTCGAAATACGATGCGCTGCAGGTGAGCGTGCAACGGCGGTTGACACACGACTTGCAGTTCAACATTGCCTACACCTATTCGAAAGCCTTTGACATGGCTGACAACATCTACTCGGTTGTTTCCGACACCTACAACCCGAAGTACAACTGGCAGCTTGCAGGATTCGACCAGACGCACGCCTTCATCGCCACCTGGGTTTACACCCTCCCGTTTTTCCGGCATGACACTTCCGTGTTGGGAAAGGTCGTGGGCGGTTGGGAACTCTCCGGCGATCTGGCTTTGTTCAGTGGATTCGCGGATAGCGTCACGACTTCGGGGACCGACGTATTGGGTGATGGTGTGACGCAAATCGGCGGAACCGAGTACGCTGGCGTCCTGCCCGGTTGCCACTACCGCGGCAATCGTTCCATTTCCCAATTCTTCAACACTTCGTGCTTCTACCAGCCAGGTCCTAACGCGCCCACCTACTCGACTCTGTACGGCACGGTAGCGCCCAATGCCATCGAAGGGCCTGGACTGGACAACCTCGACCTGGCGGTGATCAAGAACGGCCCGGTCTGGAAAGAGAAGATCCGATACCAGATCCGCGGCGAGTTCTTCAACGTTCTCAACCACCCCTCGTTCACCTCAATCGATACCGGGGTGACCGACAGTACGTTTGGGATTGTGACCGGCGCTACTACCCAGCGGAACATTCAGATTGCGATCAAGCTGATCTTCTGATGCTCCGCGGGTTATGATTCCAGCCTTCGTTGCTGGATGATACGCGAGCACGCACCCCTAACGGGGCGCGTGCTCGTTTTGTTTTTGGCCCCTCGTCCACCCCGCGGCCATCTCCTGCGGCTCCTCCGCCTGACTTGCGGAACGGCTTGGAAGGTGTGAAAGAACCACGCTGTAGGGGCGGCCCTTGTGGCCGCCCTGGGGCAACCACAAGGGTTGCCCCTACAACGCCCGCCCAAAGCGTGAGCTTTCCGTAGGCCTGCGTATGCTAGCGCGCCGATCGAAAAGTCTGCCGACAACGAACGGGTCAGTACCTGACCAAGGTCGAAGAATGGATGAGTGGTGACAGGTTCGGGCTATGGTCTCCCACGGGAACTCGGGGAAGCAAGTTCGCGAGGCGAGGTAGAGGTGCTTTGTGTACCCGAGAAACTCGGCGCGTGATTCAGCACAGTCTGTACCAAATCCCCCAGTTGTTGGGCGGTGAATTCGTTTCCTTCAAGATTGGCCACCAAGTCCCCTCGCCGATCCAAAATGACGGTGTGGAGCGAATGCGTCATCAGCCCCTCATCGGGATTGTAGACGACGCCAAACATGCTAGTGACCTTCATAATGGCGGAGGGTGATCCGGTCAGGAAACGCCAGGAAGCAGCGTTCGCTTTCCATGTGCTGCCGTACTTGGCGAGAGCCTCCGGCTGATCGTTTGCCGGGTCCAAGGTGACGGTCAACAAGATCAGGTCGCTCCCCATCTGCTTGCTAAAGCGCTTTTGGAGTTGCCCGAAGTTATTGGAGAGACGAAAACAGAAATTCGGCAGAGGGCAGCGCGTGTAAACGAACGTCATCGCGACCACTTTTCCCGCGAACTGCGACAAAGCCACGGTCTGACGGTTCTGGTCGGTCAAGGAAAAGTTGGGAACGTGCTGGCCCACCGCCAGCGCTGGTTCGGATGAACCGCTCTTCGCCAGAGCCTTCTCCAGAACTTCGATACGGCAGGCTCCCTGTGGATCGTTTTCAACGCTCAGGAAGGGGTGGACCCGGACGTTTTCGGCAGCGTAAGACTTCACACTTACGACCAAGGTAAAGTCGATCATCGTGCCGGGGTGCAGCCCTTCCAGGTCCCGGCGTTGGCGGACGGGTAACGGCATCACCATGGCGTCCATAAACCCTGGAATTTCCTGCATGGATACCACGAGCTCGCTGCGTTCCGGGTTGACCTGCAAAACCACGCCGATGCCCAAGTAAGTCTGCGCCGCCGTGCCCGGCAAGGCCGCGAAAAGCAGAGCCGCTACCGTCGCTAATCCCGCGGCGAGAGTCTGCCCTTTCTGCGTCATGGGGTAGTTCCTCTCTTCGTTTTCCTGTGTGAGCAGGCTCGATTATGTTCCACCCTGCCCGCGCCCCGTCAAGTGCGGCCTTTGGGGTCGGGGAGCTTCGGGCGGACCAGCGGCGTGTACTGGGTGGCGAATTCCTTGATCTCGATGACTTGGTTCGTGTGCAGGTGGGAAAGCACCTGCCGCGTTTTGCTGGCGGGCCACCAGATTTCGATTTCTTCAATCCGTGCGGATGGGCCCAGGCCGATATGCTGCTCCAAGGGGTTCGCTCCGAACGAGCCGCCACTTCCCACCGTGCGATAAATGGACCGGCGCCCGCGCCCCTTGTTTTCCACGGTCACTTTGATTCGAGCGCCCAGTGCTGACCGATTGCTCCTGACTCCTACGAGCTTCAACCGAATCCAGTTGTTCTCATTGCCGGGATTCTTGAAGAACCGGAAGGCGTGCACATCACCCGGAGAAACGCCGCCAGTCACCGTCAGGAGGTCCTGCTGGCCGTTGTTGCTCATGTCGGCAAAGGCAACGCCGTGGCCTTTATGCAATTCGCCGGTTCCGGAGGACGCAGTGATGTCCACGAATCTTTTCCCTTCCTCGTTGCGCAGCAGCACGTTGGGCACTAAGGAACCATAGGAGGGGTTCCCGGTCGCCAGGTAGATATCCGGGAACCCGTCGTTGTCCACGTCTCCGAAGTTGGCGGCCATGGGCATGAACACCTTATCAAGACTCACGGCCGCGGTCACATCCTCGAAAGTTCCGTCCCGCCTATTCCTGTAAAGCTTTAAGGTAACGGCATTGTGGGGAAGCCCCAGGTAAGTACGGATATTCTCATCGACGGAGCCGGAATAGTAACTGGTCACGAACAGGTCAGGCCAGCCGTCGTTATCGTAGTCAAAGAACCACGTGGCGAAGCTATGGCCCAAGGGATCCTGTACGCCCGCCTCACGCCCAACCTCTTTGAAGGTATTGTTGTGCTCGTTGTGATAAAGAAAGTTGCTGCTGCCGATGTTGCTCACGTAGAAGTCTATGTATCCATCGTTGTCATAGTCGTCCGCCACCACCCCTTTGCTGAAGGCGATCTGGTCCACGCCCGAGGAGGCGGAAATATCCTCAAACGTGCCGTCGCCTTTGTTCAGGAAGAGGTGGCTGGGACCCCGCTCGTTGCCAATGAAGAGATCCAGCAGTCCGTCATTGTTGATGTCGGCCCAAACCACGGCCTGCGTGGCCATCAAGTCCGTCAGACCAGCTTCCTTGGCTACATCGGTAAAGGTTCCGTCCCCGTGGCCCTTCAATAAAGACAACGGTTGGGGGTACAACCATGCTCCCCGCGGCAAGAGAAAGTCCAGGCATCCGTCGTTATCGAAATCGCACTGGATGATGTTCAACCCGCCTATCATGCCCTTCAGCCCGGATCGCTCGGTTTGATCGGTGAATGTCCCGTCGCCGTTATTGTGAAAAAAACGCATGGAATCCTGCGGGTATCGAAATCCCCACTCGGACAGGACAATATCGAATAAGCCATGGTTCTCGAAATCGTCGACGATAATACCTCCGGCATCCATCACCGCGTTTATGCCGGCCTGGGGCGCCACATCCACGAACCGTCCCACCGTCTGTTGCGATTCGAATCCGGCCAGGGAAATGAGGTGCTGACTGGGGACCGATCCAGGGTACGTTCCAAGGGTCATACAGGTTAAGTTAAGCAGCCATTTCGCCTCGAGATCGTCTGGTTTCTGGTTAAGGTATCTCAAAAAATGCTCAAGGGCCTTTTCAGAATCAGCAGTCTTCGCGTAGCGCATTGCGGGTGACATTGGGAACAGACATTTCTCGCCCGGTGTGAGATAAACCTCGTTTTCCATCTCGGACTTATGCAGATAGGCGATTCCCAAAACCTCTTCCAGTTGAGTTGCCATCTTGGGATCGGAGTTCTGGGTAAGCTCAGAGCAAACTGTCCACTCGGCGATGGCCGTCGCCATATCTCCCTGAAATGCATAGAGTTGGGCGAGCAGGTAGTGGGCCGTCATGAGCTTGACAACAGGCAGCTTGTCCGGATTGGCTGGGTCCAGCATTTTCTGCAACTGTTTGATGGCGCTGGCGAGGCAACGTTGGTGAAGATGGGCGGCTGTCACAGGGTTCAAATCCCGATCCCAGCCTTGGGGCTTGCCGGGAGTAGCCAGGAAAACCGTAAATGCATCTTCAAAGAAGCCATCCACATCGGGTCCGTAGAGGACGGCTCCGGGTCCCGTCAAGGCCGTGAGGGTGTTGGGGTCGTCCCCTGTAATCCCCATGGCGTTTATAACCTGGTCGACCTTCAGGACGGCGTAGCCTTCCGGAATCCGAACCACGGGGCTGATTTCGCCGGGTCTTATCCCTTTTAACGCATCTCTCAGTTCTGGCCTCAGCATCGCGGGATCAAAGGTTCCGAGATAACCTCCCTGGTTGGCTGTCGGATCCACGGACTTTTCCACTGCGAGGGTCGCGAAGTCTTCTCCTTTCTTTAACCGCTCGATGATTTGCTGGGCTCCGGCAAGCGTCTCCACCACGATGATGCGCAGCGGCACTTTGCCTGAAGATTCGGCTTGAGGGGTCTGCGCAGAAGAATCTGTTTGGCTGGCAAGGGTGATTGCGCTCCCCAATGCCAGCGCCCCTTTGGAAAAGAGTGAGCGCCTGCTGAGCGCGTTCGGAGTGGTGGGGGGCATCCGCAAGAGTCTCCCCTTAACTTTACGTCGGACAGAAAGTAACTGTCAACAACCCGAACTTACTACGGTTGCCTCAAAGTCGAAATCATGGGGATGCCGGGGGAGTAATGGAGTTGGAGGCCAACGGGGGAGGCGCAGCCGCAACCGCGAAAACGAGGCACGATCTCCTGAAAGGCGAGGCCTCTCCGGAAGACAGATCGGCAGAGCCGCTAACCACCGGACGCTAAGTAACAGGTGATCCGAAATGTAGAAACTCGACGGCGGACAGTTTACCGTCTCCCTTCACCCGGTTCTCGACCGATCAGGGTGCGTTACTCCCTGTTGATATACCAGCACGCACTCCGATACAATTCTTCGGTATGAACGATCGCGTCGCAGGGTGCCTGCTCTACTTACTACTATTGCCCTCACTCGCATTCCCTCAGAAACCGGAAGTCCAGGGTGAAGTCGAGCAGGGAATGGAAGCGCTAAGGCGCGGCAATTTTACGGCTGCCGAGCAACACCTCTCCGCCGCCTTGAAGATCGATCCCAGCCTGGCGGAAGTGCGCGCCAACCTTGGCCTTGCCTATTACGCCAGCCATCAATACCGTCAGGCGATTCCCGAATTCCAGGAAGCTCTCCGCCGAGACGCCAACGTCCAGACAGCGAAATCGTTTCTGCCCCTCAGCCTGGCAGCCGTGGGCAACTGCGAGCAGGCCATGCCGGGCCTCGAGCAGGAGTTTGCTACGAACGCCGACCTGAAATTGCGCCGCATTCTGGGCCTCAGCCTGGAGCGATGCGACTTGGGCGTCGGCAAAGAGGCGGAGTCGGACCAAGTCGCGCAAAAACTTCTCGCCGCCTATCCCGACGATCCTGACGTTCTTTACGCCGCGGGCCAGCTTTACGGACGCTTGTCTTCGGAGACTTACCTAAAGCTCATGAAGGTGGCGCCCAATTCCGCGCGCACTTACCAGGTGATGGCGTCGGTGGCGGCGAGCGACGGGAACTGGAAAGGCGCTATCGACGCTTACCGTCATGCCCTCAAGCTCGAGCCCACCTCGCAAGGCGCTCACCTTCAGATCGCCGTCCTGATCCTGACCCATTCGCAAGAGCCGGACGCCTGGCGGCAGGCTTTGATTGAACTGAGCGAAGAATTGAAAGTCGATCCGACCAGCGCCCAGGCGGAATACGAGATCGGCGAAGTTTACCGGAAGCACGCGGACCTTGAACCCGCCATCGCCGCCTTTCGCCGTGCGCTCCAACTCGATCCCGCCGCGGTTCCGGCTCGACTCGGCCTGGCCAAAGCCTTGCGCCAACTCGACCGCAAGCGAGAGGCCCTCGAGGCTCTCGAACCCGCTCGCGATAGCGACGATCCGGGCGTACACTTCCTGCTTGCGCAAGTCTATCGCGACCTAGGGCGCGCCGCGGAGGCCCAGGAAGAAGAGGCTAAATTCAAGAAGCTACAGCCCGCTCAAGAAAAGGCAGTAGGCAGGTAGGCAGCAGGCAGTGGGCGCAAGCCCCAAGGGCCACTCTCAATATCACTCCCCCTCCACCCCTCGGGGGGAGAGGGTGTCCTGATCCGGCGGTCTGACCAGCCGGATCGGGACGGGTGAGGGGGTATCTCGGGTGACTACATCACAAGGATCTTAGCTCACAAATGACATGTTCTCGCCGTGGCTTCTTGCGCTCTTCTGCACTCCTCACCGGAGCCAACCTCATCGATCTGCTCACCAGGCCGACTTCCGGCCAGGCCCGCGAAGCGACTGGAACCGTACCGGTGACCTTTGTGGATGTGGCGCAGAATGCGGGGTTGGTGACTCCGAACGTCTGGGGAGGAGTCAAGGAAAAGCGGTACATCATCGAAACCAAAGGCAGCGGCCTTGCCTTCTTCGATTACGATCACGACGGCTGGCTGGACATCTACCTGACCAACGGCATAAGGCTGGGCGAAACCTACCCGCCCGGCAAAGCGCCCACTTCTCATCTTTACAAGAACAATCGGGACGGCACGTTCACGGATGTCACGGAGGGCTCGGGCTTGGCGAGATCCGGCTGGCAGACCGGAGTTTGCGTGGGTGATTACGATAACGACGGCTGGGACGACCTGTTCTGTTGTTTCTGGGGCCATAACATTCTTTTTCATAATAACGGCGATGGAACGTTTACCGATGTGACTCAGAAAGCGCGATTGTACGAAGACCGGGTGCGCTGGGGAACGGGCTGCACCTGGCTGGACTATGACCGCGACGGCTTCCTGGACCTGTTTGTGGCCAATTACATCGATCTCGATCTCGAGCACGTGCCGGGCATGCTCGGCCAGAGGGGCGCATGCGACTGGCACGGCGTCCCCGTGTTGTGCGGCCCGCGTGGCTTCCCGGCCGGTTCGAATATCCTCTATCACAATAACGGCGACGGAACGTTCACCAACGTGAGCGAAAAGGCCGGCATTCTGAAGCCCGGCCCGCGCTATTCGATAACCGCCGTTTCTTATGACTTCGACAACGACGGCTGGCCGGATATCTATGTCGCGGTCGACACGCAACCCAGTCTCTACTTCCGGAATAACCACGATGGCACTTTCACCGAGCGGGCCGTGATGGCGGGTTGCGCCTTGAGCGAGGACGGCGCGGAGCAGTCCGGCATGGGCGTGGGGGTTGGCGATTACGACTGCGACGGCTGGCTGGATATTGCCAAGACCAACTTCGTCAACGATTCGATCGATCTTTACCACAATAATGGCGACGGAGCTTTCACGGAGGTGAGCAACCCTGCCGGAGTGGGTATGATTACGAAGGCCGTGAATTGGGGAATCGGCTTCCTGGACTATGACAACGACGGCTGGCCGGACATTCTCTATGTGACCGGTCATGTTTATCCCGAGATCGAGAGAATCGGGGAGTCGTTCAAATCACCCCGCATGGTCTATCGCAATCTGGGCAACGGCCGGTTTGAGGCGGTTTCCGAGAAGCTGGGGCCGGGAATCGCGGAGCGCTTCTCCAGCCGCGGCTGCGCCTTCGGCGACTACGACAATGACGGAGACATCGACGTGTTGGTCTTGAACATGAACGATGTGCCGTCCCTGTTGCGCAATGACGGCGGGAACAAGAACAATTGGATCAAGGTAAAACTGATCGGCACGAAGTGCAACCGCACGGCCATCGGCGCGCGCGCGCGCGTGGTGACGGGCAAGCACGCACAGATGGACGAGGTGCACAGCGGCACGAGTGTTATGTCGCAGAACGATCTTCGACTGCACTTTGGTTTGGGGCAAAGTAAGATCGTAGACCTGATCGAAGTAAAATGGCCCACTACTCAAAAAGTGGAGAGGTTCACGAACCTTAAAGTGAATCAGATCTTAACTATCAAGGAAGGGGCAGGGATCGTTGGATTGTAGGGGGACGGCTTGCCGTCGCCGCGCGATTACCTCCGCATCAATTCCAAGAGCATTTCAAATGGCAAATGGCAAAAGTCAAATAGCAAATGGTCTACGATTTGTCAAACATAGGGTTGTTAATTTTGACATGTCAGATCGCGAAACATTTGCCATTTGAATTTTGCCATTTGCCCTTTGCCATTTGAATTCGCTTTTCTGCCTTCCGCCTACTGCCTACTGCCTACTGCCTACTGCCTACTGCCTTCATCATAGCGACCACGCGCTGGAAATCCGCTTTCCCGCGCAGCCCCTCAAAGGCGCGATCGCCTTCCGCCTGATCGCCGCTCTTGAAGCCGTTCTGCACGGCGGCTTCGAGCGTGCTTACCGCTTTCTTGTGCTGGCCGTTGAGCGCCTGCGCTCTAGCCAGGTCATACAGGATGTAGGGATTTGCGGGCGCAGCCTGGGCCGAAATTTGAAGGCAGGTCAGGGCCGGGGCCACTTTATTCTGGGCGAGCAGGTCATGCGAAGCCTCGAAAGTATGAAGGAAGATGCGCAGAATCTGCCGTTGGGCAGCAAAACTCTCGTCCGAGGATGTGTCATCCCGCTCAGCCAGCTTGCGCAGCCGCGGGATTTCCAAATGCGCGATCATGGTCTCGAGGTCAGGGCGAGCGTTCTCGCCGAGCGCCAGGTTTGGGATGGCGAGCGGTCGCAGGGCGCTCGATGAACTTCGCGGCTGGAGCGGCCCTGAGTCCTCATTCGCCGCGCCGCGAGCGGAATCAGCAGACGATATGATCGCAGCAAGAACGCTCTGGAGTGTTTGCTGATACTCCGCATCAAGGCTCTCGCGCTTCTGTCGGCCGCTGTTCTGGCTTGCCTGCTCCTCCGCCCTTGCAGGACCCACATCCTCCAACCTGAGGCTCGGCTTGGGAGGGCTGGGCGGCCAGTCCATATTGGAGATGATCGCTTCATAGACCTTGGCGTAGGAGGGATTGAGCTCGATCGATCGCTGCAGGTAGGGCATCGCCGCGTCGAGTCTTTTCTCTTGCAATAAGCCAATGGCGTAGTTGCTCTGCGGTTCGCTGTAGTCAGGATCGATCTCGATTGCCGCCTTCAACTCCGCCATGCCTTCATTGAGCTTCCCCTTGAGCACCAATGCTCCCCCGAGGTTGTTGTGGGCCTTGGCATTCCCGGAATCCAGTTCGAGGACCTTATTCCACTCTGCGATGCCCTCGTCGAGCTTACCCTTGGCGGTCAGGTCCGAGGCGATATCGAAGAGCCGGTACGATTCGGCGGCCGGCACGTCGATCTTCATCAGGCCGTCAGATGGAATATTCACGAATTCCGGAAGATTCACTGCGCGGTTGGCTGCCGTGGTGTTGTCGACCAGGATCGCCGGGCTGTCGTTGCCATCCTCGTCCAGATGGGTCAGGAACATTTGCGTGTAGGGCGAACGGCTCTTGGAGGAGAAAACCAGCCAGCGGCCGTTGGGGGAGAAGCTGTGCCAGGAGTTCATGAGCGGCGTGTTGCAGCGCATGCGCCGCGCCAAACCGCCTTGCGCCGGCACGATGTAGAGCTGGCTGTCGGGCCGCATCAACTGAGCGTTGCGGCATTTCACAAAGACGATCCAGCGGCCGTCGGGTGAAACCTTGGGAAAGTTATTGCTCATCCCGTTGTAGGAAGCGCCCGCGATCGGCATCGCCTGGCCGCCTTTGCCGTCGTTGAACGGAATCCGGTAGAGGTCGTATTTGATTTGGGTCTCTTCCGGGTCGTTGGCATGCTCGGGCAGCCCCTTGCCCGCCTCGTACGGTTCTCTTGCCTCCGCTCTGGCAAACACGATGAATTTGCCGTCCGGACTCCACACCCCGTCCGTTTGCACGTAGCGCGGATCGTCAGCGCCGGGCAGGGCGTGCCTTTGTCCCGTTGCGCGGTCGTACCACGCCAGGATGCCGCGCGTGGGGTAGAACACTTGAAGAAAATTGTAGTTCTTGAAATTCACCACGTAATAGGTGTGAGCCAGTTCTTTGTCCATGCCCCGCAGCATGGTCAGAACGTAGTGGCCGTCCGGCGAGACTTGGGACATGAATCCCACTCGCGAAGTCGCCACCGTTTCGTCGCGGAAGGAGCTCCAGGCGATCACGTCCTGATTGCGGATGCTCATCTCCGGTTTGATTGCAGAGATGGCGTAAAGCCCCTTGTCGTTGGCGGGGCCGTCGAGATCCATTCCCATGGTTTTTCCGTCGCGAGAGAACGAGTGGCAATTGGCGCAGGTGTGCATCCCCGTCAGCACCAAGCGGCTGCTCGGCTCCGCGATGTTACGTAGACGCCAGGAGAGCAAGGGCAGCGCGCCTTGCGCCAGCGGGTTGATCACTCCCTTTTTAAGCTCCGCGGGCATCAACGGCACGTCTCGGTAGAAGATCGGCGCTCCCACCGGGTCCATCGAAGTCTCAATCGCCACCGCGGCGCGGGAAACGGCGTGCTCCATCCGGCCGTCTGCAAAGCCCGTGATGGTGATGGTGGCAGCGTGCTCTGTCGAGTGCCGCTTGATGGCGCTCCAGGTGGGCGCATCCGGGATCCAGGTTCGCGCTGCGGCTTGCTCAGGCGTCAGCTTGGGCAACTGATTGTTTTCGGAGATGCAGCGTGGATCGATTTCGCCGATTCGCAGCCGCTCGCCCGCCGACCTGGACTGGATCGCCGCCGAGCCATCCGTGAATGAAATATCGATCCTCCAGACGGTGGCGTTCGAGGCGTCGCGCCACAGAAAGGTGGGAGGCGTAATCTCAGGAGGGAAGATCGATCCTTGGGAGGGGTAATCAACCACAATCGCAACCAGGTTGGGATCGACCGGGTGCGCCGCTGACGGCGAGGCTACATCGCCCGCGGCTGCCGGTTGCTGCGCAAATCCCAAGCCCAACGTGCCTGGGCAATGCAGCACCGTACTTTGCTCCACGAAAAGGGCGACCGTAGCAGCCGCAATCCAGACAGTCAGCCTCAACCCTCCCCCTTGCTTCATAGCATCCCCCATCGAGACGGTTGACTCCGGTTCTGTAGCCCCAATCCAAAATCTTCGCTCCTTTATTATACCGCAGGCGTCTTGGCTGTTTTAGGGGCAAGAGTGTCCGAACTCGGGACGGCCTGTCCCAAAAGCGGACACCGGAGCATAGACACTTGCCTGCTATTTCTTCTAACCTATTGAGAACAAACAGTCGCATTATGGGACAAGTTGGCGAAATTCGTGCCTCCTCTGCGTTCCTGGTTTCGGGGAAAACGACCTATCGCGGAATTGACCTTGCGCCGTGCCGGGCCACGTCGCCAAACCGTCCTGCGACGTCGCACGTCAAATGGGAGGGCGAATGACGACAGATACGGGCTCGTGCTTGTCACTCGTCACTTGTCACTGCCCGTGAGGTGAAGCATGGAAACGATTCTCCAGGATCTTCGTTACGGCCTGCGCATGCTGGTGAGGAATCCCGGCTTCGCCGCCGTCGCGGTGCTGACGCTCGCGCTAGGAATTGGCGCGAACACGGCGATCTTCAGTGTGCTGGATAACGCCCTGCTTCATCCCTTCCCCTACAAAGACGCGGACGGCATCAGCATTTTCCGCATCCACGACATGGATGTGGCGGGCGACTACGGCCGCCTTGGCCTTTCACTTCCTGAGTTCCTAGATTACCGTGACCAGAACCACGTGTTCTCGGACATGGCCGGCACCGCGCACGCCGAGGTGCTCTACAGTTCCGAGAGCGGTTCCCAAGAGCTGAACGGAGTATTCGTCACCACCAACACTTTTCGCTTCCTGGGCGTGGAGCCGGTACTGGGGCGTTGGATCACACCCGATGACGGTGAGCCCGGCGCGCCTCCCGTGTTTCTCCTGAATTACCGGATGTGGCAGGAGCATTTCCACGGCGACCGGAAGATCGTAGGAACTACGTTCACTCTGAACGGCGTATCGAGAGTCCTGGTGGGAATCATGCCTCCTCGTTTCCAGTTCTTCGGCGCCGACGTCTGGCTGCCCTTGAGAGCCGGACGCGACGCTGCGACCGCCACCGGCGGCGAAGTGCGCGCCAGCCGGCCGCTGTACCTGGTTCCGGAGGAGCGGCGCAAGCCCGGCGTGAGCTTGGAAGCCGCCGCGGCTGACCTTACTGTGATTGCCCAGCATCTTGCCAAGGTTTACCCGAAGGATTATCCCAAGCATTTCAGCGTGCAGACGGTCGGACTCGCCAGCGACGTTGTGGGTGACTTCAAGGCGATGCTGTATATCCTTCTCGCCGCGGTTGGTATGCTGCTTCTCATCGCATCCAGCAATGTCGCCAACCTGCTGCTGTCGCGAGCCAGCGCGCGCGAAAGAGAGATTGCCATTCGAGCCTCGATCGGTGCCAGCCGCCGGCGGCTGATCCGCCAACTCCTGATGGAAAGCTTGCTGCTGGCGGCGCTGGGAGGGTTGGTCGGCTACCTGTTCGCGTACGGCGGATTAAAAGCGGTAATGGCGGCGATGCCTCCCGGCACTTTGCCCAGCGAATCGGAGATCACCCTGAATTCGGCGGTTCTGCTGTTCACTATATTCGTAACGCTGGCCACCACCCTGCTCTGCGGACTTGCGCCCGCGCTCCACGCGGTGCGGGGGGAACTGCACTCGCGCCTCCAGGAAACAGGCCGAGGTGTGATCACGAGCTTCCGGCACGGCGGCTTGCGCGCGGGTCTGGTGGTGGCGGAAGTTGCCCTGTCCATCGTCCTGTTGGCGGGCGCCGGCTTGATGATGCGAACTTTTTTTGCGGTCGAGCACGTGAATATGGGGTTCGCTCCGCAGAACATTTTCGCGGCGCAACTGTTTTTTCCCGAGGGCCACTACAAGACCAACCAGCAGAATACGATCTTCTTCCAGCAAGTCCTTCCGCGCATTGCGTCGCTGCCGGGCGTGGTCGCCGCCGCTGAGGCTGGGACTTTGCCGCCCTTCGGCGGGCCTCAAAGTGAGGTTGAGGTACCGGGCAGAACGCATACCGAGCGCTGGGAGTCCATAGTCGAGATGTGCAGCGAGGGCTGGTTCCGGACTGTGGGCGTCCCATTGCTAAAGGGCAGGCTGCTTTCGGATGTCGATATCGCTTCGGCGCGGCAGGTTGCAGTGGTCAACCAGACCCTGGTGCGCCGGTTCTTTGCTAACGACGACCCCATCGGAAGAAGAATCCGGTTCATGGCCTTTGACAATTTCCCCGACGCGCCGCATGGCGCTTATTTTGAAATTATCGGTGTGGTGGCCGACGTCAAAAACCAAGGCCTGCAGCGCTCCGTGGCGCCGGAGGCCTTCCTGCCCTACTCGATCGCCAGTTTCGGTGCCCGCGGCCTCCTGGTGAGGACAGGGGGTGATCCCCTCGCGATCGCGAAGAGCGTCAGTCGCGCCGTGTGGTCAGTCGACCCTGATGTCGCGCCGACTGGGGGCGACTCGATCGAAGATTTCCTGAGGGACTACGCTTATGCGCAGCCCAGGTTTGGGCTTCTAGTGCTCGGGGCATTCGCGAGCATCGGCCTGCTGCTGGTAGTCATGGGCGTATTCAGCGTTATGGCATACTCGGTATCGCTCCAAACGCACGAAATTGGCATTCGCATGGCAATGGGCGCGCAACGAAGCGCCGTGCTTCGAATGGTTCTTTCCCGCGGACTGCGCCTGGTCGCCCTGGGAATCCTATTCGGTGAAGTTGCCAGCCTTGCGTTAACGAGGCTTCTTGCCAGCCAGATTTGGGGTGTGTCGGCGCGTGACCCGCTAACACTAACCGGCATCGCAGCCGTCATAGCAACCGCCGGCCTGCTCGCCTGCTGGCTCCCGGCTCGAAAGGCGTCGGCTGTCGATCCGATGGTGGCGTTGCGGTACGAGTGAAGCAGTGGCTAGTCGCCAGTGCCTAGTGGCTAGTATCGCGACTAGACACTAGCCACTAAGCACTAGCCACTTGTCTGTTGAGGGGGGAACACATTGGGCACACTCATTCAAGATTTACGCTATGGCCTGCGAATGCTCAAAAGGAATCTCAGCTTCACCATTGTGGCGGCGCTGACGCTCGCGCTCGGGATCGGGGCGACTTCTTCCATGTTCAGCGTGGTGAATGCGATTATTATTCGCCCCCTCCCCTACCCAGAACCGGCGCAACTGGTGGGTCTCGGCCAGAGTCGCACGCAGAAGGGCATGGGCTACATCCAGACAGGTGTCTCCGCGCCCAACATCGAGGACATCGCGGCGCGGAATCACGTCTTTCAAGGAGTGTGCTATTACCTTGGCCACGAGTTTAACCTCACCAAAACCCAGCCGCCTCAGAGGCTGGACGGGGCGCGAATCTCGGCGAGTCTCCTGCCGATGTTCGGTGTGCCGCCCGTGATCGGCAGGTTTTTCGCGCCGGACGAGGCTGTGCCCGGACACGAGCATGTGGCGATTCTTGGCTACGATCTCTGGAAAAACCACTTCGGCGCCAGCCCAGACATCCTGGGCAAGACGCTGAACCTCGACGATGAAACCTACACCGTGATCGGCGTCATGCCGGAGAGTTATCGTTTTGTTTGGGATTCCCGCTTGGACGTTTTCGTTCCGCTCGCCCTCGCGCCCAAGGATCTGGTGGAGCCCGCCCGCACCACGCGCGAGCTTCAAACCATGGCGCGCATGAAGAAGGGTATCACGCCGCAGCAGGCGCAGGCGGAGATGATCGATATCGCGCGCCAGCTTGCGCAAGAGCACCCAGACGCCAACCGGGGATGGAACATCACTGTTGAGCCACTCCACAATGCCTATCACCGGCGCATGGATACTGCCTTGTGGGCCATGCTCGGCGCAGTCTCTCTTGTACTGCTCATTGCCTGCGTCAATGTTGCCAACCTGCTCCTGGCTCGGGCCAGCGGGCGCCGCAGGGAATTGGCTCTCCGGCTGGCCGTCGGCGCGAGTCGCGGCCGCCTGGTGGTTCAGTTGCTCACGGAGTGCCTGCTGCTATCCGTCTTGGGCGGCGGCTTGGGAATCCTCTTCGGCTATTCGGGAACCAAGCTTCTCGCTTGGGGATGCAGCCTTTACTTTAAATATCTGCCCGGGATCCAGGAACTCAACCTTGACTGGCGGGTGGTGGTTTTTGCCGCTGTTATCACGCTGGCGACGGGCATTGTGATTGGCCTCGCGCCGGCTTTCAGGGCTACGAAAGGCGACCTGCAAGAGGTGCTCAAGGAGAGCGCTTTGAGCGTTGGCGGCGCCTCGAGTCACAAACGCTTGCTGAATGCGCTGGTGGTTGCGGAGATCGCTCTCGCCATGGTGCTGCTGGCGGGATCGGGTCTGCTGCTGCGGAGCTTCGTCAAGCTCGTAAGCGTCGATCTCGGCTTTGAGCCCAGCCACGACCTCACTTTCTGGCTTTACTTGCCGGATTACAAGTATGCGCAGCCGGACCAGCAGATCACCTACATTCGCCAAGTACACGACCAGGTCGCCTCAGTGCCTGGAGTTCTACACACGGGAGCGATGTCAATGCTCGGGGAGTTCCTCTTCCTTCCCCAAGGCCAGCCGCGGCCCGCGCCCGGCCAGGAGCCTGCCGCCTACGAGTACAGCATTACCCCCGATTATCTTCAGGCCGCGGGCGCGAAGCTGCTCCAGGGACGCGAGTTCACGCTTCACGATAGCCAACACTCGGTTGCGGTCGCCATCATCAACGACACGCTGGCGCGCCGCTATTTTAAGAACGCCGATCCCCTCGGACAGCATCTCGACATGCTCTCGAATGTGTACGGAAAGCAGAATGAGCGCCAGGAAACGTTTGAGGTGGTCGGCATAGTGAAGAACATCAAGCGCTACCAGGTATGGGAAGACGAGCCCGAGATCTTCGTCCCGTACGATCAGCATCCCGGACCGTACATGTTCTTCGAGGTCCGCACTGCGGCGGCCCCGCTCACACTCGCAGCCTCCGTGAAGGATGCCGCGCAGTCCGTGGATCGCGATCAGCCGGTTCAAGACCTTCAGACCATGGATGAAATTGTTGCGCAGCGCTTCGGAGAAATCCGTTTCCCCATGACGCTGGTTTGGAGCTTTACCGCATTGGCGCTGGTGTTGGCGGCAATCGGCATGTATGGCGTGATGTCCTACTCCGTGAGCCGCCGCACGCACGAGTTAGCCATCCGCATGGCGCTGGGAGCCAAGCGGCAGGCTCTGCTGAAGATGGTTGTGGGCGAGGGCTTGTTGGTTACCCTGATTGGGATCATCGTGGGAACCGGCGCGGCGCTGGGGGCGGGGCACGTTATCGCCAACTACCTTTACGCTGTAAGCCCCAATGATCCCGTGACTTATATCCTGATGGCCCTGGGCTTGGCGTGCATTTCAGTACTGGCTTGTTTCATGCCCGCGCGCCGTGCCACCAAAGTCGATCCCATGGTGGCGCTGCGCTACGAGTGAGCCATAGTACCTCACGCCCACAGGTCGGTGGTCAGGTATTTCAGGCCGGAGTCGCAGATGATAATGACGATCGTCCGGCCCCGGTGCGGCCCCGCGAGAAGTTGCAGGGCAGCGGCTAGGTTTGCCCCCGAGGAGAAGCCGGCGAAGATTCCCTCTTCTTTCGCCAAGCGCCGCGCTGCCTGCATCGCCTCGTGTTCGCTCACTTGCAGGTAGCCATCGACGATGTCACGTTTAACGAACTTGAGAGCGGCCATCGAATATCCGCCGCCTTGGATGCGGTGGTTGGGACGGCGAGAGGGTTCGCCTGCCAGCACCGCGGCGCCTCGGGGCTCGACAACATAGCACTTGATCTGCGGAACCGCTTCCTTGAAGGCGGTCGCGCACCCTCCGAACGAACCGCCCGAACCCACAAAATCGCAAAAAGCGTGAATCTGGTTCTTGGCCTGACGCAGAATCTCAGGTCCTGTGTGAAGATAGTGAGCGCGGAAGTTTCCTTCGAGATTGAATTGGTCGGCGCGGAAAGCGTGGCGCTCCCGGACGATGCGCTGCGTTTCCAACTCGACTTGTTCCAGATCTCCCCCCGAGACCTGGCCCGGCACTGAGCTTGGGAGTTGGTCAACCAGCACCACCTCTGCGCCCAGCGCGGCCATCATCCGCGCGCGCTCCGCAGAATTGCCCTTGGACATCACCGCCACGAACGGATATCCGAGGACTCCGCACACGATGGCGAGTCCCGTCCCGGTGTTTCCGCTGGTGAGCTCGACCACCGTCTGCCCCGGCGCCAGCGTCCCGGCGGCTTCGGCGTCTTCGATGATCTGCCGCGCGATCCGGTCTTTTTTTGAATACCCGGGATTCAGGTTTTCGAGCTTGGCGAGGATCCTGCCGTCCAGGTTCCGAGTTACGCGGGCGAGTTCGACGAGCGGGGTTTCGCCGATCGCCTGAATTACGGAAGGGCACAAGTCAGCGCGCACGCGTCACCTCACTCAGGGACATAAACGCTAGGATAGGCGTGTCGGAACGATGTCAAATGCCCGAAGGGCATTAATATCATTAGCCGTAGGTGAAACCTACGGAAATGAGGCCCCCACCTTTTGATATTCTCCGACCCCGCAGGGGTCGAATGTTCGACCCTTTCAGGGTCAGATACTGTTCTTTGCCTCGCCCTCCCGTAGGTTTCACCTACGGCTAATGATCTTGGGTCCCTTCGGGACCCCAGGGACGCGCTTATCCTAGCGCTTATGTCACTCAGGGACGCCCGTCGGTCTTAGGTGGTCGCGAACTCACGACGAAGATATGGTACGTCACGGCGTCCCAGGCGTTATGGATGCCGGCGAAGAGCAGCAGCAGGGCCGCCGCAGCCACGCCAAACAGGGCCTGGCGCGCATGGGAGAACGCGGCGTAAGCCGATCCGGCCAACCCGAAGTATGCCGCGAAGGGCAGCACAACGTGAAATAGCCAGTCTTCAAACTCCGGCCGGTAGGCGGTTTGTTTTCGCATACGCCGAGCCACGATGATTTCGTACCCGACCCCATGGAGGCCGAGCAAGCCCAAGAGAATCGCGGGCCCGCCGATGCCGTGCCATGGCGCGCATAGAACTGCTGACAGCAGCAGCGCGCATCCGAAATGAACGATGTTCGGCGTGCCAAATGCGGCGCCCGCCTGAGCGGCACCGGGCCCGCGGGGCAGGCTGGCGACGAGGGCCATGACGACGAATTGCAATCCGATCAGAGCGCCGGCAGACGAGCCCAAGATGACGTAAAAGTTCTCCCATCCCGCGAGCGCTGTCATGCAAACAACTCCTGCGCGCGGCGGAGCCGGGCCGCGACTTGGACGCCATATAGGCACTCGACCGTGCAGCGCGCGCAATCGGCGCAGCGCACCGCAGCGACTTCGGGCCCGCGCTGCAAGAAGTTCTCGCGGCCCAGGGCAAACTGGCCGTAGCCTTCGGCGTAAGTCAGGAAGCGAAGCACGTCTGCGACCGGCACGCCGCGCTCGCAAACACCGCCGCAGGCGCCGCACATGCGGCAGTACAGCGGGCCGATGTCCTTGAGCCGCGCGGTGAGTAACTGCTCGTCCTTCTCGGTGTAGGTTTCCGCCATGGCGCGCAGGTTTTCTTCGAACTCATCGTGACTCGTCATGCAGACGATGGCGGTGTCGACCGACGGGTTCTTGAGGGCCCATTTGATCGCCGCAACCGCGGCGCCCTCCTGGCTGAGCCGCTTGCTCAACGTCCCCGGGTTGGCTCCGTAGAGCCGGTCGCCGCGCTCGACGCGGCCCACGCCGCCCGCCAGCACCTTCATTACCACGATCCCGAGACCGGCCTTCCGCGCCGCCTGGATGGCCGCCGTCATGTCCGTCTTCGGCGCGTCCGGATTTGCGTTTGCGCCTGCATCCACCGAGCGCATGGCGAAATTGTAGGTCGTCAACACCACATCCGTCTGGCCGAGCTTCGCCAGGTGCGCCAGCATCTTATCCATGTTGAAATGCGTGCTCACGCCGGCGAAGCGGATTTTGCCGTTTTGCTTTGCAAGCCGCTGCGCCTCCAGCAGGTCGTCGGTCACCTGCTCCGGCTGGTTCTTCATGTGGAGATACCAGATATCCAGATAGTCGGTGCCCAGTTCGCGCAGGCTGGTGTCGAGGTCGGCAAGAACTTCCGGCTTGGTCCCGGCCGGACTCTTGCTCGAGATGATGACCTTCGGCCGCACTTTCTTGAGCGCCGCGCCGACCATCCGCTCGTTGTTTCCGCCCTGGTAGCCGCGGGCCGTGTCGAAGTGATTGATGCCGAAATCCGCGGCGCGCTCGATCACCGACGGATCGGAGGTCGTCATGCAGCCGAATGCAAGCGACGTCACTTTCAAGCCGGTTTTGCCCAACATGCGATAGTCCAGCCGGGCGGGTTCGAGCTTGGCCTGGCCGACGTCAAAGGGAAGAGAAGAAGTGCGGACGCCGGCGGCGGGAAGAACCAGCCCTGCCGCCAGAAAATCGCGACGAGAGAAATTAGGTTTCATTCCATCCTCCTAGTTCCGTTTTGCGCCATGGATCATACAGAAAAATCGCGAATTCCGCACTGCTTTCGGGCCCGTCATCCTATTTCCCGAACCTCATGTCCGGCTCGCACAAAGATTGTTCCGAGCTTGCCGCCCATCAACCCCGAGCCCAGAATGCCAATTCGCATGCGCTTCCTCCCTGAGGTTTTGAGTTGGAAGTTCGATTCTTCATTGGATGGGCGGCAGTTTGTAGCCCCGTTAGGGGCGTAATAACTTAGCCCAGGGCGCGAGCCCTGGGTAGCGGCTGACCCACGGCTTGCGCCGTGGGCTACGCGATGTCGCCCGTCGGCTGACGGGCTGAAATTCAGGCTTGGTACTGTTCGTCCGTGACCTTTTCCAGCCAGTCGACAGTCTTGCCATCGAGCTTTTCCTGAATGGCGATGTGCGTCACGGCCGTGGTCGGGGTAGCGCCATGCCAGTGCTTCTCGCCGGGCGGGAACCAGACCACATCGCCGGGCCGGATTTGCTCGACCGGGCCGCCCCAGCGTTGCGCGAGGCCGCAGCCAGCCGTGACGATGAGAGTCTGACCGAGCGGATGGGTATGCCATGCCGTTCGCGCTCCGGGCTCGAATGTGACGCTGGCCGCCACAGCGCGAGCGGGATCGGGCGCGGTAAATAGTGGGTCGATGCGCACCGTGCCCGTAAAATAGTCCGCCGATCCTTTGCCGGAAGGCTGCGAGCCGCTTCTTTTGATCTCCATTCCCTGAATCCCCTCGCTGGAAAGTCGCAATCGTTTTATCCCGCCATTATACCCCGCCGGGCGGAAAATCTGCCAAAAAGTCCGACTTTGCTGTATAATCAGATGCCTCAGGGCTGGGTATCACCTTGCACGCTGAATTTTTGCTATCTCGCGCGGCACAGGCCGCGGGCGAGCACCGTTGGCTTCTCTAACAGTTTAGTCCTCTCCGCGACGAACCAGGACGTGTGATCCGCCGATGCAGAACGGAAATCGACATCGTAACACTCGTCTGACCTCAGGAAGTTGAATGTTTGATGAAAGAGGTGAATATGCTTAAACGGTTATTTGCAGTGCTGGTCATGACAGGCCTGTGTTTGCCGGCCTTCGCAGTCGAGCGGCGGCACGGCATTCTGGTCGGGGAAGTCATCAAACTCGACTCCGCGTCGAAGACAGCCGTAGTCAAGGTGGCGGATGGAACCGAACATACCGTTCACTTCGCGGAGCGAACTACGGTTCATGGCACGAGCGAGGCCGCTGAGGACACGTTCCATGGGTTGAAGGAAGGCAGCAAGGTGGCCGTTCACTACACCGCCAAGGGAACCGAAGAGACCGCCGAGGAGGTCGACCATATTGGAGAGGGCGGACTGAAGGCCACGCGGGCCACCGTTGTCCATCTCGATCGGGGCGCGAAGACGCTCGCCGTCCAGACCGAAGACGGCACTAAGGAGACCTATCACCTGACCGATAGCGCCGCCAGCGATGCGGGAAAGGACATTGCCAAGGGGAGCGAGAAATCAGCCAAAGTCACCGTCTACTACACCGAGGAAGCCGGCCATAAGGTCGCCCATTTCTTTGAAAAAGCAATCTAGTGTTGGGTTCGGAGATTGCGTTTGTCCGTAGTGCTGACCTTCAGGTCAGCACTACGCCGACTCGAGATAAGGCCGAAAAGCGGCATAAAGTAGCCCCGGGCGTAAGAATGTGTGAAGAGACTCGCAATGTGTCATCCTGAGCATTGACAGCCGTGGGGCTGCCCTTGCTGAGCAGAAACTCCGCTCGAGTTTTGAACTTGGG
>Ga0209415_10006121_pt1 | contig 21494 bp, 13 predicted proteins | sample PeaSoiSIISIP2007_FD_187696 | JGI IMG/M metagenome (GOLD analysis project Ga0209415, IMG submission 187696) | Peat soil microbial communities from Weissenstadt, Germany - SII-SIP-2007 (SPAdes) (version 2) | ecosystem: Environmental > Terrestrial > Soil > Wetlands > Peat | place: Germany... | reverse complement strand
CGAGCAGCCGTTTACCAGGGCGTATCTGGACATCACCTCGCCCAGCGCGTACGGCATGCAATTCGTGCCTCCGGAAGAGCAGGCCCCGCTGCCCGGTTTCGTCCGGCAGTACATCGACAGGAACAAGCTGGCCATCGATCACGGCACCGTCGTTGTCTGGGTCGATCCGGACCGGCTGACTTACCGGAGCCCCGCTTACCTGAGGGACCACCTCATCGATGACTTCGGCGTCACGTACCGGTACCTCCTGCAGAGGGATGGCCATGACGTGACCGACCGGCACGTCCAGGTGATGGTGGAAGGCACACGCGTCGAGGTCGTTGATCCCCTGTTCCTCATGCCCGGTGCGCGTTACTACGTCCCGCCGGAGGATGGCGGCTCCCAGCTGATCGAGGACACAACGCTGCCCGTCCGGTTCGCCCGCGACCCGGAGACCGGGGAAAAGCGGCTCACGCTGATCGAGAACACAACCGAACTCGCCCAGGACGATCCCGGGACTGTCATCAGCACCATCCAGGTCAGGATCGGCCGCTTCCCCCTGGGGTTCGCCGAGTTCAAGGCCAAGGGCAAGGAAGACCGCCACAGGCGCTTCGATATCCGCAAGACCCGCCGCGGCATGTCGTTCGTCCGGTCGGGCCGCGAACTGCAGACCGTCGACGCCTTCCCCCGGTCTCCGCACGATGTCGCCAGTGGCCTGGGGAACTGGCCATTGCTCCAGACATACGCCTATCACTGGGGCATCGAGGTCAGGTTCCAGCCCGACCTGGACGAGGCCTTCGGCATCACCAACGACAAGCAGGGCGTGCGCCCGATCGAAGACCTCTGGCGCGCCCTCGTGCTGAAGGAAATCGACAAGGCAGTCCAGCGGGAACAGCGGCACCAGGAGAAGGCACGCAAGCGCAAGGCGGCCGACGACGCTACCCCCGGCGGAAGCGAGAGCCCCACCCCTGCAGAGCAAGCCGCCGATGCAGCTGACGTCGCACTCGGGAAACGCCCGCGGGTCCCCGCGCGGCACATCCCTGAAGCCCGCGACACCGCCGAGCAAGAGGCACAGCAGCGTGCCGCGCGTGAGGGCACCAGCGTAGACGAAGCACGGGCTGCCCTGGAGAGGGAGGCCCGGCGGCGCAGGAGCCGGGTCAGCTACCACGACCAAGAGCACGGGCCGTTCTACGAGCCGGCCTGGCGCGGCTCGCAGCTAGAGGTCAAGATCAACCGCAGGCACCCCTTCTACGAGGTCTTCTACGCCGACCTTCTCCGCCTGCCAGGCGGGGCGCGCGCGAAGGCGGCGCTCGACCTGGTCCTGCTCGCGCTGGCGCGAACGGAAATGACCGTCGAGGAAGACGACATGGAACTGTGGTTCTCGGCTCAGCGCAAGCACCTGTGGAGCCCCTTCCTGGACACGGCGCTCCGCAGCCTGGCCCAGCGCCTCGACAGCGGCGACGAGGACGAAATCATCGATGACATTTTCGGGACGGAAGACGTGCCGCCCGTCCGGTAATTAGCATTAGCAGCTCGCTGGCAGGATCCGGGAAAGGCCGTGGCCTGCGGGCCTTCCCGGACGAATACGCCTCAGCCTTCGACGAAATGTTACGAATGTTTTATTCGGACTAAATTGTCCTGGATGCGTGTTCGCTCGCGCTATTGCAGGCTCTCCTAGGATGCTCGAATTCCCTAGCCGACGAGCCTGGCTAGAGTCACCCCGGCCGCCCGCGGGCCCATTGCCCTATGCCCGTTAGGAACGCCAGGCGGGACCTTCGGCAGTACAGCTCCCGGTTCCGGGCGGGGCGGAGGGACTGTTAGCCATTCGGAAATGTCGTAACTGGTACTAACCTCGCTACCAGTTGACGGCACGCGCGACGTCGGAGGGGAGGGGGGGTTGGGCTAACGTGCATGATCACAAAGGCCGGAGCACCGTCCAGGTCCTGGAGGATTTCCACAAGGAACTCGGCCGGCATTTCCGTGCGCTGTATGAGGAGCGCAAGCTGCTGATCCCGGCTGCGCCGGTGTTCGCGCTTGAGCACGGGCTCGGCGACGCAGACCTTAACCTGCTCAAGAACGCGGTCCGCTCTGCGGTCCGCCAGGGGTTCGGTGCCACTTTCCGCCAGTGGTGGCTGCCATTCGTGGTCTATGCCGCCGAGTCGGGATATGAGTACGCGGGAGGCGAGTACTGGCAGACGTTCGAGGAGTCAACGCCCTGGTGGCGTGAGTGCGGCGACCGGGACCGGATCAGGGGATGGTTCCAGGTGTTCGCGGTCGACTACGGCGGCGCCGTACCCCAGGGCGCCTTCGCCGAGTATTACACGATCATCGCCTGGCCGATCACTCATGCCGTGTTGCCGGTGTATCTGCAGCGTAACCTTGCCCGCCTCCTGTTCGACTTCCGCACCGGGCTCACGGCGCAGTTGCTGCAGGACCCTGACGCTCTGGGAACGCGCCTGGCTTCCCGCACGGGCTCTTACACCGAGCGGTTCCGGCTGTTCTGCCAGAACACAGCACTGCTCGGCAAGATCTCCGTGGCCCTGCTGTCCGGTGAGGATGACGAATCGCCATATCTCCTGCGTCCGACACTCCGCCGCCTGGTTGACGGGCTGTCCAAGGAACGCGACTCACGGCAGTGGCTGGAGGCGGCCCGCCGGTCGGCAGCCCAGCTTCGCACGCGTACGCGCGGCTTCGTCCGGGACCAGCAGCCATCGCCACGACCGCCGCAGCCCGAACGCCTGCCCAGCCCGACTGACCCGCGTCTCATTCTCCGCCGCCGGGGGGACGGATGGCAGGCGTACGCGGAGCTTCCCGACCTCAGTTCACTGGTCATACGCCTGCCGCATCTGGTCGGCGACCTGCGCAGCTGCCGCGCTAGCGTCGCAGGTGCCGAGCGGGCTTTCCTCCCGAGACGACAGTTGCTCTTTCCCGGCTACGAAGTGCGGCTTGCGCGCTGGCCCCGCCCGGGAGAGCCGTTCATCAGCCTGGAACGCGCGGCGGACCCGGTCAACCACCTGATAGCCGACCAGTGTGCCATAAGCCGCGGGCCTGCCTGGCTGTTCCGTCACCGGGCATCAGGCCTGGCGGTCGAGGTCAAAGGCAAGACCGTGCACCCTGGATCCTCGTACATCCTGATAACAGACGAGCAGGCCGCCATCTCCGGATTTCCGCATGCGACGGAAACCAAGATCGAAGTCGCCGGGGTGCGCGCCTTCGACATAACCGTGCCTGATGAGGTCAGCGAGAGCTACGCGGCGGCGTTCGCCAAGGCCGGCGTCTCGGTCATCGCGGATGTCACGATCAGACCGGTCGGCATCGTCCCCAGCAGGTGGGACGGAGAGGGCGCCGTCGAATGGCTCGTGGGCGAGCCCGGGATGATCGGCATCCACGCTGAGCAGCCCCCGACGACCTGTGTCATGACGCTGGACGGACAGCCCCAGGCAATTCAATGGCCAAGCGGGCAAGCGGACCTGCTGCTGCGGCTCGATGACCTCAGCGTCGGCACGTCCGAGGTATCGGTCACGCTCATGGCCGAAAGCGGCAAGACCATCGCCGACGGCTCCCTCGTTGTGACCGTCCGGGATCCGCAGGTCCGGCCAGACGGCGCGACGGCAGGAGAGGGCATCCGGATGCTGTCCGACCCGGCCCAGCCGACGCTCAGCGACCTATGGGACGGCCGCGCCGCGATCTCGATCGACGGCCCGTCCTCCCAGCCGACGACACTCGCAGTCACCCTGCTATCAGACACGGGCGAGAAGCTGTCGGAGATCGCGCGCGAGATCAACCTGCCGGTGACCGCTGAAGGCTGGTCACGAACTGCTGCGGGCATCCGGGCAGACCAGCGGTTCAAGGGCCACTATGACGACACGCAGACCGCCCAGGTCACGGTTTCGCAGTCCGGGATCGGATTTGCCTCCCTTACCTGCGACCGCGGCTTTCAGCCGTTGCGCTGGCACGTTGTACGCAGCCACGACGGGAGCCACGAGGCACGGCTGATCGACCGCACCGACGGCGCGCAGGCGACGGTCGAACTGTTCGAGGTCGGCGAGCCGCTCGTGCCGGTCCTGTGCTCACCATCGGGCGGCATCGCCGTACCCCCACTAGGAGGCTTGCTCCGGGCCACAGCTGGCGAAGCGACCGCCACAGCCTTGCTGCCAACCCAGCCCAACGAGGTCATCCGGCACAGGAGTGCGGACCCGGCGGTTAGGGGCAGCAGCCGGACCCCCCGCGAGGTAGTGCGTCTGGCATCGGCGCACCTGATGTGGGCGACGGCCGACAGGCCCGCCGACCCGTTCGCCAGCCGTCAGTGCGCCATGGTGCTAGACGCGATAACCAGGGAGATCGCTTCGCTCATCGGGCAGGGATACTGGGCCGGCGTGGAGCGCAGGATGAAGCACGCCACCGACCTGACCGCCTACGTCGACGACATGAAGGCGTGCGTCGGTGACATCAGCAGCCACAAGGACCTGGCCGACAGGATCTCGCGCTGCCTGTGGGCGTGGTCCACCCCGGAAGCCCTCTTGGCGGGCTTCACGGACGCCCTGACCGGCACCATGCACGGCAGCAGGGCCGCGGGGAACCAGGACACCGCGCGCTTTGTGCTGACCCTGGCTGATCAGCCTGGGCAGATCATGACCAACTGGAGTCCATCCGAGTGCGAGGACATGCTCACTGTGATCATCGCTTCACCCGTGCTCTTGCGCGCGGCACGCTTCGCCGTCCTGGGTACGCGCGCCTACCACCAGGCTTTCACGGCAGGGGGACGATGGTGAGGGTGTCAGTGGCTTCGCCTGCGGAGTGCGGCGAACTCGCGGTTCAGACCCTGGACGTCGACGAAGCGGCCGACTTGTTCTCAGCCGAAGGGCTGACGGCTTCACTGCGGCGCGCGGCGTCGTTCCTGTGCCCAGCCTCGCCCCGCCAACTTGTCGACGCAGTCCTCGATGCCGTGCGCCCTCTTCTCCCAGGCACCGAACTCCCGCGGCGGGACCTCGCGGACCTGCTTGACCTCCTCGTGTCCGCTGGTGACCTGCTGGAGCTGCGGCTGTCCGGAGGCACCCCGGGCCGCCTGCTCTACCTCGGGCCGCCCTCCTACATCGAGCGGCGCCCCGGCCAGTACCTGCTGATCGGCATCCGCCCATTCGGCGCGCCGCTCATCAGCCCCGGTCTCTCGGGAGCGATCCAGTATGAGGGCCACACGCGGACGATTGAGCTTTCCCCGGACCGAGCGGCCGCTCAGTTGTCGGAGCTTGGCCTGCACATGATCCGGAAGACGCAGTGGGTACGCCGGCCACCGGAGATGCCCCCGGGCGAACTGATCAGGCAGATGCGGGTGCGGCTCTCCGCCGCAGGCCCTGCCGGGGTGGTCGAGGGGCTGACGGTCATCGCCCCTGAGGAGAAGGTCACCTATTACCACGGCCGCTGGAGATCCCTTAAGCCCGCTGATTCCGGGCTGTTCGTCGCCCGGCGGCCACAGGCTTATGGAGCTGACCTTTGGTGCGTCGTCCTGGTCGCCGACGGGGCACCCGTCCGGCTCCTCGACCTGCCCGCCGATGATCCCGCGGCCCCGGGTCACGACGAGGCCTGGCGCGTCCAGGCCGCGCTCGACGCCGCTGCGGGCAGTCCTCAGGTGTTCCGCGTCGGCCGCGCCGCCGGCACCGGCGCCAGCGCGGGCAGGACAGCCGACTTCTTCTCGCCGCTCCCCCGGTGGGCGGAGCGGTACCTGCAACTCGCCGGCATGGCCGTTCCAAGGTCCCGGGGCGCGCTGTTCTCGTACCGTGTCCCCGAGGACGCACTGCCCGACTTTGCTCGCTTTCTCGCCAGCATGCTGTGGATGCACCAGACAACAACGGAGGGGGCGGAATGACGACCGAGGCGCCGACTATCGCCGAGACAGTCACCCAGATCCAGGACGCCCTGCGCGAGTACATCGAGGCGACTTACCACATCGGCCACCCCGCCTTGATCGAGCGGCGCCGCGCCCTGCTGGAACAGGAAAGTGTCCTGTTCCGCGAGCCGTTTATCGAGAGCACCCCCCGCTACCAGACGGGCGACGGCTTCGCCGACCTCGGTCTCGACGCGCCTGCGCAGGCCCTCCTGGGGAGCCTCGCCACCCGGACCGGGGACCTGGAACGCATCCTGTACGACCCGCCGTACACTCACCAGGCAGAGGCCCTGCGGTGGGCCGCGCGCGACGGCGCGAGCCTGGCCATCACCACCGGCACCGGCTCCGGCAAGACGGAGTCGTTCCTGCTGCCGATGCTGTCCAAGCTCGCCAGCGAGGCCGCCCGCTCTCCGGCCTCGTTCACGGCCCCCGCCGTCCGGGCGCTGATCCTGTATCCGATGAACGCGCTCGTCAACGACCAGTTGGGGCGCCTGCGGCTGCTGCTCGGCGACCCCCGCGTCATTGCCCAGTTCCAGGCGTGGGCAGGACGGCCCGCCCGGTTCGCCCGCTACACAAGCCGGACCCTCTACCCCGGGGTTCGCAAGCCCAAGAAGGACACCAAGCGCCTCGCCGCGATCGAGCGGTTCTACATCCGCCTGCTCGACGAGGCGGGCGACGAGACCTCCCCGGGGCGCGACCGCGCACGCCGCCTCATCCAGACCCTGCGGTCCCGTGGCAAGTGGCCCGCCAAGCCTGATCTCAAGGCATGGTACGGGCCGAAGAGGACCAACTGGCAGAACAGGTCCGGCCAGTTCGTCCGCGCCGTCACCCGCCCCGACGATCCTGAGCTCCTGACCCGTCACGAGGTGCTGGCCGCGCCGCCGGACGTCCTCATCACGAACTACTCGATGCTCGAGTACATGCTCATGCGCCCGCTAGAACGGCCGGTCTTTGACATGACACGGGCCTGGCTGGAGGCCAACCCGCAGGAGAAGTTCCTCCTCATCGTCGACGAGGCGCACCTGTACCGCGGCGCGGCAGGGGCAGAAGTAGCGCTCCTCCTGCGCCGTCTGCGAGCGCGCCTGGGGATCCCGGCTGACCGGCTGCAGGTCATCTGCACCAGCGCTAGCTTCGCCACCCCCGCTTCCGCCCGCCACTTCGCGGCCGGCCTCTCCGGCAAGGACGTCGAGGACTTCCGCAGCGTGGAGGGCCTCCTGGCGGACCGGTCCCCCGCAGCGCCCGGCACCGTTCAGGATGCTGAGGCGCTGGCCGCCGTGCCATTGCAGGAGTTCTACGACGCCGAGACCGAACCCGCCCGCCTCAGCGCCGTCCGAGGGATCCTGGAGCACCGCGGCATTACCCCCGCCCCTGGGGACGCCGCCGGGGCCCTGCTCTACGCCGCACTGTCTGGCTACGCGCCGATGGGCCTGCTGGTCAACCAGACCATGAGGCGGGCGATGCCGGTCAGCGAACTGGGCCGCAGCATCTTCCCGGACGCCCACGGCCCGCTGGCCGACCGCGCCGCGTCAGCCCTCGTCGCGCTCGGTAGCGCCGCCCGCCGCTCCCCCGAGGACGCCAGCCTCCTGCCGTGCCGCGTGCACGCCTTCTTCCGGGGTCTGCCCGGGCTGTGGGCCTGCCTCGACCCGGACTGCCCGGAGGCCGATACACAGTCGCCCGGGCGGTCAGGACCGACCGGACGGCTGTACGCGCAGCCCCTGGCGGCCTGCGCCTGCGGCGCTCGGGTCTTCGAGTTCTACACCTGCCGTAACTGCGGCTCGGCGTACGCGCGCGCCTACACCAGCGACCTGGACAGCCCCACGTACCTGTGGCACGAGCCCGGCGCGCCGTTCGAGTCCGCCTCCGGCCGGGTGACCGAACTGGCCGCCCTTGACCTTCTCCTGGAGGATCCGCCGTCGTCCGCGAGCGTCGAGGTTGCCGAACTCGACCTCGTCACTGGGCGGCTCAACCCGGAAGAGCCGGGCGGGCGGACCCGCACCGTCTACATCAACCGGGACAGGTCCGGGCAGGCCGTCCGCGGGAACGACGACGAGGACGAGGACGAGGGCGCCGGCAACGGCGAGTTCAAGCCCTGCGGCATGTGCGGCCAGATCGCCAACTTCGGCCGGTCCACGGTGCAGGATCACCAGACGAAGGGCGACCAGCCGTTCCAGGCCCTGATCACCCGCCAACTTGAGGTCCAGCCGCCAGGCCCGCAGCCTGCCACCGAGTTCGCGCCGCTGCGCGGCCGGAAGGTGCTCACGTTCTCCGACTCCCGCCAGGTTGCCGCGCGGCTCGCGCCCAACCTTCAGACGTATGCGATGCGCGACCTGATCCGCCCCCTGGTCCTGCGCGGCTGGAGCGAACTCGTCGCCCAGCCGGTGGCGGGTGATAACCTCAGCCTGGAGCAACTGGTCCTCGCCACGATGGTCGGCGCGAAGCGCCTGTCCGTCCGCCTCCGCCCCGAACTGCGGCCCACCGAGTCGCTCCAGGCCCTCGAAGACGTCAGCAGCGCCATCGACGACGGCGCTCTCGACGGCAACCCGCTCGCCCTCAACGGGCTGCTCATGCTCTCAGCAGACCCGCCGCTGTCCCTGCTTCGCGCCATCTACGCGACGATGACCGACAAGTACACCGGGCTGGCCTCCCTGGGCCTCGCCTCGCTCCGCGAACGAGGAACGCTCCGCAGCCGGCTCCTCGCTGCCCTCCCGCCGATCGAAGGCGTGGCCTCGTCGGAGGATGAGAAGCTCGCCCTGCTCCGGCTGTGGCTCGCGCAGTGGAGCACGGCCCGCGGCATCTGGCTCCAGTCCATGCCCGGCGACTGGTGGAACACCAGGGGCGGCGTGAAGCCGAAGTCCGGGAAGTTCAAGCTGGTCACCCAGTGGCTCCCGGCCGGCGCCGCCAGGCGGACGTTCGACCAGCAGTGGCTGCCCGTCCTGCTCACCACGTTCTGCGAGCCCCGCGGAAGCCTTTACCGGCTCCGCGGCGGCACGGTCGCGCTGGAAACCGGCGGCCCCTGGGGATACTGCGAGCGCTGCCGACACACCCAGCGTCCCTTCCCCGAGATCAATAGGTGCATCAACTGCGGCGCCAGCCAGGTCCGCACCCTGGACCCGGCGGCCGACCCGGTGTTCAGGGCGCGCAAGGGCTACTACCGCGCCAGCACCGAGCGTGCCTTGGCCGACCCGCCCACGCCGCCCATGAGCATCATCGCGGCCGAGCACACCGCCCAACTCGGCGCGGCGCAGTCCGACGAGGTGTTCTCAAAGGCCGAGGCCCATGAGCTCCTCTTTCAGGACATCGACCTCGGATCCCGCCCGGGCGACCCGCCCCAGGCCGCCATTGACGTCCTGTCGTGCACGACCACCATGGAGGTCGGCATCGACATCGGAAGCCTGTCCGGTGTCGCACTGCGCAACATGCCGCCGTCACGCGCCAACTACCAGCAGCGCGCCGGCCGGGCCGGCCGCCGGGGCAGCGCCGTCGCAACCGTGCTCGCGTTCGGCAGCGCCGACACCCACGACGACCACTACTTCCGCAACCCTGGCCTGATGATCCGCGGCGAGGTCACCGACCCGTCACTGACGATGGACAACGACGAGATCGCCCGCCGCCACGTCACCGCCTACCTCCTGCAGCGCTACCACCAGGACCGCCTGCCCGACATCGACCCCGACCAGCAGCCCCAGCTCTTCGAGGTCCTCGGCACCGTCGCGGAGTTCACCGCCCCGTCGTCGCCGCTCAACCGCGCCGACCTGGAGGGCTGGCTGAAGGCCGGGCAGGACGAGCTCCGCGGCGAGATCGCCGCCTGGCTGCCCGACCAGCTTCCACCGCCGGCCCGCGCGAGGCTCCTTGACGGCATCGTGACCGGGACCCTGCGCGACATCGACAAGGCCCTCGACCTCGGCCCCGACGGCAGCATGCCCGAGCCTGCCGAGGGCGACTCCCCGCCGGAGCCGGAGGAAGCCGAGGCCGAGGGACCAGCCGAAGACGGGGCCGGGGAGCCGAGCGCACGCCGGAGCCAGACGAACCTGCTGGACCGGCTGCTGTACAAGGGCGTGCTTCCCCGCTACGCGTTCCCGACGGACGTCGTCTCCTTCTACGTCTTCGACCGGAACAACTCCACCCGGTTCCGAGCCGAGTTCGAGTACGAAGCGAGCCAGGGGCTCGATGTCGCGCTGACTCAGTACGCGCCGGGCAAGGTCGTCTGGATCGACAACAAGGAGTGGACTTCCGGCGCGATCTACGCGCCGGTCCAGCAGGAGCGCTTCCAGGCATGGCGGGACCGGCTCTTGTACTTCGAGTGCAAGGTCTGCCACTACGCCAGGCAGGAGTCCCGCCAAGACGCCAGCCGCGGCGACCTCCGGGACTGCCCCGCCTGCGGGGCAGTCGAGAAGTTCGGCAAGGCCATGAATTGGATGCGCCCACCTGGCTTCGCCCACGAAGTGACCAGGGAACCCGGCACCAGCCCCGACGATCAGCCCGCCCGCAGCTACGCCACCCGCGCCAAGCTCACCGGCCCCGGCCCGACCGACGAATCGGAATGGCAGCGCCTCACCGACCGTGTCAAGCATGCATGCCGCCGAGACGACCTGCTGGTGACCAACACCGGCCCGCGCGGCGAGGGGTACACCTACTGCACGCTGTGCGGGATGATCGAGCCCACCGCCAGCGCGGCCGGCAACGCCACCGGCACCCATCCCAAGCCGTACCCGGACGACAGGGAGCCGAACTGCCGCGGGTCGGCGTCCACCCGGGGCCTGGCACTCGGCACCACCTTCATCTCCGACGTGCTGCTCGTGCGCCTCAAGGTCGAGGCGCCCGCGACGCTGCAGCCGCAGTTCCTCGCAACCCACATGGCCCTGCGCTCCGTCGCCGAGGCCCTTACCATCGCCGCCGCCCACCACCTCGACATCGAGGCCACAGAACTGCAGGCGGAGTACCGACCGGCGCTTACGCCCCACGGGAACGACGGACTGGAGGCCGAGATCTACCTGTACGACACGCTGGCAGGCGGCGCGGGCTTCACGCGGCGGATCCACGAGGCCGATCTGAAGGTCTTCGAGCAGGCCCTAGACCTCCTGGAGGACTGCCCCGCCCACTGCGATGCGTCTTGCTACCGCTGCCTGCGCAGCTACCGGAACCGCTTCGAGCACTCCTTCCTGGACCGGCACGTCGGGGCCAGCCTGCTCCGCTACCTGCTGTCCGGGATGCTGCCCGCGATGCATCCCGACCGGCTGGCACGCTCCCAGGACCGGCTCTACGAGGACCTGAAGGGCCTCGGCATCCGCGGCATCACCTTTACCAGGAACCCGATGGTGAGCATCCCGGGCATCGGCCCAGTCGAGGCGCCGATCCTCGCCGAGCGGGGCCCGCAGCAGTGGATCATCGGCGTGCACGGGCCGCTCACCCGTGACGTCGCCCCGGACGCGAAGCTGCAAGAAGCCAAGGAGTTCAGCACCAGCATCCCGGTGCTCCTAATCGACGACACCGAGATCGCCCACAACCTGCCGTCAGCGAGCAACCGGATCATCGGGGCGCTCGGATGACCGGCCCGCGCCAGCTCGACACGGGGATCGAGTCGTCCGCGGCGATCCTGCCCGGGCCGCCCCCGCTGTGGAGCTTCTCCTCCCTCCGGGAGGTCGGGGCGTGTCCGCGCCGGTACGCGCTGGCCCGCGCCAGCTACCCGGACCTGTGGGACGGCCAGGGCTACCCGCGGATCCCCTCCCTCGCCGCACTGTTCGGGAACGTCGTCCATGACGCCCTCGACACGATCGTGAAGGCGCTCGTCGCCGCTGACTGCCAGTCGGCGCAGTCCCCCGAGGCGGTTACCGTGTTGCGCCATCTGGGCGGGTACACGGCGGTGATCGAGCGCGCCGCTGAGGCCAGGCTGGCGAGACTGCCGGGCAACCCCCGGCTGAGCGATGACCTGCGGCAGCGGATCCAACGCGGCCTGCGTGACCGGGTTGCCGACGCCAGGGTCCAGGTCCAGGCCTTCATCAGCAACGCAGTCATCACCCCGGGCGGTAAGGCACCCGAAGCCGGGACGCCCGCAGCTGCCAGAGCGCCCGGTGCCGACGTGTCCGGCGAACGGGCGCCCCTGTCCTCGGGGTCGCATGCCGAGGTCACGCTGACGGCGCCCCGACTGCGGCTGACGGGGCGGGTGGACCTGCTGCGCATCGCCGAGCCCGGCGCTCACATTACCGACTACAAGACCGGGGCTGACAATCCCATCCACGCGGAGCAACTTCGGTTGTACGCGCTGCTCTGGAACCTCGACCGTGACGCAAATCCCGCCAGGCGACCGGTCGCCAGCCTCACTGCCGCCTACCCCAGCCGCGACGCCGCGATCCCCGTCCCAGGCGAGCCCGAACTACGCGACATCGAAAAGCAAATAGCGGTCAGCATCGGCGAGGCCGACGCCGAACTCGCGGCGACCACGCCCCGCGCAGTCCCGTCTGCGGAGAACTGCGGCAACTGCGGGGTCCGGCACTTGTGCGACGCCTACTGGTCAACCGTCGCCCCCAATCCATCCGACCTTCCGGATGAGGCCAGGTTCGACTGCCAGGGCACGGTCGGTACCGCGAACGGCCCGCGCAGTTGGTGGCTCCACGTCGACGGACCCGCCCAGTCAAAGCTGCTCATCCAGGCACCGGAGTCCGGACCCGAACTGCGTCCTGGCCACCACATCCGGATCCTTGGGCTGCGAATCGACGCGGACCCGGACTCGACGGTAACCGTGGCGTCGATGAACGCGCTGACCGAGGTGTTCCGGCTGAGTCCCAACGCGAAGTAGGACCCTACCGGCCGATCCCGAGCTAGGGCACTCCAGACACAAGCGTCACGGTAATCCTCTTCGTCTTCGCCGGCTCGGTGAAGTCCAGACCACTACCGTCATCCAGCAGAAGACGGGCGGAAGGAAGAGGGACACCGCTCGACATACGCCAGGCATCGGCGCTCTTCAGCCAGTTCACGCGCCCTGTACGCTGTAGATCAATGCGGATCTCATAGGCAGTGGTAGAGATACCGATAACACGCTCCTCACAACGAGCGCTACGCACCTGCTCGCCAACGAGTACATCAGCCGGAGGCGTGACGGTCTTCAGCGAGTTGACTCCAAGCACCTGCAACTGCCGGATCGACCGGCCAACCAGCTGCCCGGCAAGCAAGTCATCAATGTCACGCGGCGACTGGACGGAAGGCATGAAGCCAATTATGCCGCGAGCACACTCCGCAGGGCTTAGGCCGGACGCATCACACGAGGAAGACCGCCGCGTCACCCCGCCAAGCTTGGCACACTTGAGCGGTGGAGGGCTGCTGCGAGCCCTTGACCTCGCGGACGGTGAGCGGCATGAGTCCTGGCTCAGCGGGCGGATCACCAGCTGCCGGCGTCGGCCCGGGCGCGCAACTGGTCGAAATCGCCGCGCCGGGCCAACTGCAAGGCAGCGTTCGAGTCGCCGGCATCGGCCGGGCCGCGCAGGATTTGTGCGGCCTCGTCGAGGTCGCCGCGCTTTTCCAGCGGCCCGGCGAGCTGCTTGGCGGCGTCCCCGTCGCCGGCGTCGGTCCGGGCGCGCAGCGCGTCTAGGTCGCCGCGCTCGGCCAGATACCAGGCGGCAGTCGTGTTGCCAGTGTCCGCCTGGGCGCGTAACCCGTCGAGGTCGCCACGCTCGGCCAGCGGTTCGGCCAACCGCATGGCGGCAGCCGCGTTGCCGACGTGCGCCAGGGCGCGCAGGATCCGTGCCCTCCCGTCAAGGTCGCCGCGCTTGGCCAGCAGCCCGGCCGGCATACGCAGGACCAGCAACCCGGAGTCCTCTGGCAGCCACGCAGGTACCTCAGCGGCCAGCTTGCGTGCGGGCTTGCCATTCCCATCCGGGGGCGAGCAGCCGGGTGAGTGCGTTCTTGGCGTCGCGGATGAAGTTCGGGCTGGTGTCGTAGCGCCACGTCTTGCCGTCCGCTGCGGGCTGGGTCCCGTACTGGTCGTTCCAGGCGCGGCGCAGCGTGGTCCAGGTCCAACCGTCGACCGGGGTGATGGTGCGGGCTAGCCCGTCGGGGTCGGGGCGGGGCCGACGCCCGGGCCGGGTGATGGCTGACGGCTGATCCAGGCCGAATCTGACGCGCGGGCCGACATGCTGGGCGAGCCGGTAGTGCTTGACGGACAGTGGCCGCGGCGGCGGGCCTGGGTGGATCTGGGCACGGAGCCGGGCGTAGATTCCGGCGACCTGCTCCGGTGTCAGGGCCGGGTCCAGCGTCATGGTCACCCTGGTCGTCACGGGAAGCGTCCCGCCCCTGACGGACGCCGACCCGGTGTAGATGAAAACCTCGGGCACCACCCCGGTGAGCACGAACATGACCGCCCCCGACGGCCGCCATCGGTACCGGTCGCAGAGAGTGTCCGCGAGCCTGGCCAGGTCTCCCAGGGACAATCTGGCGTCCACCGAGACCGCGCGTTCCTGGCCGCCGGTCACGTACCACAATGCGACGAACGCCTCCGGGGCGCCGGGAGGGGACCGGGCGAACGCTTCTAGCAGGTAGGCGTCGGCGTCCCCGCCCGGCGCGGTGGCGGCGCGCTGCGCGAGGATCCACGGTCCGGCTTCGTCCCAGGCCAGGAGCCCGCCAGGCAGGACACGGTCCCGGAACCGCTGCACCTCCAGGTCATGGTGCGCCCAGGCGGCGAAGATCGCCGACAGGGCATCGATCCGCGCCGACGCTGCCGCGCCGACGAGTTGGCGCGCGATCTCGTTGCCCGCGGTCTGGGGCATCGCGGGCCGGCCGGCGGCGATCACCTGCCGGGCCTCCCGAATCAGGTACTCGATCGTCTCCGTGCCATCTGCTACCTCGCCGACGTAACCGCGCTCGTCGAGGTAGTCCCACAGGGCGTCGGGCACCGGATGCCATGCCCTTTCCAGTTCTGCTCGCACATTTATCATCTTCGACCTCCCCGAAGTGATAAACGATCTTAGTCCCCGTCGGACACCCACCCGCACTAGAGAGGGACGGACGTGACAACCACTACCGCGCTCGGGTACCTGACCGCGGCCGCCGCCGTGATCACGGGCCATCTGTGGCTGGCGGTCGCGGCAGCAGCGGTTCCCTGCGTGGTCGCGTGCGTCACCGCGATCGTCCTGGTGCTGTCAGTAGACCGGGGCAACCGGGTCGAGGCGATCAAGGCGCTGCCCCCGGTCATCACCGCCATCAGCAAGACCGCGTTCACCGCCCTGGCTGTCCGCCGTCCCGGGCATCCGCGCAGCGTGACCGGAGCGGCCGGTCCCGCAAACGACGGCGGTAATTCCTGAGCGCGATACGAATGAGCAGCCGGGAAGAGGCCAGCCGACGACCAGCAGGCGGTGTAGATCGTGCACAGCTCCGCCGCGGCGGCGTCGGCGTCGCGGCGGCCCACCGGCCGCAGGGCGTTCCTGATCGCGTGAAGCTGTAAAGAATCAACTTGGTGCGTCGGTGGATGCGGGTTCTGGCGAGCATGCCGCGGCGGCCAGCAGGTCGCTGCCGGTGCGGTAGCGGGCTGGTGCTGGTGTGGGGACATGCCCGGCTTGGTCGAGGAGCGGGCGGGTTTCGCGGATGGCGTTGCCGATGGCGGACGGGCAGACACCGAGGAGGCTGGCCAGCACGTCCATCGTGCACAGGTGCCGCTGATAGAGGATGGCCAGCAGGACGCGCTCGGCGTTGCTGATCTTCTGGTGGAAGACGCCGCCGCGGGCACGGGGCTGGCGGGGTCCGCCGCGCCGCTGGTAGCCGAGGCGCTCGGCCTGGGCGGCTTGCAGTGGTGCGAGTTGCCTGGTGAGCTTGTGCAGGGCGGGGTGGCTGAGTCCGGTCAGTGCCGGGCGGGAGAGCTGCTCGATGATCTGTGTGCGCTCGGGGCGGGCGCCGCTATCGAGGAATGCGCGGAGTGCCTGTGCGGTGGGCAAGCGGACGGCCGCCGTGCCGGGGGCATGGCCGTGGTCCTCGAGGACTTCCCGGGTCTCCCGGACCAGGTCACCGATGCAGACGGCGGTGACCTCGAGCAGGTCGGCGAGCACGTTCATGGAGCACGCCTGCCGCTGGTAGAGCAGGGTGAGCAGGACGCGGGCGGGATCGTCGAACAGCGGCGTGGCGCGTAGCTTGCCGCTGGCCCGGCGGGCGCGGCCTTCGCGCTGCCCGCAGTAGCGCTGCTGGGCGCGGGCCGCCTGCAGCGGGGCCAGCGCGGCGCATAGGCGGGCAAGTTCGGCGCTGGTCATCCCGGTCAGCCGCGCGTCCGCTAGGTTGCGCAGCATCTCCTGCCGGCGGCCGGCGGGGCTGGACCGCTGATCGACGGTGCCCTCGCTGACGGGGGAGGTACCTGCCGCCGGGTGGAGGGTGTAGTTCCAGGCGCCACGCACGGCGTGCCGTTCCAGCGGCAGGGCGGCGAAGCGTTCTTTGCTGATGGCGACCCCGGTGGGGTAATCGCCGGGGTTTAAGGTGGCCTCGACGCGCAGGCCGCTGCTGGTGCGGGTCGCCGCGATTGTCTGGACGACCACCTCGTGGCTGGTCAGGGGCCGTCCCCGCCAGTTCATGGTGATGTGCGAGAACAGCCGGTGCTCGATCTTGTTCCACTTCGAGGTGCCGGGCGGGAAATGGCAGACCGTGATCGCCAGCCCGGTCTCCGCCGCGAGGGCGGCCAGTTCGCTTTTCCAGACCCGGTAGCGGTAGCTGTTGGATCCGCCCGCGTCCGCCGTGATCAGCAGGCGGGAGGCGGCCGGGTAGTCTTCCTGGCCACGTGCCCGCCACCAGCGGCGGATGGACTCCACCGCGAAAACCGAGGTGTCGTGGTCGGTGCCGACATTCACCCATCCGGTACCGCGGGTCATGTCATAGATCCCGTACGGAATCGCCTGCTCCACGTCCGGCCCGGTGAAGAAGAAGGAATGATCCTCGACCTGCACCGGCTCGCCCTTGGGCCGCCACTCCCGCCCAGCCATCGGCAGTCGCCCCAGCCGCTCCCGCTTCTTGGTGTCCACGCTGATCACCGGATCCCCGCCCGCCTGGTGGTCTTTGACCTGCTCGTTGATATAGCGGAACTGGGCATCCCGGTCAGGGTGCTGGGCACCCTCCAGCGTCTTGGCATTAGCCTGCATGCTGAAACCGGCCCCGCGCAGCAGCCGCCCCACCGTCGGAGCCGAGACCGGATGCCCCCGCCGGGTCAGCTCCCCCGCCAGGCGCCGCAGCGACTTGGTCGTCCACCGCAGCGGCGACTGCGGGTCCCCGCGTTCATCCGGCTCGACCAGGGCCAGCAGCGCCGGGACCAGCCCGGCGTCCAGCTCCTCGGCGCTCCTGCGGCCCCCGCCCTCGCGCCTTGCCCTCCCATCCGGGAACGGATCCTGGCCGTCCTCCAGCTCGAAGACACCCTTGCGGACAGTGCTCTCGCTCACCCCCGCCACCTGGGCAACGGCCCGGACCCCGCCATGCCCCAGCAACCGTGCCTCGGCCGCCAGCAGCAACCGCCGCTGCCGCTCGTTCAGATGAGGCAACAGCACCTCGAACTTCAACGCCAGCTGGCCCCGCACATCGGACGAAGTCGCCATACCGCAACATCAAACCCCAGACCGAGAACCACCGTGTTATTTCTTTACAATCTCCGTGGACCACGCAGCGCTGCACAACGGTGTGCGGGAACGTGCTGGTGATGGCGTCCTCGAAGCCGACCAGGCCGTCGCAGCAGGCGATCACGATGTCCCGGACGCCGCGGTTGCGCAGGTCGGCCATCACGCTGCCCCAGAACCGGGCCCCTTCGCCCCCGGTTGCCGTCTCCGGTGCGGTCTTGGCCAGCCAGATGCCTAGCACGTGCTTCTCCCCGTCGGCGTCGATGCCGATGGCCAGATAGGCGGGCTTGTTCTGCACGACCTGGTGTCGCGGACCTTGACCATGATGGCGTCCAGGAACACCACCGCCCAGGCCGGGTCCAGCGGCCGGGCCTGCCGGGCCTGGACTTCCTCCAGCACCTGATCGGTGATCCGCGAGATGGTCTCGTGGCTCAGCTGGGTGCCGTAGACCTGCTCCAGGTGGTGCAGGACGTCCCGCGCGGACATGCCGTGCGCGTACAAGCTGATCATGTCGTCCAGGCCGTCGGCGATCCGCCCGGCCCGCTTGGGCACCAGCAGCGGCTCGAAGGTCCCGGCCCGGTCCCGCGGCACGGCCAGGCCCACCGGACCCACGCCGGTCTGCACCGTCTTGGCGATGGTGCCGTTACGGGAGTTTCCCCGAGTGATGCCCGGCCGGGTCGTGCCGGTCACACCATGGGCCGGATCGCCACGAGCCAGCTCGCCGAACTGGCCTCGATCACGGACGCGGACCACGTGCTCGACGGCAGCGGGATCGGCGGCACCGCCCGTTTCCTGGCCGGCCACTACGGCTGCCGGGTCACCGCCATCGACTTGACCGAGGAGTACTGTGACACGGCCCGCTGGCTCAACCAGCTCAGCGGGCTGGACGACCTGATCACGGCCCGACAGGGGGACGTCACCAGCCTGCCCTTCGTCGACGCCACCTTCCAGGTGGTCATCAGCCAGCACGTCCAGATGAACGTGCCCGGCAAGGCCCGCCTGCACAGCGAGGCCCGCCGGGTGCTCGCCCCCGGCGGCCGGCTCGCCATCTGGACATCACCGCGGGCACGCCGGGAAAGCTCGGCTATCCGCTGCCCCGGGCCGACCGGCCCGAACTCAGCCACCTCGCCTGCCCTGCCGAGCTGCGCGCTGTCATCGAATCCGCCGGGTTCACCATCACGCACTGGGCCGATCTCACCGGCCCGGCGGCCGAGCTCATGCAGGCGGTGCTGGCGAGGCCCGCCGACCCGCTAGGGCTGCACGCCATCGTCGCCAACTTCGCCGCGAAGGCAGTAACCTCGCCCAGGCCCTGGCCAGCGGCCGGCTCTGCGCCATACCGGCCCTCGCGCACACCGCCCGTTGACGGATGCGGATGCCCGGGAGCCAGGCGCAACACCTGACCGGCCAACCGGCCTGCTTAAAGGGGCGTTATAACCGAGCCCCCGGGATCGCCGCAGGAGACTGCGCCGATCCCGGTGCCGGTGCTACCGCACGAGCAGACTCCTCACCGGAGGACGCCCGCCTGCGGTACGGCCCAGCGGTTCAGCGCCCGCCGGAGCACGAACCGCGACACCCCGACCGCGGCCGCGGTCTCGGTGATCGTCAGGCCCTCCACGACCAGGGACAGCGCCCTCCCCAGCCACGCGGGCGCCTCGGCCGGAACCGTATCGATGAACGCCGCGGTGACGATCTCGGACAGAACAAGATCCTCAAGATACTCGATCTTGTCATCCGGTATGAGGGCGTCCTGGAGGGGCAGCGGCGGGAGCACGTCGGGGTACTCGCCCTCCTCGTTCCGCTTCGGCCGCCGAGGCGCTCCGGCGAGGGCCTCCTTCGCGCGGACGTCGCGGGCAGCGAGCAGGAGCATGGTCCACAGGTAAGCCCACGGGCCCGCGCGACCCGGGTTGTAGTGACCAGCCGGACGGGTCAGCAGCAACAGGAACAGTTCCTGCACGATGTCCTCGGTGAGGCCGCGCGCCTTCAGGTCCGGCGCGATCTCGCCGGCGATCTTGCGAAGCGTCTCCTCCAGGTCACTGGGAAGGGACTCACGAGCTTTCGGATCTCCGGCGAGGAAGCCGAGAACAAGGCTCTCGATGTGGTCAGGGCTACTCTGGGTATAGCTGAGCACGCTGGACCTCCGGTCAACAGCAGCGGACAGGGGCAGCCGCTGCAGTGACCAGGGGGTCATGGCGGCTCATGGCCGCGCCCGCACCAGCTTCACTCTCTAGTATCCCGCCGACGCCGATTGAGTGCGCCGACAAGACACGGACCAGTGACCGAGGTGCAGCCCGACACGGCCTTGGCCGCCGGGCGGGCGCGGCGCTGGGACCCTGTACGCGATCGCCTTGGACGGCAGATGCATACGACCCCGCCGACATCGAGGTGGCCGACGACTGTGTCGTCACCTGGTTACTGGCTGGGTCCCGGCCAGGATTGGCCTAGCCGCCTGACCGCCGTTGGGGTCAGCACCAATTCAGCACCACGTCCGGAAACGACCGGAACGAACCGGGAATAACCGGCATAACACCAAGGTGCCGCGCCGACCCAGATCGGCCCCGCATGGCATCTGCCCAGCCGCCATACCGCCCACCAGAATGCCGCTGAACTGGGGAAACATGACCCAGGCTGCTACTTCAGCAACTGGCGGGTCATCACCAGGCGCTGGATCTGATTAGTGCCCTCGTAGATCTGGGTGATCTTGGAATCTCGATGCCCGGCCAGGTTTTTCTAGCGGTACGGGACGGCGTGCTCATACAGGTCCGCGGCCAGATGTCACATCCGAGCGCTTCGCAGGTCAGTACCAGGTACACCGCAGGTGCACCAGAGGTGAGCCGCTGCCGGCCCGCAGACCGAGAGGATGGGAGTTACGCCTCCACCTGCACCCTGGCGGTCGGTCGGGGCTATCTGGCCATCTGCTCGGTGAGCCATCCGGGGTACCAGTCGAGGAAGGTCGCGGGGCTGGCGGGCATGCGGTGGTGGTCGGCGCCGCCGTCAGCGGACCACAGGAATCCTGCGGTCAGGCTGGCCAGGGCCGTGGCGGCGAACCCGGCGAGCAATCGTGCCGCGAGGGGCTGGGTGGCTTGCAGGCGCATGGTCCAGCAGCGTCCGGCCCGGGCGGCCGTCTCGAAGGGGTAGCCGGCCAGTCTCGGCTGGCCGATGCCGCGTGGTGCGATGTCGGTCAGGATGTACTCCTGGACGGACCCGGGGTCATCGCCGCGGAAGTAGAAGTCAAAGCCGACCCTGCGGGCGTCCAGGGAGATCCAGCCGTAGTCGTACCCGGGCATCGACAGCAGGACCGCGGGGTCGCTAATGCGTGCTGGGCTGCTCCGGCCGGGCGTCTCGTCCAGCAACTCGACCAGCGGGCTGAGGTCGCTGACGCCTGCTTCCCCGAACGCCGCCCGCACGACGGCGCTGCCAGCGTATGCCTGGAGGAGATGCTGCAGCCCGCTGGTCAACTCGCCCACCGTCGGGATCGTCAGAGAAGAAGGGAAGACGTCAATGTCTTTAGACACGAACCCCAGTATGGACAGGCCCTGCTACGCCTGGGAGCGGTTCCGCTGTGGCGGTCCTCCGCACTGACCCAGGTGGCCGGTGGCATGTCACTGACGCGAATGACACGAGCGGTGGCCGACGACGCACACCTGGTCACCCCCACCGTTGAGTCTCGATGAGATGGCGCGGGCCCGATCCGGCCAGCCCGCCCCGGCCTCAGGTACGAACAAGGCCAGCCCACTGTCCGACGCGAGAGGACAGCGAAGGACCGCCCGACCGAAATAGGCGGCTGCCAGCAGCCCGGTAACGGGACGAAACGGACGCGGAACGGCAAAGCGAGCGGTTATACGCACCGCTAGTTTTGCCCGGACGCTGTCCGCTATATGTCCGTGGACACTGCCATGCATCGACTCACAGTGACGCACCACGATACACGGCGTGACGAGAAGGAAACGGCCCGCCGGGCCGCGTTTCCGCAGCGTGCGGGCCGTTTTCGCTGGTGGTGGCAGGTGTTGGGTTCGAACCAACGAAGGCTTAGCCGACGGTTTTACAGACCGCTCCCTTTGGCCACTCGG
>Ga0209415_10006120_pt1 | contig 21501 bp, 22 predicted proteins | sample PeaSoiSIISIP2007_FD_187696 | JGI IMG/M metagenome (GOLD analysis project Ga0209415, IMG submission 187696) | Peat soil microbial communities from Weissenstadt, Germany - SII-SIP-2007 (SPAdes) (version 2) | ecosystem: Environmental > Terrestrial > Soil > Wetlands > Peat | place: Germany... | reverse complement strand
GTTCGTCCCGCTGCTGTTGGTTCCGCTGCTGCTATTCGTCCCGCTGCTGCCGCTCGTGCCACCGCTGCTGCCCCCGTCTTCCTCAGTGACCACGTTGGTGCCACCGCTGCCGCTGCTGCACGCCGAAGCGACCGCGAGCGCGGCGACGGCCAACCCCTGCGCGACCAAGACGCTGTGTGTTCCAAGACGAAGACTCATGATGCTCTTTCTCCCATTCCTAATGCGGCGGCACAAACCGGCGACGCCAGGCGCGATCCCCGGCCAGCGTGGTAGCTTGATTTCCCCCCAAGGGCAAACCGTTTCCCTCGAAGGGTGGCATCAAGCGCGCAACACGCCACCCGCTTGCGCACTCAGGCGCGCATCGTCCGCGGCACCTTTCTCGCACCTCTGGGATCTACCGGCTACTCTCTCCTCCTGTGCCTCCGATGGACACGCGTCGAGCGGCGGTCTCTCTCGTCGTCGATCGGTCGCACTACGACGACGTCACGCTCGCGATCGCGCGAGCGCAGACGTCCGTGTGGATCTCGACGGCGAACGTCAAGCAGCTCATGACGGAGGCGCCCATCGGGACGCGGGACCGCGCGCGCGGGCGGTACGTGCCGATCCTCGATACGCTCCAGTCGCTCTGCGACCGCGGCGTCGTCGTGCGGATCCTGCACGCCACGCCGCCGTCGCGCCCGTTTCGCGAGGAGCTGGCCGCTCGCGAGGTGCGGCTGCGCCCGCCGGGGTTCGAGATGCGGGTGTGCCCGCGTATCCACCTGAAGATGATCGCCATCGACGGCGCGATCCTCTACGTGGGAAGCGCCAACTTCACGGGGGCGGGCCTCGGCGCGAAGGGGGACGGCCGCCGCAACTTCGAGATGGGCATCCTGACGGACGACGAGTGGATGCTCGACGCGGCGCAGGCGCGGTTCGACGCGCTGTGGCGTGGGGTGGAGTGCGCGTCGTGCCGCCTGCGGCGCGAGTGCCCGTCGCCGATCGACGCGCTCGTCAGCCGAACAGCGCGTGGGCCAGCGCCAGCCCGACGGCGCCGGATGCCAGGCACCCGAAGAGCGTCGCCGCCAGGTTGACGAGGCCGAGGGCGTGCGGGGCGCTCTGCGTGAGCGCGATCGTGTCCCAGTTGAATGCCGAGTACGTCGTCAGCCCGCCGAGGAAGCCGGTCGCGAGGGTCGTGCGCATGCCGGGCGACACGACGGCCTTCGCGCCGGCGTAGGAGACGATCGACATCAGGAAGCAGCCGGCGATGTTGACCATGAGGGTGCCCCACGGGAACGCCGCGCCGAGGGCACGTGCGGCGACGATCTGCACGAGGTAACGAGCGCCGGTCCCGATCGCGCCCGCGAGGCAGACCCACAGGAACATCGCCATCGGGCGATGATAGCGTACCCGCGCATCGATGGTCCCGACGCGCCGCCTCGCATTCTTCGCGTTCGCGGCGACGCTCCTGGCGGTCTTCGCCGGGCGCGTACCGGGGCTTCGCCCGGCGCTCTTCGCGTTCGACGGCGCGCTCGTCGTCGGGGTGGTCGTCGATGTCCTGCTCGGCCTCGGGCGAGGGGTCGTCGTCGAGCGGGATGCGCCGGCGATCTTCTCGGTGGGCCGGCCGAACGCCGTGACGTTGCGCCTGAGGAGCCGCGCGGCGCGTCCGCTGCGCGGGACGATCGCCGACGATCCCCTCGAGGCGTGCACGGCGGCGGGCAATCCGGGGGTCTTCGAGGTGCCGGCGCACGGCGCGGCGACCGTGCGCTACGAGGTCGTCCCCTCCAGGCGCGGCGCGCGAGAGCTCGGCGCCGTCACCGTCCGCTATCCGTGCCCGCTCGGCCTCGTCGCGCGCCAGGACCGGACGGCGCTGCGGGCGACGGTCGACGTCTACCCCGACGTGCACGCGGCGCGCGCGCTCGAGCTCCTGCGGCGGCAGGGGCGCCAGGACGCGCGCCTCGGGTCCCTCCGCGTGCGTGGGGGCGACACGGAGTTCGAGCGCCTGCGCCCGCACCAGCCGGGCGACGAGATCCGGCACATCGACTGGCGGGCGAGCGCGCGTCGAGACGACCTCACGGTTCGCCAGTTCCAGGCGGAGTCGGACCAGAACGTCGTCTTCGCCATCGACGTCGGCCGCGGGATGCGCGGCGAGACAGGGGGGCTCACGGCCATCGATCACGCGCTCAACGCGGCGCTGCTGACCGCCGACGTCGCGCTGCGGGGCGGCGACAAGGCGGGGCTGATGGTGTTCGACGAGACTCCGCGCCGCTTCGTCCCTCCCACGGCGGGGCGCGCCGGCGGGCACAAGCTGACCCGCGCGGTGTACGCGCTCGAGGCCGGTCTGGCGGCGACCGATTACCGCGCGGCGATGGCGTTCCTCCGGACGCAGATCCGGACGCGATCGCTGTGCATCGTGTTCACCAACCTGCTCGAGCCGCGATCGGCCAAGGAGCTCGCGTCCGCGGTGAAGGGCCTGTTGCCGCGCCACCTGCCGCTGTGCGTTCTCATGCGCGACACCGACGTCGAGGCGCTGGCCACTGCGCCGTCGCGCGACGCCGACGATCTGTACGTGCGGGCGGCAGCGGCCGAGACGCTCGCCTGGCGCGACGCGCTCGTCCGCGCGCTCCGCAACGCGGGCGTCTTGGTGCTCGACGCGGCGCCGGGCGACCTCACGCCCGAGCTCGTGAAGGGCTACCTCGACGTGAAGGCGCGGCGGCTGCTGTGAGACCTCACCCCCGGCCCCTCTCCGCCAGGCGGAGAGGGGTGTGAGAACCGAGAAGCGCCCTGTCGCCTCATCTCCGGTGCCTTGACCCCCTCTCCGCCAGGCGGAGAGGGGGCAGGGGGTGAGGTCTCGCGAGCTGGCAGGGGGTGAGGTCTCGCGAGCTGGCAGGGGGTGAGGTCTCGCGAGCCGTGCTTACTTCTTCTTCGCCAGCAGATCGCCGAACGTGAAGCGCGCTTCGGCCTTGAGCTGCTGCCGGTACTGCTGATACGCGCTGCGCTCCTGGTCTTCGCTCAGCGCCTTGATCGAGAGCTTCACCTCGCCACGGCGCGGGTCGATCTCGATGACCTTGCCCTCGATCTCCTGGCCGACGCTGAACACCTTGCGCAGCTCCGTCCCCCGCGGCGTGCCCGTCCCGGCGGCCGTGACGTAACCGCGCGCGTTGCGACCCGTGACGCCCATGACGCGGACGACGAGGCCGCCGCTCTCGATCGTGACGACCTTCGCCTTGACGGGCTTGTGCGGCTGGACTCGCTGCGGCGCCTCGCTCGCGGAGTCGCCCTGCGGCGCGGGGTGAAGGCCGATCTTGTGCGCCACCGGATCGACGTGCGCCACGACGACGTCGATCGGATCGTCGACCTTGACGACGTCGCTCGGGGTTTCGATGCGCTTGATGGAGAGGTCCTGCGTGTGAATGAGGCCGTCGACGCCGGATTCGAGCTCGACGAACGCACCGAACGGCTGCAGGCGCGCCACCTTACCGGCGTGCCGGGTGCCCACTGCGTACTTCTGGGCGACCTGTTGCCAGGGGTCGGGGATCGTCGCCTTGCGCGACAGCCACACCTTGCCGCGGTCGTCGATCTTGATGACCTTCACGCGCGTCGGCTCGCCGGCCTTGAAGACCTGGGCCGGGCCGTCCGCGCGGTTGTGGCTCATCTCCTGGAGCGGGACGAGGCCCTCGATACCGCCGACGTCGACGAAAGCACCGAACGAGACGACGCTTCGCACGACGCCGTCGATCTCTTCGCCGACCTTGAGCTTCGCGAGCGCCTCGGCGCGCGCCCGCTGGGCTTCTTCTTCGAGCATCGCGCGGCGCGACAGGACCAGGTCCCGCCCGCGCTTGGCGTACTGCGTGACCACGAACGGCAGCCGCTCGGAGACGAGGTGCGAGAGGTCCGCGCCGAGGCGTAGATCGACGTGCGAACCGGGGGCGAACGCCCGCAACCCGTCGATGTCGACCTCGACGCCGCCTTTGATGACGCCTGTGACCAGGCCCATGACGGTCGTCTTCTCGTTGAACGCCTTCTCGACGAGGGGCTTCGCCTTCTCCGCGCGGTTGGGGTGGTGCGTGAGGACGACGAGCCCGCCGCGCGCGCCATCGTTGTGCACGACCGCGATGAAGTCCGCGCCTACCTCGAGGATCACACGAGGGACCGTGGGTTCCTTCACGGGCTCCGGGTGCTCGTCGGCGGGCGCCTCCGCGATGACGGGTGTCTCCGGGGTCTCCGGGACGACGGGGGGCGGCGCAGCGTCGGGCGCCGTGGCGGTGGCCTCGGCGATCGCGGGAGCCTCGGGAGCGCCGACATCGACCGGAGCGGCCTCGACTGCAGGCGCCGCCTCGTGTGCGGCCCCCGCGTCGTCCGGCGCTGCCGCGGGTTCCGCTGCCGCGTGCTCGTGCGCCCGGGGCCGGGGCGGCGAGTCGTCGTCGTCGGGAAGGAGCATCTCGCGACGATCGAAGATCGCGTGTGCCTTGCCGGGGATGTCGACGATGATCGCCTCGTCCGTGATGGCGAGGATCTTTCCGAAGACGATGTCCCCCCCGTTCACCGGAGGACGCTCGCGCGGCGGCGAGGCCTTCTTCTCCTTCTTCCTCTTGGCCTGACTCGCGCTCGCGTGGAGCGCGCGGAGTTGGTCGCCCCCGTCTTCGGCGGCGCCGTCCTCCGGGGCGACGTCGGCCGCGGCCTCCCCACCTTCATCCGCCGGCGCCGCGTCCCCCGAGGCCATGGCGCCCGGCTTCTTCTTGCGCCTGCGTCGCCGTCGCTTCTTCTCGCCATGCTCGGTTTGAGCTTGAGCCTCGGCTTGCTCCGGCGTCCCCGCCTCTTGCGGCGGCGCCTCGGCTTGGTCCGTCGTCGTGGCGTCTTGCGACGGCGAATCGTCTCCGCCCACGTCGACCGGCACACCGGCCGCTGCGGCTTCCGTGGCGTCGTGTCCACCGCCGTTGGCGAGGTGTCCGTTGCTCGCAGGCTCCGCGCCGGCCGGAGGCGCAGCGGCTTCGGTCGCCACCTGGCCGACAGGGTCGCCGGCGGAGACCGGCGGCGGCGCGGCGGGCGCTGCGGGCGGCGCGGGCGGCGCGGGACCGGGCGCGTCGAGCGGTGACTGCGGAGGCGTGTCGGGAGTGCTCATGGCGACGGGGCGCGTGAGCGTAGCGCAATCCGTGCCGCTTTTCCCGTCAACTCGCGGTCACGCGCGGGTGCCGGCCGCGAGCGCTTGGCGCGGGTGCCTTGGCCGGAGAGCCCGGCTCGAGCGCGATCCCGAGGCCATGGGCGGCGAGCCGGTTCTGGTAGTAAAGGATGAGGCGTGTGTCGGCGAGGAGGAGCTCGTCGCCGCGCGGGACGAGCACGGGCGTCGTGTGGTAGCCGCTGAACGCGCGCAGCGCCTCGTCGACGATCTCGCGGCCGCTCGCCCGCGCGAGGTGAGCCCCGAGGACGATCCGTCCGCGCGACTCGAGCTCGAGCGCTCGATCGCGCAGCCTGCCGACCCGCTCGGCCAGGTCCGCCCGGGAGACGACCACGTCGTCGTGACTGCGCAGCATCGCGAAGATGTCGCCCGCGACGCCGGCATGAAGGCGCTCGAATGCGCACGCGGCGACCAGGTGCGTCGAGAGCACGACCGTGTCGCGCAGGTAGGCCGCCAGAACGGATTCGGAGAGCTCGCGCGTGTATTGCGCGTCGCGGGCGGCATCGGGCCCCACCCGCCCCTCGGCGTCCGTCAGGTACGAGAGCGGGCTGACGGCGTGTCCGCGCGCGTCGTACGAGACGCCCTCCTCGTCGACGCGGTTGCCGAAGCAGTCGACCGGCTGACTGAAGCGCACCACGCACCCCGCGTCGAGGCCGAGGAGCTTGCGCATGAAGACGGCGATGCGACCCGGGCGCGTCGATTCGTCGTCGTCGATGATGTAGCGATGCTTGCCCTCTTCTTGCAGATAGTCCCCGATGAGCGTCTCGGCTTCGAGCGTGAGCAGGTAGTTGATCGTGGCGGGAACGAAGAACACCTTGCGCATCGCTCCCCGCGCGGCCGTGCGCGCCATCGCCTCGACGCCCGTTCCCGCGAGACCGAGCTTCAGCTTTCGCTCGAGGGCCCCCGACCGGGAGCGCGTCCCGCCGGGGAAGAAAAGCGAGTGATACCCGTGCTCGAGGACGATGCAGGAGTACGCCTTGAGGACGTCCTTGTAGATCTGGTGCCTGAGGCGCCGGTCGACGCGGTAGGCGCCGAGGTTGTGCATGAAGAAGGAGAGGAAGGGGTTCGTGAAGAGGTTCTTCCCGGCGCCGTAGGTGGCGGGTGGGAGCGCCGCGCGCTCGAGCGCGAAGCCGATGACGACCGAGTCGAGGTTCGAAAGGTGCGTCGGCACGAGGATGAGGGTGCCCTTCGAGGCGAGCGTCCGGATCGTCCCGATCGGCCCCTGGACGAGCACGCGTCCGTCGAGGGCGCGCAGGTCGAACGCGCCGCCGAGGTGACGCACGGTCTGCATGGGGCTCATGAGCATCCCGATGAGCGGTGCGATGGCCTTCGACGCGAAGCCGTAGACGCGAGGGTCGAAGTGCCCCGCCACGTCCCTCGCGTAGCGCGTCATGACCTCGCGCAGCCGCGTCGCGCACTCGGCGTCGCTCATCCTGCCGAGCGCCCGGGCCAGCGTTCGCCACTCCGCGAGGGGTACGACGTCGTCGATGGCGCTCGACTCCTGGCGTCTGATCTCGAGGAACGCCGCCTCGCTCAGCATGAGGCGGGGATCCTTGGCGCCTTCGAACGCCCTGTGGACGACCTCCTCGATGATCGCCGGCCGGGCTTGGTTGAAGCCGAAGATGGGCGGCTCGGGCATGCCGCGTGTGTAGCGCGTTCCGCGCGTCGTTAGAACTGGACGCCCACGCGGGCCTGGATCTCGTTCAGCGCGTGGCTGTTGTCCCGCGCGCCGTTGTCCACGTTCGTCGCGAGGAGCTGGCCCGGAGCGACCGCCCGCTGGGTGGAGGTCTGCACGGGGCCGCCGGGCGCCGTCGCGGTGACGGGCGCGCTGTCCGGGAACATGTAGAGCGAGTAGTTGAGGCCGACCCTCAGGTGTCTGGTGGCCCAGTAGTTGATCCCGAATTCGACTGCGTTCACGTTGATGTTGCCGTTGGGTGTATCCGGGTCGGACACGCCGCCGCGCGACGCGCCCTCGTAGGTCAAGTGCATCTGCTCGAACTTCGCGAGGACCTGCACGCCTCGCTGCGGGAGCTTCTGGGGCTGCGTGAGATCGACGTGGATGGGACGCCCGTAGCTGGGCGGGCCGATGATGTCGTGGTCGCCGACGATCCAGTAGCCCACCTGCGCGTACCACGCATACCCCTTGAGCTGCCCCGTCCGCTCGGTGAACGGCGAGAGCTGGAATCCGTCGACCGCCTCGCGCGTGTTGTCGTTCGCGTAGACGAGCTCGCCGGTGAAGTCGAATCCGTCGATCGGGAGGTAGAGGTCGCCCGCGACCGCCCACTGCGTGCTGCTGGGGATGATGTGGAGGGTCCGGCCGTAAGAGTCCTTGTACGTGGGCTTCCAGAAGGGGAAGCCGCCCTGCGTCGTGAGCGACGGAAGATCGTAGCCGACGTACTTGGGATCGCGTGATCCGTCGCGCGCCGAGAACCCGATCTGCGCCCACTGCATCGAGGGAGACAGGGCGAACGGGCGGACGACCACCCGTCCCGAGACGTCGTAGCGGTCGTCGGCGTTCGGACGGTTCGGTCCGTCGCCGTTGAAGACGCCGACGGTGTAGTAAAGGACGCGGTTGGGCGACTCCCCCCAGAACATGGCGCCGATGTCGCGCTGGAGCGGCGCGCCGAGATCGCGGACCGCGAGCGATCTCTCGAGAAACGCGGTCGTGTTGTCGCTGATGCGGTTCTCGAGGGTGAACGGCAGGTAGAACTGGCCGACTTGAATGTTGGTCCACGGCGACGGCCCGTAGTTGACGAAGACGTCCGTGGGGATCGCCTTGACGGTCGCGTTCTCGACCGGGTTCTCCCTGTTGGCGCACGTGAGCGCAGAGGTCGTGGCGTTGACGGTGCACGTAGGAGTGGTCTGGTTGCCCGCCGCGTTGTCGATGTTGTTGGCGGACGCGAACTCGGCGCCCACCCACCACTGCCAGACCTCGTAGAACTCACCTGAGAGCTCGATGCGGGCGCGCCGGAGGAAGAAGCCATCCTCGATGCCGCTGCCCGAAGGGAGCGACCCCACGCCGGCGCCGAGCTGTTGCAGCCAGTCGGCGTGGACGCGCCCCATGATGTAGAGCCGGAAGATGTCCGACCGGTCGCGCAGGAAGAAGTTGCCGTTGTGGTAACCGGCCGTCCAGCTGGCCGCCTGGACGTCGGCCAGCGGGGCAAGCGAGGGCTGGAGGTCCGGCGCCGGCGAGAGCTGCGGCAACCCCGCCGGGCCCGAGGGCGGAGCGGGCGGCGGGACGGAGAGCGGCTGCGCGCTCGGCGGCGGCGCAGGCTGCGGCGCGAGAGGCAGGTCGGCGGGAGCGGTCGGAGCGTCCTGTGCGAGCGCGGGAGAAGCCCCGGCGAACGCGAGGGAGACGACTGCGGCTGCGAAGAGACGGCGATGCGGCGCGGGGCGGCGATTCGTGGCCATGTCGTGAGAATCCCTTTCGAGGAGACCCATGAGATAGACCACGGTCCGTCTGTTAGTCAATCATTGACGTTCAATATAGTAGACTGATAGACCTCGGTTCGGTCTCGGCAATGCTTCAGAAACGGCTGAATCTCCGACGCATGCCGTGAACGACCGTTCTCTAAGATGGAACATCGCCACCCAGGAACCCCCATGTCCCGAGCTATCGCCCGGATCATCGCCGTCCTTGCCGTCCTTCACTCCGTCGGCTGCGGCGGTGACGACACCGTAAACCCCACGAACCCCGAGGCCGGCGCCACGACGGCCGGCAAGGACGCGGCGAGCGACGCCAGGCCCTCCGACGCGGCTGCAGCCGACGCCAAGCCTTCCGACGCCGCCGCGGCCGACGCCAAGGCATCCGACAGCGCCGAGTAGCTCCTATTCGATCGGCAGGATCGCCACGCCTTCGATCTCGACGAGAGCTCCCGGCTCGATGAGGCCCGCCACCTTCACGAGGCTCATCGCGGGGTAGTAGCTTCCCATCCGCGCGCGCCATCCATCGCCGATGGCCTTCTGCGAGGCGCGGTACTTGTCGAGGTCCGTCACGAAGGCCACGAGCTTCACGATGTGCTCGCTGCCTCCGCCGGCCGCGCGCACGACGTCCACGACGTTGTCGAGCGCCGCGAGAAACTGCGTCGTGAAGTCCGGGCTGACGATCCGTGCGTCCTTGTCGAACGCCACCTGGCCCGCCACGTAGAGCATGCGCCCTGGCATGGCCAGGATGCCGTTCGTATAGCCGCGCGGTTTCGGAAAGTGGGTGGGGTGGATGAGCTTTTTCATGGCGTGCCTCGGACCCTTCCGAACTTCTACGCTCGAAGGAGCATCCGCGCTACGGGTGTGATGCGGAGCCCGGCAAGACCTAGGTGGCGGCGCGGCGCTGGCGGTCGGCGATGGCCCACCACGCCTCGCCCTCGGGCACGGCCTGGGTGACGATCACGTCGACCCCGGCGTCGTCGAGGTCGTGGAGCGTGCGGTACATCAGCCGCGCATACGGGACGGCGTCGCATGGCAGGCGCCGCAGGAGCACCCGCGCCTCGGCGAAGGCCGTGTCCGCCGCGTCGTGCACGACGAGGCCGACGCGCTGTCCCGAGGAAGCGAGGTGGACGGCCATCTGGCCCGCTTCTTCGGAGGTCTTCGCGATCAGCAGCCGCGCCGTGGGCGCGTAGTGGCGCGCGTCCATTCCCGGGGACGCGCGGTGCTCGCCCCCCCGCGCGGTGTACGTGCCAGCCTCGACGGCCGCCACGCCGCGCAAGCGCTCGAGATCCAGGGCGCCGGGGCGCAGGACGCGCACGACCGGGCCGCGGACGTCGACCACGGTCGACTCGACGCCGGCGTCGCAAGGGCCCCCGTCGAGCACCAGATCGACGGCGGCGCCCAGCTCCTTGACGACGTGGGCCGCCAGGGTCGGCGACAGGCCCTGGTAGCCGTTTGCGCTGGGCGCGGCGATAGGCTCGCCGAGCGCGGCGATGAGGGCGCGCGCGATGGCATGCGAGGGTGCGCGTACCGCGAGCGATTCGCCTCCGCCCGAGACGCTGGGGGGCACGTGATCGCCGCGGTCGACCACCATCGTCAGCGGACCGGGCCAGAATGCGGCCGCCAGGGTCGACGCCCGTTCCGGCCACGACCCGGCGAGCGCGCGAGCGTCTGCCGCGCCGAGGACGTGCGCGATGAGCGGGTGGGTGAGCGGGCGGCGCTTGGCGGCAAAGACGCGGGCGATGGCGGCTGGATCGAGGGCGCGGGCGCCGAGCCCGTAGACTGTCTCGGTCGGAAACGCCACGAGCCCTCCGCTCCTGAACACGCGCACGGCCTCGGCGATGATCGCCGGATCGGGTTCGCTCGGACTGACGGAGAGGACACGCGGCATCCGTGGCTGCCTTTAGCCCGCATGCTTTGCCCTTGCCATCCGGCCTCCGAGTGCGCTTTAGCGTAGTGCCATGACTCCCACGACCCGGACGCTCTGCCTCATGGCCTTTGCTGGAGCGGCCCTCTCGCCCTTCGGCCTCGCGGCGTGCGGTGGCGGTGAGAAGCCGCCCGAGACGCCGTCTGCGCCGTCGGCCAGCGCCGCTCCCGGCGCTGCCGGTCCCGCGGCGTCGTCGTCGGCGCCGGCGGTCCAGTCGACCGCCAGCAGCGTCCCCAGCGCAGCGCCCCCGCCGAACCCTGGCTCCAAGAAGGCGACCAGGAAGACAGACGCGTCATGGGCCTCGTGCCACCAGAGCTACAAGGCCAAAAACAGTGAAGTCTCGAAGGACGTCGATGCGATGGCCAAGGCCTGCACGGCCGTCACGAAGATGAAGCTCGTCGGAGCCACGCTGACGGGCAAGCAGAGCGACCAGGACACTCCGCAGACGTTTCCTTTCAAGGCGGAGGCAAAGCACTGCTACCGCGTGTACGCGCAGGCCGCGGACGGCATCAAGGATCTCGACCTGGCCATCAAGGACTCGGCCGGGGCCGTCGCTGGAGACGACTCCACGGACGATCCGAGCCCCGTCGTGCTCGAGGACGGCGCCGTCTGCTTCACGGAGAGCGACGCCGCGAGCGTGGTCGTCTCGGTAGGGATGGGAAAAGGCGCGTACGCCCTCCAGATCTGGAGCGACTAGGGGGACGCGTTCTCCACGTCAACACTTGCGCTGCGGAGAACTCGGCTCAGAACCGGTCGAGAGCGAGCGATGGTGGAGGCGGGGCGAGGAGCCGTACTCCTGTACGGTGACGACCCCCGACTCCGCCAGCGCGAAGCTATCGGCCGGTTATGAGCCGAGTTCTATTCGTGACGGAGGGCGTCGATGGGGTCGAGCCTCGCTGCGCGAAGCGCAGGGAAGAAGCCGAACGCGATCCCGGTCAAGCCGCTCACTCCGATGCTCACCGCCAGCGCTCTCATGCTGAGGGACATGCGCCAGTCGAGCAGCGAGTGCATCGCCCCGATCGCGCCCACGCCGATGCCCGCGCCCGCGAGCCCGCCGAGCAGCGCGAGGACGACGGCCTCGACGAGGAACTGGGTGAGGATGTCCCCCTCGCGCGCTCCGATCGCCATTCGGATGCCGATCTCGCGCGTCCGCTCGGTGACGCTCACGAGCATGATGTTCATGACGCCGATACCTCCGACGACGAGGCTGATGGCGGCCACGACGACGAGGAGTAGCGTCAGCATGCCGTAGACTCGCTCCTGCATGTCCGCGAACTCCTTCTGGGTGCGGATGACGAAGTCAGGCTCCCGGGCGGCGTCGATGCGGTGGCGCTGCCGGAGGATCGAGTCGATCTGCGATACCGCGCGCTCGGTGGTGGCGGGCGCAGTGGCGGAGGCCATCAGGACCCCCGCGAAGCCGGGCGGCGTCCGCATCACGCGGGACCGGAAGCTCGCGATCGGCATGAGGACGACGTCGTCCTGGTCGCCGCCGAACGGCGCCTCACCCTTCGAGGCGAGGACGCCGAGCACGCGGTACGGGTAGCGGCCGATGCGGACGGTATGACCTACGGGATCCTCCGAGCCGAAGAGGTTATTTGCGACCGTCGACCCGAGGATGACTACCTTCGATTTCGTCATCTCATCGTGGGCGTCCCAGGCGTTGCCGCGCTCGAGAGTCCAGTTTCCGACCTGCAGGTAGGGGAGCGTCGTGCCGGTCACGTTCGTCGACCAGTTCTGGTCGCCGTAGACGATCTGCGCGAGGGATCGGAGAAGCGGCGCGATTGCCGCGACGCTCGTCGATTCGCGCAGGATCGTGCGGCCGTCTTCCTCGGTCAGTCGTTGGCCGGATCCCTGCGCGGCGCGCGCGCCCGACGCCTGCGAGTTCTGCGGGAACACGATGATGAGGTTCGACCCGACCGACTGAATCTGGGCCGACACCCTCTCGCGCGCCCCGGCTCCGAGCGCCGTGACGGTGACCACCGCCGCCACGCCGATCAGGATACCGAGGACGGTGAGCGACGCGCGAAGGGGACTGCGCGCGACCGCCCGGAGCGAGAGACGGATGCCGTCGAGAAGGGCCCTCACCGCGTCACTCCACCCTCAGCGCGGCGATCGGGTCGAGCTTCGCGGCACGCCACGCGGGCAAGAAGCCGAAGACCAGTCCAATGGCCACGCTGACGCCCAGCGCCACGCCGAGCCACGTCGGGCTGGGCGCCATCGGATAGGCCAGCGCGCGGCCGATACCGAGCGTCGCCGCGCTTCCGAGGACGAGCCCGAAGACCCCGCCCATCGCCGTGAGGACGACGGCCTCGACCATGAACTGGACCAGGATGTCCTTCGTGCGCGCGCCGATCGACATGCGGATGCCTATCTCGCGCGTCCTCTCGGCGACGCTGACGAGCATGATGTTCATCACGCCGACGCCGCCGACCAGGAGGCTGATTCCCGCCACGCCGAGGAGCAGGGCCGAGAGGGTGTCGGTGATGGCCTGCTGCATCTCGCGCATCTCTGCCTGACTCTTGACCTGGAAGTCGTCCCTCCCGGGCTCGAGGTGGTGGCGCTGGCGGATGATGCTCTGGATCTGCTCGACCGCGCGGTTCACCGTCTGCTCGCTGGTCGCGCCGATGATCAGCTGGTCGGCGCGGCCGGGCGAGGTGTGCATGACGCGAGCGCGGAAAGAGCCGATCGGCATCATGAGGCGGTCGTCCTGATCGTCCCCGAACGGAGACGAACCGCGCGAGGTGAGGACGCCAATGATCCTGTACGGGGAGCGCCCCACCCGGACCGTGCGGCCGACGGGGTCCTCGTTGCCGAAGAGGTTCGTCGCCACGGTCGGTCCGATGACGCACACCTTGGTCTTGAGGAGCTCGTCGGTGTCAGTCCAATTCGACCCCTTGCCGACCGAGAAACGACGGATCGGGAAGTACGGGAGCGTGGTTCCGATGAACGTCGTTTGCACGTTCTTGTCCCCGTAGACGACCTGACCCACGGTTTGCAGGAAGGGAGCGACCGCCGAGACGCTGACCGCCTCGCGCGCGATGGCGCGACCGTCGGCCTCGGTCAGCCGCCCCACGACCTTGCTCTTCGCTCCCGACGCCTGCACCGGTTGCGGCCAGACGAACAGGGCGTTGGCGGCGAAGCTATCGATCTCGCCGCCAATCTGCTGCGACGTGCTCGTCCCGAGCGCGGTCACGATGACGACCGCCGTGATGCCGATGAGGATTCCGAGGACCGTGAGGGCGGCACGCGTCTTGTTGCGCGCGATGGCGCCCAGGGCGACGCGGATGGCCCCCATGAGCAGCGGGATCATCGTGCCCTCGGCGAAAAGACCGCCATGAGGGCGGAGCGCGCGACCGTCGCCGCAGCGAGCGCGGCCAGGGCGACGGCGGCGTCGACCAGCGTCCACGAGGGGTGCGCGCTCGAGACGGGCCTCGCCGCGATGATCCACGCTGCGAGCGGCGCAGACACCACGAGGAGCATCGCCGAGTACGTCGCCGACGCGCGCGCGCACCTCGCCAGTCCGAGCGCCCGACCGGTACGCGCCGCGCCGTAGCGTGCACCAACGAGCGCCTCGAGCGCGACGCTCACGGCACAAGGCACCCACAGGCTCCGCGAGGCGAACGCCGAGTCGATCATGATCCCGGCGAGCTGCCCCGTGACCGTCGCGCCGAGCATCCCGGCGTATACGACGAGCGGGACCGAGCCGAGCTCGATGTTCTCGACTTCCGCGACATCCATCGATCAGCGCCTCGGGTTGAAAAGCGTCAAGAGCAGGTAGCGCAGGAGGATCACGAGGCAGACAGCGGCGAGCGATACGACCACGGCGAAGGGCGCTCCGCGCGAGGCGACCGTGCTCACTGCGCCGAACACCCTCTGGAACGGAGCGCTGTACGAGACGATGCCGATGAGGCTGCACGCGACGAACCCGGCCGCGGCGATCGTCCCCGCACCGAGGGTGAGTCCGACGGCGACCCGTACGCGCTGGTCGTTCGTCATGGGCTGAGCGAGGCGGCGGCGGAGCCACCACGCACCGATCATGGCTGCAGCGCACTCGCCCGCCAGCACCGGGAGCCAGAAGATCAGGCCGCCGTGGCCACCGGCGATGAAGACGTCGCGCGCGATGGTTCTCGCGATCGATCCGGCGGCGATCAGACCGAAGACCATCACCGGATAGACGCTGAATGGCACCGGCCCGCCGAGCTTCCCGGCGCCCGAGGCCCCGTCGTCGTTCGAACCCACCGACCCGGGCGCGATGTTCTCATCCTCCGCCGACGCGAGCGCCGCGAGCTCGGCCGCCGCGTCCATCGGCGCCGATTGCACCACGTCCGTCACGATCCGCCCGTCGCGCATCGTGACGACGCGAGAAGCGCACGCGGCGATGTCGCGCTCGTGGGTGACGAGCACGATCGTGATCCCCCGCTCGCGGTTGAGCCGCTGGAGCAGCGCGAGGACCTCCAGGCTTGTGCGGGTGTCGAGGTTTCCTGTGGGCTCGTCGGCGAGCAACAGCGGAGGGTCGGTCACGAGGGCGCGCGCGATCGCGACGCGCTGCTGCTGGCCGCCGGAGAGCTGGCTGGGGCTGTGGTCCATGCGGTCGCCGAGACCGACCGACTCGAGCGCCGCCTTCGCCCGCCGGCGCCGCTCGCGCGCGCCGACGCCGCGGTACTGCAGGGGAAGCTCGACATTCTCGAGCGCCGTCGTCCTCGGGAGCAAATTGAACCCCTGAAAGATGAAGCCGATGACGCGGTTCCTGACGATCGCGCGCGAGTCCCCCTCCCGCGCGCCGACGTCGAGCCCGGCGAGCGAGTAGGTGCCGCGCGTCGGACGGTCGAGGCAGCCGAGGATGTTCATCATCGTCGACTTGCCCGACCCGCTCGTCCCGACGATCGCGACGAACTCGCCCTGCGCGATCGACATGTCGACCTCGCGCATCGCGCGAACGACACCCCCGCCGGCGTCGTAATCCTTCGACACCTGCACCAGCTCGACGAGAGGCGCACGGTCGAGGGGGCCGGCGCGGCCGACGCCGCCGACCTTCCAGCTGGCCGGGGAGGAGTACGCCGCGGCCATCTCAGAGGATCTTTCGCCTCTTCTTGCTCTCCTCGGTCTCGTTCTCGTCGGTGATCACCTTGGCACCTTCGGCGAGCGCGGGGTCCCTGACGACGGTGAACATGCCGTCCGTGATGCCGATCGCGACCACGCGCTGCTCGGCCTTCTCCGCGCCGGGCTTGTCGTTCGTGAGCACCCAGACGCGGCCCTGCCCCTTGGCGAGCGCCGCCTCCGGCGGCTGCGGGACTGGTTTGCCCTCCGGGCCGAGCGGTGGGGACGGACGGTAGCGAAGCGCCGCGTTGGGGATCCGCGCGACGCTCCGGGCCTCGTGCGTGTGCACCGTGATGGTCGCCGTCATCCCTGGGCGAAGCTTGTCGTCGGGGTTGGCGACCTCGACGACCGCCGGGTACGTCACGACGCCGGAGGTGTTGTTCGGGCTGTAGCGGATCTGCGCCACCGTCCCGTGGAAGATCTCGCCCGGGAAGGCGTCGACGACGCAGTCCGCGTCCATTCCGTCGGCCATCTTGCCGACGTCGGCCTCGTCCACGTCGGCGAGGACCTTCATCTTTCGCAGGTCCTGCGCGATGACGAAGAGCACGGGTGCCTGGAACGATGCCACGACCGTCGCGCCGGGATCGATCCCGCGGGTCACCACGACGCCGTCGACCGGGGAGTAGATCTTCGTGTAACCGAGGTTCGTCGTCGACTGGTTCAGCTGGGCCGTCTGCGCCGCGATGGCCGCCTGCTGGCTGTCGACGGCGGCGACCGCCGCGTCGTACTGCGCCTTGAACGAGAGGAGGTTCCCCTGCGCGGTGTCCAGATCGGCGTGGCTCGCGAGGTTGCTCGCGAAGAGCTTCTGCGTGCGCTCGAACGCCATGCGCATCGTCTCCACCTGCGCCTTCATGCTCTCCATCGACGCCTTCGCCTGCTCGAGCTGCGCGCGCTGGGACGCGAGGTTGGCAGCCTGTGCGCTGACCTGAGTTCCGTAGATCTGGGGATCGATCTCGGCGAGAACGTCGCCCTTCTTGACGACGGAGTTGAAGTCGACCGGGACCCTCGTCACCCGGCCGTTCACTTGCGCGCCCACGTTCACCTGCAGCAGGGGCTGGACGGTGCCCGTGGCCTGGACCTTCTCGACGACGTCTCCCACGGAGACCGCCGCCGTCGTGTACTTCGCTGGGGGGGCCGGTCGGTGGGTGACCGTGTATGTGGCCGTTCCGGCGCACACCAGCGCGAAGCCGCCGACGATGGCCAGCCTCCGGAGCCAGCGAAGCCCGCCCTCCTCTGCGGCAAGCGCTCGTTTCAGATCGTCGGCGACGGTCGTGGTATCGGTCATGGCGAGAGAGCCCCCGGGGCCGGTTATTCTTAGCGGACGGCGGGAGGCCCGGCCACGCGAGCGATAGGGTCCCCTATCGTCTTTTCATAGGATGCGCGGAAGAGCCAACGCGGAGCGCACGTCGGCTGTTCCCGTGCGCTTCCCGTGCGCTTCCTCGCGAAGCTCGCGCCCAAGGATCGCTCAGCCGCGAGTGTCCAAGTTGGCGTGCTTACGTTAGTCTTGGGTCCGGCGTTCACGTCGGCGCCCGTGACGCCCCCCACCGGGTCGGGCGCGTCGGAGCCGCCGCTCGCGCCGCCGCAGGCGCACAGGAGGTGGCGTGAGGCCGCAGGGGGCGAACCGCAGAGAGCGCACGCGGGGTCGATGACGGGCCTGAGCGATCGGGAGCTCGTCGACCGCGCCCGGAGCGGGGATCCGGACGCTTTCGGTCAGATCGTCCGGCGCTACCAACGCCGCATCCACCGGCTCGCGATGCACCTCGTCCGCAACGACGCGGAGGCGGAGGACGTGGCGCAAGAGACCTTCATCCGCGCCTACCGCGCGCTCGGGCGATTCGACGGCCGGAGCGAGCCTTACACGTGGCTCTACCGGATCGCCGTCAACCTCTCGCTCAACGCTCTCCGCGCGCGCAAGTCGAGGCGCACGACGAGCCCGTCCGAGGACCCGCGTATCGCCGCCCTCGTCCTGGACAGGGAGTCACCCCTCGACATTCCTGCCGACGCTGCCCAGCGGCAGCTGTACACAGCGCTCGCCCAGGGAATCGACGAGCTCTCGGACACCCTCCGGACCACGCTTGTCCTCGTGTGCGTCGACGGTCGATCGCACGAGGAGGCCTCCGCCATCCTGGGCGCCCCCGAGGGAACGATCGCCTGGCGGGTGCACGAGGCCCGGCGCAAGCTCAGGGAGTACATGGCCGCGCGCGGCTTCGACCCGGGGGAGACCTGACATGGGGGCGACTCGGCCGCGACGGGCCAGACCCGGAGGGGAGGGCGATGCGCTGATGGACCGGATCGACGGGGCGCTCTCCCGGTGGCCGGTCCGCGAGCGAACGCCGCTCGATCTCGACGAGACGGCGGAGGCGATCGCGTCGCGAGCTCACTGGGGAGTGGGCGGAGTGGGCGGAGTGGGCGGAACGGGCGGAGCGGACCTGGGGCCGGACGCGAGCCTGCTGCGAGCGCCGTTGCCTGCGACCATCCTCGAGCGTCACAGGACAGGCGGGGGGTGGTGGACTGCGCTGGCCGGGATCGCAGCCGTGGCGGCCGTGGCGACGGGTATCTTCGTGGGGACCACTCGCAACACTGCGAACGAGACATCCGGCGTCGAGGTGCGGGCACCCGCCACTCCGTCGGTGCGTCGTTCGCCTCCTCAAGCCGTGGCCGACGATCGCGGCATCGACCCTTCCGAGCTTCCGCGAGTCGGCATCGGCGACAGGCGGACCGCGCCTTCAGGCGCTGCCAGGGCCGCCGGGGGCGCGTCGAAGGTTGCGTCCGGACCGGTGGGCGCCGCCGCGGATGTTCCGAAGGCCGTCGCGGATGACTCGCGCCCCTCCGACGCTCTGCAGCCTGCCGCTGCCGTGGCCGCGGGGTCGGTGCTGGCCGGAGTCGACAGCGTCCCCCTCCGGCCGTCGATGGGGGCCATCCAGAGCGCGCTTGGCGCCGCCGTCCGCACCGCGCGCGCGTGTCTTGCCGCGGGAGATCCCCCGTCGCAGGCGACGGTGACGTTCCGGTCGGACGGCAGCGTGGCGGATGTCACGGTCACCGGAGATGCGGCGGGCACGCCTGCAGGGAACTGCATCCGCGCCTCGCTGTCGCGAGGAGCGCGCGTCCCCCCCTTCGCCGAGCCCACGTTCGCCGCCCCGGTCACGGTGCGTCCCAATTGACAAAATGCGGCCCCCACCGCATACCTGGCGCCCGCCCATTCCGAGAGAGAGTCGCGCCAATGGTTTCTTCCACGCAGCAGTTCGAGCGCATCCGAAAGCGCAAGATGACGACCAACGGTAAGCGCAACAAGCGCGAGCGCCGCCGGCTCGGCACGCCGGCCTTCCCCGTTCACATCGAAGGGTACGACGCCAAGGCGCCGGACGCGCCGCGCAAGAAGGCGTAGTGGACCTCGCTGGCAGGGTCGTCGTCGTCACGGGGGGCGCGAATGGAATCGGGCGAGCGCTCGCGGAGCGGTTCGCGCGCGAGGGCGTGAAGGCGGTCGTCGTCGCGGACATCGACGGGGACGGAGCGCAAGAGGTCGCGCGGCGCGTCGGTGGTCTCGGAGTGCAGGCGAACGTTGCGGTCGAGGGGGACGTGCAGCGGCTCGTCTCGCGCGCGGTCGAGGCTCATGGCGCGGTCGACATCTTCTGCTCGAACGCGGGCATCTTCGTGTCGGGCGGCGAGGACGTGCTCGACGCCGACTGGCGCCGGATTCTCGACGTGAACGTGATGGCGCACGTGTACGCGGCGCGCGCCGTGCTGCCATCGATGCTCGCGCGGGGAGAGGGCTACTTTCTGTCGACGGTCTCGGCCGCGGGACTCCTGTCGCAGGTCGGCTCCGCGCCGTACGCGGTGACGAAGCACGCGGCGCTCGCGTTCTCCGAGTGGCTGTCGATCACCTACGGCGACCGGGGGCTGCGCGTCTCGTGCATCTGTCCGCAAGGTGTTAGGACGGCGATGCTCGGCGACCCGAAGAGCCCATCGTTCCTCCACGAGGGGGCCCTGGAGCCCGAGGTGGTCGCGGACGCGGCGATCAAGGGCGTGCGCGAGGAGCGCTTCCTCGTCTTGCCTCACCCCGAGGTGGCGACGTACTTCGGGCGCAAGGCGTCGGACTACGATCGCTGGCTGCGCGGGATGCGGCGGCTGAACGCGAGCGTGATGGGGCGGAAAGGATAACGTCAGCGCGTGGCTCGCGCGCGCCACTTGATGCTGCAGCCCACACTGGGGACCTGATCGGTGGCCGGTGCCCGGCCGGCGGCGACGGCTTCGATGGCGGCGCTCAGGTCGCGGCCGGTGACAGGCTTCCCGTTGGACGGGCGGCTATCGTCGAGCTGGCCTCGGTACACGAGCTTGCCGTCGCGATCGAAGAGGTAGAACTCCGGCGTGCACTGCGCGTCGAACGCGCGCGCGACGGCCTGCGTGGCGTCGAAGAGGAATGGGAAGCGCCATCGCTCTTCACGCGCCAGTGTCGCCATCGCCTCCGGGCCGTCTTCCGGGTACCCCTCGAGGTCGTTCGAGTTGATGGCGACCACGGCGAATCCCCGGTCGAGCGCCGCGTTCGCGAGGCGACCGACCGGCTTGCGGACGTGTACGACATAGGGGCAGTGATTGCAGAGGAACATCACGAGCGTGCCGAGCTTGCCCCTGGCGACCTCGTGGACGTCGACCGCGGCGCCGTCGACGGCGTTGGTGAGCCGGACAGCGGGCAACGGCGTGCCGAGCGGCAGCATGCTGGACGGAGTGGCCATGGCCCGGGAAGCTAGCCATCGCGCCTCGCCCCGGGAAGGCCCGACCTCGCGTCGCGCGCTTCCAGCGCGGCCCGTTGCGCCCGGATGGTCCGGCACTAGACTCATGATCGGGCCCAGAAACCGAGCGCCCCACAGCCCCGTACCGTGGACAGCCCCATGACCGCCACCAGCACATTCCGCATTCTCGCTCCGCTCGCCTTCCTGTTCGCGACCACGCTGGTCGTCCCCGCCCGCGCCGACGGCGACGAGGGCTTCGACCTGAAGGTCGACAAGGGGCAGGTCACCGTGACCGCCTGGGACAGCTGGCACATCAACCAGGAGTATCCCTGGAAGCTCCTCATGGGCGACGTGAAGGTCGAGAAGGCCAAGTTCGTCCTGACCGAGAAGACGGCCACTCTGGCCGATGCGCCGAAGGGTACAGGGAAGCTCCGCGGCGCGGTGTGCTCCAAGGACGTCTGCAAGATGGTGGAGAAGGAAGTCACCGTCCGCTGAGGACCTGACCCAGGATCGTGCCGAGGGCGTAGACGGCGAGAGACGCGAGCCACCCCACCGTGCGCCGACGCATCCCCTCGGCCCACCCCCACCACGGACCCAGCGGTGGCACGGCGATGGCGGCCAACGCACCCTTCCACGAGCGCCGCCGCGCCAGCCCGCCGATGAGCGAGACATGCGCGCCGAGGAAGACCGCAAGGGCTACCGCGAGCGCTACGCCCATGCTCCGCCCGTATAGCGCATAGTCCGGCCCCCTCGCCCCGTCTCCTATTTGCGCGGCGTGCCGGCGCGGGCGACACTGGCTTCGTGCGAAGCTCGCTCGCTCTGCCCGGTGCGCTCGTGGTCGGTACGTTCGTGGCGATCGGCGCGAGCGTCCCGCTCGCGCGTGGCGACGCGAAGAGCGCAACGATCTCGGTGGCCGAGATCAAGGACGGGATGAAGGGCTACGGCCTCACGGTCTTCAAGGGGACCGACCCCGAGCGGTTCGACGTCGAGGTCATCGGCGTCCTGCACCACTTCCGTCCCGGGCAGGAGCTCATCGTCATCCGCACGCCCAATCCGCGCCTCGACATCGTGAAGACCGTCCGCGGGATGAGCGGGAGCCCGATCTACCTCGACGGCCGCCTGGCGGGCGCGTACGCGTACAGCCTCTCGCAGTTCGAGGTCGAGCCGGTCGCGGG
>Ga0209415_10006119_pt1 | contig 21501 bp, 22 predicted proteins | sample PeaSoiSIISIP2007_FD_187696 | JGI IMG/M metagenome (GOLD analysis project Ga0209415, IMG submission 187696) | Peat soil microbial communities from Weissenstadt, Germany - SII-SIP-2007 (SPAdes) (version 2) | ecosystem: Environmental > Terrestrial > Soil > Wetlands > Peat | place: Germany... | reverse complement strand
GTAGCAGTTCGGCAATACTCTTGCATTGTTGTCGATGTATTTGGTTCTTGTCTTAGTTTGGGACGTATCGTCGCAGTTCGGCTCAATGCACCGAGTCGGACCCAACCATGAGGGGTAAGGCTATGAAGAATTCCATCCTGCGCTTCTTTGCGGATGAGTCGGGCGCGACCGCCATCGAGTACGGTCTGATCGTCGCCCTGATCGCCGTCGTCATCATCGGCGCGGTCACCACGTTGGGGACCAACCTCAACACCACGCTGAGCGCGGCCGGCAGCGCGATCGCCTACTAAGGCGCGCTCTGCTCCATCTGTACTAGCATACGTCTTGAGGCCGGTGACATCGTCACCGGCCTCATGTCGTCGTAGGGGTGGCGGCGCCGCGAAAGCCGTGGAGGGCGTTTCAATCCCCTCGGACCTGGATTTCCAGGTGGGCGCCGTGTGACCAAGCCCACGAGCCTGGTCAGGGACAGCTCCCGATGAGGTGAATTAAGGTCCCCGGGATTGGTTGCCTCCGACGAGAGCTGCAGCAGACCCGCCGCTTGCCAAGGTAGGAGGTCGCGCGGCTGGGCTCAAGCGGCGCGAGGCAATCGGCGGAAATCGTCAATCGGCGACCAGGCGCTCGATCCGCGCCGCGGCGGCGTCGAGCGCGGCGATGGCGGCGAGGTCGGCGCGTCCGCGCTCGACCTGGGCCTCCGCCAGCCTGGACTTCAGCGTCTCGAGCTCGCCGCGCAGCTCGGCGATATCGTCGGCCATCACCAGAGCGCCCATCAGCATCAGCCGGGTCTCGCCCAGCGGTCCGACGTCGCTCGCCACCTGGCGGACCTGCGCGTCGACCGAGGCGGCGAGCTCGGCCAGGCGCCGCTCCTGGCCATCCTCGCAGCCGACCACATAGTCGCGCCCGTTCACCTCGATGGTCACCTGAGCCATTCAGGCCTCCCGTGCTTCGACCAAAGTCCGGGCGGCCTCGGGCGCCTGCCCCAGCGCGGCGCGGATCTCGGCGATCGCCTTGGCGAGCGCCTGCGAGGCCGCCTCGCCGGCTTCCTCGAGTTCGCGCTCCCGCGCGCGGGCGTCGTCGAGCGCCGTCGCGAGCCTGGCGCGATCCTCGTCGGACGCGGTCCCGGCGCCTGCGCTGGCCGCGGCGACGCGCAGGGCGATGCGCTGCTCGAGCAGCGCAACCGCGCGCTCCAGTCGCCGCGCCGCCAGCTCCAGGGCGCTGTCACCGGCAGACGCCTCGGTCATCGGGGCGTCTCCGTGATTGAAATGGTCGCTTCGCAAATCACCGCGCTTCTATAGAACGCGTCGCGACGATCCTTAAAGCGGCTTGCTTGACCGGACTTGCGCCGCTGTGCGAGGCGAGCCCCGCATCCAGCCTCGACAGGAATCATGGCCGTCCAACCCCTGACCATGGCGAACGCCATTCGCGCCCTCTCCATGGACGCGGTCCACCGGGCCAAGTCCGGCCACCAGGGCATGCCGCTGGGCATGGCCGACGTCGCCACCGTGCTCTGGACCCGGTTCCTCAAGTTCGACGCCGCCGAGCCGCATTGGCCCGACCGCGACCGCTTTGTGCTCTCGGCCGGCCACGGCTCGATGCTGCTTTACGCCCTGCTCCATCTGACCGGCTTCGAGGCCATGACGATGGATGAGATCAAGAACTTCCGGCAGTGGGGCTCGCTGACGCCCGGCCACCCCGAATACGGCCACACCCCCGGCGTCGAGACCACGACCGGGCCGCTGGGCCAGGGCCTCGCCACCGCGGTCGGCATGGCGATGGCCGAGCGCAGCCTGGCCGCACGTTACAGCGACAAGCTGGTCGATCACCACACCTGGGTCATCGCCGGCGACGGTTGTCTGATGGAGGGCGTCAGCCACGAAGCCGCGCACCTGGCCGGCCGGCTGAAGCTGGCGAAGCTGACGGTGCTGTTCGACGACAACGACACCACCATCGACGGCCGCGCCACCCTGGCCGAGACCGGCGACCAGATGCTGCGGTTCAAGGCCGCCGGCTGGGCGACGAAGAAGATCGACGGCCACGACTACCGCCAGATCGCCGGCGCGATGCGCTGGGCCAAGCGCCAGGACCGGCCCACGTTCATCGACTGCAAGACCCTGATCAACAAGGGCGCCGGCCCGATGGAGGGCGACGAGCACGGCCACGGCTACGCCCTGTTCGACAAGGAGATCGCCGCCGCGCGGGTGGCGATGAACTGGCCCTCGCCGCCGTTCGAGATCCCCGCCGATGTCGCCAAGGCGTGGCGCAAGGCCGGCCAGCGCGGCCGCGGCCTGCGCAAGCGCTGGGAAGGCCGGCTGAAGCACGACGAGCACCGCGCGGTCTTCGAACGGGCGATCGCCGGCGCGCTCCCGGTCACCGCCTTCGCCGCGCTGGACGAGCACATCGCCAAGTGCGCGGCCGAGAAGCCCGCGGCCGCCACCCGGATCCACTCCGGCGCGGCGCTGGAGGCGCTGATCCCGGCGATCCCGGAGATGATCGGCGGCTCGGCGGACCTCACCGGCTCCAACAACACCATTGTCAGGGGCATGACCGCCTTCGACGCCCCCGACTACGCCCGGCGCTACGTCCACTACGGCGTGCGCGAGCACGGCATGGCCGCGGCGATGAACGGCATGAGCCTGCACGGCGGGCTGATCCCCTACTCGGGCACCTTCCTGACCTTCTCCGACTACAGCCGCGCGGCGATCCGGCTGGGCGCGCTGATGGGGACGCGGGTGATCCACGTGATGACCCACGACTCGATCGGCCTGGGCGAGGACGGGCCGACCCACCAGCCGGTCGAACACCTGGCGGCGCTGCGGGCCATGCCGAACCTGCTGGTGTTCCGTCCCGCCGACGCGGTCGAGACCGCCGAGTGCTGGAAGGCGGCGCTGATGGAGACGAAATCGCCGTCGCTGATGGCCCTCTCGCGCCAGAAGACGGCCGCCGTGCGCACCACCGGCGGCGACCTCAGCCTGAAGGGCGCCTACGAGCTGGCGCCCGTCGAAGGCGGCCCCGCCAAGGCCACCATCTTCGCCTCAGGGACAGAGGTCGCGGTCGCGTTGGCGGCGCGCGCGCTGCTGAAGGCCGACGGCATCGCCGCGCGGGTGGTCTCGACCCCCTGCTGGGAGCTGTTCGATCGTCAGGACGACGCTTACCGCGCGGCTGTGATCGGGACCGCGCCGGTGCGCATCGCCGTCGAGGCGGCAGTGCGGATGGGCTGGGAGCGGTTCATCGGCGAGGACGGGCTCTTCGTCGGCATGACGGGCTTCGGCGCCTCGGCCCCCTCCGAGCGGCTGTACAAGGAATTCGGCATCACCGCCGAGGCCGTGGCCGCGGCGGTGAAGTCGAAGCTTGGCTAGGCGACGCTAGATCAGCGCGGCCGGCTCGATGGCCAGTTCCTTCAGGAACGCGGCCGCGTAGTCGATGCGGCCGGTGCGGGTCTGCGGCGTGCCCTGGGTCAGCTGGAACACCGACTCGGCGATGTATTCGATCGGCTGCACCCGGTCGCGGGTCGCGTCGGTGACCAGGTTGTGCACCAGGGTTCCGGGCGTTTCGACCAGGCCCGGCGAGACCACGTTGACGCAGACGCCGTCGGCCGCGACCTCGGCGGCCAGGCCCGTGGTGAAGCGCTCCAGCGCCGCCTTGCACATGCCGTAGACCGTGCCGCCGCGTCCCGACCTCGCGGCGTCATAAGGCGGCTTGGGGTGGATGCCGGCGCCGGAGGAGATGTTCACGATCCAGCCGGTGTGGCGCTCCTTCATCGACGGCAGCACCAGCTGCGAGAGGTGGAACGGCGCGTAGACCTGCACCTCCATCATCAGCTTGAAGCGCTTTTCGGGGAAGTCGGCGACCGGGATGAAGTAGGTGATGGCCGCGTTGTTCACCAGGATATCGACCGGGCCGTAGGTGGCCACCGTGGTCTCGACCAGCCGCTCGCGGTCTTCGCGCAGCGCCAGGTCGGCCTTGACGAAGCGCGCCTCGCCCCCGGCCCTGGTGATGCGGTCAATGGTCTGGGTGAGCGTGCCCGAAAGCTTGCTCTCGCCTTCCTCGGCCGTGCGCGCCGAGGCCACGACCCTGGCGCCCTCCTGCGCCAGGCGCGCCGCGATCGCCTCCCCGATGCCCCGGCTGGCGCCGGTGACGATGGCGACCTTGCCTGCCAATGCGCCGTGTGGATTGACTTTAGCTTCGGCCATAATGCCGATCCTCCCGTTGAAATATGCGGGCGAACCGATGCGCCAAAAGGCCAGGGAGGCGCAAGAGTTTAGGCAGGGGCGCCTGCCGCGATCGCCTCCTCGACGTCGCGCAGCCGGTCCTTGCCGAAGTAAAGCTCGTCGCCGACCAGGAAGCTCGGGCTGCCGAAGACGCCCTGCGCCACCGCGCCCTCGGTGTTCTCGATCAGCTTGGCCTTCACGGCGGGGTCGCCCGTCAGCTCGATCAGCTGGTCGGTGGGCAGGCCCGCCTCGTCCAGTGCAGCCTTGATCACCGCCGGGTCGTCCATCTTCAGGCCCTTGACCCACATCGCCCGGAACACCGCCTCGACGTAGGCCTCGAACACCCCCGCCTGCTGCGCCGCCACCGCGCCGCGCATGATCTGCAGGGTGTTGACCGGGAAGTGCGGGTTCATCGCGAACTCCGTGACGCCGTGGCGCTTCACGAAGCGCTGGGTCTCCTTGCGCTCGTAGGCCAGCTTCGAGGGGATGCCCGCGAAAGCCTGCGCCGGCGACTGGTTGCCGGTCGCCTTGAAGATGCCGCCGAGCAGGGCCGGCACATAGGTGAACTTGGCCCCGGTCCGTTGCTCGATCTCCGGGATCACCTTGTGCGCCAGGTAGGCGTTGGGGCTGCCGAAGTCGAAGTAGAAGATCACGTCGGTCATCGTCACGTCCTCACCAGCGCTCGCCATAGGGGCGCAGATCGAGTTCATGAGTCCAGGCGTCGCGGTGCTGGGTGTGCAGCATCCAATAGGCCTCGCCGACCGACGCCGGGTTCATCAGCTGGTCGGGCTGGATGTTCTCCACCGCGTCGTCGCCGCCCCGAGCCCGGATCCGTTCCCGCACGAACGCGGTGTCGACCCCGGCGTCGATGATCAGGTGGGCCACGTGGATGCCCTTCGGCCCCAGTTCGCGCGCCATCGACTGGGCGACGGCGCGCAGGCCGAACTTGGCGCTGGCGAAGGCCGCGTAGCCGACCCCGCCGCGCAACGACGCCGTCGCGCCGGTGAAGAAGATCGAGCCGGTCCCGCGCGGCAGCATCCTGCGCGCCGCTTCCCGGCCGGTGAGGAAGCCGCCGTGGCAGGCCAGCTCCCACACCTTGCGGAACACCCGCTCGGTCGTTTCCAGCAGCGGGAAGTTGACGTTGGCGCCGGGGTTGAAGATGCAAACTTCCAGCGGCGCGGCCGCGTCGGCCTCCTCGATGAAGGCGGTGATGTCTTCCTCGACCCGGGCGTCGAGCCCCCTTGCCTGGCAGCGCCCGCCGGCGGCCTCGATCTTGGCCTTCAGGGTCTCGAGCTTATCGGCTGTGCGGCGACCGGCGTAGATCAGATAACCCTCGGCGGCGAACCGTTCGGCGATGGCCGAGCCGATGAAGTCGCCGGCGCCGATGATCGCGACACTCGCGTTGCGAGGCGTCATAGTGGTGGTCCTCCACGTCTGTCCGGCCCTGGTGAGTTTACATTAGCTATCCACTGGAGAAGCGCAATGTCGCGCGAGCGATTGCGGGAAATGATCGATCGGGCCCGGCGCGTGGCGGTGTTCACCGGCGCGGGCATCTCCACCGAGTCAGGCATCCCTGACTTCCGCAGTCCGGGCGGGGTCTGGAGCAAGATCAGCCCGATCTACTTCCAGGAGTTCGTCACCAACGAGGCGAAGCGCCGCGAGGCCTGGGAGCGCGCCTTTTCCGGCCGCGCCGGCTGGACCGGCAAGGAACCTAACGCCGGCCACTACGCCGTCGCTCGGCTGGTCGCGTCCGGCAAGGCGCACGCGGTGATCACCCAGAACGTCGACAACCTGCACCAGCACGCCGGCGTGCCGGCCGATCAGGTGATCGAGCTGCACGGCAACGCCAGCTATGCGACCTGCCTCGAATGCGGCCTGCGCCACGAGCTTGCCGACCTAATGGTGCTTTACAAGGCCACCGGCGACCTGCCCGCCTGCCGCGCGTGCGACGGCATCGTCAAGACCGCGACCATCTCGTTCGGCCAGCCGATGCCGCTGGGGCCGATGGAGCGAGCCGAGGCCGAGGCGCTGGCCTGCGATCTGTTCCTGGTGCTGGGTTCATCGCTGGTGGTCTATCCCGCCAACGGCTTCCCGCCGCTGGCGAAGGACAACGGCGCGCGCCTGGTGATCGTCAACCGCGAGCCCACCGACCAGGACGACCTCGCCGACCTGGTGCTGCACGACGAGATCGGCCCGGTGATGTCGAGCGTGGTGCCGGCGAACTAGGTCGGCGGCACGGGCGATTGAGTCCGGACGCGGAAGTTGCGCGCGAACCTGCAGTTTTTCTGCGCCCAATGTTTCACGTGAAACCGCTATGCGCCGTTGATATCGGTCCCCCGCCCCATCGGCACGGTGGCCCCGCCTCAGCTTTTCTAACAATCGACAATGTCAAAGACCCGGCGCCGAGGGCGTCGCAGGGTTGAGCAGCCCACGTGGATGAATCGCCGTCAAGGCGGGCGTCTCTCGCCGCCGCTACATATGCATCCCCGCCATGCCGCCCGCCGGCGCAGCGTCCCTGACCACGAAATCCCCGACCACCGCCCCGGCGCGCTGGAACTGCAGGGTGATCTTCACGTGCGCGCCGGCCTTCAGCGGGCTCTTGAGGCCGATCAGCATCAGGTGATCGCCGCTGGGGCTGAGTTTCAGGCTGGCCGAGGCGCCGATGGGCGCGCCGCCGGTCATCGGCCGCATACGCATGATCCCACCGGCCGTCGACATCTGGTGCAACTGGGCGCCCGTCGCAGCGCGAGTGCTGGCGCCGATCAGGCGGTCGGAGCTGATGCCGTGGTTGACGATGGTGGCGTAGCCCGCGGCGGTCGGCGCGCCGGGCGGCGGCGTACGGATCCAGGCGTCCTTGACTTCGATCGTCCCGGCGCCGGCGGCGCCAGCGGTGAGAAGGGCGACAGCGGACAACGCGGCGAGCAAGGCGAGACGCATGGGATACTCCGAACTGCGAGGGGTCCGGCGTCTCGCGCAGCGCGCCTGAATCGTCAACCCTCGGCGGCAGCGCCGCTATTCGTCACCCCGGCCGGACACCCGCGAAGGCGGGTGGGAGAGCCGGGGCCGGATGCGCCGTCGCAGAGCTGGATCTCGTCTGAGAAACCGGTGTGTCCGGCCCCGGATCGGACTTGCAAGCCGTCCAGGGTGACGATCCGGTCAGGCGCCCAGTCCCCAGCCTTGTCGTGCGCCTTCGATCATCGCGAGCTTGTCGTCGAACGTCCCCCAGTCGTCGCGCTCGGCGATCGTCGCCCAGATCGCCTCGATCTCGTCGTAGAGCAGTTCCTGCGGCTCCAGCGCCGTGAAATAGGGCGAGGCGAGCCGCTCAGGACGCTCCATTTCGTAGGCCGCGAGCCCGGCGCGGAACGTCGTGAACGCCTCGCCCCCGTAGAGCTCGGCGCGGGGGCCGGCCAGCGCGCGGCGCTCGGACGCCAGGCCGCCGAACCAGTCGAAGAAGAACGGCTCCCACCGCAGCGCCTCGCCGCCCTCAGCCAGGGCCTTGAAGGCGGCGTTGACGAGATCGATGTCCTCGTCGGCGCCGCGGGAGGCGAGGCCCAGCCGCCGCAGCATGCTGGCGGACAGCGCCGCGCGGTAGGCGGCGGAGAAGCCGTTGATCGCCGCCACCAGCGGGTCGGCGTCGGTCACCAGGGTCAGCGACCCGGCGAGCTGACGCAGGTTCCAGAACACTGCCTCCGGCTGGCGGCCGAACGCGTAGAGCCCGGTCTCGTCGAAATAGGCGGCGGTGAAGTTGGGATCGTTGCGCGGCAGGAAGCGGTAGGGACCGTAGTCGAAGCTCTCGCCGGTGAGGTTCATGTTGTCGGTGTTGAGCACGCCGTGAACGAAGCCGGCGGCCATCCAGCGGCCCACCAGCTCGGCCGAGCGCGCCAGCACGGCCTGGAACAGCGCCAGGGGCTTGTCCGGCGCGTTGCCGAGGCCCGGGTAGTAGGTCGCCACCGAGTAGTCGACCAGCTCGCCGATCAGGTCGGCGCGGTCAAAGAAGGCGTGGCGCTGGAACGTGCCGAAGCGGATGTGGCTGTGCGACAGCCGGGTCAGCACCGCCGATCGGGTCGGGCTGGGCTCGTCGTTGCGCTGCAGGTTCTCGCCCGTCTCGATCAGCGAGAAGCTGCGCGAGGTCGGCACGCCCAGCGCCTCCAGCATCGCCGTCGCCAGCACTTCGCGCACGCCGCCCTTCAGCGTCAGCCGACCGTCGCCGAAGCGCGAGTAGGGCGTCTGGCCCGAACCCTTGGTGCCGAGATCGAGCAGACGGCCGGTCCCGGCCTCACGCAGCTGGGCGAACAGGAAGCCGCGGCCATCGCCGATCTCGGGGTTGTAAGAGCGGAACTGGTGGCCGTGGTAGCGCAGCGCCAGCGGCTCTCTCAGGTTGCCCGGCAGCGGCTCGAAGCGGCCGAAGTGGGCGATCCATTCGGCGTCGGTCAGGGTCTCGAGGCCGACCGTGGCCGCTGCGCGGTCGTTGCGAAGGCGCAGGATCGTCGCCGGGAACTCGGCCGCCTTCACCGGGTCGGCGAACTCCGGCCCCAGCGTCGGGAACTGCGGATCGGGCTGATAGGCCGGCGACAAGGGCATCGCGGCCACATGCGACGTCGAGGCCGGCGCCGCAAGCCTCCGCTTCGCCGCCGCGCCGTGTTAACCCCGCCGCATGCGCCGCCTGACGCTGGACTACCTGAAGACCGAATCCGGCTCCGGCCTCGTCCTGGCGGCGGCGGCGCTGGCGGCGGTCGGCGTCGCCAACTCCCGGCTGGGCGGCGACTACTTCGCCCTGCTCGCCGCGCCGGTCCCGGTCCGCATCGGCGACCTCGACCAGACGCTGAGCCTGGCCGGCTGGGTGCGGGTGCTGCTGATGCCGGTGTTCTTCTTTGTGCTCGGCATGGAGCTGAAGTTCGAGCTGCTGCGGGGCGAGCTTTCCAATCTGCGCCGCCTCGCGCTTCCCGCCGCGGCGGTGGTCGGGGGCCTGGCGCTGCCGGCGGCGATCTACGTGGCGCTGAACCGGGACGACCCGTCTGGTTGGGCGATCGGCTGCGCCACCGACGGCGCGGCGGCGCTGACCGCCTTCAGCCTCGCCGGCCCGCGCCTGGCCCATTCGCTGCGGGTGCTGCTGATGAGCGTGGCGATCGTCGGCAACCTTGCCGCCACGGTGCTGACCGCGATTCTGGACGACAGCGCCCTCGACGACGGCATGCTGGTCGGGGCGGCGAGCGTGCTCGTCCTGCTGACCCTGCTGGCGCGCTGGCGCAAGGCGCCGTTCCTGTTCTACGCCGCCGGCTTCACCCTGGTCTGGGGCTTCGTGCTGAAGTCCGGCCTGGACACCGCCCTGGCGGGCCTCGCCAGCGCCCTGACCGTGCCGGTGGGCGCCCGGCGGCCGGGGCAGGACAGCATGCTGCGCTACGTGATGGAGAGCTTGCACGGCTATGTCGCCTTCGCGGTGCGGCCGGTGTTCGTGTTCACCGTGGTCGGCGTCGCCTTCCGCGACGTGCGGCTGGGCGAACTCGGCCAGGCGGCGCCGCTGGGCGTGATGCTGGCGCTGATGGTCGCAAAGCCGCTCGGCGTCTTCACCGCCTGCGCGGCGGCCATCGGCCTGAAGCTGGCGCGGCGGCCCACCGGCGCCAAATGGCTGGAGCTGCTCGGCGTCGCCCTGCTCTGCGGCGCCGGCGGCACGGTCAGCTACTACATCGCCGGCATCGGCGGCGCGGCGACGCCGGCCGTCCGCACGGCGATCCTGATCGCGTCGGTGGTGACCGCGCTGGCCGGCGGCTGGCTGCTGGCGCTCGCGCAGCGGAGCCGGGTCGAAGAGCCAACCTAGTCCCCCTCCCCCTTGCGGGGAGGGTTAGGGGCGGGGGTGCAAGCTGGATGTCAGCCGCCAACGCTCGATTGGCTGCACCGAGCTGACACCCCCATCCCCGACCCTTCCCCGCAAGGGGGAAGGGAGAGGTGCGGTAGCTACTCCGCCGCTTGCTTCGGCGTGTAGCCGAGCATGGCCTTGGTTTCGAGATACTCGTGGAAGCCGTAGTCGCCCCACTCGCGCCCGTTGCCGCTCATCTTGTAGCCGCCGAAGGGCGCCGTCGGATCCATCCCGCCGCCGCCGTTGATCGAGACCTGGCCGGCGCGCAGCTGCGCGGCCACTTCGTGGATCTTCTTCTGGTCGGTGCCCGAGATGTAGGCGGCGAGGCCGTACTCGGTGTCGTTGCCGATCTTCACCGCCTCGTCGACCGACTTGTAACCCATGATCGAGACCACCGGGCCGAAGATCTCTTCCTTGGCGATGGTCATGTCGTTGGTGACGTTGGCGAACACGGTCGGCTTCACATAGAAGCCCTTCTCCAGGCCTTCCGGACGATCGGGGCCGCCGGTGACGAGGGTGGCGCCCTCGGCGATGCCGGCCTTGATCAGGCGCTGGATCTTCTCCCACTGGGTCTTGTTGACCACCGGGCCGATCGTGGCGTTGCCGTTCGGATCGCCGACGGTGATCTGCTCGGCCGCCGCCTTGGCGATGACGATGGCCTCGTCCATCTTGCCCGACGGCACCAGCATGCGGGTGGGCGCATTGCAGGACTGGCCGGAGTTGTTCATCACCGATGCGACGCCGCCGCCGACGGCGGTCTTCATGTCGGCGTCTTCGAGGATGATGTTCGGGCTCTTGCCGCCCAGCTCCTGGGCGACGCGCTTGACCGTGGCCGCCGCGTTACGCGCGACCTCGACGCCGGCGCGGGTCGAGCCGGTGAACGAGACCATGTCGATCCCCGGATGGCCGGAGATCGCGGCGCCCACTTCGGGGCCGGTGCCGTTGACCATGTTGAAGACGCCGGCCGGCACGCCCGCCGCGTCCATGATCTCGCACCAGATGTAGGCGCTGAACGGCGCCTCTTCCGACGGCTTCAGCACCATGGTGCAGCCGGTGGCGAGCGCGGGCACGACCTTGCAGGCGATCTGGTTGATCGGCCAGTTCCAGGGCGTGATCAGGCCGCAGACGCCGATCGGCTCCTTGACGATCCGGGTGCCGCCGCGATCTTCCTCGAACTTGAAGTTCTTCAGCACCTCGATGCCGGTGGAGATGTGCACCATGCCGATCGGGGCCTGGGCGCGCTGGGCGAGGCTGGCAGGGGCGCCCATTTCCTCGGTGATGGCGTTGGCGGTGTCGCCGAAGCGCTTCTGGTACTCGGCCAGCACGCGCTGCAGCAGCTCGATGCGCTCCTCGCGGCTGGTCTTGGAATAGGTCTCGAACGCCTTCCTCGCGGCGGCGACGGCCTTGTCCACGTCGGCGGCGGAGCCGGCGGAGATGTGGCCGCAGACCTCCTCGGTCGCCGGATTGATCACGTCGAGGCTCTTGGGCGTGACCGGGTCGACCCACTTACCGTCGATGTAGAATTTCATGTATTCGCGCATGCCGTGCTCCTTGGCCTCGTCCCACCCGAGCCCCACCGGTTATCCACAGGGGTCTCGCAGGCGGCGCATATTAGTGATCGCAGTTCAGACTGGAAGGGGACTCGCGACAGATTCGCGCATCACCAGTGCAGCGAAGCTTCCTCATCCCCCAACGCCTCGACGATTCGCCGCCGCGAACCGGGGCTGATGTCGTGCGGAAGCTGGTCCGGGGCGAACCAAGCCACCGCCTTGATCTCCCCCTGCTGCGACGCTGCGCAAGGCGCCCAGTGGTCGACGCGGTAGAGCAGCACGTGGTCGCCGCGGAAGATGCGGTGGTTGGCGTGGACGGTGACCAGCTGCGGGCGGCCGATGACCCTGACGCCCGCCTCCTCCTGCAGCTCGCGGATCACGGCGTGCTCGGTGGTCTCACCGCGCTCCACCCCGCCGCCGGGGAGGTACCAGCCGGGCATGTAGGTGTGCTCGACCAGCAGCACTTCGCCGGCCTGGTTCAGCACCAGGCCGCGCACGCCCAGCGTCACCCCGCGGACCAGGCGCGAGTAGACTTGGTAGAGCGGCCATACGATAGGCTGGAGGAGGCGCCGCCAGGGCATGGCGGCGGTCCTACGCCGGTTCGCCGCCGCCGCGAAGCACGAGCTTCGGCGGGTCGCGCGCCCTCGCAATCGAGCGGGACTGCGCTTGACGGCCGGCCCGCAACGGGTGATCTCCGCGACGTATCTCGAAGGAGCACTCATGGGCTGGTGGGCCATTGGACTGATCGTCGCGTTCGTCGTCGGCATCGGCGTCCTCAATCGCGTCGAGTTCGGCCATTTCGACTGACGCCGGGCGATGACTGACCGCGGCTGGGCGCTCGTCACCGGCGCCGCGCGGCGGATCGGGCGGACACTGGCGCTGACCGCGGCGCGCGCGGGCTACGACGTCGTGGTGCATCATCGCCACTCGGACGACGACGCCGCCGAGACCGTCCGCCAGGTCGAGGCGCTCGGCCGTGCGGCGGTCGCCGCCAGCAGCGATCTTGCCGGAGACGCCTTCGAGCAGCTCGTCGGCGCGGCCCCGGGGCCGCTCACCCTGCTGGTCAACTGCGCCTCCCTGTTCGAGGACGACCGCATCCAGAGCGTGACCCCGCTGAGCTGGGACGCTGCCATCGCCACCAACCTGCGCGCCCCAGTGCTGCTCAGCCAGGCCTTCGCCGCCGCCCTGCCCGCCGACCGTCCGGGCCTGATCGTCAACATCATCGACCAACGGGTGCTGCGCCCGACGCCGCAGTTCTTCAGCTATGCGGTCAGCAAGGCCGCGCTCTGGGCCGCGACCCAGATGATGGCCCAGGGCCTGGCGCCGCGCATCCGCGTCAACGCCATCGCGCCCGGCCCCACCCTGGCCTCGATCCACCAGTCGCAGGCGGCGTTCGACGCCGAGACCGGCGCGGTGATCCTTGGCCACGGCGCGACGCCGCACGAGATCGGCCAGGCGCTGGCCTACCTCATTGACGCTCCCTCGGTGACGGGCCAGATGATCGCCGTCGACGGCGGCCAGCACCTGTCGTGGAAGACGCCCGACATCATCGACCCCTGAGGAGGCGCGATACGTCCATGCCTTCGCCGCAGCCCTCGCCCGACCCAACGCCCGATGCGACTCCGGGCGCCTCGCGCATCGTCATCACCAAGGTGTTCGTGCGCGGCCTGACGGTCGAGGCGCAGATCGGGGTCTACAAGCACGAGAAGGGCCGCGCCCAGACCCTGGTGGTCGACGTCGAGCTGGATGTCGCCGTGACCAACTGGAACGCGCTCTCCGAGACGGTCAACTACGAGATCATCGCCGCCAAGGCCCGCCAGGTCGCCGCCGAGGGCCACCGCGGCCTGGTCGAGACCTTCGCCCACCACCTCGCCGACGCCTGCCTGGAAGAGCCGAAGGTCACCCGCGCCCGCATCCGGGTGGAAAAACCCTCCGCCTTGCAGCCCGACGCGGCCGCGGCAGGGGTCGAGATCACCGCGGTGCGGGGTTAGCCCCCGCTCGGGCGGCGTCAGTTCGCGGACGCCAATCCCCACGCGTTCTTCCGGACGATCCCGTCGCTGGCCTGGGCGGCGATCTGGTCGGCCTCGGCGGCCCGGATTCCGAGCCCCCTGAGCACGAGCGCGCACACCTGCTGCGACAACGAGATCGCGAAAGCCTGGTTCGGCTCCTGGACGACGCGCACCAGGGCGAGCTGCGTGACCCCGAGCACGTAGAGGACGCCGGACTCCACCGTGGCGACGTCAAACCGACCGTTCGCCAGGCCGGTCTCCAGGTCCTCGACCAGGCCGCGGTTCAGCGGCGCGGTCAGGGACGTGTGGCCGGCGTGGATATGGACGAGAACCCCGGCCTGCTCCGGCTCGTCCAGGGCGTAGCGCAGGTAGGTGCAGACCGCCCGCGCCAGGCGGCGCGCCGGATCGTCGACGTTGGCGTTCGCCTGGGCGACCGCGCTCTCGATGCTGGCCCGGATCTGCGCCGAGATCGCCCGGGCCAGCGCCTCGCGATCGGTGAAGTGGTTGTAGAAGCTGCCCTTGCCCACCTCGGCCGCCTGCACGATGTCGTCGACGGTCACCGCGTCGATCGGGTGCTGGCTGAACAGTCGACGTCCCGCGGCCATCAGCGCCGCCTTGGTCCGCGCGGCTCGGGGGTTGGCGGGCGCCGCGGTCATCATCCCAGCGACCCCGCGCTCGCCGCGAGCGCTGTGGCCCGCGGATTGAGGCTCTCTTCCCAGGCGCCGAGCAGCACGCCAGGCGCGCCGGCGCCGAACACATATCGATCCGGGCGGACCAGCACGGCTTCAGCCTGGTGCTGATCCAACCAGGCCAGCAACGCGGGGCGGAACGGCGCCAGGTCCTCGGCGTCGACGTCCAGCAGCCGCACCCCGGCCGCCGCGCCGGCGATGGATGCGCGGGCGATGAGGCAGGCCTGGTCGCCCAGCCGGTCATCCATCCACAGACGCGCCGTATCCGCGCCGGCCGTCGGCTGCGGAAACAGCTCCCCTGCGCCGGCGCTTCCCGCCAGCACGCAGCCGCACGCGAACGGCGCTGGTTGCATCCGGGGCAGCGCCGGCGCGCCGCCGGCCTGCGCCGCCAGCATCGCGGCGTCGCGTTCGGCCGCGGCCTTGGGGTCGAGCGTGCAAACCACCCGGCCCATGCCGATCGCCAGTTCGATCGCCGACCGGACGTGCGGTTCGCGCTCGGCCTGGTAGCTGTCCAGCAGCGTGTCCGCCGCCCTGCCGCGAAGCACCGCGTCGAGCTTCCAGGCAAGGTTGGCCGTATCCCGGATCCCGGCGCACATGCCCTGCCCGGCGAACGGCGGCGTCTGATGCGCGGCGTCACCGGCGATCATCACACGGCTGGCGCGCCAGCGGTTCGCGACCAGGCCGTGGAAGCGATAGACGGCCCTGCGCTCGATCTCCACCGGTCCGCAGTCCCAGGGGCGGATCAGGTCCAGGACCACCGCATCGTCCATCATCGCCTCCGCCGTCTCGCCGGGGAGCAGCATGAACTCCCAGCGATGTCGCCCGGGCCCGCTCAGCACACAGGTGGTCGGGCGGGCGGGATCGCAGAGCTGGATGTTGACGGCGGGAAGTTGGCAGCCCGCCCCGACCTTCACGTCGACCACGAGCCAAGGTTCGTCGAACTGGTAGTCGAACAGGCCGCCGCCGATGGCGTCGCGCACCAGGCTCGAGGCGCCGTCGCAGCCGACCAGATACCGCGCGCGGACGGCCTCGGCGCCGGTCGGCGTCGTCACGTTTGCCGTCACGCCGCCGGCGTCCTGGACCACCGAGTCGAACCGCTGGCCAAGCCGAAGCTCGGCGTTCGGCAGGACCTCCAGCCGCTTGCGCAGCACCCGCTCCAGGCTCGGCTGGTGAAACATGTAGCCGCCGCCCCAGCCGGAGGGGGTCTCGCGTGGTGGCCGCAGGTTCATGAGCACACCGCCGTCGGCCGCGCGGAACTCGTAGTCCGGCAGGTCGCGGGCGCACCGCCGCATCTGTTCGGCGAGGCCCAGCTGCTGGAAGATCCGCATGATCTCGTGGTCGAAGTGCACCGCGCGCGGCAGGGGATAAGGCGCCGCGTCCTTGTCGACGGCGATCACCCGCACGCCGCGGTCGGCGAGCAGAGCCGTGAGCGCCGACCCGACCGGCCCCAGGCCGACCACCAGGACGTCGCAGTCGAAGGCGCTCACCTCAGATCTCGTTGGCGCAAGGGTTGTCGAGCGCCCCCAGACCCTCGATCTCAACCCGGACGCGGTCGCCGTCTTTCAGGAACCGCCTCGGGTTCATCGCCGCGCCGATGCCGCCCGGCGTGCCGGTGAAGATCAGGTCGCCGGGCTCCAGCGTCATGGCCTGGCTCAGGTGCTCGATCTGATCCCAGACGTTGAAGACGAGATGGCGCGTGTTGGAATCCTGCCGTATCTCGCCGTTGACCAGGCAGCGGATCGAAAGCGCGTGCGGGTCGGCGACCTCGTCCGCCGTCGTGATCCAAGGCCCGAACGGGGCGTGCGTGTCGAACGATTTGCCGAGCACCCACTGGGTCGTGCGGTGCTGCCAGGCGCGCTCGGTGGCGTCGTTGCCGCAGCAGTAGCCGAAGACGGCGCCCGCGGCGGCCGCCTTGGCGATGTGGCGCCCGCCTTTGCCGACCACGGCGACCAGCTCGGCCTCGTAGTCCAGCGCCTGGGAGACCTTCGGCACCTGGATGGGGTCGTTTGGCCCGTTGGCGGCGGTCGGCGCCTTGGAGAACCAGATCTGGTGCTCGGGCGTCCCCATGTTGCTCTCGGCGATATGGTCGGCGTAGTTCAACCCGATCGCCATGATCTTGCCGGGCCGGCGGATCGGGGCCAGCAGCCGCACCTGATCGAGCGGCAAGGCGCCCGCGCCGGCTTCGGCGATGCGGCGCACGTCGCGCTCCGCCGTCGGCCACACCGAAATGAGCCCGATCATCTCGCCGGGCAGGCCGGGCGCGGCGTGCAGGAGCGGAACGATCCGATCTCCGGTTACGACGCCCAGCTGCGGGCCGGCGCCGGTGTCGAATGTCGCAAGCTTCATGGTTGGTCCTTCAGCCCATCGTTGGCGGCGGCGCAGGTCCCCACTGGACACCCAGCAGGTCCTGCACGGTGGCGATATTCGAACCGTCGACCGCGGTGAACAGATCGCCGTCGGTCCAGTGTTCCAGCGTGTGGCCCCAGGGATCGCGCCAGTAGTCGAACACCTGGCTGCCCAGGATGTGGCGCCCCACGCCCCATTCCGCGTGGCGGCCGGCGTCCTGCAGCCGCTGGTGGCCGCGCATCAGGTCGTCCAGATCCGCAACCTCGTAAGCCGCGTGATTGAAGCCCGGCCCTTTGCGGCCCTGCATCAGGAACAGGGTGTGGTGGTCGGTTGGCTGATCGCCGCGGTCGCAGCGCAGGAACGCGCCGAGCGCGAATTCCGGCGAGAGCCTGATCTCGTCCGAGGTGATGAAGCCGAGGCGCTCCTTGTACCACTGTTCCGAGGCGCGGAAGTTGGAGACGTTGAGCACAACGTGCCCGAGCCGGACGACGCTGGCGGCCCCGGCGGCGATGCGCTTGGTCGCCCGCAGCCGCTCGTGAGCGCCAAGACGGTTCCAGGCCTGCGCCTCGGCGACAGGCAACGGATCGGCCGCCGACTGTCCGGCGACGACGTCGACGCGGTGGCCGTCAGGATCCGCCAGCGTGACCACGCTGCCGCCGCCGGGCAGGTCCAGAACCTCGACGGCAGCGCCTTCCGCTTCCGCAAGCCGCTGCAGGTCGGCCAGGCTCTCGGCCCGGAACGTCACGCCCGCGAAGCCGGCGTCGCCGAGCTCGGTCACGTGAGCGACGGGCGATGATCCGGCGCCGCGCGCCACGAGCCGCGTCGTCGTCGCCTCGACCATCACCAAGCCGAAGTCTTCAAGAAAGCCGCGCATCTCGCCCAGGTCCGGGGCCCGGAAGCGCACGAAGGCGACGTCTTCGATCCGGATGGTGCTCACGGGCAGGCTCTTAGTTGACGATTTAGTCAGATAGTGAACGATTGCCGTGCAGAAGGCAAGGTCGGTTGACGTGTCGGCGAGATCAACATTAGATGACTTGATCGTCAAAAGGCGCGGCCGCGGCCGCGAAGGCCCATGACCAACGACGAAGGCGGCGGTGGGTGCGCCTGCGGGCGGATCGACGTGCACGCCCATTTCCTGCCGGAGGTCTACGCCCAGGCGCTGGATCGCGCCGGCCTCTCGACCCTCGACGGGGGCTTTCCGGTTCCCAAGTGGAGCGCCGCCGCAGCCATCGAAATGATGGACCGCCAGGAGATCGCCACCGCGATGGTCTCGCTCTCGTCGCCGTCAGCGCATTTCCTGCCGCCGGCAGAGCGGCCGACGCTGGTTCGCGAGGTGAACGACGTCGGCGCCGAGCTGATGGGAGCCCATCCTGGCCGGTTCGGCTATTTCGCCACCCTGCCGATGCCCGATGTCGAGGCCTCGCTGGCCGAGATCAGGCGCGCCTTCGACCGGCTCGGCGTCGACGGCGTCGTCCTGCAGACAAACACCGACGGGATCTACCTCGGCTCGCCCGCGTTCGCCCCTATCCTCGCGGAGTTGAACCGGCGCAAGGCGACGCTGTTCCTGCATCCCACCAGCCCCGCCTGCTTCGAGGCGCTCGGCCTTGGCCGCCCGGCGCCGCTCCTGGAATTCCCCCTCGACACGACGCGCACCATCGTCGACTTGCTCTACTCGCGCGGGCTGCAGACCAATCCCGATATCAAGGTGATCGTCCCGCACGGCGGCGCGGCGTTGCCGGCGCTCATCGCGCGCATCGCCGCGTTCGCGGGCCTGCCCTTCATCGAGCCGCGACCCGCCTCGGAGGCGGAAGTGTTCGAGACGCTGGCGCGGCTCTACTACGACGTCGCGCTCTCCGCGCACCCGGTTCCGTTCGCCGCGCTTCGGCGGATCGCCCCGATCACCCAGATCCTGTTCGGCAGCGACTGGCCCTTCACGCCCGAAGCCGGCGTCGCCCGGAACCTCCACCAGCTGACTCAGGCCAACGACCTCAGCGAGAGCGAAGCGCGAGCCATCGCCCGCGACAACGCCGAGCGCGTCTTTCCCCGCCTGGCGCGGATACCCCAACCACAGAAAGAGGGGGCCGCCTGATGGTTGGCCGCTACGGACCGCACAATCCCGACGAGACCTATGTCGCCCACAAATACCCCGAGCAGCTGTTCGACACCGGCGAGGTGCGGCTGAACTACGCGACGGCCGGCGACGCCTCGAAGCCGGCCCTGCTGCTCGTGCCCGGCCAGACCGAGTCCTGGTGGGGCTACGAAGCGGCGATGGACCTGCTGCAGGACCGGTTCCAGATCTTCGCGGTCGATCTGCGCGGCCAGGGCCGATCCGGTCGCACGCCCGGACGGTATACGCTCGACAACATGGGCAATGACCTGGTGCGTCTGATCCAGGGCGTGATCGGCCGGCCCGCGATCGTCAGCGGCCTGTCGTCGGGCGGGGTGCTGTCGGCCTGGCTGTCGGCCTATGCGCCGCCGGGCCTGATCCGCGCGGCCCACTACGAGGACCCGCCGCTATTCGGCTCCGAGACCACCCCGGCCTACGGACACTCGATCCGGCAATCGATCGGGCCGATGTTTGCGATGTGGTCGAAGTACCTCGGCGACCAGTGGAGCGTGGGGAACTGGGCCGGCATGGCCGCGAACGCCGCAAGCGAGTTGCCGCCGTGGATGGCGAACTTTCGCCCGCCCGAAGAGCCGCCGCAGAACCTGAAAGAGTACGACCCGGAGTGGGGACGCGCCTTTTGGACCGGAACCGTCGCGGCGAGCTGCGACCATGCGCGGATGCTGAAGGCCGTGAAGGTTCCGGTGCTCTTCACCCACCACTTCCGCCACGTGGACGAGACGACGGGGTTCGTCATGGGCGCCATCTCGGATCTGCAGGCCGGACGGGTCCGGGCGATCATCGAGGAAGCCGGCCAGCCGTTCGACTACCGCTCGTTCCCGCAGATGGGCCACTCGATGCACGGCCAGGATCCCAAACTGTTCGCGGACACCCTGAGCGGGTGGGCTGAAACGATCCCGCAGCACTCCGGCGGCTAGGACGCCGCCGCCCAGCTAGACCAATCCCACCGCCGCCAGCGCCGCCGCCTGCCGCTGCGCCAGCGCCGTTTCGGTGAAGCCCTCCAGCGTCGCCTCGAACACCTGGCGCCAGTTCATCGCCGCGCCCAGCCGCAGGAACGCGGCGCCGAGCCCGATGGCGGCGCGCTCCATGAACACGAACTCGCGCGGGATGGTGACCGGGCCCTGCTTGTCCAGCGCCTGCTTGACCTGGAACGCCTCGCGCCGGCCGTAGGCGCCGGGGCTGACCCCGTCGGCGACGGTGCGAACGCGGTCGTCGAGCAGGGGGCCGTAGATGAAGCGGGCCCAGATGTTCAAGGTGTCGATCAGCTCGCGACTGAGCCCCTTGAAGCCCCAGACCCGGTAGGCCTCGGCCTGGGCCTCGTGGTCGTCGGCGATCAGCGCGCGGTAGAGCCGCAGCACGCCGTCGACGAAACTCGGCGGGAAAATGCGGATGCAGCCGAAATCCAGCAGGTTCAGCCGCGCCGCCTCGCCGGCGAAGGTGTAGTTGCCGAGGTGCGGGTCGCCGTGGATCACGCCGATGCGGATCAGCGGCGTCCACCAGGCCTCGAACAGCAGCCGGGCGATGCGGTTGCGGGTCTCCTGGTCGCTCTCGGTGAAGTCCAGGAGGCCGCGGCCTTCAAGCCAGGTCATGGTCAAGAGCCGGCCGGTGGACAACTCGGCCAGCGGTTCGGGGGCGGAGATGTCGTCGCGCCCGGCGAAGAAGCCGCCGTAGAGGGCCATGGACTTGGCCTCGCGCTCGTAGTCGAGTTCCTCGCGGATGCGCTCGCTGATCTCGGCGGCGATCTCGCGGGTGTCGACCGAGCCGAACAGCTGACGGCCGATCGCCATCACCGTGCGCATCTGCGACAGGTCGGTTTCCACCGCGCTCTGCATGTCCGGGTACTGCAGCTTCACCGCCAGCGATCGGCCATCCAGCGCGACGGCGCGGTGCACCTGGCCGAGCGAGGCGGCCGCGGCCGGGGTCAGGTCGAAGCTGGCGAAGCGGGCCTGCCAATCCAATCCCAGTTCTGCGGCCATTCTCCGGCGCACGAACGAGGCGGCCATCGGCGGCGCGTTCGCCTGCAGCTTGGCCAGCTCCTCGGCGAACTCCGGCGGCAGCAGGTCCGGCACCGTGGTCGCCATCTGCGCCACCTTCATCAGCGGACCCTTGAGTCGCCCAAGCGCCTCCTTCACCGCCCGGGCGTTGCGCGCGTCCTGGTCGCCGCCGCCGCGCAGCGCATTGGCCCCGATCGCCGCTGCGGCCCCCGCCGCGCCGACGCCGACACGCGCGAACCGCGCCACGCGGCCGGACAGGCGATCACGTTCGGGATCAGTGGGCATGGCGGCCATCCCCCCATCGTCGCGCATCGGTCGCTGACGCTCCCTCGCTTGCGACACTTCCCCCCGCCAGCGGGGAGAAGAGCGTCTGCTCCTCACCCCACGCCAGTGGGGGGAGTTGTCGCGGGCGAGCAAGGCGCGAGCCTTGCGAAGCGCGACGGAGGGGGGAACGCCGCCTGGGATTCAAACCAGCGCCTCGAACTCGTCGACCAGCCGCTCCAGCCGCGCGCAGCCGCCGGACCAGAAGGCCGGGTCGCGCGGGTCGAGGCCGAACGGCGCCAGCGCTTCGACGTAGGTGCGGGCGCCGCCGGCGGCCAGGAGCTGTTCGTAGAGCGGCGTGAACCCGTCGGGGTTGCGCCGCCGCGCCTCCATCAGCGCCTCTACCAGGAGGTTCCCGAAGGCGTAGGCGTAGACGTAGAACGGCGCGTGCACGAAGTGGCTGACGTA